>Ga0209540_10003672_pt1 | contig 10366 bp, 7 predicted proteins | sample BarGraIncu01121A_FD_184501 | JGI IMG/M metagenome (GOLD analysis project Ga0209540, IMG submission 184501) | Arctic peat soil microbial communities from Barrow, Alaska - Barrow Graham LP Incubations 011-21A (SPAdes) (version 2) | ecosystem: Environmental > Terrestrial > Soil > Wetlands > Peat... | reverse complement strand
AATTTTGCGGCAATAAGTGGCTTCGCGATTGTTCTGTGGTACGGCTTTCAGTTCACCGGCAACCCATGCCGGAATAGTCTCCACGATTGCCTTTGCAGCCAGGACGGCCATTTTTATGGTCAAAGTTGCGGTCGTATCGCATTTCTCTTTGTCATTCTGAGGAACCGAAGAATCTCGAGATCCTTCACTCTGTTCAGGATGACATGAGAAAATGGGCAACTTGTATTGCCTAATTATCGGTCCTTCATCCATGCCCAGTGACATCTTCATGATAGTAATCCCTGTTTCCTTATCACCATTCAAAATAGCCTCGGCAATGGGGGAGGCACCACGGTATTTTGGTAAAAGTGAACCATGAATGTTCAACGCGCCATATTTTGGTATATCTAGTACTTCCTGGGGCACAATCATACCAAAGGCGGCCACCACCATGAGCTCAGGAGCGGTTTTTTCCACCATTTCAGTAAGCTCAGCCTTATTTGTGGGCTGGAAAACGGGTATTTTGTGCTTGTCAGCTACAATCTTGACCTCAGAGGACGTTCTAACGCCACTACGACCCTTGCTCGTGTCTGGACGTGTAATTACGCCCGTTACGTTAAATCCGGCCTCTGCGAGCCCTAGCAGGGCTGTAGCGGCAAACTGAGGCGTGCCCATGAATAGAATGGCTGGCTTAGCTGTCATAATTAACCTTCAATGGCTTCTTTCCACTCGGGGCCAATCTCGTTTTTAATTAGTTTTGATTCATCTTCAATTAAATCTGTGAACAGTATGCCATCAAGATGATTGATTTCGTGTTGCAAGACTCTTGCAAATAGTCCGCTGGCATTTATCTTTATCTTCTTGCCGTTTGCATCAAGAGCAGTAATGCGCACTTTCGTTGGACGAATTACATCACCACGATACAACGGTACACTGAAGCAGCCCTCTTCGAAGCTACACTTATCGGTTGAAAACTTAGTTATCTCGGGGTTTATCAAAATGGTCAGAGGCAGAGGTCTATTGATTTGTTTTCCAGTCTCATCAAACTCAGGTTGATTTTCGATAATAACAATACGCTTCTTGATACCTACTTGTGGTGCTGCCAGACCGTACCCGGGTAGAGAACGCAAAAGCTTAAGCATCTCTTTGATTTGCTGTTTTATCTCTGCGTTTATCGTTTCAATGGGGGCAGATTTCTGACGTAAAGTTGGATTTGGATCGGTTAGGATCTTTAAGTTTGTCATTAGAGTAAACTCGCTGGGTCGACATCTATCGACCAATTATTATCAGTGATTTCTAGTATTTTACTCAGTATTTCACTTGCGTTATCTTTTGGACTTATCTTTACCAGTATCTGCATTCGATATTTACCAGAAAGTTTAGGGATGAAGGCGGGGGATGGGCCGACGATACTTTTGTCTTTTAGTAAATCAGCCACTCTGTCAGCTTCGGCTTCTGCAAGTTCAAGACTTGCGTTATTATATAACATTTTGACCAATTTTGCAAAGGGAGGGTAGCCAAGTTCTTCTCTTGCTACAACCTCTGATTTGTAGAAGCTAGTGAAGTCGTGTTTGGCTACAGCAGCGAATACAGGGCTTGCTGGTGTATAGGTTTGTATTACTACTTTGCCAGCATGTGCGCCACGACCGGTTCTGCCGGCTATCTGTGAAAGCAGTTGATAGGCGTGCTCGTTTGACCTGTAGTCCGGGTAATTTAACATGGCATCAGCAGAGACGATGCCGACCAGATGGACATTTGGCAGGTCCCAGCCCTTGGTAATCATCTGGGTACCAATTAGGATGTCAATGTCATTCTGAGCAAAACTATTGTACAAACGTTCGTGCGAACCGGTTGTTTTAGTGGTATCCTTGTCCATTCTAGCTACACGAACATCTCCAAAGAATTTCTGTATTTCCTGTTCCACCTTCTGAGTACCAGAACCGAAGTAGCGTATGGCCATGCTCTTACAAGCTGGACAAACTACCGGAGGCTGTTCTGTATGGCCACAGTGATGGCAAGTCAGTTTCAGGTCATCATAGTGAAAGGTAAGTGGTATGTCACAATTCGGGCATTTTGAAACGTAGCCACAGTCCCTGCAGGTAACAAATGTAGACATACCTCGGCGGTTTATAAAGAGCATTATTTGTCCCTTTTCGGCCAGCGTCTGCTTAATCTCGGCCTGTAGCTTCTCAGAGAAAATGCTCTTATTGCCATACTGAAATTCATGGCGCATATCTACAATTTCAACTATAGGCATAACGTCTTGAACAATTCTTTTGTTCAATGTTCTCAGCCCGAACTCGCCTAATTTGGTCCTCGCAAACATCTCAATGCTTGGTGTGGCCGTGCCAAATATCAGGCCGCAACCAGTCAACTCAGCAATTTTCTCGGCTACTTTGGTTGCCTCATATCTGGGGTTTTGGTCTTGTTTGTAACTGCTCTCATGTGCCTCGTCGATGATGATTAACCCCAGACTCTGTACTGGAGCAAAGAGAGCGCTGCGCGAGCCAATTACGATATCCTTCTCGCCATCAAATACCTGTTTCCAAGCAGCGAATCTTTCAGTCTCCTTTAGATAGCTGTGCATCAACACGACCCGGTCACCGAATCTGGCGGTGTATCTTTCCATCGCTTGCGGCGTGAGTGATACTTCAGGAACTAATACAATAACGCTTTTGTTCTTCTCAAGTTCTTTAGCGATTAGCTGTAAATATATTTCTGTTTTGCCAGAGCCCGTGACGCCAAAGAGTAGCTGGGGTTTCTTGCTCAGATCTTTTTCGATCTCGGTGAAAACAAGTTTTTGGTCTACAGTAAGTTCTTTGAGCTTTTCTCTCTCTTCCGTCATTGCGAGTGGCGAAGCAATCTCTCTGCGCTTTTTCGTAAACCCCGTCGGCAGAAAAGTTGAAAGCACACTCGAAAGTGACGCGGCATAATACTGGCTCATCCAACTGGCAAGTTTTAAGTACTCCAATGAAATAACTGGTTTGTCATAAAATATTTCAATTATTTCTTTGGACTCAAATGTCGGTTTGTTGACCAAATTTATAACTACACCGAAGATCTTTTTACCACGCAAAGGTACCATAACCAGAGTCCCCGCGACCAAGTCGTCTGATGACATATATGTAAGAACATCCACATCCTTGCCGATGTATGTAAGCGGTGCTACCTCGTAGTATTTCATATTTACATTAAAGCTAAATTCACGTAAGATAGCAAGGATGAAAAACAAGCGCAAAAACTGGATTCGAGTAACAATACTCGTGCTTCTGATAATCTTTGCCGCAGCAATAGACTGGCCAAAGGGAATCCATATACAAATACCGAAACCAAAGGTGACTTTTGAAAAGAAGGCACCATTTGTGCATGTGGCAAAAAACGGAGATTTAATCAATTACTCGAGCAATATCAACATTAAGCAGGGGCTAGATCTTCAGGGCGGAAGCCACCTTGTCTACACAGTTGATATGTCGGGTGTGGCCGAAAAAGAGCGTAGTGACGCGCTGGCATCTCTACAGAAAGTGATTGAGAATCGCGTGAATGCTTTCGGTGTCTCAGAGCCCGTGATCTACACAGCGAAAAATGGTGGTGAATATAGACTGACAGTGGAGCTAGCTGGGGTAAAAGATACCCAGGCCGCCATGGACCTCATCGGTAAAACGGCTAAACTGGATTTTCGTGAGCTAGATGCCGCTGGTACTAATTTCCAAAAAACTGACCTCACAGGTAGTGATCTGACCAAGGCCTCGGTGGCATTTGACCAAAGTACCAACGCTCCATATGTTGCAATCGAGTTCAATGCCGCGGGTGCCACACTTTTTGATACACTCACTGCTAGAAACGTAGGAAAACCGCTTGGCATCTATCTGGACGATCAGCTGATCTCGTATCCAAATGTTAGCCAGGAGATTACTGGTGGCAAGGCTCAGATTACGGGTAAATACACCTACACAGAGGCTCGAAATCTGGCCATTCAGCTGGATGCTGGTCGTCTGCCTATGCCGATAAACATTGCAGAGCAGCGTACTGTCGAAGCGACACTGGGGCAAGACTCGATTCATAAAAGTATTGTAGCTGCCATTATTGGTATATTGATTGTTTCATTATTTATGATTTTCTACTATCGCGTCCTTGGCGTTTTCTCGACTATCGGTCTGGGTCTATATCTGCTCTTCACGATTGCTTTATTCAAATTATTTGGTATCACCCTGACTATGGGTGGCGTCGCTGGTCTGATTCTTTCGATTGGGATGTCGATGGAAACCGATGTTCTGGTATTCGAACGAATCCGTGAAGAAATGCGCAACGGGCGGACCTTTGCTTATGCCTCATCTCTCGGTTTTACCCGAGCTTGGACAAGTATTCGTGATTCGAACGCAGTCAGTTTGATCATCTGTGGACTTCTGATTTGGGCTGGCGGCACAGTCCGTGGCTTTGCTATCGTGCTTGCACTTGGTATCGTTGTCGGTCTGGTCACCACATTCCTGGGCACTAGAGCTCTTATCAATCTGATTGCTCGCCGCAAATTCGCTGAGGACACACGCCTTTTCAATGTAGCCAAAGAGAAGGAGGTGAGCAAGTGAAGTTGATTAGCATGCGCAAGTGGTGGTACATACTCTCTCTGGTGATCATTATTCCGGGTACTTTGTCGCTGGCTGTTTGGAGGCTCAAGCCTTCTATCGACTTTACTGGTGGTACACAAATAGAATTTTCGGGTACTCAGGACCAGGCAAAATTGGACACTATTGCCAAAACAGATAAGCTTGAAAATTACACTATTACGAAAGCCAATGGAAGCCTAATTTTCCGTACCAAGACTGTTGACCTTGTGAAGCAGAACAAGCTAAAAGCCGATGTAGAGTCACAGATTTCTGGTGCCAAACAAACGCGAGTAGATACCGTCGGCCCTTCCATTTCCAAGGAGCTAACTAGAAATTCTATTCTGATGACTGTGGCTGCCTGCCTCGTAATCATTGCATATATCGCAATTATGTTTCGCAAGATACCAAAGCCGGCCAATTCTTGGGAGTTTGGTACAGCTGCCATCATCGCTTTGTTGCACGATGCACTAGTAGTGCTAGGTGTATTCTCGCTACTTGGACACTTCTTCAATGTCGAGGTAGATCCGTTATTTATCACTGCAATTCTGACCATAATCGGATTCTCGGTACATGACACTATCGTCATTTTCGACCGCATTCGTGAGAACTTGGTTCGTGGCTCATATCCGGATTTCGAAACCACGGTCACAGTCAGTGTCTATGAGATGTTGCCAAGAACCATAAATACATCGTTCCTGGTTTGGGTAATTCTGCTAGTACTATATTTCTTCGGTGGGGAATCAACCAAATATTTTGTGCTCGCACTGCTAATCGGAATACTCTCTGGTACTTACTCGTCTATCTTAAATGCCAGCCCACTACTTGTGAGCTGGGAAGAGTTCAAGGCTAAACGCAAGAAGCACTAGTTACTTTTTTCTGGCTATTTTCATTTGTTCGTAAGTGGCCATAACCTTGCCGTATTCCTCTGGCCATGATGAGATGATCTCTTTTGATAGGGTCTCATCACTTTCTAGTAATGACAAAACCGTGCCAAAGTGAAGTTGAAACATATTGTCTTCAAGGGTTTGAGGATTTTTTAAATCAACCCCATTCAGAATGCGCTCCCTGTATATTCTTGAGTAGTTTTCGGAAATTGCAGGAAAATGTCGGACAAGCTCGTCTTTTGTGAGGCCAAGTGAACCAATAGCAGCTTCAAGTCTTTTGCCTTCTGACACTTTAATTTCTTGGTGCAAGGCTTGTGTTGCAGGCAGTTCATTATATTCTTCATCGCTGATATCTGACTGTCTCTGATAACTTTTTATAGCTTCTCGCATTTCCCCAGGTCTACGTGGTCCCATTCCTGTGTCGTCACGAAGCCTCTCCAGTGACTCACTTCTATCTTTGTCGTACATAAAACTCCAAACTATTCATAAGTTACGCTATACTTACTATATGGCAAGAGTCAGAAATTATCAAATGCCGAAGAGGTGGACAGTATTAAGCGCGCCAAAAACGTTTGAATCGGCGCAATTTAGTGCTGATTTTGTACGGCTACTGGCATTGCGCGGCATAAAGTCCGAAGCAGAGGCGCTAGATTTTATCAATCCTAAATATGAGGATCTCAGTGACCCATCCGTACTACCGGGGATGAGAGAAGCGGTCGAGGCAATTCTGGTTGCAATAAACAACAAGCAGAAAATTGCAATTTATGGAGATTATGACGTTGACGGCGTGACGGCTACCGCTGTTCTGGCTGACTTTTTCAAAAACATTGGTGTCGAGACACTAAATTATATACCCTCTCGCACTGACGAAGGCTACGGCTTGAACACAGAGGCCCTGGTGGGGCTGGCCAAGGAAGGTGTAAATCTCGTTATCACGGTTGACTGTGGCTCAACCAGTATCGAAGTGATTGAGGAGGCATCCAAGCTGGGTCTGACGGTGGTGGTGACTGATCATCACGTACTGAAGACGGAAAGCGGCAAAATGGTGTTACCGGCGGCAGCTGCGGTGATAAACCCCAAACGGATGACCCCAGAAAGCCCCCTGTACGAGCTAGCAGGCGTTGCAGTGGCTTTTTATTTGGTCCGCGCCTTACAGACGCATATGATGGGTATCTACGCTCCTGGGCAAGAAAAGTGGCTTTTAGATTTAGTGGCTCTAGGCACAATCTGTGACGTAGTTCCACTCACAGGTGAAAATAGAATTTTGGCAAAATATGGTTTGTCTGTACTCGCAAAGACACGCAGGCCGGGGATCATAGCACTTGCACGTGTGGCAGAAATAGATCTAAAGTTTGTGGACAGTTACAAAGTTGGTTTTTTACTCGGGCCGAGGTTGAATGCGGCCGGTAGGATTGAGCATGCCCGTTCGGCCTTGAATCTGCTACTTACCGATAATGTCGCTGAGGCCGAGAAGCTGGCCACGGATCTGAATGAGCTAAACATTCAGCGTCAAGAACTGACAGAAAAGATTGTTGCTGAGGCCAAGGAAATTATCGAAAAGGGAGATAAAAAACAGAAAATTTATCTACTTTCTGGTAAGGACTGGCCTGCTGGTGTGGTGGGTATAGTGGCATCTAGGCTAGCTGATGAATATGGCAAACCGATGCTTATAATGGAAGATATGGGCGATGAGCTGAAGGGCTCAGCGCGCTCTATAAAAAGTTTCAACATAGTGGAGGCACTGGCTGAAAGTGGCGAACTGCTGACAAAGTTTGGTGGGCACGCCTTTGCAGCTGGCTTCAGCCTGAGTAAAGATAAGTTTATTTTGCTCAATGAAAAACTGATTAAACTTACTGATGAGCAGATCCTAGATACTGATCTAGAGCCCGAAATCAAGATTGATTTGAGCTTATTGAATAAAAATATTGATCAAAAATTTATCGAAGAACTATCTCTGCTGGAACCTTATGGTAGGGAAAATACCAAGCCGTTGTTTCTACTAAACAAAGTAAGTATTACCGAGGCCAGACTGGTTGGGAATCCGGCTGTTCATCTGAAGTTGCGCATAGACCAGGACGGGTTCCCACTAGCAGGTATTGCTTTCGGCTATGGTGAGCAGCTAGACTTAAGCGTGGGTGATACATATGATATGGTGGTTACACTAGAGATAAATGAGTGGAACAATCGCAAAAGTCCAGAATTCAGATTAATTGACCTGGCTAAATCCGGAGATAAATAATGCAAATACAGAGTTTACTCGCCAAAATAAGGAAATATGATCCAACTGCCGATACGGCGGTTGTGAAGCGAGCTTTCGAATACGCATCGGCAAAGCATGCAGGTACAAAGCGACTTTCTGGCGAGGAGTATATAACGCATCCATATGAAGTTGCTATGATTCTCGCAGATCAAGATCTAGATACTGATACCCTCGCAGCAGCGCTCCTGCACGATGTCGTGGAAGATACTGATACCACGAAAGAAGACATTGAACACGAGTTTGGTAGTAAGATTGCTGAGCTAGTCGATGGTGTCACTAACCTTGGCTCAATTGACTTTTCAAAGTTGCCATCTGATGACATCCAAGAAGCTAAATTTAAATCAATGATCGAAGATTTGCGTAAGTTCTTTTTGGCGATGGCCCGTGATATTCGTGTGGTTATTATCAAACTTGCAGATAGGCTCCATAATATGCGCACGTTGGACGCTCTCAAAGTGGCTGATCAGAAGCGTATATCCAGGGAGACGCTAGAGATATTTGCGCCGCTAGCTGATAGGCTTGGCATGGGTAGTATGAAAGCCGAACTCGAGGATCTCGCCTTCAAATATGCAAGTCCAGTAGAGTATCGCAAGATGCAAGAACTTATTGAGAGCGGCTCCAAAGAACGCAAACATTACCTGGGAAAGATTAAAAAATTTATTCAAAATGAGCTCACAACCGAAGGTATAAAGGCACAGATTGACGGACGTGTAAAACACCTTTATTCCATCTATAAGAAGCTTCAAAAAGTAAACGGAAATATCTCGGAGATTTATGACATTATGGCCGTTCGCATCGTGGTTGATTCGGTAGAGGATTGTTACAAGGTACTCGGAATTATCCATAAACACTTTAAGCCACTTATATACCGCATTAAGGACTACATTGCGGTGCCAAAGCCAAATGGCTACCAATCACTTCACACCACCGTTTTTGGTATGGACGGTAACATCACAGAGATTCAGATTCGGACTCAGGAAATGCACGAAGAGGCCGAATTCGGTGTTGCGGCGCACTGGCATTATGCAGCAACTAAAGAAAAGGCCGCGTACGAGGGTAAGGCTTCATTCGCCTCTGGCGAGAAACTTTCATGGGTCAACCAGATCATGGATTGGCAAAAGAACATTGCGACGGAGGAGCTAGCAGAATCTCTAAATATCGACTTTTTCGCGGGCAGAATCTTTGTTTCGTCACCAAAAGGTGAAATCTTTGATCTCCCAGACGGTGCAACACCAGTGGACTTTGCCTATGAGCTGCATACGGAGGTGGGGCATAGATGTCGTGGGGCTAAGGTAAACGGATCGATTGTAAATCTGGATCAACGGCTTGCCAATCGTGATGTAGTGGAAATAATCCTGGCGCCAAAGAACGATAAAAGTGGTCCACCCCGTGGTTGGCTAGATTTTGTAATCACTGCAAAGGCCAAACAGAACATCCGCAGCTGGTACAAACACCTAAATCGTGACGTGAATATCGAAGCTGGACACAAACTGCTCGCAGACGAGCTGGCGATATTCAATCTAACTGAAGAAGAAATATCCCTAGATAGCATCAAAGACATTGTCGGTGTGGCTGGCTGGAAGACTTGGGAAGATGTACTGGCGGCTATAGGGGACGGCACCGTAACTTCTCGCCAGATTGTCAAGAAACTGGTGGGCCAGAAGCTATACCTGGCATTGGATGAGAAGAGACAGAGCGAGCGGAAGCCCGCAAACACGGAACCTAATAGTGTTTCGAATAATCTCAATGGCATTCTTATTAGGTACGCAGAATGTTGCAAACCAAAGAAGGGCGACGTGGTAAAGGGATTTATCACTCAGGGTATGGGTATCACAATCCATAGAGCGGATTGTCGCAATCTGCTTACTAGTCCGCAGGAGAAGGTGATTGATATCAACTTTGATGCGACGGCCGAGATAGAGCTTTCCCTTACGGTTACTGGTAGGGATAGGGTCGGATTTATACGTGATATCACAGCGAAGATTTCTGGGCAGAGGATCAATATAGTGAAAATTGATAACGTCCACGACAAGGAAGGGTCGAGCATTGTCTCGCTGATTATTCGCACTGACAATCCTAGCCGTATTACGGATTTACTACCGGAACTGCGTAAAATCGAAGGAGTTACTGGGGTTATCCAAAAGTAGGCCTTTACCAGGAAGCCTCATTGTGATAAAACTAAGGAGTTATGGCTAAAAAGATTATACAAACACCGAGAGGGACGAGGGACTTATTACCTGATACGCAGGCATATTTTGATTATGTCGAAAAAGTCTTTGAATCCATAGTTCGTTCAGCTGGTTTTGCCAAGATTACGACACCAGTATTTGAAGATACGAATCTCTTTATTCGCGGGGTAGGCGAAGGCAGTGACATCGTAGACAAGGAAATGTATACCTTCAAAGACAAGTCCGACAACTCGCTGACACTTCGCCCAGAAGGCACCGCATCCATAGTACGTGCTTATCTCGAGAACGGAATGCAGAGCTGGGCCCAGCCAGTGAAACTATACTATTTTGAACCGATGTACCGATATGACCGCCCCCAGGCCGGTAGATACCGTGAGTTTTGGCAATTCGGCTTTGAGATGATCGGGGACAAATCGGCTCTCGCTGACGCAGTTGTCATCACCACTGCATACC
>Ga0209540_10003669_pt1 | contig 10372 bp, 11 predicted proteins | sample BarGraIncu01121A_FD_184501 | JGI IMG/M metagenome (GOLD analysis project Ga0209540, IMG submission 184501) | Arctic peat soil microbial communities from Barrow, Alaska - Barrow Graham LP Incubations 011-21A (SPAdes) (version 2) | ecosystem: Environmental > Terrestrial > Soil > Wetlands > Peat... | reverse complement strand
AACGCCGCGAGCAGCAGCCCGCACGAAGCCACTATCAGGACGTTCTGCTGAACGACGACACCGGCGAGCACGAGCGCCAGCGCGGCGAGCTTCGCAGTGGCGCTCGCACCGTGGAGCCGCGAGCGGCCCGAGGTTGCGGAGAAATCGATGGCCCGGACGTCCATCGCCTAGTGCCACCCCTCGTCGCCGACCGGCCTGCGAGGCGGCGTGACAAGCGCGCCGCCCAGCACGAGCTGAGGACGGACCCGCATCGCGTAGCCAAGGATGCCGGCGGTCACGAGCGCCTCGATGAGCCACCCGATCGGTCCGAGCGTGTACACCACGAGCGCGAACCGTTCGATGGAGAGTGGGGCCTCCGGGGTCGCCGGAGCAGGCTCGGCGCCGCGCAGCGTGTTCACCGACACGACGCCGCTCGAGAACGGGTTCGCGAACGTCAGCGAGTTCGGGTCCAAAGCACCGGTCTCCCGGCCGGTCGCCGCTCCGCCGCCGCCGAGGGCGACGAGTCCCACCAGCAGCGTCGTGGTCACTGCCAGCGTGAGCACCGTGGCGACCCCGGCCGCCCAGCGGACGCGGCCGCGTCCGAGAACACGCACCAGCAGGCGGAACAGCGCCCACCCGAGTGCCATCTCGGTCGCGATCATCAGCGTGTTGAGCCCGATGACCGTGATACCGCCATGTCCCAGCAGTGCGAGCATCACCACGATGATGAACGCGGCGATCGCGCCGAGCCAAGGCCCGAGTAGCACGCCCGCGACCACCGTCAGGTTCACGTGATAGGCGATCGGCACGATCTCCGTGGACATCGCCACGAGGACGAGCGCGGCGACGACGCCGAGCAGCGGTACCTTGCGACGGACCTCGGAGGCGCGAGCGCGCCGCGACGCATACCAGACCAGCGCGAGGGCAAGCACCCAGCCGGCTCCGACGAGCCACCAGGGCAGGACCCCATCGGGGATGTGGATGTGTGACATCGTGCGCTACCCGTCCCCGGCGTCACACGAGCGGCCGTCCGCACCGACGCGCACGCGCTCCGCGCACTTCCCACACAGGCCGTACAGCCGCACCTCGTGCGAGGTGACGACGAACCCCTCAGGGACCGCCGAGGCCAGCTCAGCGTCGTCGACCGGGCACGGCGTGTGGGCGGTCGCTCCGCACGAGGTGCACACCACGTGGTGATGGTGCCCGGACTCCGCGCATCGGGCGTAGAGCGCGGCACCGTCACGATCGCCGACCTGCGTCAGGTACCCCGAGGCGGCCATCGCGGCGATCGAGCGGTAGACGGTCGCGGTGCAGACACCGGGCGAGTCGAGGCGGACCCGGACGGCCAGCTCTTCGGCGGTGAACGCGCCGCCGAACCCGGACGCGGCCGAGGCGACGGCGTGGCGCGGCGCGGTGGAGCGGCCGGTGCCGTAGGCGTCGCGCGTGATCTCCGTCATCCTAGTGTCCTGCACCACAGTCTGACCCTTCGTGAGAACGATTCTCACGAATCATACCCCGCACCCGACGTCATCACACACGCCTGAGGCGTATGATTCGTTCGCCTGATAGTTCCGGCCTGGAAGCGAGGCATCCTCTTATGAACGTCAGCCAGCTGCGCACGTTCGTCGAGATCGTCGACCGCGGGTCGTTCTCCGAAGCCGCGAGATCGATGGGCGTGTCCCAGCCTGCTGCCACGATGCAGATCCAGGGGCTGGAAGCGGACCTCGGCGCAACGCTGCTGGAGCGTCGCTATCGCCGGGTCGACCTCACCGAGGCCGGGCGCTCGCTCCTCCCCACAGCGCGGAAAGTGCTCGCCGAACTGGAGCGCGCGCGCGCCGCGATCGACGGCCTTTCCGACACCTTAGGCGGCCACCTCGAGCTCGCGGTCTCGACGACGCCGGGGCAGTACATCCTGCCGAGGCTGCTCGGATCGTTCCTGAAGGCGTATCCCGATGTGAGTGTGTCGCTGCGCGTATACGACTCGGCGGACGTGGTCGCCCGCGTCGAGTCGGGCGAGGCACACCTGGGAATGACCGGCGCGAAACTCCCGCACGCCAAGGCCGACTTCGAGCAGATGGGTACCGACGACCTGCTGATGGTCTGCCCGCCGGCCAGCCCGCTGGCGGGGCGCACGAACCTCACGCTGGCGCAGGTGGCCGAGCACCCGTTCATCGTTCGCGAGACCGGTTCCGGCACGCGGCTCGTGTTCGAGAAGGCACTGAAGGACGGCGGGGTGGACCCGGCTGATCTCGAGGTGGTCATGGAACTCGGCACGAGCGAGGCGATCGTCAACGCCGTGGAGGGCGGGATGGGCGTCGGCGTCGTGAGCCATTGGATGGCCGACAAGGCACTGGCGCTCGGGACGGTAGCGAAGGTCGACGCCCCCGGCTTCCCGGTGTCCCGTCCCTTCTACGCGGTCGTGCCGAGGGGCGCCCGCTCGCGGGCGGCCGACGCGCTGCTGGCGCACCTGCGCTCGGAGATGGGGGCGTAGGCTCCTGTGCGTCAAGGCGTCACCATCAGCCCGGTTGTCGCGCATCCGCGGATTGGTGGTATCCTCATGTCCGCGCCTTGCAAGGGCGCATCTCCGATCCCGGACCGACCTACAGCAGGCGGCGCCCGCCACGGTCACCGGGACGATAGGGTCGCAACGGGAAACCGTGCGTCCTCCCGCGCTCGGAAAGGAGACCACATGCGCCGGGCCACCCGCCCCCGAATTCGGGGGGTCTTCGCAATCGCAATTCTGGCGCTGCTCCTCGTCACCTCACTCGTCATGAGCGGCTGCTCGTGCACTCCGATCGATCAGCCGATCGAGGAACAGGGCGGGGTCGAGTCCACCGGCACCGTGCAGGCCGATCTCTCGGCTACGACGTCGGGCACGGCCGACACCACTTCGTCCGCCACAGCGACGTCCACGCCCGAGGCCACGCCCACCGTGTGGCCCGCCAAGGTCGGCACGTTCAAGAAGAACTTCAAGAAGCAGGTGTGGTACCCCACGTACGTCCCCAAGGGGTTCAAGATCGACAGCCTCGACATCGTCGAGCTGGACAAGGGCACCGGCCTCGTATGCGACATCGTCTATCTCAACGGCGACAACATGATCGACTTCATGCAGGGCAGTCCGAAGGCGCGCACGACCGACATCGTGACGATCCAGAAGGTGCCGTGGGGTGCGGAGACGGCGAGTCTGACCTATCAGATCCCCGACGACCCGTCGACGTTGCCGATGATCATCTACTACAAGGGTGGGACGCTCGTCGAGCTCACCGCTCAAGGTGCCAGTGTCACTGAGCTGAAGAAGATGGCGGCAAGCATGGTTCCCGTGAACTAGGGAAGCCGTAGGAACAGGGTTCTTCGCGCCGCCGCAGCGGCGCGGCTCCGATCCCGGACTAGCCTGCAGCGGGTGGCGCTCGCGATGGTGACCGGGACGACAGGGTCGACGCGGGAAACCGTGCGGCCTCCCGTGCTTGGAAAGGAGATGCACATGCGCCACTCGAAGGGAGCGCCGTTCATCCGGCGTGCGTTGGGCGTCATGGTCGGGGCGACGATGCTCGCAGCCGTCATGATGCCGGCGGTCGCGAGCGCTCTGACGCCCTCGACGATCGTGACCAGTGTCATGTACATGCCGGTCGCCAAGACGTTCACGATCTCCGGCAAGATGCCGGCCGCCGCCCACGGGCGCAAGATGAACGTCGAGATCCGGAAGCCGGGCCGCACGTTCTGGACGACCATCGGTATCACCACGATCGGCAGCACCGGCCGCTGGAGCATCGCGTACATGCCGAAGCTCGGCGGCAAGTTCTACCTTCGCGCCCGCTATACACCCAGCAACCCGGACAGGCTTTCGCGCACCGCGACCCTGACCGTGCGCACGGGTCCGGGTGTCAAGTACCAGATCCTGCTCGCCTCCACGACGTCCACGCAGGACTCGGGCCTCTACGAGGCGCTCAAGCCGCTGTTCCTGTCCCAGTGCCCTGAGTACTCGCTCAAGGCGACGTTCGTCGGTTCCGGCGCGGCGATCGCGCTCGGCGGCACCGGTGATGCGGACGTCCTGCTGACCCACAGCCCGGCGGCCGAGCTCGACCTGATGAAGGGCATCGTCGCGGGCGCTGCGTCCGCGCACAAGGGCCTCACGCGCTTCAAGGTCATGTACAACCACTTCCTGCTCGTCGGCCCGAAGACGAATCCGGCCGGCATCACTCTGACCGAGAGCGCGCAGTCCGCGTTCGGCAAGATCGCATCCACCGGCTCCACCTTCATCTCCCGCAACGACAACTCCGGCACGAACGCCAAGGAGAAGGAGATCTGGGCCGCTCTGGGCAATCCCCAGACGGGCAAGTCTTGGTACAAGGCGACCGGCACGATGGGCATGGCGCAGGCGCTCGCTGCCGCGAACGACGGGTCGACCGGCGGCTACACGCTCGCCGACAACGCCACCTGGCTGATGTCCAGCCGCCTCAAGACCGTCAGCAATCTGCAGATCGCCAACGAGGGTGACGCCGCGTACTTCAACCAGTACAGCGTCATCGAGATCAGTGGCGCCCGTAACGCCGAGGGCGCTCAGGACTTCCGCCGCTGGATCATGTCTCCGTCGGTCCAGGCGGTCATTGCCGAGTACGGCACGGACTGGTACGGCGTTTCTCTCTTCAAGCCGAACGCCGGCTCCTACTAGCCTTTCGGGGAAGAACCTCCTCATCCGGCCGCTGCGGCGGTCGGATGAGGAGGTCGCCCTCTGCGCTATCCTCATCCCGGGTCACGCCTGACATCTCGCTGGGCGTCGCGACCCGGGTCCTCCTCTCTCCAGCCGGTCGGGAGACGCATGGAGATCTACAGCACGGCCATCGCTGACGCCTTCCGCCTGCTCACCGCGGGCGACAAGACGGTGTGGCCTGTGGTCGTCCTGTCCCTGCAGGTCTCCGGTTCAGCGATACTCATCGCCACCTTCATCGGGCTGCCCATCGGCTACCTGCTCGGCATGGGGCGATTCGGCGCGCGAAACGCGCTGATGATCCTCGTCAACACCGCGATGGGGTTCCCACCGGTCGTCATCGGACTGTTCGTCTACATGGCGCTGTCCCGCTCCGGTCCGCTCGGGATGCTCAACCTGCTGTTCACGCCGCAAGGCATGGTCATCGCGCAGGTCATCCTTGCGACACCGCTCGTGGCGGGCGTCTCGGCGGCGGCGATAGCCTCGGTACCCCGCGACCTGCGTCTGCAGCTGAGGGCGCTGGGGGCGTCACGGTTGCAGGAGGGCCTCGCCGTGCTCAAGGAGTCGAGGCGGGGCGTGCTCGCCTCCATCGTTGCCGGGTTCGGCGCGATCATCTCCGAGGTCGGCGCGGTCTCCATCGTCGGTGGCGGCATCGAAGGCTACACCGACGTCATGACGACGGCGATCATGGCCAGCGTGCGCCGCGGGGAGTTCCGCCCCGCGATGGCGTGGGCGATGGTGCTGATGGGCATCGCGCTGATCGTGAACGTGGTCCTGACCACCGTCCAGGACCTGGGAGCGCGCTATGACCGCTGATGCACGCGGCCACGCGAACGAGCGTCCCGTCGTCGCCGTGGCAGGCGAGGACCTGCGGGTCGTCTACCGTAAGAGGACCGTGCTCGACGTGCCCTCCATCTCAGTCGAGTCCGGGCAGACCTACGCGCTGCTCGGCGCGTCCGGCGCGGGCAAGTCCACGCTGTTGCGTGTCATCGGCCTTCTGGAGGCGCCCACGTCGGGCAGGGTGCTGCTCGACGGGCGACCCGCGTCGCGGCGCAGCCTCGCCACCCGCCGCAGGATCGCGGCGGTCTTCCAGAAGCCGTACCTGCTGCGCGGGACGGTGGCCGCCAACGTCTCGTACGGCCTGCGGATGCGCGGGATCCGTGGGCGTGAGAGCGACTCGCGCGTTTCCGAAGCGCTGACCCGCGTGGGTCTGGCAGGCTGGGAGACGCATTCCGCGCTCACCCTCTCGGGCGGCGAGGCACAGCGCGTCGCGCTCGCTCGCGCGCTCGTGCTGAGACCCGAGCTCCTCCTGCTCGATGAGCCGCTCTCCTACATGGATCCGATCCTCAAGCGCGAGCTGACCGCCGAGTTCGGGCGCATCCTCGCGTCTGAGCGCGTGACCGCGATCTACGTCACGCACGACCAGGACGAAGCCGCGGTCGTAGCCGACCGGATCGGCGTGATGAGGGAAGGACGCATCGTCGCCGAGGGCGACCCGGACGAGGTGCTCGGGCTGCCCGCCGACGAATGGGTGGCGTCCTTCATCGGCATGGAGCCGGCCCTTCGCGGGCGCGTGACCGCGAGCGACGACGGTCTCGCCACGATCGATGTCGATGGCACCGCCTTCTATGCCACCAGTGGCCTTCCAGCGGGCACGAGCCTCCTGCTCGCCGTTCGGCCGGAGGACATCACCATCTACGAGGCCGGGGTCGAGCTTCCGCGCAGCAGCGCTCGCAACCGGTTGGACGCCGTGGTCGCGGACATCAGGCCCGGAGGCGGGACCGTCCAAGTGGTGCTCGACCACTACGGCACACGTATCGCTGCTGCAGTCTCGCGGGCGTCCGCGAAAGAGCTCGGCCTGAAGCTCGGCGCGAATGTCGTCGCCGTCTTCAAGGCGACCGCTGTGCGGGTCCGCGCAAGCACCTAGGCCTCGCGCAGGCGTACCATATACATTCCTCGGCTCCGGCCGGACACCGGCGAGGGACAGATCGATCGAAGGGTGAGGATGGTCCCCAGCACGGACGCTCGCATCCCTGTGACCGCGGCTGTCATGGCCGGCGGTCGCTCGATGCGCATGGGAGTGGACAAGACGCTCTTGCCGGTACACGGCGAGACGCTGCTGGCGCGCGTCGTGCAGGCGGTGTCGGGAGTCTGCACACACACCGTCGTCGTCACCGACCGCGCCGAGCAGATCGCGGAAGCGGGGCTGCCGGCGAACACCGAGGTGCTGATCGACGAGGTCTCATACCAGGGGCCGCTCGGCGGACTCGTCACCGCCCTCAAGGCCGCCCCCGATGATTGGGTGCTCGCGGTCGCGGCCGACGTGCCGTGGCTCGAACCCGAGGTCATCCGCGCGCTCTGGGACGCCCACGACGACGCCCAGGTCGTCGTCGCCGTGACAGAGAAGGGCATCGAGCCGCTGCTCGCGCTCTACCACCGTGACTGCTTGCCGGTCGCCCGCCGAGTACTGGCCTCCGGGCGTCGCCGGCTCGTCGCGATGTTCTCGGAGCTTCGTGTGGTCGAGTTGCCGCTCGAGACCCTGCGCGCGGCCGATCCGGGGCTGCGCAGCCTCGTCAATGTCAACACCCCGGAGGACCTCGCCGAGGTGCGCGAATCGGAGTTCGAGTCGGCGTCGCAGCCGGGGGAGCAGCCGGTCGTGGTCCGCTCCGGCGACCATCACGCAGGCCGCATGCCGTCGGAGCGTCCGATCACCGTCTTCATGAACGACGTCGAGGTGGCGACGATGCAGGCAAGCCCGGACGACCTCGAGGAGCTGGCTGCCGGCTTCCTTGTCTCCGAGGGCCTGCTCGAACGCCGCGACTTACTTCGCTCGATCGGCGCGGACCACAAGCGCGGGCTCGTGTACGTAGAGACCGATGAGGCGGTCCCGGACGAGCTCACGTTCCGCCGCCGCTACCTGACCTCAGGCTGCGGCAAGGGCGTGACGTTCTCGTCGGTGGGACACGCGAAGTCGCTCAAGCCGGTCGCCCCCGGCTTCAGCGTCGCGGCATCCGATCTGCGCGAATGGATGCGCCAGATGAATGAGCAGGCCTCCAAGTATCGCGACACCGGCGGCATGCAGGCGTGCGCGTTGGCTGCGGGCGGGAAGGTCCGGCTCGTGCGCGAGGACGTCGGCCGCCACAACGCGGTGGACAAGGTGCTCGGACGGGCGTGGCTCGACCGCATTCCCACCGACGACGCCGTGTTGCTGTCCACCGGGCGCGTCTCGTACGAGATGGCGGTCAAGGCCGCGAAGGCCAACGTGCCTGTGGTCGCGAGCAAGAGTGCCGTGACCGACCTCGCCGCCGAGATCGCGGCTGGTCTCGGGATCACGGTCATCGGCTACTCACGCGGCGGCTCGATGGTCGTCTACACCCACCCCGAACGCGTCCGCGAGGACGAAGGAGCGTGAACCACGAGATGCTGAGCGTCGAACAGGCCCGCGACGCGGTGCTGGCACGGATCGGGCGGCTCGACCCGGAGACGGTCGAGCTGCTCGAGTCGCTCGGATGTGTGCTGGCAGTCGACGTCGTGTCCGACATCGACGTCGCGCCGTTCGACAATTCGGCGATGGACGGGTACGCGGTCCGCGCTGCCGATGTCGCCGGCGCCGCGCCCGAGGCCCCGATCGTCCTGCGCGTCGTCGACCACATCGCCGCCGGCCGCGTTTCGAACGTCCCCGTCGGCCCCGGGGAGGCGTCGCGCATCATGACAGGAGCGCCGGTGCCCGCCGGCGCCGACTCGATCGTCATGGTCGAGCACACCGAGTCGCTCGAGAACGCCGGCAGCACTGGCGGAACCGTGGCGATCCGGGCGGAGGCCCGTCTCGGTGACCACGTTCGCCGCGCAGGCGAGGACGTGCGCGTGGGCGAAACCGTCCTGCGCGCCGGCGAGATCGTGAACCCGGCGTCGATCGGCCTCATGGCGGCCCTCGGTCTCGCGCAGGTCGACGTCTATCGCCGGCCTCAGGTCGCCATCGTCTCCACCGGGGACGAGTTGGTCGGGATCGGCGAGAAGCCCGGCCCCGGTCAGATCCGCAACTCGAACACCTACTCGCTCGCAGCGCAGGTGCTGGCCGCCGGCGGCGTGCCGTGCACGCTCGGCATCGCCCGCGACAACGAGGCCGATACCCGCGCACTCCTCTCGCGAGCGCCCGAGTTCGACCTCATGGTCACGACAGGCGGCGTCTCGATGGGCGACTTCGACGTGGTCAAGGACGTGCTCGAGCAGATCGGCGAACTCGACTTCTGGAAGGTGGCGATGCGTCCGGGCGCGCCGCAGACCTACGGCACCGTGGGCGGCACGCCGTTCTTCGGCCTGCCCGGCAACCCGACCTCGACCATGGTCGGCTTCGAGTTGTTCGTGCGGCCGGCGATCCGCAAGATGCGCGGGTTCGCGGCGCTGGACCGCCCGCGCACGAAGGCGGTCCTTGCCGAGGACGTTCGGAAGAAGGCCGACCGCCGGTACTACCTGCGCGGCGTGATAGAAGCGGTGGCGGCGGATCCTGCGAACTGTGCCGGTTCGTACACGGCCCGCTTGTCAGGACGCCAGTCTTCGGCGATGCTCACCGCCATGCACCATGCGAACTGCCTGATCTCACTGCCGGAGGGACTGTCCGAGGTCGCAGCCGGCACGACCGTCGAATGCATCCGCCTCGACATGGAAGAGGGAACGCCATGAGCAAGATGACCGATCCGAAGTACGCCGAGCAGGTCACCGAGCAGTTGAAGGCCGCCGTCATCGCGAAAGCCGTTGATGGCAAGATCACCTGCCCGGTGCTGCGCAAGTTCGCCGAGGACCAGGATGTCGCCTACAAGGTGGCCGGTGCTGCCGCGGACCTCGCCGACGTGCGCGTCGGCGGCTGCGATCTTGGCTGCTTCTAGCAGACCGTCCGAACGGAAGCCGAGCCAAGTGCCCCTGCAACCGACCCGCATACCGGTCGTCTCGATCGTCGGGAAGTCCGACTCCGGCAAGACCACGCTCGTGGAGGGACTCATCCGCGAGCTGACGGCGCACGGCTGGCGCGTCGCCAGCGTGAAGCACCACGTCCACGAGGTCGACGTCGACCAGCCGGGCAAGGACTCGTGGCGGCACGGCCGCGCAGGCGCGGTGGTCACGATGATCTCGTCGCCGACGCAGTTCGTCAGCGTCCGCAAGGTCGACCGCGAGCGCAGCATCGAAGAGCTCGTAGAGGCCGCGGGCGACGTCGACATTCTTGTGACCGAAGGGTTCAAGCGCGCCGGCGACGTCCGCATCGAGGTCGCGCGCCGCGCACGCTCCGACGAGCTCATCACCGGGCCGGGCGAGGCGTTCGCGGTGGTCACCGACATGCCCGAGATCGTCCCGGACGGCGTGCCGGTCTTCCCGCTGGACGCGCACACCTCGGTCGCACAGATGATCGAGCGCTCGTTCCTTATGGACGGGGAGGAATGATGCCGGAGAAGGGCACCGACGGCTTCGGCCGCCGCATCGACTACCTGCGCATCTCGGTCACCGACCGGTGCAACTTCCGGTGCGTCTACTGCATGCCTCCCGAAGGCGTGCCGTGGCGGGACATGGACGAGATCCTGTCGTTCGAGGAGATCGAGAGATTCGCGGCGGCGGCGGTGGGCGAGGGCATCAGCAAGATCCGCCTCACTGGCGGCGAGCCGCTCGTGCGCAAGGGCATCGTCGAGCACGTCGCCCGGC
>Ga0209540_10003667_pt1 | contig 10373 bp, 9 predicted proteins | sample BarGraIncu01121A_FD_184501 | JGI IMG/M metagenome (GOLD analysis project Ga0209540, IMG submission 184501) | Arctic peat soil microbial communities from Barrow, Alaska - Barrow Graham LP Incubations 011-21A (SPAdes) (version 2) | ecosystem: Environmental > Terrestrial > Soil > Wetlands > Peat... | reverse complement strand
AGGAATGCCAGATCGCCGGGTCCGGCATCTCACTTGTCAGCCGCCGCCAGTCATCTCGCACAGCTGCGAATCCTTCAGCTCCGATGTGTTCCGTGAGTATCCAGTGCGCGTCCGGCATGCCGCATCCCCTCCGTCTGCGAGAGTGCCGCGTCCGGAAGGCGGTGTAAAGTGGCGGCGGTGGCGATCCCCTCGTACGCAGACCGCTCGAGGCCCGTCGCGTCGTTTCGGCACATAGCGGAGAGGGGCCTTCATGCGCGTTCTGGTCACGGGCGGGGCGGGCTTCATCGGGAGCAACCTGGTGCACGCCCTTGTCAGCAGCGGCGTCGAAGTCGGCGTCATCGACGACTTCTCGACCGGTTCGATGTCGAACGTCCACCCCGGGGCGTGGTTGCGGCGCTTGGACATCCTTGACCCCGGGCTCGACGAGGCGGTCGCCGAATTCGGGCCGGACGCAGTGGTGCACCTTGCCGCTCAGACCGATGTGACCCGCTCGATCGCCGACCCCGAGGGCGACCGCAGGCTCAACGTGGATGGGACGGTCGCTGTCGCGCGGGCCGCCGCTGCGGCCGGTGCGCGCCGGATGCTGTCAGCGTCTTCAGCGGCTGTCTACGGCCCGCCGGAATCGCTGCCGCTGCGTGAGGATGCGGTGAAGCGTCCAGCGAACCCGTATGGCGCCTCCAAGCTGGCTGCCGAGACGGCTCTGGCCGACACCCTGTCCGGCACCGGGGTCGACTTCGCGTGCATGCGCTTCTCCAACGTGTACGGCCCGCGTCAGGACTGGCGTGGGGAGGGTGGCGTGGTCGCGATCTTCGCCTCTCGTCTTGCGGAGGGGGAGAAGCCGGTCATCTACGGAGACGGACGCCAGACGCGGGACTTCATCTACGTCGGGGATGTCGTCGCGTTCATCTGGGAGGCGCTCGACTTCGAGGGCGTTCTCGCGCAGCCCGGTCAGGACGGCCCGGCATACAACGTCTCGACAGGGCAGCCGACGTCGGTCCTTCAGGTCGCGGCGTACCTGAGCGCGGTCTCCCAAGTGCTCAAGACGCCCGAGTATCGTGACGCCCGGGACGGGGACATCGCCGACAGCGTGCTGGACCCGGGGAAGGCCTCAGCGACTCTAGATTGGGCAGCGGTACAGCCGATCGATAACGGCCTCGCATTCACGTGGCGGTGGATGTGCGCGAACCTGAAGTGAGCTCCGTGGACAAGTTGGAGGCGGCCTACGCGGCGAAGGCGCGCGCGGAACTCGCCGACGCCGATGTCGTGGCCGGAGTCGGGTCCGACAGCCGGGACGGTCCGGTAGTGGGCGCGCGCATCGTGTTCCTGGTCGCTCAGCGGGCAGATCCGGCGCCTGCCGCGATCCTCGGGGAGCGGACCGCAGAGGCGGTGGCCCGGGCGGCAGAAGCGCTGGGGGCGGCGGACGCGACCTTCGTGCTGGTGACGCGACCCGAGGCCAAGACCTCCGCGGAGGCACGGGCGCGACGGGTGCGCATCGCGCTGGAGGCCGTGGACGCTCCCGCCGTGATCGCGCTTGACGCTGAATCTGCGGAGGATCTGGCCTGCGCCTTCGAACTGGATCGGCTGCGCGCGGGCAGGCCCGTCCGCGCCATGGGCCGCTCGCTCGCCTTCGTCGGAGAGTTCACCGCCTCGCTCGACGACGCGTCGGCGAAGGCCAAGGCCTGGTCGGCGATGAAATCCGTCGCGACGCAGGCGGGCCTCAAAGCCAAGGGACGCCCGAAGGCGCCCCTTGCCGAACCCAGGCCGGACCCGAAGGCCGCAGGCCGGGACTAGTCCTCTTCGATCTCCGTGATCGCGCCCATGGGGCACTCCTCGAGGCAATCCCCGCACCCCGTGCAGTCGTCTTCGTTGATCGGTTCCGCCACGTCGCCAACAAGCTCGATGACGTTGTTGGGGCAGGCGTCGACGCACACGCCGCAGCCGGAGCATTCTTCTTCGTTGATGATCGGTCGGGGCATGGGCGTTCCTCTTCCACGCGTGGTCCTCAAGCAAGCGGTCGCGCCGTACCTTACCCACTGCCGCGCCGGGTGTAAAGACGGTTTCTGCGGCCGTTTCCCGCGTCCGGGGCCGCGTGCCGGTGCGCCTCCACGCCATCCGCGTGCGTTCCGTGGTTTCCGGCCGTCGCACCCCGGGTACCATGCGTACGTGACACGAACATAACTTGACAATGAGTCACTCAGATTTGTACCATGTGAAGGCGGCACATCGTGCCGGTAACAGGTCCGTTCGGAAGGAGTCCTTAGTCATGGGCAAGGTCATAGGCATCGACCTCGGCACCACGAACTCGGCGATGGCCGTGCTCGAGGGCGGGGAGCCCACCATCATCATCAACGCCGAAGGCGATCGCACGACGCCGTCGGTCGTCGCGTTCCGCAAGGACGGGGAGCGCATCGTCGGCAAGGCGGCCAAGAACCAGGCGATCACGAACCCGGAGAACACGGTCAAGTCGATCAAGCGGTTCATCGGCCGCAAGTTCGAGGAGACGGTCTCCGAGCGCAAGACCGTCGCCTTCAAGGTCGTGAAGGGCAAGGACGGCCGCGCTTCCGTCGAGATCGAGGGCAAGGACTTCACGCCCGAGGAGATCTCGGCGATGATCCTCGGCAAGCTCAAGACGGACGCCGAGAAGTACCTCGGAGAGCCGGTCACGCAGGCGGTAATCACCGTCCCGGCCTACTTCAACGACATGCAGCGCCAGGCCACGAAGGACGCGGGAAAGATCGCCGGCCTCGAGGTCCTTCGCATCATCAACGAGCCGACCGCGGCCGCGCTGGCCTACGGACTGGACAAGGGCGCCAAGGAGCAGACCGTGCTGGTCTTCGACCTTGGCGGCGGCACGTTCGACGTGTCGATCCTTGAGCTCGGCGACGGCGTCTACGAGGTCAAGTCCACCAACGGCGACAACCACCTCGGCGGCGACGACTGGGACCAGCGCGTCATCGACTGGCTGGCTGACAAGTTCAAGGCCGACCACGGGATCGACCTGCGCAACGACAAGATGGCCCTGCAGCGTCTGAAGGAGAAGGCGGAGCAGGCCAAGATGGAGCTCTCCGGAGCCCAGACCGCCAAGATCGAGCTCCCGTTCATCACCGCCGACGCATCGGGTCCGAAGCACATGGACTACGAGCTGACGCGCGCGGAGTTCCTGAAGGTCACGTCCGACCTCCTGGATCGCTGCAAGAAGCCGGTCGAGTCCGCGATGAAGGACGCCGGCATGAAGATGGGCGACCTCGACGAGGTCATCCTCGTCGGCGGCTCCACCCGCATGCCCGCCGTCCAGGAGCTCGTGAAGAAGCTCACCGGCAAGGACCCGCACATGGGCGTCAACCCGGACGAGGTCGTGGCGCTCGGCGCCGCGATCCAGGGCGGCGTGCTCGCCGGCGACGTGAAGGGCATTCTGCTTCTCGACGTGACCCCGCTGTCGCTGGGCGTCGAGACGATGGGTGGCGTGATGACGCGCATGATCGAGCGCAACACCACGATCCCGACCCGCAAGACCGAGACCTACACCACCGCCGCGGACGGCCAGACGTCCGTCGAGATCCACGTGCTGCAGGGCGAGCGCGAGATGGCCGGCGACAACAAGACGCTCGGCAAGTTCCACCTCGTTGGTCTGCCCCCGGCGCCCCGCGGCGTGCCGCAGATCGAGGTCACTTTCGACATCGACGCCAACGGCATCGTGAACGTCTCGGCGAAGGACCGCGGCACCGGCCAGGAGCAGAAGATCACGATCTCCGGCACCACCGCGCTTTCCGACGACGAGGTCGACAAGATGGTCAAGGACGCCGAGTCCAACGCCGACAGCGACCGCAAGCGCAAGGAAGCCGCCGAGGCGCGCAACATCGCCGACACGCTGGTCTACCAGACCGAGAAGACCCTCAAGGACCTCGGCGACAAGGTGCCCGAGGACACCAAGACGATGGTCGAAGAGGCCGTCGCCGGGGCGAAGTCCGCACTCGAGGGCGACGACACCGACGCTCTGACCGCGGCGAGCGACGAGCTTCGCGAGGCCGGGATGAAGCTCGGCGAGATCGCGTATCAGACCGCCGAGGCCGAGGCGTCCGAAGGCGGGTCCACGGAGTCCGGCGAGGCCGGGTCTGCGCCTGCCGAGGACGAGGAAGTGGCCGACTACGAGGTCGTCGACGAGGACAAGAAGTAACCGATGACCCCCAAGCGGAGTCCGTTCGATAAGCCGCGCGACGACGAGCGCGCGCCGAAGGCCGTCCCCAGCACCGATCCGGAGCTGGTGGAGGACCTCGGCGCGATGCTCGACGCCGCGCGTGACATGGAAGCGCAACTCGATGCAGCCCGCGACGAGGCCGCGCGCAACCTGGCGGCCGCTCAGAAGTGGCAGGCGGAGTTCGAGAACTACCGCAAGCGCCAGGAGCGCGACCTCGCGGAGATGCGGGTGCGCGCGGGCGAACGTATCGTCAAAGAGCTGATCCCGGTGCTCGACGACCTGGACCGCGCCATAGAGCACACCGTCGCGAGCGCCGCTTCCGGCGGCGAGCTCGAGCACCTGCTCTCCGGCGTGGAGATGGTCCGCGCGCGCATCCTCTCAGTGTTCGAGAAGGAGGGCGTGCAGGTGATCGACCCCTTCGGCGCCGCGTTCGACCCCAACCTGCACCACGCGGTCGGTCAGCGCGAGGATGTCGAAGTGCCCGAGAACACCGTCGTGGAGGTCTACCAGAAGGGCTACCTGATGGGCGGCCGGGTCGTCCGGCCCGCGATGGTCATGGTGAGCGCCGGCGGCTCCGAGCGCACGGACTAGGCCGGGCCGCGCCATGGCCGCCAAGGACTACTACGAGACCCTCGGTGTTCCGAAGTCTGCGACCGCCGACGAGATCAAGAAGGCGTACCGTCGCCTCGCCCGCAAGCACCATCCCGACGCTGGCGGCAGCGAGGAGAAGTTCAAAGAGGTCGGGGAGGCGTACGAAGTCCTCTCCGACAAAGAGAAGCGCGCCCAGTACGACCAGTTCGGCGCGTACTTCGGAGGGAACGTCCCGCCTGGCGGCGGCGGTCAGGGCGGCCCGGCTGGCCGGCCCGGTGGCGCGCCTGGGGCGGGTGGCTTCCAGTACACCAACGTCGACATGGGCGACCTGGGCGACCTGTTCGGGAACCTGTTCGGTGGCGGGATGCCTGGTGGCGCCACGATGGGCGGCCCCGCGCAGACGCGCACGGCTGCCCAGCGGGGCCGCGACCTGACCTACGAGGTCTCCCTCACGTTCGACGAAGCGCTCAAGGGCGTTTCCACGAAGGTCGATGTGCAGCGGACCGAGTCCTGTCCGACCTGCCACGGCTCCGGCGCGGCGCCGGGGACCTCTGCCACCACGTGCCCGGTCTGCCAGGGCAGCGGCCATGTGGCGCAGGGCCAGGGCGTGTTCTCGTTCTCGCGGCCGTGCCCGAGGTGTGGAGGCAGCGGGAAGATCATCGAGACGCCGTGCTCGACCTGCCGCGGCAAGGGCCAGGTCGTGCGCGCGAAGCCTGTGACCGTCCAGATCCCGCCGGGCGTGACCGACGGCGGCAAGATTCGCTTCAAGGGCAAGGGCGAGTCGGGCATCGGCGGTGGCCCCGCTGGCGACCTCTACGTGGTCACCCGCATCAAGCCGCATCCGTACTTCACTCGAGAGGGCGCCGACGTCGCGCTGGAGCTGCCGGTGACAGTGACTGAAGCGGCGCTCGGAGCGCAGCTGGAGATCCCGACCCCGAGCGGGCGCGTGAAACTGAAGGTCGCGCCCGGGACGCAGGACGGCAAGGTCTACAAGCTGCCGGGTAAGGGCGCAGCGCGACTGAAGGGCAACGGCTCCGGCGACATGAAGGTGCGCGTGAAGGTCGTCGTTCCCGACGAGCTCAACGCCGAGCAGAAGGAACTGCTCAAGCGGTTCGCTTCTTCGCGCGGCGCCGCCGACGACGTGCGCAAGCACCTCGCGAAGGACTGACGAAAGGAAGACGGCGATGCCACGCAGACGCCGCGGGGTCCAGCCCGACAGCGACCGGCCCCTCTACATGATCAGCGTCGCAGCGGAGCTCACGGGCGTGCATCCGCAGACGCTGCGCATCTACGAGCGCCGCCAGCTCGTGAGCCCCAACCGCAGCTCCGGCAACACGCGCCTGTACTCGGACGCGGACATCGAGCGGCTCCGGCTGATCCAGCACCTGACGCAGGACGAGGGCATCAACCTCGCCGGCGTCATCCGGATCATCGAGCTCGAAGACGAGCGCGGCCGCCTCGAGGACGAAGCGCACCAGCTGAGCCAGATCATCGAGGCGATGCGGCGCCGGCTGGCCGAGTACGAGGCCTCGCGGGCGCGGGTCACGCGTACGGAACTCGTGCTTGTCCCGCGAGGCGGGCTTCAGAGGAGATACCCGGGGTGACCCGTGCGGAACGGGTACATCAGATGGGGGCCGTGCACGAGGAACGTGGCTCGTCTGGTTCCCCTCGCGTGACGCACATCCTTCTCTGTCAGATGGGGGCGAATCGAATGGGTCCGGCACACAGGTGGGGCGGTCCGGCACAGCGCGTTCTCAAGATGCTGGTTCTCTGCACGCTGTTCCTGACGATCCCGGCGCTTCTGATCGGGTGCGGCGGGACGATGCTCATCATCGGAGGGCCCATAGCTACATCCATTCCCCCGCACACCCACGTCGCCGGGGAGGACTGCTCCCCGTGCCACAAGACGGAGCACGGGAACTGGGCGATGTCCTTGCACGGGTTGAGCGCGAGCGACGCGCTCCTGAACGTGGAGCACAACAAGGCGGAAGTCGTCACGAACGAGTGTCTCCACTGCATGGCGCCGTTCCAAGAGAAGCTCGGCATCCGTGCGCTCATCACGCCGGTGGACACGAAGGGACCGTGGAAGCTGTTGCCCGCGGCCTCGCAGTGGCAGTCGATCAGCTGCGAGGTATGCCACGACCCCTCCAGCAGCGCACCGAGGATGCTGGCGTTCTACAACGGCACCACCGGATCGTACGAGCAGGTGCCGGATGTGACGACGCTGTGCGAGAAGTGCCACCAGTCCGGGACCGACGACAGTCGCGACGTGAAGGGCTCGGTGCACGACGGCATCGGGTGCGAGATGTGTCACGTCCGCAGCCAGATGAACTTCGACCCCACCTGCGGACAGTGTCACCCCGCGATCGGGCCGGGCAAGCATCCAGATGTCACGACGCTCGACACGACGTACAAGGACCTGAACAGCAAGAACAACATCCACTTCGTGACGTGCAAGTCGTGCCACCCGAAGAGCATCCCGCCCTTGGTGGAACAGGCCAAGCAGTAGGACGTCGGTAGCTCGAGGGGCACGCAGCGTCGACCCGGAGATGGGTCGGCCGATCGGACCGTTCCCACGATGGGCCGGACACAGCCGCCGGCCCGGTATGAAGGACGTGCGATCGATATGGCTATCAGACTCGACAGGCTCACCGTCAAGGCCCAGGAGGCGTTCCAAGCCGCCTACGGCATCGCTGCTGACGCCGGCCAGCAGGTCATAGAGCCCGAGCACCTGCTCAAGGCGCTCATCGACCAGGCGGACGGCATCGTCAGGCCGATCCTGCAGAAGATCGGCGCGGACCCCTCCGCGATCGACGCCGAGGTCGAGGAAGCGATCGCCAAGCTTCCGAAGGTGGCGGGCGCCGGGCTGCAGGTGGGTGTCGGACCGCGCATGAACACGGTGCTCGAGCAGGCGTTCAAGGCCGCGGAGAAGCGCAAGGACGTCTACGTCTCCACCGAACACATGCTCGCGGGGATGGCGGAGGACTCCGGCGACGCCGGCAAGGCGCTCGCGCGAGCGGGCGTGACCGCGGCCCGCGTGGACGCAGCGCTCGACGAGTTGCGCGGTGGCACCCGAGTGACCGACGAGAACCCCGAGTCGCAGTTCCAGTCGCTCGAGCGGTTCAGCCGCAACCTGACCGAGGCCGCGCGCGACGGCAAGCTCGACCCGGTCATCGGCCGGGACGAGGAGATACGGCGCGTCATCCAGGTGCTCTCGCGAAGGACGAAGAACAACCCGGTGCTGATAGGCGAGCCGGGGGTCGGCAAGACAGCGATCGTTGAAGGCCTCGCGCTCCGCATCGTCGCCGGGGACATCCCGTCCACGCTCGCGGACAAGGAGGTCATCGCGCTCGACCTGGCCGCGATGGTGGCCGGCACCAAGTACCGCGGCGAGTTCGAGGACCGCCTCAAGGCCGTCATCCGCGAGATCCAGCAGGCGGAAGGCCGCCTCATCCTGTTCATCGACGAGTTGCACACGATCGTGGGCGCGGGTGCGGCCGAGGGCGCGATGGATGCGAGCAACATGCTCAAACCCGCGCTCGCGCGAGGCGAGCTGCGCGCGGTGGGCGCCACCACGCTCGATGAGTACCGAGAGCACATCGAGAAGGACGCCGCGCTCGAGAGGCGGTTCCAGCCTGTCTACGTCGGCGAGCCGAGCGTCGAGGACACGATCGCGATACTGCGCGGCATCAAGGACAAGTACGAGGTGCATCACGGAGTGCGCATCACCGACGGCGCGCTCGTGGCCGCGGCGATGCTCTCGAACCGCTACATCACCGATCGCTTCCTTCCGGACAAGGCGATCGACCTGATCGACGAGGCCGCGAGCCGCCTGCGCATCGAGATCGACTCGATGCCGACCGAGGTGGACGTCGCGGACCGCCAGCTCCGGCAGCTGCAGATCGAGGAGGCCGCGCTGGCGAAGGAGACCGACGCGGCGTCCGCGGAGCGGCTCGAAACACTGCGGGCCGAGATGGCATCGCTCTCGGAACAGCTCTCCGGGCTCAAGGCCCGCTGGAGCAGCGAGAAGGAGGTCATCGACGGCGTGCGCATCGCCAAGGCCGGCCTCGATGAGGCCCGGGCTGACGAGGAGCGCGCCGAGAGAAGCGGAGACCTCCAGCGCGCCGCGGAGATCCGCTACGCGAAGATCCCCGAGCTCGAGCGGCACATAGAGGAGGCGGACGCCCGCCTCAAGGAGCTGCAGGCCGGCACGCCTATGCTGAAGGAAGAGGTCGACGACCAGGACGTGGCCGAGGTCGTGTCCTCATGGACCGGGATCCCGTTGTCGCGCCTGATGGAAGGCGAGATGGCCAAGCTGGCCCATCTCGAGGAGCTGCTCCACAAGCGCGTGGTCGGTCAGGACGAAGCGGTCGCGGCTGTCGCGGGCGCCATTCGCCGCTCGCGCGCGGGCCTTTCGGACCCGGATCGTCCGCTCGGGTCGTTCATCTTCATGGGTCCCACCGGGGTCGGCAAGACCGAGCTCGCCAAGGCGCTCGCGGAGTACCTGTTCGACGACGAACGCTCGCTCGTGCGCATCGACATGTCCGAGTACATGGAGAAGTTCAGCGTCCAGCGCCTCATAGGCGCGCCTCCCGGCTACGTCGGCTACGAGGAAGGCGGCCAGCTCACCGAGGCGGTGCGGCGCCGTCCATACGCGGTCGTGCTGCTCGACGAGATCGAGAAAGCGCACCCGGACGTGTTCAACATCCTGCTGCAGGTGCTCGATGACGGCCGGCTGACCGACGGCCAGGGCCGGGTGGTGAGCTTCCGCAACACCATCGTCATCATGACCAGCAACGTCGGCTCGCAGTTCCAGCCGTTGCTCGAGCAGGGCAACGAGGCGGACGCTGCGAAGTTGTCCGAAGAAGCGCTCCGGGGCACGTTCCGGCCTGAGTTCTTGAACCGTGTGGACGACATCGTCACGTTCCACCAGCTGACGATGGAACAGATCGAGCAGATCGTCGACCTGCAGCTCGAGCAGGTCCGGGTGCGGCTCGCCGAGCGCAAGATCACGCTGGTGCTCACGCCGGCGGCGGTCGAGCGGATCGGACTGGACGGGTTCGACCCGGTCTTCGGCGCTCGTCCGCTCAAGCGGGCGATCCAGCGTGAGGTCGTCGATCGCGTCGCGAAGGCGATGATCGAGGGAACCGTGCACGAAGGCTCGACGGTCACCGTGGACATCGGAGACGACGGAGAGCTCACAGCCAGGCTGTGAGCTCTCCGGAGCGTTCCATTCCCGGCGCGGTAGCCGGCGTGCTCTTCTAGAGGCCGGTGCCGATCAGCGCGCGGCACGTACAGCTACCGCGTCCGCGTCGCCAGCAGCGCCACCAACACGTCCGGCGTGAGCCGGACCATCAGGATTCGCGTCCGCTAGTCTTGCAGGATGTCGAGTCGCCTGCCCGCCCGAGTCCCCTCGGGCGGGCAGGCGACTCGCGCTGCGGGCTAGTCCCGGGGCTTGCGCCGCCGCTCCACTCGGCCGCGCCGCTCGCTCGAGTTGCGCGCGCCGGCGTCGAGCGACGCCTGAGCCGCCTCAAGCGCCGCGACCACAAACGCCCGGAGAGCCCGTCGGTGAGCGGTGTCGCACCGG
>Ga0209540_10003666_pt1 | contig 10377 bp, 7 predicted proteins | sample BarGraIncu01121A_FD_184501 | JGI IMG/M metagenome (GOLD analysis project Ga0209540, IMG submission 184501) | Arctic peat soil microbial communities from Barrow, Alaska - Barrow Graham LP Incubations 011-21A (SPAdes) (version 2) | ecosystem: Environmental > Terrestrial > Soil > Wetlands > Peat... | reverse complement strand
AGGGAAGGCCTTCGCGTAGATGGTGGAGACGTTCAGCTCGTTGAGATCAATGACGGGGTCGTGAAGGTAAAGCTGCAAGGGCACTGTGCCGGCTGTCCCTTCTCGCAGATGACGCTGAAGAACTTCATCGAGAAAGAGCTCATAAAGAACGTAAAAGGTGTAAAAAGCGTGGTTTCCGATTAGAGCACGCTCCATTCTATTGCCCCAATTGATCAAATCTGCGAACCATTGCAAAATTGTTCATACAAGTTACCAAGGAGTCTGGTTATGTTCCCAACAAAGAAGGTACAGAGTCTGGTAGGCAGCAAGATTCAGGTAGAGATGAAGGGCTCACCACGTTATGTCCTGGAAGGTGTCCTCAACAGCGTAGATGAATACTTGAACCTTCACCTACTCGAGACAGTGGAGCTGATCGGCGGCGAGAAGACTCGTTCTTTGGGATCAGTTATCCTGCGCGGCAACAACATAATTCTCATAAGTCCAATTGAATAGAGAGGCCAAAAATGTCTGTTGAGGAGGCACTGGAATATATAAAGTCGCATCCTGAGGGTGCATTGCAGAGCGATCTATGGAAGGTTCTCAAGATCGATTCTCGCAAATGCTCTCGCATCGTGGCCAAGCTCCTCAAGGATAACATCATTACCCGAGCGGTAGAGTCGGTCGACGGCATCAGAACCTATAGGCTCTTTTGCTCGGAGAAGTCTCATAGCAGACGTTTCGACCCTCTACTGGCGGTGGATGCCTTCGAGCCCTGTGCAGGTTGCATTGAGGAATGCATTCCAGAGCATTGTGCCAATCTCAGCGAATGGATCTTCTCCATAGTGATGGGTGCAGACGGCGAGATTTCTATCGATAAGATCCATTTGGAAAAATCCGGCAAGAGCTGAGTCTCGCCTTTTATTTTTATTTAGTTCTAAGAACAAATATCAGCTTCGCCAGTCTTAAAAGCTCTATCCAATAGAGTATGTGTTTAGCTCCGTCTTAAGTTCTGCAAAATTTGCCCAAAAATCCAATTGAGACCAGAAAAATTAAGTAATATAATTGTAATATTCTTTTATTGATAGCATGGACGAAGGGGAGACTAACAAGCAACTTCATGAAGAGAATGGACAGTTAAAGCGTGAGAATGAGTTGCTTAAGGCAAAAATCCGGGAGCTTGAAGCCAGATTAGCCCAATATGAGAACGCTCATACGCCACCAAGTTTAAGACGTGGCCGCAATCGCAAAAAAAAATCAGATGAGAACAATAAGGGAAAGCCCGGTCAAAAAATTGGGCATAAAGGCACAACGAGACCTTATACCACTCCAGATATGCAGGTTGAAGTCACAATGGATCGCTGCCCGGATTGCGGGGCCGATCTTGGCTCTCCTTTCCGGATAGAGTCGAAGATAATCGAGGAAATTCCCGAACCTCAGCCTATCATCGTCACTGAATACAAAATTGCACATTACAAATGTCCCTGCTGCCGGAAGGAAGTTGTTGCCAAAGATTCAAGCTGCCCACATGAAGGCAAATTTGGAAACAATGTAATTGCGCAGGCGACATTGCTAAAATATGATGGTAGAATGCCTCACAGGAGAATCCAAGACGCAATGATGAGACTGTTTGGTCTTAAATTAAGTCCTGCTACGATATTCGATTTAACCCGTCGGGCTGCTGATGCGGTTCAATCGGAATACGATGCGATTTTAAACAAGATTCGTGGCTCTCCGATCCTGTATGTGGATGAAACTTCAATCCATGTCCAGGGAGAAAGACATTGGATCTGGACCTTTTCCACACCATCTGAGTCTTTTTTCGTGATTCGGAAGAGCCGAGGCATGAAGGTTCTGACGGAAGTCTTGACGCGGAGATTCAAGGGAATAATCGTATGCGACGGTTGGAAACCTTATGCCAGGTTCACAAATCGCATCCAGCGATGTTGGGCACATCTACTTCGAGAGGCAAAAGACATTGCTGAGAAGTTCGGGGAAGCTATTCCGCTACATAACGCGCTCAAAGAGCTTTACGAAATACTGACCAAAGCTCTGGAAAACGATCCTCCGCCAGAAGTCAGAAAGACTTTATGGCAATTGGCGCGAGAAGCCCTTCGGCATTGGACCCTGAGAGAGTACTCTATCGAGAAAGTCCGGAAACTTATCGGCAAAATCAACAACGGTTTTGACTACTGGTTCACCTTTATCATTAATCCTGGGGTAGAGCCGACCAATAATCGAGCAGAGAGAGCGTTGCGACCCCATGTCGTTTTAAGAAAGATCTTGGGCACGCTGCGCAATGATAAAGGAACTTCGATTCATGAGCGAATTATGACGACACTGGCAACATGGGGACAGAAAGGGCTAGACAGTCTACAAATGCTAACCACAAAGCTGGCCAGCTAAACACGTACATTTTCTTAAAGTATTTAATGGTATGCGGCATCTTAATAGTCTTGAGATTTTTAAGTACCTCTGAATTTAAAGAAAAGTGCAATACTGTTGCATTTGAATAGCTCGACATCGACGATCATTAGTCCTCCACCAGTTCGTAGCCATGTCTGCGCGATACAAGATCTTGGTGGCCCTACTTGCTGCAAATGGTGGCAAGATGCTTGTGAAGGAGGCCCGCCAAAAGATGCATTTGTCAAGGCCTGTTCTCATGGCTTCTTGCTTCATGGATGGCGGTATAGAATTAGGGCTGTATCACCTTGATAAGCGCCAGAAGATATTGATATTAAGATAGCAATTGGTTTACTTGAACGATAAACTATATCTGGGCCTAAATTTAGATCGCTTTCTTTGCCTATCCAATTAGATGTTTTCACGAGCAGAAGCTATCTCCTCTACCGAAACCTGTTTTTCCTTAAGGTTTAAATCCTTAAAGCAATAACAATCGCGCAGATTTGAAAATGGGTCGGAGTCTCCACACCATAATGAAGTGATTCTCATGGTTTCGCGACTCATTTCGGGGCCGGAGCTTTTATCCTCATGACTGAATCCAGAAATAGTGAGATCTCACAGAAGAGCGAAATGGGTACTTTTATCTGCACTTTTTGTAATTGTGAAGCGATTAGAGGATTCAGAATTGTATTATTGACTCGCGAAAGTATATATATGATGTGCGCTAATTTTAGCCTTGGAGCTAAGACGTATCGCAGCCAAGAGGAGCATCAGTAAGGGCTAATTATGGACTTCAGCAGGGAAAACCGGCCACAGCAGGGCTTAGGACCCTGTCACGAAGGTGTTCGCGGGTTCGACTCCCATCCCCCGCACTTAATTACTAGTAAAGCATATATACCATGGGGCGTATTTATTCTAATTAGGTGAGCCCATGGTAATGCCAGATAAGTCACGTTATGTCTATCTCTACCTGCCTTCTGCTGAGGATAAAGCACGTTGGGATGGCCTAGCCAAGGAGGCAGGCGTTCCATTAACAAAATTTGTGATTGAGATTGTAGAGAGCAAACTTGCCGAAGAGTCCAATTTTATGCCTCGTGGGAAGCTTGTAAAAGAGATCGGTGAACTCCGAAGTGAAAACAGAGAACTGAAAAACGATCTCAAGCAGAAGAAGATAGTCTTGGAGAAATATGAGAACGAACTTAAACGGTATCGCAATCAAGCGTTCGTTGAGGATAAGTTCGAAGGCGCGAGAAAGTATAACAAAGAGCTCATAGCAATTTTGAAACGTGGCGTCACGATTGATAGCTATAAGCTTTTGGAAGAATTGGGTATAAATCCCAATGATACTGATCTTGTGAAAGCAATATCTACTCAGCTTGAGGACTTGGAGAAGTACGGATTAGTCACTTCGACTCAGCGTGGCTGGCGGTGGGTGGGATGACCGAAAGCCAGGAAAGTGCCGTCTTCAGTTCGGTTAAGTCAATCGATGAATCAGCTGAATTGATAAGGCAATATAGAGAGGATTGCGAGATCAGGGGCATGTCGCCGGAATCAATGAGGAGGTATATCTCGTCACTAAAGATATACAATCAGTACCTCCTAGAGCGACACCTCGACCTGTTAAATGTTGATCGCAATATACTGAGGAGCTTTCTCGAATACCTGAGGAAAGAACGAAATGTTGGCCTGAAGACAATTGGGAATTACTTCACTTCAATGGCCATGTTCTACGAATTCCTGGAATATGAGGGATACGTGGACAAGAACCCTGTCCACTCTGTTAGAAAACGATATATCCGCAGGTACAAAGATAATGATGAGGGTCAGATGAGGCAACTTATCTCTGTTGATGATATGGCTAAGCTAATCAATTCCACACTTGATGTTAGGGACAAAGCAATCATTACATTGTTAGCGAAGACTGGCATCAGGCGCAAAGAACTTATAACCTTGGATGTCGATGATATCGATTGGGTAGACCAGAGCATAAGACTCAAACCGACGCCCAAGAGAACCAATCGGACAGTATTTTTCGATGATGAAACGGCCATAATCCTGCACAGGTGGAAAATGGCACGAGAGACTCGTAATGAAAAGGACATCAAAGCGTTATTCATAAACAACTTGGGTACCCGTCTGAATCGCAACGGTGTTTACCTTGCTGTTACTAGACCTGCTGAAAGGCTGGGGCTCCACAATCCTAACTCAGACCGTATGGAAGATCATTTCAGTCCACACTGTTGCAGGCACTGGTTCACTACGCATCTACGTCGAGCAGGCATGGCTCGCGAGTTCATCCAAGAGCTGCGAGGTGACGTCCGTAAAGAGGCCATGGATATCTATGACCACATCGATAAGAAAGAGTTGCGGGAAAGCTACCTTGCTCATGTGCCGCAATTGGGGATTTAAATGCGATTCTACTTCATACCTCCGTCTCTAGGTGGCTCTTCCATATATCGCGATCATCTGTGGATGACTCTTAGAATATCAATTTGCAGCAATTCGTTTAATCCCTCTGCAGCACCTCATCTATAACCTTCTTATGTAACTGATCATTGAGGAATATGAATCTTGTTACATAAGAATACTGCAGCTATTTTTTTAGCTTGCGGCAAAATGAAGAGGGAGTTCATCCAGGAGCAAGGATGACGTGTTAAAAGAAACCAACGCCATCGATATCAACGACACATCGATACAAAGGAGCCTCAAGAGAGCTATCTTGCGATTGCTCCACATTTTTTGAATTTTAAAATTCTAGTGCTGATCCGAGAAATGATACTTATCTAACTATCTAACCTATCGATTGACCACCTCGTGACATCGAAATGCATCATTTTTTGGTGGAGAACTACATTCTATAAACATATCCATCATGCAAGAGATTTATCGGTTCATCCGATTCAATCAGATGAGCGATATCCAGAAGTATAATGTCTCCCTCTTTTCTCCTCTCAGATTTCACAACTTCTGCAATATAATATCGCAATGACATTTGAAATTGGATATGGTCTCCTGCAAGGTTATCAGGGATGATCTCCCAAATTTTTCTATTTTATTTCTAACTTTAATATAATTATGTCTTGCTTTATTAAATTTTGATCTGAGACATTCAAGATTGAATCTCCACTTGAGTTCCATTCTGAATCTAATGTGTTATTTAAAAACCAATCAATCTTTTCCTCAATTCCTCTTACTTCAAAGGATAGTATCTCTAGAAATGCCAAAAAAAATATAAAGTCTAGCTTGCCAGAATAAATAAAATTCCTTAATAAACCGATTTTTATTCTCCTAATTTGTTCTTCGCTGATCGTTGAATCATTGACTGTTGAATATAAGGCTATAAACTTTTCTCTTTGCTCATCACTTTCATGCCTATTTTCAGAAGTTCAAAATGAGCAGAACTCCTAACGTCAATATATTTATTAAAATTATTTAAATCAAATACGAAAGGTATACCTAGGCAATAGAGTTTTACCAAGATAGACGTTCTTGTTAAAAATGATTTGATTAAATCCATATTAATGATCGATTTCCCAATGACATGATTGGGTTTTTCTTGGCCTAATATCCGTATGCTAAAAGGTTGTATGGGAGTTCTTATTATTTCTGGATTTAGATCATAATATTTGCGGATATTTACGGTTTTGTCTCTGTTCTAATTATCAATTCGTCTTTCTCCATGTCCTTCATTGTAGATGCTACAAGATTTTCATGAGCTAACCTTCCCAATCCACGTTTTTTAATATATCTTCGTACGATTTAATCCTTTCGTAATATTATATAGATAATCCCGGCCAAATGTAAGATACATTAATATGAGAATCGCAGAGCTTCCATTTTCAGGATAATTTTTTCGATAAGCTCATGCCAGAACAGCACACACATCATGATAATTGGGATTAAATCTTTGGCGGTTAGATGTCTATATTGAATCTTGGGTCGTGATCCTTAAATAGGTTGTAGTTTCTGGAACTCGCTTGCTGATAACGATCTTTTGGACATGCTTCTAAGGGGAACATCCTGAGATAATCAGTATTCTCTAAGGCTGAATTCTGCAGCATATCCTAATTACAACCTATAAAGGATTCACGACCGAATCTTGCTCTCTTCAATATATGTATCAAAACAATTCATTGTTGATACATATATCAATTTATTATGTATTTGATGCAGGATTGAAATACTTATCAACAATGCGGCCATATTAAATCATATGATTAGGCAAATCAATTTAAATACCCTATCTGAGAGGCAATGCATTGACTAGCCATGAGCCTCGCCGCCTTTTGGAGATGGAAGAAGTTGTTGGAGATATCCACAGAGTCGAAAATACGGAGTTCGGCCTAGTGGCTACAATTGGCAGGATCTCTGTATTACTTCCAGAAGAATTGGCTGGAAAGCTACAGGAGATGATGGGTCAACGAATAGGAGTGCTGCGATTGGATGGTTATCATGTGCGCCTAGATTGCGAGACCAGACAGCGGGTGCAGACTTCGAGGGGCCTCTGAAGATGGCCTCTGATGTTTGGCTGCTTACAAAGGTTCTATCCGCGCTTGGTCTAGCGAGGCACTTGGTGCTTCAGCCTTCCCACCAGTACAGCAATGCAAAAGGGCTGGCAGCATCCTGCCTACATGCAGATAGACAGACGTCATGGATGTTCTCGGGGACTCCATTCCCGGGGAAGCTTCAATGGCCCTGTGTAACGGATGGTATACTTGTGGATTTTCGACTGCATGGAATGTCCGCGCCGGAGAAGATGCCGTGACTTATGCACGCGAGACAGCCGCGCATCTTTTTGAAATTGTCGAAATGGATGGACACCAAACGGCAACTATTGGCGGCGTACGTGTAAGTATTCCTGAAGAATCATCCTTGAGAATAACGACGAGCCTGAAATGAATACGCGAGGTCCTTGGTGGAGGGGAAAAATTAGATGACAATTGCCGATGCCCATAAGCAGCAGCTTCAGCTCAAATACGGGCTCCCGGAAGAGCGAATTCGTTCGCTGGAAGAGAACGGAGAGATATCCTCTCTCTCCCCTTCTGAGATACGCGATTTTTTGGGTAGGTCGGATATAGATTCTACGGGCTTCAAGATTCGGTATCCCGGCAATGGGGCTGCAACAATCAGGTTAGATAATCCTCCTCTAAAGGACGGCAGACCACAGAAGTATCTCAGAAGACCCGGGGAGCTCAACTACATTTTCAATCCAGGGGTTGATCTCCAAAATACGCAGGAGCTTTGGATAGTTGAAGGCGAGCTCAAAGCACTTTGCGCCCATGCTCAGGGCCTTTCCATCATTGGCCTGAGTGGAGTCTACAATTGGCGAACTTCAAGCCCGGAGGCCGAATTACTGGCTAATGGTGAAAAGCTCTCTGATCAGGAGGCTCTCCTTCCTGGGCTGGCCGAGGTAGATTGGAACGGTAAGAATGTCAACCTCGCTTATGACAGCGACATAAACCCGGGCCATAGCTCTTATCCAGCTTTTGAGAGGTTGGCCGAACAGCTTTACAGGTTGGGGGCCTCAGAGGTACGAGTCCTTTCTCTCCCACCGGTAGCAAAAGGCGAAAAGACAGGGCTAGATGAGTTTATCCTGGCCAGGAAGGAAAAGGCGCTTCCGGACCTACAGGCGATGAGAGATCGAAGGGATCCTTATATTCCCATAAGGTCCGGAGCCATAACGTATGCTGAAAGGCTTATAGCATCCGAGGACCTGGAGGATAAGAAAAAGGCTGTTATCGCCTATCTTGGTGCCAAAGGAGAGTTCATAACTGGGGCCTGGCTAAAGGAGAAAGGGCTTCTTCAAAAAGAGATAACACCACTACTCAGAGAGACAAAGTTAAGGCTAAAAGAACTTCAGGCAACGCCCAGAACGTCCTCTACCCAGGGTAACGGAGAGGAGCTAGGACCAGAATATGTCCATGTTAAGGCGCTCATTCAACCCCATACAGAAGAATACGGCCTGGATCAACAAGGCAGGATCGGGAAAGTTGAATGGGAGGCAGGATACGAGAGCGGCAAAGAAGTATACAAGCCGGTTCTAAAGCATATCTGCAACTTTGCCGCCTGGCCGACGCGGGATATTTTGAAGGATAATGGCGTTAATTCAGAACGTTTTATCGAATTTGAAGGTCTGCTCTTGGGATCTCCCCTTAAGCCGGTAAAGATTTCCACTAAAGATTTTCAAGAAATGAAGTGGACAATTGGAGCCTGGGGGACTCGTGTTGCTATAAAGCCTAGGATGGAGCAAAATGTAAGATATATTCTACAACTAATGGCTCAAAGTGGGATTCCAGAAACTACAGTCTATACCCACCTTGGGTGGCGAAAGATAGCTGGCAAGTGGTTTTACCTTCATGCTGGAGGCGCTATAGGGGCTGAGAGTACCGGCTTTGAAGTGGAGACCATAGATCGGCTGAAAAGGTACGCTCTGCCCGACATAATAACGGACGAAAAAGCCGCTATAAAGGCTTCCCTGGCCCTGCTGGAACTGGGACCTAAAAATATAATCTATCCATTACATACTGGAATATGGTTGGCTCCCCTTTGTGAGCCTCTGAGGATGGCAGGAATCGAGCCGTCCTACACAACATACGTATGGGGTGAAACGGGCTCGTTTAAGAGTACCATAGTAGCCCTGCATCTATCACATTACGGCAACTTCAATAGGGCCACACTTCCAGCCAGTTTCAAGGACACTAAGCTCTCTATTCCCGAAATGGCTTTTGTCTGCAAAGACATTGTGCTGGTGGTAGATGATCTGCACCCTACCCAAGACCCTCGTGAAAGAATTAAGATGATCGGGATACTGGAGCACATTGTTCGAAACCAGGGTGATCGGCAGGGCAGGGGTAAACTGACTTCGCTCACGGAAATTAAAGAGGGCCATCCGCCCAGGGGATTAGTTTACGTTACCGGTGAGAGCCTGTCGCTCTTGGGCTCAAGCCTGGCCAGGACTGCGCACCTGCATATTCAAAAGGGGGATATAGATGTTGAAAAACTGACCAAAGCCCAGGAACCGGCGCAGCAAGCTCTTCTGGCCGAAGCAATGACCGGGTATCTGGAGTATCTGGCGCCTCAGCTTGACGCTCTCGCTCCGCAGCTATTTGCGGATTTTGAAAAGCTGAGAAAGAAGGCCGCCCAGGATGCTGAGGTTAAGGATAGGCACGAACGGTATAACGAGACTACGGCGTTTCTCTACTTGGGTTTCAATTGTTTCATCAACTACGCTGTGGCCCAGGGGGCTATAACTGAAGAAGCGGCTGCCAGGCTCCTTAAAGAGGCTTGGGAAACGCTCAACAAAGTCGCGGACGAGCTGGCTCAGGTGGCTAAAAGTGTTGCTCCGACCAAACGATTCTTTGAGGCTCTCCTGGAGCTGCAAATCCAGGGGAGAGTATACTTCGCCACCATGGAAGATGTAATCCCAGATAATGCCGAACGAATTCCAGGTACCGTAAAAATTGGCTGGGGGCCGGACGGAAGTGGCACTTTCTATCTACTTTGGGGTCCGGCCTGGGAACAGGTCACGAAGTACTTGAAGAACCAGGAGGAAGGGCTGTCCCTCTCCAAGAACTCTCTTCTGGATGCAATAGAGCAGCAGGGTTTGCTGGATAAATCCCAGGGAGACCGGCGAGTTATCCAGAAAAAGATAGGTGGGACCAAGTTCAGGGTTCTTCCTGTCCTAAAGGCCGCCTTCGTCATCGAGGAGGAAGACGATGAGGAATAGACTTCCGACGGGCAAGAGGGTACCAAAAGGGTCCAAGAGGGTACCTTTTTTTGAAGAGGGTACCTATAATATCAATATCTATAGATCTATAGTACCCTTAGCACCCTTAGTACCCTCTATATTTTCTCACGTGAGAGAAAATTTTTACGCACATGCGAGAAGATATCTGTAGTTTCCAAGTTTTTGATTTTGCGTATAAAGCGAGATTATGTGGTAGATATCGTGTTATCAAATTATGAAATAATGGCATTAAGGGATTACTAGCATAGATT
>Ga0209540_10003663_pt1 | contig 10379 bp, 10 predicted proteins | sample BarGraIncu01121A_FD_184501 | JGI IMG/M metagenome (GOLD analysis project Ga0209540, IMG submission 184501) | Arctic peat soil microbial communities from Barrow, Alaska - Barrow Graham LP Incubations 011-21A (SPAdes) (version 2) | ecosystem: Environmental > Terrestrial > Soil > Wetlands > Peat... | reverse complement strand
TGCGCTTCGTGGAGGGTGCAGTGGACAGCAGCAGCAACGCCATACATTCGATCGGCCGCGCGCTCGACATCCTCGAGGTGCTCGCCGCTCACAAGGACGGTCTCGGCATCACCGCGATCGCGAAGCTGACCGACCTGAGCAAGTCGACGGTCCATCGCATCGCCACCACGCTCACCGAACGCGGGTACGTGGAGCACGACGTCGAGTCCGGCAGCTACCGGCTCGGCCTCAAGTACATCGAGATCGCCAGCTTCTACATCAACAGCCTCGAGTTGCAGACCGAGGCCCGGCCGTTCCTATACGAACTGACCTCGCAGCTCGGGCTGACCGCCCATCTCGGGATCCTGGACGCCCACGAGGTGGTCTACGTCGAGAAGCTGGACGTGTTCCCCGGCATCCGTCTGTACTCGCAGATCGGCCTCCGCGTGCCCGCCTACTGCTCCTCCTTGGGCAAGTGCCTGCTGTCGGGCCTGTCGAGCGAAGGTCTGGAGACGGTGATGGCCAACTGCACGTACGAGCGCTTCACCGAGCGGACCATCACCACCCTAAAAGGCCTCAAGACACATCTGCGCGAAGTGCGGGCGCAGGGCTGGGCGATGGACGACGAGGAACACGACGTCGGGCACCGCTGCGTGGGCGCGCCCATCTTCGACTATCGCGGCGACGTGATCGCCGCGGTCAGTGCGAGCGGCCCGAAGGCGGTCCTCACCGACGACCGGCTCCCCGTGGTGGTGGAGACCGTGAGGTCCTCCGCCCTGCAGATATCCCAGCGGCTGGGTTACGTGCCCTGAGGCGGCAGCGGACAGGCGGAACGCAAAGAGGGGGGCGCACAACGGATGTGCGCCCCCCGCCCTATCGCACCGGTCTCTAGCCGAGGATGTCCTTCAGCACGATGGTCTTCAGCAGCGTGACCTCGTTGAACGTGGAGAGCACGCCCTCCGTGCCGATGCCCGAGTACTTGTATCCGCCGAACGGCATCTCGAAACTTCGGTAGAAGCTCGCTCCGTTGATGACCACTCCGCCGCACTCGAGCGACGTGGCCACCTTCATCGCGGTCTTCATGTCGCCGGTGAAGATGCAGCCGCTCAGTCCGAACTTGGACGCGTTGGCGATCTCGATGGCCTCTTCGATCGTGTCGAACCCGATGACGGTGACGACCGGGCCGAAGATCTCCAAGTCGGTGGCCGCGTCCGCGCTCCTGGGCACGTCGTCCAGCACGGTGGGCTCGAAGAAGGCGCCGTTGCGCGTGCCGCCGAGCACGATCCTGCCGCCCTGCTGCACGGTCAGGTTCACCTGCTCCTCGACACGGCGGGCCGCGCCTTCGGTCACCAGGCACGCGATCTGGGTGCTGTCGTCCGACGGGTCGCCGGTCTTGAGCTGCTTGATCCGCTCGATCGACTTGCTGACGAACTCGTCCCGGACGCTGTTGTGGACCAGGAAGCGCTTCGAGGCACAGCAGACCTGACCGCAGTTGTACATGCGGCCCCAGATCATCTCCTCCACCGCCAGATCGATGTCGGCGTCCTTGTGCACGATGAAGGCGTCGTTGCCACCGAGCTCGAGTGAGATATGCGCCAGGTGGCTCGCCGCGGCCTGCGCGGTCGCGATGCCCACCGCCGTCGAACCGGTGAAGGTGATCTTGTGGACGTCGGGATGCGCGGCGAGCGCCGCCCCGGCCTTGGCCCCTTCGCCGGTCAGTATCTGGATCGCGCCGTCTGTGACGCCCGCCTCGATCATCAGCTCCACAAGCCTGCACAGCGTCAACGGGTTCTGGTGCGGCGGCTTCACGATGGCTGCGTTGCCCGCCATCAGCGACGGCGCCACCTTCTGGTCGAACAGGTCACACGGGAAGTTGAACGGGATGATGCAGGCAACCACGCCGATCGGCTCCCGCAGGGTGATGCAGATGGTGGTGTCCTGCCCGGCCTCGAGCCCGTTGGGGATCACCTCGCTGTAGAGGTGCTTGGCCTTCTCGATGAAGGCCTGGAACCCGATGGGGATGTTGGCGATTTCGCCGCGGGCCTCGGTGATCGGCTTCCCCGCCTCGGCCGAGAGCGTTTGGGCGAGGTCTTCCTTGTTCTTCTCGACCAGCGCCAGGAACGCGCGCAGTATGTCGGCGCGCTCGTGGACCGGGACCTTGGCCCACTGCTTCTGGGCGGCCTTGGCGATCTTCACGGCGATGTCGACATCCTCGGGCCCGGCGTTCGGGACGGTGTCGATCACCTTGCCCGTCGCGGGGTTGACGATCTCGATCACGGTCTTGTCGCAGGCCTCGGCGGGCCTGCCTCCGATAGACATCTTCACGATGTGTCTCCTTCGGTGGGACGCAGGCTACTTGCCGAAAGCGGTGAACGAGAGCATCAGGCCACCGGTGGTGTTGTTGCCGTCGTCCTCGTAGCCGTACTCACCGAACGTGAACTCGCAGATGAACGGCACGTCGCCGGCTTCCTTCTTGATCTGAGCGGCGACCTCGTCGATCCGGTCGCCGATGCCGGCGCGCCTGCCGCCGCAGTGCACCAGGTGGAAGGCACCGACCGGGACCTCGATCTTGTCCTTGACGACCTTGAGCGCCTCGCCCGTCGAGTCGATCAGCTCGTCCACGGTCGCCTCCATGCGGATGACGGCCGTGCCGACGGCGAGGTTGCTGCCCACCGCCATCGAGTAGTCGTCGTTGCCGTTCATGGGGTGGCGGATGGCGACCAGGTCGCCCAGCCGGTCCTTGACGCCCAAGGGGGAGGTGATCGCCGCGACGAGCAGCGCCTGCCCCTTCAGCGTGTCGGGGTCGGCTCCCGTCCATTCGGCGTACTTCTTGACCGCCGGCACGCCGTCGATCTCGACGAGCCCGCGCACTCCGTCGAGCTTGGTGATGATGCCCACGTCGCCGGTCTCGCGGTAGGCGCCGGTGTAGTGGTTGGCGAACGCCTTGTCGCTGTAGAAGAAGGCGACGGCCACACCGTCGGCGAATGCGCCTTCGTCGCTGAACAACTGCCACTCACCGGAGATGCTGTTGTCGGCCGCGCTCCCACCGAACATGGGCACCCTGCCGATGACGTCGGTGATGCCCTTCAGGTAGGACTCCTCCTCGCCGGGAGGAGCGACCATGTAGAAGTAGTCCGGCGCGCAGTCCATGTCCGCGGCCTCAAGCGCTTCGAGGGCCGCTTCCTGCCCGGTCGTGCGCGCGTCGCCGGTCTTCGGAAGCGCGGCCACGCCGACCACGAGGTCCTCGTCGGCAAGTGCCAGGATCCCTACGAACCCGGCGTCTCCGCCGACGAAGCCCTCCGGCATGATCACGCCGGTGAACGAGGTGTTGCCGATCACCGGCACGCCGGGGAGCTCCTCGGCGATGCCCTTCAGCATCTCGCCGAGATCGTTCGCCACACTGGCGTACGCGAAAGCGACCTTCACGTCCGAAAGCCCCGCCTTCGCCTTGGCCGAGGCCTCTTTGCCCGCTGCGTAGGAATCGGCATTCGTGCTGGAACCTGTGCTTGCCTCTTGCATGGGGTCATCTCCTTCTGGAGTGTTCGACGCGGTGGATCGCATCGTGGATACGGTTGTACGTTCCACGTTTGTCGACCGCGTCTACATCCTATGGCGATGAGATGTGCGCGCCACTCCCGCGTCTCGCGCTACGGGATGTCCGTTCCGGCATGCGGAACGGGGCGGCACCGCGAGCCTGCCAGGTCCAAGGAGTCTGGCTGGGCAACGGCACAACGAGAAGGCCATCGAGGAAGCGCAGAAGGGCATTCGACGTCGCTCGCGCGACGAGCCCGGTGGATCTGCGCGTCGGGTTGATGCGCTTGCCCCGCGACTCATGCTCTGACGGTGACGCCCGGCGCGACGACCGCCGCAAGGCGAACCTATGGCGTCGGGTTGTCCCTCCGATGCTCGTACGAGCCGAGATCGCCGTGGACCCCGAACCGGTTCCCGTCCAGATCCCGGAAGCTGAATCCCGGAGAATCCGGCTGGAAGTCGCCCATCTCGACTCCGCGAGACCGTAGTTCGGCGTGCGTGGCGGCGAGGTCAGGCGCGTAGAAGTCGACGACGCTGTGTATCACTCCCTTGCGCGCACCCGTGAAGCCGAGGCGCGCAGGGTCCGTCGTCTCGACAAGGAAGAGGCGAACGCCCTCCCCCGGCAGCGCGATGAACGCCAGACCGTCACCTCGCCACTGCTCGACGAAGCCAAGCTTCTCGCGGTACCACTCGCACGCGTCCGCAAGCCTTGCGACCGGGATCTCGACATTCGTCAGAACCGTGAATCCGATGGCCATGTGCGTGTTTCGCCTCCATGTTGACTGTGGGAAGCGGCGAAGACGTCGCCGCTTCCCGTGAGCCGGCTTCAGCAGCGCCCCGATCTCGTCGAACGTGATGCGCACACTCAGATGTCCGCCCGCCACAGTTCTGAGTGCACGATCTCGTCCAGCGCACGACGGCGTCGGGGTCTCGGGTCTTCTGCGGGGTGACCGACGGTGACAACGGCAAGGACGTACTTGTCGTCCGGGATGCCGAGGACCGGCCGTATCTCCTCTTGGATGAACCAAGCGACCCAGCACGTGCCGAGACCCTGATTCGTGGCCTCGAGCACAACGTGTTCAACGGCGATCGCCACGTCACGGATGACCTGCTTGAGCTCCGGCACGCCGCTGGCCTCATCGAGGGGCGGACCCGCGTAGTCCGGAAGCCGGCTGCCGATGTCACCCACGCACACGATGTGCACCGGAGCTGCAACCATCCAGCCTTGCCGATGACAGACTTCTGCCAGAGCCCGTCGCCGTTCCTCCGACCGCACCACGATGAAGTGCCACGGTTGCGTGTTGCTGCCCGACGGTGCCAGCCGTGCGGCCTCCATCAGCTGGTCAACCGCGGAGTCCGACACGGGCTCGACTGTGTACTTGCGAATGCTGCGACGGTCGACGATGGGTCCGAGCAAGGTGCCTCCCCGCGTGCGTTGGCGCTGATGGTACGAACGTGTGGCGGATGGGCAGCGGCCCATGCCTCGCAGGTCGATCTTACCTTGCGCCGTCCACTTCGAGCCGTAGTCGAGTACCCGTGGCGAGCGCGTCGGGACGAGGGAGCTCTGGGCAACAATCAGAGACCTCACTCGCAGAATGCCGCATTCCGTGCAAGAAGTCGCTCGAGCCGCCGACGATCGACCCGCCCCTACCGCGCGAGCCCGCTGACCCCCGCCCACATCGCCGAGACCCCCAGCACCGCTATCGCGACCCCCGACACGCGCGTCACCCACAGCAGCATGCGCTCCCCCACGCGCTCGCGAAGGACGCCGGCGACCGTTACCAGAACGAGCCACCACCCGAGCGAGCCCGCGAACACCCCCGCGACGGTGATCGCGGGCATCGCCCAACCGCCGCCCGCGACAACAAGCCCGGCGCCGGCGAAGATGCCGGCGAAGGCGATGATGGTCTGCGGGTTGGCGAACGTGAGTCCCACCGCCGAGGAGTACACACCGAACAGCGGCACCGCGCCGCCGTCATCGGCGCACCGGCCCGGCTTCGACAGCATCGCCCGCACGCCCAGGTAGACCAGGAACGCCCCTCCCACGAGCCGCACCCAACCCTGCGCTCCGGTGAGCGCTCCGGTGAGCGCGGTCAACCCGAACGCGGCGATCGACGCGTAGAGCGCGTCGGCGGTGGCGATGCCGGCGCCGGTCGCGTACCCGCTCGCCCGTCCGCGTGACAGTGTGCGCTCCACGCACAGCAGCGCCATCGCCCCTACCGGCGCGGCGACGAGGAACCCGATGACGAGCGCTCGCGCGAACGCGGAACCCAGCGTCACGGACGGACGACGGGCAGCGGAACGACGGGCGAGTCCTTCGCCGTCGACAGCACCACGGTCGTGCGCGTCCGCGCGACACCCGGAACACCCTTGAGGACGTTGCTCACGAGGTGCTCGAGCTCGGCGGTCCCCCCGCAGCGGATCTTGAGGACGTAGTCATCCTCCCCTGCGGTGTGGTGGCACTCCTGGACCTCGACCGTGTCGTGCACCAGCCGCAGGAGTTCGGCGCGGGCCTCGGGGCCGCTCAGGCTCACGGCCACCAGCGCTGTCAGGTGCGCACCCACGGTCGCGCCGTTCACGAGCGCCGCGTACCCGCGGATCACGCCCCGGCCCTCGAGCCGGCGCACGCGCTCGGCCACGGACGGCGCGGACAGCCCCGTGCGCTCGGAGAGATCGGCCCACGTCATGCGGCCGTTCTCCATCAGAGCGGTCAGGATCTCATGGTCAACGGTATCCATGGCCCTCGCCATTCGAATAGTTTGCCAATGCACATGTCAATCTACGATTCGTAGCAAATCGCGTCAATCACACAACGCACGAGACATAAGGGGCTACTACTCGGCCGGGTCGATGACCTTCACGCCGATGTCCTCGGCGAGCGCGACCACCTGGCCGGTGGTGAGCACGACCCCATATGGGCCACTGCGCAGATCCAGCCCCCTGATGCTCGACCCGCGCAGGTCGGTGTCCCGCGTGCGCACGCCGGTCCAATCCGCGTCCGTGAGGTCACAGTTCACCAGGCTCGCGTTGGAGAGGTCCGCCCCGTAGAGGTCGCACTCGCGCATGGAGCACTCCGTGAACGACACGTCGGAGAGATCGACTCCTCGGAATAGCGAGTAGTCCAAGGTCGTCTTCTCGAAGGTCGATGCCCCGAAGCGGACGCCACGCCGGAAGTCGAGGCCCATCATCTTGCACTCCTCGACGGTCGCGCCGAAGAAGCTCGCTCCCGAGACGGTGGCATCCTGGAACTGGCAGCGGCGGAGCGTCGAGGCGTTGAATCGAGCGTCGGCCAGGATGCAGCCGCGAAACGAGCAGTCCTCGATGACGCGGTCGGCGAAGTCGTGGCCGGCCAGCCGCAGCCCGTCGAACGACAGGTCGGCCAGCTCTTCCAGCCCATCGATCTCGCCCAGCTCGGACTGGGTCAACTGCCGCACCGGTCACCCGCTCCCTGATCGCCGAACCACGTACCGGGACCTCCCGATGCGATTCTACAGTTGCGGTAGCGATGCGGGACCTTGCCCGGGCGGACGCCGTCGGTCGGCGAACGGGTATCAACCGGACGAGACCCGACACGAAAGGACACCTTCGATGGGATGCTGTCTTGGAGTTCTCCTGCTCGGTGGTGCCCCTCGCATCGCACTCGCCCTGTGGTGGTTCATGGATCCCGCCCGCGTCATGGCGACGTTCACGGGCTGGAGTACCACGCTCGCCGGCCTGACCGCGCCGCTGTGGGCGTGGCCGCTCGCAGGCCTGCTCCTGCTGCCGTGGACCACGATCGCCTACGTCTTCGTCTCTCCCGGCGGGCTCAGCACGCTCGACATCGTCATCCTCGTCATCGCGCTCGCTATCGACCTCAGCGCGCACGGAGGCGGCGGCCGCGCCTATCAGCAGAGACGATCCGCGCGCCAGTGACGCGCCGACCCCGCTCTCGTGCGACCATGAGGTGTCCGAACACCTAGGGGGCCACGTGTCGCAGCTGATCGCGAACTTCTACTGGATCGGCTACGTTCTGCTCGCCCTCTACTGGGTCGCCGTCGTGGTGACGCTCGTCGCCATGGACCGCGAACCCACCGTCACCTTGCTGTGGATCCTGGTCCTGGCGGTGCTGCCGGGAGTGGGTCTGCTGATCTACTTCTTCGCCGGGCGTGACTGGAAGCGGATCCATCCCAGGCAGCGCTGGGTCGCCGACCTCCGCGCGGTGCGGGAACCGTTCATGGAGTCGCTCTACGACCGGTACGCGGCGTACGCAGTCGGCGTCGTCTCGAAGTACCGCGGCACGCCCGTCGAGCGCCTGATCCGCGCCATGTCACGGGAGCGCGGCAACCAGCCGCTGCCTGCCAACGACCTCGCGATCTGGCCGAACGGCGCGGAGTACTTCCCGCACCTGCTCGACGACCTCTCGAAGGCGCAGCACTCCATCCACATGCAGTACTACGTCTGGGAACGCGATGAGCTGACCACCAAGGTCTGCGACGCGCTGGCCGAGCGGGTACGTGCGGGCGTCGAGGTCCGTATCCTCAACGACTTCATCGGCAGCGCGCGCTACCGCAAGGACCAGCTCGCCGCGCTCAGGTCGGCCGGCGCGCAGGTCGGCTACGACGTCGCGCAGATCCGCAAGCTCAACTACCGCGACCACCGCAAGATCACCGTCATCGACGGAGTGATCGGCCACACCGGCGGCATCAACATCGGGCAGGAGTACATCGACGGCGGCGCCAGGTACGAGTCATGGCGCGACACCGGGGTGCGCTTCACCGGTCCGGCCGTCGCGGAGTTGCAGAAGCTCTTCGCGGAGCGCTGGTACGAGGTGTACCGCGAGAGTCTGTTCGAGGACAGGTACTTCCCGCCCGCCGACATGCCGGTCGACGCCGAGCCGGTCATGACGCAGGTCGTGGCGCAGGGCGTCGAGGAGTTCTGGTCCTCGTCGACGCGCGCCCACGAGATCGCGATCTCGGGCGCGCAGAAGCGGGTCTCGATCCAGTCGCCGTACTGGATACCCGACCCGACGACGCTCGACGTGCTCATCAACACCGCGCTGTCGGGTGTGGAGCTGCGCTTCATGATGACCGGCATCCCGGACAAGAAGCTCGCCTTCCACGCCGCGCAGTCGTACTGGGAGCCCGTGTTGAGGGCCGGGGGCCACGTCTACCTCTACATGGCCGGCTTCATGCACGCGAAGTCGATCGTCATCGACGAGCAGGTGTGCGCCGTGGGGACCATGAACCTCGACATCCGCAGCCTGCGGCTCAACCAGGAGCTCATGGTGTGGGTGTACGACGAGGGCGAGGCCCGCCGCCAGGAGGGGACCTTCGAGGCCGACCTGGCGAACTGCGTCGAGGTGACGCTCGAGGACATCGCGTCGTGGAGCGCCTTCCGGCGCTACCGCAACTCGGCCAGCCGGCTCGCGTCGAACCTGCTGTAGCACGCGAGCGGGGCGCCGGTCCGAGGATCGGCCGGCGCCCCGCATCCACCCGCCGCCTGAGCGGCGAACGACTGCCTAGTAGCCTCCGTCACCCTCGACGGGAAGCTCGATCTTGCCCTTGTACGCCCGGTACACGATGAAGTGGTACCACAGCACCAGCGGCACGCCGATCGCCGCGATGATCAGCATCACGGTGAGCGTCAGCGTCGACGAGGACGCGTTGGCGATGGTGAGGGCGCCACCCGCGCTGCCGGGGAGAGCCGGGACCAGGGCCGGGTAGATCGAGGCGGCCCAGACGCCCACCATGCCGACCACCGCAAGCGTCGTCCCGTACCAGGCCGGACGGTCCTTGCCGCGCGAGGCGGACACCCACGACAGCACGGCTCCGCCGATGACCACCAAGACGAAGACCCACCCGACCACCGAACCGGTCACCTTCGCGAAGGCGTCGGGCACGAGCAGAGCGGTCGCCGCGGTCGACACCGCGATCATGACGGCGAAGACGACGAGAAGCGTCTTGCGCAGCTTCACGGCGCGTTCGTAGAGGTCGCCGGTCGTCTTCACGCACAGCCACGATGCGCCGTGGAGCGTGATCCACACGAGCCCGAACACGCCGATGACCAGTGCATAGGGGTTGAGCGCGGCGAGCAGGTTGCCGAGGAAGATCGGCTCCCCGCCCCCTGCGATCATCTCGCCGGCCGCCGTCAGCGGCACGCCGCGGACGATGTTGCCGACAGCGACGCCGAACAGCAGCGCCGGAACGGCGCTGCCCACGAAGAAGGCGCCGTCCCACAACTTCGCCCACGCCGGGTCGGAGTGGCGGAACTCCAGCGACGCCGCCCGGAAGATCAGCGCGAACAGCAGGAGCATCAGCGCCAGGTAGAAGCCGGAGAACACCGTCGCGTACACGGCCGGGAACGCTGCGAACAGCGCACCGCCGCCCGTGAGGAGCCACACCTCGTTGCCGTCCCATACCGGCCCGACCGAGCGGCGCATGACGGTCTTGTCCTGCTCGGACTTGCCGAGGAACGGGTAGAGCACGCCTACCCCGAGATCGAAACCGTCGAAGATGGCGTAGCCGGTCAGGAGCACGCCTACGAGCACGAACCACACGTCACCGAGTCCCATCTACTCCACCCCCTCATCGGTCGCAGGGCCCTTCTTGATGAAGCCGGACACGACGCGCACCCACGCCACGTAGATCAGCGTGTAGAACGCCGAGAACAGCAGCAGCGACACGAGCACCTCACCCGCAGGGACGGCCTTGCTGATGGCGTCCAGCGTACGCAGCTCGCCCGTGACGATCCACGGCTGCCGTCCAACCTCGGCGGCGGCCCAGCCCAGCTGGATCGCAAGCATCGGAAGGATCGGCGAGAACACGATCAACCCGAGCAGCTTCTTGTTGCCCTCGAGCTTGCCCTTGCGGTTGAGCCACCACGCGCAGACC
>Ga0209540_10003662_pt1 | contig 10380 bp, 6 predicted proteins | sample BarGraIncu01121A_FD_184501 | JGI IMG/M metagenome (GOLD analysis project Ga0209540, IMG submission 184501) | Arctic peat soil microbial communities from Barrow, Alaska - Barrow Graham LP Incubations 011-21A (SPAdes) (version 2) | ecosystem: Environmental > Terrestrial > Soil > Wetlands > Peat... | reverse complement strand
AGAAGCAGCGGGGTGTCGCGGTCAATGGGAACGAAGCGGGTGGCCATGTGTTTCAGACGCGCACGCCGCGCGGCTGTTCAATCTGCCTGACAAAAAATCGCGTTTTCTAAGTCCGACAGGCTGCTAGGAAGCAGGTTGGGCGGGAAAAACCATCGCTTGCATCGGCCAGATCGGCAAGCGGACAAATTGGCACAAAAACAAAATTGTTTTGATTTTCTCTACAGCCTCGCAACATAAACAGCCGTAACAGGATAAGGCGGGATTGACGAAGTTAGAAACGACCCCCAAAACGATGCCACAGAACCAGTTGCATAATTTTGCAGGAATTCGCCCCATGATAACCACCAAAAGCAATGGAAAATAATTAGGTGAGCACAAGAACGAGGGAATAACGTCCGACTGGACGACCGACCATAACAAATCCCAACCGAATAACGTCCGACAAACGATGGATTCCAGCGGGGATTGGGGAACAGGCCAAGGCGGTCGAAGATGACCCAGATGGATCGAGGTCGACCGTTTCGGGGCAAGGTTCGCGCGTGCGTGAGGCGAGGGGGAGGGAAATTGCAGCTCCTACGGCTTTAACCTCAAAATGTTGCCGGCGGTGTGCCGGGTAAACTTGCCAGTTGCACACCAGAAAACCTGTGTTAGATAAATAATGCCAAACACCATTGAGAGTGGGTGCCGGGTTTTATTCTCACAGATAAAAGCTAAACAGGCATTTGGCCGCGTAAGACGCAGAGATCGAGTTTGTCGGACTGCGTGCTGAAGGAGCGGAGCCGGACAGGAAATAACCCAACCGGCTTAATACGTTCAGGGGATTCCCTGAAGGATAGCATCGCCCCGCGAAAGAGGGCAGTCTAGTTTAGCGACCGCTGGACAAGGATGCTTTTTGATGCGCCAAACGTATCATGCCCCCAAAATCTGATTGGGGGATGTATTCTCTGAAAGCTTCGATGATGTAGGATCACATCACAATCCACAAAGGGGACGGCGATGTCGCCGCCGTCCGCCGCAGGCCGCTGCCTTCATCCAGCAGCGGACAGCGATGAGCGGACGAGTCGGCGAACATATACATCGCCGGGGGATGCATCCTCCACACCCGGATGGAGTTTAAGGCGAGGTGTCCTCAGGCCCGCCCACCCGCCATAGAAGCTTTTTTTTCCTAAGAGCAGTCCTTGGAAGCCCCGCCGTCCTTTGCCCAATTTGGGCCTCCTGTGTGAGGCGGGCAATTTCGAGATTTTCCACCCTGGCCGAGAATTAATATGCGTTTTGGACTACACATGTCCCGGCGATTTAGCAAATGTGCTGGGGCCTATGAAAACCAAACTCGATCCTGAATTATTGACCGCCGCCATCAATGCCCGACGCCTGTTGTTGATGGTCGCCCAATTGCACAAGCTGGGCTACGAAGGCTTGCGGGCCACACCCTTCATGTCCCCCTCGGGCTGCTATTGGCGCTGTTGCATTGTCCCGGCCTGCATGACCGACCCCGCCCACGGCGCACGCCTTGCCGACAACGTGGTTTACGAAACGCTGCCCCGCTACTCCAGCGGGGATGAGGACGCCTACTTTGGTTGGGCGAACATGAAGCCCAAAACGCCGTTAATCTTGGCCAACCGGTTTATTTTGGTTTTTCCGAAGTTCGCCCGACAAGGCAAGCACCCCGACCCGGCATACGCCCGGTGGTTCGCTGACATGCTGGAAGCGACCGCCCCTGACGGCTTCATCTACGCATTTGCAGACATGGAATCGCCGGTTGATCGGATGCTGACCGAATTTTGCAACGAAGGCGTCGTGGTGCCGTTGCCGCCGGTGTGGGGTGGGCGGTGAATCTTTTGCCCCGGCATTACCCTGACAATCGCTTCTGCGGGTCGGGGGCGCGCTTAACGCCCCATTTCGCGGTAATGGCCATCCTCCGCCCACAATGCCCAGCGTCGCGCCAGAAAGCCGGTCAGGGGGCGTTTTCAGGCGGAAAGCGGCCAAATATGCCCCGCACAGTTTTCGCACAGCATTCCGCCTCCGCACAGTTCCGCACAACCGCCCCGGCAGCGCACAAATGCGCACAGGTTTTTCTACCCACTCGTACCCATAATTACCACAATTACCTTGCAAACACAAGGCGATGTGCGTATAACCACGGGTAAGCTTGTATAACGAAAGGCAACTATGAATAATGATGAGAATATCAATGTTGCAGGTTCGAGTCCTGCCGGATGCACCAGAAAAATCGGTGTCTGATCAACTCATGAAACCGCCCGGCAAATCCGGCTTCGCTTGCGCGCTTTTCCTGGTGTTTTTTGGCGGAGCGACGCTTTCGGCTCCGGCAGCCGACGACGCGCTGGCCTGGCCCGCACTGACTTCCCAAACCCGTCCGTGGGCGTATTGGTGGTGGATGGGCAGCGTGGTGGACAAGACGAACCTGACGCGCGAATTGCAGCGTTACCACGATGCCGGGCTGGGCGGTGTCCACATCGTCCCAATTTTCGGCGCGAAAGGCTGGGAATCCAATTACATCAGCTACCTGAGTCCACGCTGGATGGAAATGATGGGCTACACGGTCACCGAAGCTCACCGGCTCGACTTGGGCGTGGATATGACCACCGGTACGGGCTGGTGTTTTGGCGGGCCGAACGTCGCCAGCCGCGATGCCAACGCCAGCGTCGTTGTGAGAATGTTTGATCTGGCTGCGGGCGAACGGTTGAAGGAGAAATTTGACCACGATGCGACGCAGGCGCTGGTCGCATTTTCGCCGGAGGGCAAATGCATCGAGCTGACGGAATCCATTTCCACCAACGGCGAGGTGTTTTTCTCGCCGCCCAACGGCACCTGGCGCGTGTATGCGATTTCGCAAAACCCATCCAGCCAAAAGGTCAAGCGCGCCGCGCTAGGTGGCGAAGGCTGGATGCTGAACCCGTTTTATCCGCCGGCGATGAGCAATTATCTCCGCCGCTTTTCCGATGCGTTCACCCATTACGACGGCCCGAAGCCGCGCGCGCAGTATCAGGATTCCTACGAATACAAATCCGACTGGTCGCCGGATTTCTTTGCGCAGTTTGAAAAGAGGCGTGGATACAAGTTGCAAACCGAATTGCCCGCGCTCTTCGGCACGAACCAGGACGACCACGCCGCCCGCGTCAAATCCGATTACCGTGAAACCGTCTCCGACATCATGGTGGAGGAATCGGAGCCGCTCTGGATTGTCTGGTCGCATGAACACGGCTTTATCACGCGCTACGAAGCGCACGGCTCGCCCGGCAATCTGCTCGACCTCTACGCCCTGGCAGACATTCCTGAGACGGAAGTATTCCGCACCAATCGCAATCCGCTCGTTTCCAAATTCGCCTCGTCCGCTGCGCACGTGAAAGGCGGCAATCTGGTTTCCGCCGAGACCGGCACCTGGCTCGCCGAACATTTCACCGAGACCCTCGGCGAAATGAAGTCGCTCGTGGACGAAATGTTCCTCTCCGGCGTGAACCATGTTTTTTATCACGGCACATGCTATTCGCCGGACGAGGCGGGCTGGCCGGGCTGGCTGTTTTACGCCTCTACGCAGATGAACCCGCGCAACTCCATCTGGCGCGACGCGCCCGCGCTCAACGATTACGCCGCGCGCTGCCAGTCCATTTTGCAGTCGGGCAAACCGGACAACGACGTGTTGCTCTACTGGCCGATTTATGATTTTTGGAACGATGCCACCAACCGGCTGCCAACGCTGCAGGTCGAGTCACAACAAATCTGGTTTGAAAACCAACCGATTGGCAAAACCGCGCATGAACTTTGGAACCGCGGCTATGCCTTCGACTACGTTTCCGACCGGCAACTGGCGGCGGCGAAAGTGGTGGACGGAAAAATCCAGATGCTCGGCGGAGAGTATCGCGTCATCGTCGTGCCGCCGTGCGGATACATGCCTTTGCCGACGCTGCAAAAACTGCTCGCGCTCGCCAAATCCGGCGCGACCATTATTTTTGAAAATCACCTGCCGACCGACGTTCCCGGCTGGGGTGATTTGAAAAAGCGGCGCGGCGAATTCAAGAAGTTGGTCGAACGTGTGAATCGCGCGTTTGGAGCGCCGGCCTCCGGCCCGGCACATTCCGGTGATACGGTTGGTCCACGCCGGGTCGGAGACCGGCGCTCCATGTCGCTGGGCAAAGGCCGTGTGCTCGCGGGCGAGTTGGAAGTCGGGCTTATTGCCGTCGGCGTGGCGCGCGAGCCGATGACTGACGCCGGCCTGTCTTTCATCCGTCGTTCGTTCGGCGGCGGCTGGCATTATTTCATCGCCAATCGCGGCCAGACAAATTTCGACGGTTGGGTGACGCTTGGCCGAAACGCAAGATCCGTCGTGGCTATGGACGCCATGAGTGGCCGCACAGGCGTAGCGGCGTTTCGGCAGAGCGCCGCAAACTTGACGGAAGTTCATCTGCAACTCGCGGCCGGCGAGTCCGTCATTTTACGCGCGTTTGCAGATCAAGGCGTTGTCGGAGCGCCTTGGAATTACTGGCAGACCAACGGCCAGCCGGTTGAAATCACCGGCACGTGGGATGTGAAATTTATCGCCGACGGGCCGGCGTTGCCGGCGTCGTTTCAAACTGCGAAGCTCGCGTCGTGGACGGAACTTGGCGACACCAACGCCCAAAGTTTCGCCGGCACGGCGCGTTACTCGCTCATTTATAATGCACTGGGTTTGGTGTCCCGTCCCGCCAGCGGCGGGACGGCCTCGGGCACGCTAAAGCGTGAACACCAAACGTATTTTCTCGACCTCGGCGATGTTCGCCAAAGCGCGCGCGTTAAATTGAACGGCAAGGATTATGGCACGCTCATCACGCCGCCGTTCCGCATCCTGGTGGACAATTTAAAAGTGAAGGACAACGTGCTCGAAGTTGAAGTTACCAGCGTTTCGGCCAACCGCATCCGCGATCTGGATCGCCGCGGTGTGCCCTGGAAAAATTTCCACGACATCAATTTCGTGAACATTGATTACAAACCGTTCAATGCGGCGGACGGGCCGCTGACGGATTCCGGCCTGCTCGGTCCGGTGAATTTGCTGTTGGTGGTGCCGGCGCAGATCAAATGATGGCGGCGTTGCCATGCATTCCGCCGGCCAGAAATCACTCATGACTGGATGCCATACCCGGATATTCCTTGTCGAACCATGCCTTCAATTCTGCGTCGAGCCGCTTCAAGTCCGGGCGCGTGTTCGCAGCAGCCATAGCGTCGTTCCATTCCCGGTTCAAATCGCCGAGTTCGACGTTTGAACCCACACGGACGAAAATCGGCAGTTGCTGCAAGTCCGCGCTGACGGTGAGGGTCTGGCCGCCGTCGTAAATTTTTTCAGGATTCCACGCGTCGCGCCATTGGCTGATGGACGGCAGATAAACCTCCTGCGTTCGTTGATTCTTTTGCCAGATGGGCGAGACCAGAATGTCCGGGCCGTAAAGATACGTCCACCAGTTCGACCACGCGGCGGGCGCCTTCGGTTCGACCAAAAACAGCGGGCGCACGATCGGCATTCCGGTTTCATGGGCGACTTTCGCTTGTTCAAAACTGTAATCGGCCAGCCGGGTGTGCAGTCGCGCGTAAAGCCGCCAGATGGCAATCAATTCCGCGTCATAACCCGGCGGATTGTGAAAATTCCAGAACGCGCGATTTTTGGTCGGGCCGGCTTCCATGATGGGCGTGAAGCAACTGAAGCCGAGCCAGCGTCCGCAGACTTCCGTGTCCATGGATTGCTGGAGGTAGCCGCAGGTGTCCGAGCCCCAGTTGGGGTAGCCCATCACGGCGGCGCGTTGCACGGCGATGATTTCGGCGCGCAAACCTTCCTGCGTGCCGCCGATGTCGCCACCCCAAAAAACCCCGTAAGCCGAACTGCCGGTGTAAGCTGCGCGCGGCATGCAGACGAAATCGTCGCCGCGATATTTTTCGGCGACGTCATAGGCCGCTTTCAAAAACATTGGCGGATAGGCGTTGCGATTCTCGCGGATGGAGCGGCCGTCGAAAACCCGATAAGGCCCGCTTTCGGGAATGTCCTCTTCGCTGCGATCCATTTTAAAACCGGCCACGCCGAGCTTCAGCAGTTTGGCGACGCCGTCCTGCCAGTATTTTTTCGCATCGGGATTGGTGAAGTCCGCCAGCGGGTAATTATTTTTCGACGACTTTTGTCCCGCCAACGTCCAGCCTTTGGCGAGCGCGTTTGTTTCCATTTGTCCCTGAAAAAACGGTCCGATCCACAAAAACATCTGCACGTCTTGCCCGTTGAGCCATTTCACCGATTCGGCAAAATTCGGCAGGCGATTCGAATCAATCTCAAAGTCGTCGTAGCCGATCAGTCCCGGCCCCCACGGGCGGTCAATCCAGTAAATCCCGCACGGAATGCCGTAAGCCTTCATCAGTAGGACGTCCTCCATGAACTCGGAGTTGAACGGCCCGGTCACTGGCGTGCCGTCGTAATAGTTTGTCCGTTGCGTGTGTTCGTCGCGCCAGCGCCATGTGCCATACATCCATTTTGGCGGCAGGAACGGCGGCCCGGCGTCGAGCGCGTGCGCGCGAACGAGCGCGGCGGGATTGTCGGCAGTGTAGATTTTTGCCTCGAACGACGGCCCTTCAAATTCAATCTTCACCTGTTTCGGATAGCTCGCACAAAAGTCAAAACGGCCGGGCCAGTTGCCTTTCACAAAAACCGCATAGCCGCGCGACGAAAGATAAAACGGCGCGTAGACCGACAGCGTCGGTTTGACGATCATGTCCACAGTCTCGCCGCGCAGGTTCATCGCGGTGATGAGGTTCGTGGCCCACGAAGCCTGCTGCGGCCCGTCCACAACGCGCTCCATCAGGCCGGTGAAGTATTCCTCTGGCGCGGCGTCCACGGCCAATCCCCACTTGACGATGTCCGCGTCCGGCGTCGCGGAAAGTCGGATGGAAAAGTCGTTCCCGTCAGGTTTTACGGAGATTTTCACCACCCGCCCGTCGGGCATTTTGGTTTCCGCCTGCTGGCCTGAACCGTCCGGCGCCTGGATGAAAGGAATGACCGGGAGTGGTGTCCGGCCGGTTGCAGTTTCATAAAACAACCCGTCAATCTTGAGCGGGCAAATTTTGGAAGACGCGGGCAGGGAAACAGTGACCGTCCGGGTGGAAGTGCAACCGGCGAGCAGAATGGACGCAAACAGAACCGGCAACAGTGGAAGAGCGATTTTTCGTTTCATGGGCACAACTTAATTACGGCGAAATCCAGAGCCGCGCAATGCCGAAGGCGGGACGGGGGGCGTATTTGTGGCACTGCCCCCGGAGCGCGGCTGTGTCCCGCAAAGCGGGACCAGCCGCAGCCGCTTCGCAAAACCAGCCTGCTGGAATACGCCTGATGCCGTAGAGCTTTTCCACGTGCTGCGGCTGGTGCTTTGCACACAGCCGCGCTCCAATCCAGTTGGCCTCGGCGCCAATTGTGAACAACTAATTTTTGTGCTTCGCCGCATTATCGCTACGATGAACCCGATGACCGGCGCCTACGGACAACTGCTCGAAGCAACAATTCAACATTTGGAAGACTTGAAATCGCGCGGCGTCCGCCATGTTGCCATCGCACCCGAAACCCTCCGCGCCCTGGCGCAGTCGGCGCCACGGCCTGCTGCGCCGCCACAGGAACTTCGTAGCAGCCGACGTGAGGAGGCTCAAACTTTTCAGATGTCTGCAACCGGGAATCAACCAGCGATACAACAGAGCCTCCTTACGTCGGCTGCTACAGACAATTTGACTGCATCCGCCGCGCCGCTGGATCCGCAGGCAAAAGCGGCGGCCTTCGCCGCGTTGCGCGAACGCGCGCTGGCCTGTGTCAAATGCGCGCATCTGGCGTCGTCGCGCAAAACTGTCGCGTTCGGCGTCGGCAGCATTGACGCGCAACTCATGTTCGTCGGCGAGGCGCCGGGTGCCGATGAAGACGAACAAGGCGAGCCATTTGTCGGCAAGGCCGGCCAGTTGCTCACCAAAATCATCCAGGCGACGGGACTTCAGCGCGCGGACGTTTACATTGCGAATATTTTGAAATGCCGGCCCGACACGCCCGGCCAGACCGCCGGCAACCGCAAGCCGACCAGCGACGAAATGACCACGTGCATTCCGTATCTGCACGAGCAGATTGATTTGATCCAGCCCAAGGTCATCGTGGCGCTGGGCGCAACGGCGGTGGACGGCTTGCTCGGCAAGACCCTTGGCATCACCAAGCTGCGCGGCACCTGGAAAACGTATCGCGGCACGCCGCTGATGCCGACGTATCACCCGGCGTATCTGTTGCGCACCCAGGCGATGAGCGACAAGCGCAAAGTCTGGGAAGACATGCTGGCCGTGATGGAAAAACTCGGAATGCCCATCAGCGAAAAGCAGCGGCGGTTTTTCTTGAAGGCGTAAAAATAAAATGTCCGTAATTCAGGCCAAAGCCAAACCGTATTGAATGAACGGCTGAAAATCCGCTGCGTTGATCGTCGCCAATTTTGCGCCACAACGAATCGCAACCGCCGCGATCAAGCAATCAGCCAGACTTCGGGAACGGCGGCCGGTTTGATTGAATAATTTCGCCGCGAGCGCGGCGTCAACCGAAAGCAGCGGCTCAGGGTTCGGAAAGATTTGCCGCGCGATGGATTCAGCAGTCGCATCCAGCGGTCCGCATAAAAATTCCGCCCAGGCGACGCTGCTGACGTTGAAATTTTCCTGGACCGACGCCCAAGAACGAAACCGTTCATGCGCGGATGAACCGGCGACGGTGGTTTGAATCAGAAAATTGGTGTCGAAATGAATCATGCGCTGAATCATTTCGCCCGGCTAACGTCTCGCTTCGCGCACGGTCGTCATCCAATCCGCGGCGCGCGCAGCGTCGAGCCGCAAATATTTTTGCAAGGCATCCAATGCTTGCAGCGGCGTGAGTTTGGAAGTCTCCGAAGCTTCGGGCTGGAAAATCGTGAGCAAACCGCTGGCCTTTTCCGGCAGTTTCGACGGCTCTTTCGTGACCACTTTTCCGTGGTCAATCTCCACTTCCATCGTGAGATAACTCATGGAAACAGTGTAATCGGTTTCGCGGGATTGGCTAATTAAATTTCCAGCGCCGAATTTCTCTTTTTGTTTCGGGCAAAGTCTGGGAAGACATGCTGGCCGTGATGGACAAACTCGAAATGCCCATCAGCGAAAAGCAGCGGAATTATTTTTTGAAAGGGTAAAACCACCGCATCGTTAAAGCGGACAACTTGGGGCATCCGCCCTACGGTTTACAAAACCGTTGCTCTACCGCTGAGCTAAACTGGCTTTTTGCTCAAATTACAATGTCCATGCGCCGGGTGACCGGTTTTCCAAACTGCTATTTTCGACCGGGTTGGACTGGAATGGACAGTTTTTTGCCCCGATTGCGGGTAATGGTGCGGGTAAAAGTTCATGGGGTTTTATCGTGGGTTTTACGAATCACTTCGTGGATGTCGCACAGTTTGAAGTAAATCAGCCAGGGCAGCATGGCGGTGATCATGCAGAGTATGAACCCGACGATTTCGGCGGCGGTCTGGCCGGGATCAGAAAAACCTCCATTGTCTAGGCCATTGATGCCGATGCCGATGCAACCAATCACGGTGACGATTGCCGTGACGATGAAAAGGATTCTCTCGCGCGGAAATGGCTGCTCACCGGGCGGTCTGTCCGCGATGAAGTCGAGGGGTGTTTCGGGTTTGGGCGATGGCGATGGGATGAATAGGATGGTGTCGAGTCCGCAATGCGGGCAGTTGATGGTTGTGCCGGCCTGGGTGCGGTCAAAGGATAGGTGTCCGTTACAATGCCGGCAAGTGCATTTAGCATCGGTGATCATTTTTTAAGGCTGACGAGTTTGTTGGAGGCTTCGGTGTCGCCCTGATTGGCCGCCTGAGTGATCCAGTAAATGGCTTGCTCTCGGTTGGTCTCACAACCTTGACCGTTCAGATAATGCAAACCCAGACTGTATTGCGCGGAGGCAGTGCCGTTGGTGACTTGGGATTGAAGCCAGTGGACGGTGTTGGTCTGGCCTTCCAAGGCTTTTTGCCTTTCGAGCAGCGCGACAATTCTTGCGGCTTTCTGCGCGGCGGCAATTTGGGCGGGCGTTGGCGGTGGTGGAATGTAGGGCTTGCCGCAATCATAAATTTGAAGCGGACTGTCTCCCCATTTGTAAATTCCATTCTCCATTCCCAAGGCGAATATCTTTTTTCCGTTCGTGGCGGCGCCGGTGTAATTTTTGATGGCAACTTCCTGACGGTTGGCACAATATAAAATGATCAAACCATCACTTTCGGCTATTACTTCGCCGGAAACTGATTCAAATAAAACACTTTTATCTGCATTGAACACTTTCCCGTTGACCATTCTCAATTGATATGTCATCCGCTG
>Ga0209540_10003661_pt1 | contig 10385 bp, 7 predicted proteins | sample BarGraIncu01121A_FD_184501 | JGI IMG/M metagenome (GOLD analysis project Ga0209540, IMG submission 184501) | Arctic peat soil microbial communities from Barrow, Alaska - Barrow Graham LP Incubations 011-21A (SPAdes) (version 2) | ecosystem: Environmental > Terrestrial > Soil > Wetlands > Peat... | reverse complement strand
GAAAAATGCCAGTACAAAGAGAGTGCATAAATATGGAATCATAGCCAGTAACTGATAGGGAGTTCCGGAATTCAAAACCTGCATACGTAGCTGCAGAGCATCTGTAAAACCAAACAGTAACGCGGCCATCAGTACTCCGCCGGGCATCCAGCGGCCAAAAATAACGGCAGATAAAGCAATAAATCCTCGTCCCGAAACAACACCATCTGAATAAGTGCCGATATAACAAGTTGTAAGATAGGCTCCGCCTATTCCTGCTAATCCGCCGCAAATAATACTTGCAAGATATTTCGTGCGTATTACACTGATTCCCAGTGACTCAGCCGCTTTGGGAAACTCGCCGACCGCTTTGAAATTCAAGCCGGCCTTGGTCTTATTGAAGAACACATATGTAAATGGAACCAGAAGATATGCCAAATATACAATGGGAGAATGATTAAACAGAACAGGTCCCAAAACAGGTATTTTGCTAAGGAAAGGGATTGGTGCGGCGCTCATCAGTGTATTGGAAATCAGTGTTGAATTTATACCAAAGTAAATTTTGTAAATGAATGATGCAAGTGCCGGCGCGAATATATTAATTGCCATTCCGTATACAATCTGCTCTGCCCCCAGCGTTATCGTGCAAAAGGCATAAACCATATTAACTGAAATTCCACATATGGCACCGGCCAGAATTCCAAGGTACGGATTATTGGTAATATAACAGGTTAGAAAGCCTGCTAATGCTCCAAATGCCATCATTCCATCCAACCCGATATTCACCAGGCCTGCTCGTTCAGAATACAATTCGGCCAGGGCAACGATAAGTATAGGGGTAGCCATGCGAACCATTGACAGCAGTAATTCCTGGATAAAATTCACATTCATAATAGCTTCCATGTTTACTTCCCCTCCTTTTTGGATTTTCCGGTTAGGTTAGTAAATACCTGCCGTATTTTCGGCAAATTGACAAACGCACTTCCAGCCACGGCAAACACAATGACAAGCGCCTGTATGATATCAATAACGGATGTCGGCAACCCTGTACCAACCTGCATCGTGGTTGCCCCTTTACGAAGCACAGCAAATAAGTAAGCTACAAGTACCGTCCCAACCGGATTTAACTGTCCGATTAAAGCAATCGCAACTCCGTCAAATCCATATCCTTCACCGAAACCGGACATTAGACGAAACTGTGTGCCATGCAATTCAACACTTCCGCCTATACCGGCAATGGCACCGGAAACAATAAAGGAGATCAATATAAGTTTTTTAACAGGAAACCCATTGTATTCTGCCGCTGTCCTGTTGAGCCCGACCGTACGAAGCTTGAATCCGCTGGATGTGTAAAACAAGTAGTAATAGATTACTGCTGCAAGTACCAATGCTATGATGAATCCTGCAGGTATCTTTATCTGGCTGAACAGCTTTGGAAGCCTTGCCGTAACGGAACCTGTCTGAGGAACACTTCCTTCCCTTAATGGTCCTGAATATAAATAACCCATAAACAATATCGCAACGTAATTCAGCATGATGCTGACAATCATCTCGTTTAAGCCGCGGGTTATTTTTAAGATACCAGGAATCACGCCCCATAAACCACCCGCTATCGCACCGCCGGCAATACTTATAACCAATTGAAGCGGAGCCGGAATTCCTGTAAGTGTAGTTGATATCCAGATACTGGCGACAGCACCCATAACAAATTGTCCCTCTGCTCCGAGATTGAACACGCCGCATCTGTACGCAAAGGTTGCTGCCAATCCTGTAAATATCAAAGGGGTTGCTTTGACAAATGTATCGCTTATATTGGATGCAGATCCAAAGGCACCTTTGAACAAATAGGAAAATGCTTCTATTGGATTGCCGCCAATGCATGCTATCAGTATTGCGCCGACAAGGAATGAAACTACTATCGCTATTATCGGTACTAATATTTTAATCAAATTATTTTTTGTGTTCATGCATTAATCCCCTGCTCCATCTTTTTGCCGGCCATTGCCAGCGAAATCTCTTTTATCGGAGGATTTTTCCCGGAGTAAACGCCAACTATCTGCCCTTCAAACATAACCGCAATCCGGTCAGATAATTTCAAAACTTCATCAAAATCAGCGCTGATCAATAATACCCCGCAGCCATTATCCCGGGAATCCAGCATTTTTTCATGAACAAATCGTGTAGCTCCTACATCCAGGCCCCTTGTAGGATGTACGGCTACCAGCAGGTCCGGATTCTCTTCGAGTTCCCTGGCTAAAATAATCTTCTGCTGATTACCGCCTGAAAGATTTCTCGTCTCCTGTTCTATCGATTCACATCGAATATCGTATTTATCTTTCATATTCTCGGCACATTTAACCATTGCAGGATTTTTCAGAAAAAGTCCCTTACCCAACGAAATCTCAGGCTTTTCCAGTCTCTTCAGAACGAGATTCTCTTTTACGCTCATTGTGCCGATCAAGCCCATCTTGTTTCGGTCTTCAGGAATATGCGATACACCGGAAGCTATAAAATAGCCGGGTATAAATTTTGCTATTTTCTTTGCGTGTAATAGTACCTCACCATGCTCCGGCGAAATAACGCCTGTTATCATCTGCGCCAGCTGTGACTGTCCGTTTCCATCCACCCCGGCAATACCGAGGATTTCTCCTTTACCGACGGCAAGCGTTATATCCCGGATACCGCTATGTTTGGAATTTTTGTTATAACTGACGTTCGCAAGCGAGATAATGTTTTCTTTTGTATTTGTTACTTTTTCATGTTCACATGTAACCAGTTCTTTACCAATCATCAGATTGGCAAGCTCCGCCGCATCCGTATTGTCTTTTGCAAGTGTTGCAATCGTCCGGCCGGCACGAAGTATTGTAATCCGATCACTGATTTCAAGAACTTCCCTCATCTTATGTGATATAAAGATGACAGACTTTTTCTCCGCGGTCAGTTTTCTTATAATCCGAAACAACCCTTCAACCTCTATATCTGTGAGTGCAGCCGTCGGTTCATCCAGAATCAAAACCTCAGCGCCTCTATATAAAGCTTTCAGTATTTCAACGCGCTGCTGTGCTCCCACAGATATTTCCGTTACCTCTTTATCAATTTCGATATCAAGGCTGTATTTTACTGCCAGTGCCATAATCTCTTTCTTTATCGCATCTTTTTTTATAAATATTGATTTGTCATTTGTAACACCCAAAATAATGTTTTCAAACACGGTCATGGCTTCAACCAGCATAAAATGCTGATGTACCATCCCCAAACCAAGTTTCACTGCTTTGGACGGTGAATCAATCTTAACTTTTTCACCGCAGCGATAGATATCCCCTCTTGTCGGCTGATAGAGTCCGATAAGAATATTCATCAGAGTACTTTTCCCTGCTCCGTTCTCGCCAAGCAGTGTATGCACTTCACCTTCCATAATTGTCAGATTTATATCCTTATTCGCAAAAACCTCTCCGAATTTCTTGGTCATATTCTCCATTCTTAAAATTTCTTTCATATACACCCCACATGACTTTATTCTCTGTAACTCTCTCATATCTCAATAGCAATCAAGGCATCATATATACTTTTAATATTTTTATTCATAAAAAAAGATGCAGGTGAAACGCATTAGCTTCCATCTACATCTTTGTATTGGTGCAATATTCAATTATGTACTATTTGAATATGTACTATTTGGTCAGTTGGCAAATAACTTGTTAACAACATATCATCATTTGGTCAGACAGTCAATAAATTTTTCGAACGCAATAATCATGGCAATAATCATGTTCTTTTACCTGGAGTAGTTGATAAGCTAATATAAGGAAAAAGCCGGCCGCATATACTCAACAGCACCGCGGCTTAAGCTGTATCTCTCTGCAATCCTGACCCAGTTTTTGTTCACTGTTTCGCAGATAGCTGCAGAAGTATTTCTTGCCTCATCTTTGGTTAGCCCGAAGTATTCGGCAACTTCAGTGGCCAATGATAGGTCTATGCTGTTGTCGTACTCACTGACATTGAGTGAAAGCCTGTCGCCTGATGGAATGGGATTCACATCAAACAGCGGTAACATTGACCTGTCTTCTGCGGCGGGAATGTCATAACCGTCGCGCCGCAGTGAAATGCCATCCAATTATTCAGTTTATGGAAGCATGGTGACTTGTTCAAGGAACACTTTTACAATATCCGGATCAAATTGCGTTCCGGCATTCTTTGCTATCTCTTCGATCGCTGCTTCCTTTGAAATTGCGGTGCGGTAGACCCGGTTCTGTGTCATCGCATCATACGCGTCCGAGACGCCCAGAATACGTGATAAAAGGGGGATTTCTTCACCCTTGAGTCCCTGCGGGTATCCTTTGCCGTCCCAGCGCTCGTGATGAGTGAGTATGTATTCTGCTATAGTTACCAGCTCGGGTGAAGACATGGCAATTCGATACCCAATTTCCGGATGCGTTCTCATAACGGCCCACTCATCAGCGGTAAGTGCTCCGGGCTTATTCAATATGCCGTCGTCAATACCGATTTTTCCGAGATCATGAAGCATGGAAAACAGCTGCAATTCATCCATTCTTTTTTGTGTGAACTGCAGTTTCTCGCCAATCATTTTGCAGAGGAGGGCAAGTCGCTGCGCATGTTCTTCCGTCTCATGGCTGTTTTCATACATCGTAGCCATAATGGATGATAATATTGCGTTATGATAGCTGTTTCGTTCCAGAAGCTTACGCTTGTTCATGTAATCCTCGGCTTCTTTTTGAACGATTGTGAGGTTGTCTTCCTTACTGCTTTTCGTAGCATACCCTACTGATAAGCTAATATATTGGCCGTTGCCGAATGTTTTGAGGCTCGTCTGTTCGCATGCATCTTTTATTTTTTCCATCATTTCAGTTGCTCTATCCTGATCAGAATGAGGCATGAGTATACTAAATTCATCACCGCCGGTTCTGGCAATCAGGTCGCCTTCGCTGCAGCAGCTCTGCATGATTTTGGCAACCTCAACAATCAGACGGTCACCTTCCGCCAGACCAAAGGCATCATTGATCAGACGTACTCCATTAATATCCCCGACAAGAACAGACAAAGGAATAACGCCTTCCTTATCAAGACGTTCCTTATACTCTTCAAAATATTTCCTGTTGTATAGACCCGTCATATAATCATGTTCATTTGCATACTTTATATGAGTTTCTTTTGTTTTCTGTTCGTTAATGTCAACAACAATTCCTTCGAGTGCTTCAATGTTACCGTCAGCACCGAGTACACTCTGACCAAGCTCCAGAACCCATTTTCGTTCGCCTTCGGCAGTAATGATCTGGTATTCATACCGGAATGGTTTCTTGCGTGCAAGTGCAGTCTCCCATTCTTCCCATACAATATCACGATAATCCGCCGCGATCAGGTCATTGTAAGACAGATCACGGTTGTTAAGAAGGCTCTCCGGCCTGTACCCGGTAAGCTCCAGACATCCATCTGACAAAAAGTGCATTGTCCACTCCCTGTCATTGTCACAACGGTAAGCCAATCCCGGCAAATTGGATAGGAGTACCGTTTTACTGCGTTCGCTTTCTACCAGAGCTGCATTGGCCAATTTGCTTTCCTGGATATCCTGCACAATACAAAGATGGTACTGACTGTTGTCCTGATGTAAAGTGATGCGGGTCACCAGCATATTTACCCAGATAATGGAGTTGTCTGGTCTGACATATCTCTTTTCCATTGAATAGCTGTCTATTTCACCTGCCACAAATTTCGTAAATCGGCTTATATCAGCCTGATAATCGTCCGGATGGGTAACATTTTTCCAGCCTAAAGCATTTAACTCGTCTATATTCCTTCCAAGAATTTCCTCAAATCTCGGATTGATCATAATCGCTTGCGAATAATCTTCAACAACGGAAATGCCGATGGGGGCTTGTGTGAATACTGTTCTGAATAAGTTTTCACTTGCCTGCAAATTCAAACTTATATCTTTCAGTGTTACATTATTTCTATAGATAATATAAATCGAAAGCAAAAACAGCAGGAGCAGCAAACAAATTACAACATCACGCAATACCTGAAACGTAATATCCGCATTCCATGTATCAGCTGCATAGTCCACGCCTAATACTGCAGCAATTACACCCGTATTCGGATCTATAACCGGAACATAAGCGCTGACCCAGGTTCCCCAGCGATCAGTCAGTGGTTCTGTTACCATGCTTTTTCCATCCAGAAATGGCTGCATGTCCGTTTTTGTCGCTTCCGAATACTCCTGGCCGGGAGGCGAATAATCTACAGAATCAGGAGCTTCAGAATCTACAAGGAAATATATTTTGCCGTTGCTTTCTTTCATCAAATATGCAAATACAATGCCGGGACTAGAATTCTTAAGCTGTGAAAGGCTGCCTTTAATTTCTTCATATGCCGGCTTTCCGATATCATTCGAATTTCCTTCCAGATCACTTACATAGTCTTTTGGCAGAAAAGCCTCAGCTGATTTCACTACATCAATAGCACTTGTCTCAACATGGTGGATATACGTCCGCCAGTCATAATAAATATACCCTGCAGCTGCAGCAGCAAAAGCAATAATTCCAATTAGAAAAACAATGGCAGCGATATGAGTTTTTCCCGATTTTTGCTTTGCAATATGGTGTTTACTCATCTGAATATGTCCACCTTCACAAGTAGTCTGCTTACCAACAGCAAATACAGATTCGTTAAGGTTTGTGACAAGATAGCTTCATTATAGCATTTATTATTCGGTAATTGGCAAGTCCTCCCCGGCTTTACAGCTTCCTGTATTTCTTAAGTGCCAGTACATTGAGTGCAAATAACACGAGGATAAAGACCATGAGCATGCACAGCTCTTTCCAGATTCCGTCGAAGCCGAAGCCTTTGATCATGACTTTTTCGAGGCCTGAACAGCCGTAATAAATCGGCATGAGATAGGAGATGTTTCCGAGGCCGTACGGCAGTGTGTCAATCGTGATCAATCCTGAAAAAAACATCTGGGGAACAATTACCAGTGGTATGAACTGCATCACCTGGAATTCATTGTTGGCAAAAATCGAGACGAATGCGCCAAGTGATACGGCTGTAAATGCCAGGAGCACCATGATGAGCATCGCGAGCCAGACCGGGCCTTCGAACTGCATGCCCAATACGTATCGACTGTAAAGTATCATCAGTACGCTCTGGATCGCCGCGAGGATCCCGAATCCCACGGTATATCCGCCGACGACGGACATACGCCGGATCGGCGTGGCCATAAGCCTTTCGAGTGTTCCGGTCTCGCGCTCGCGCACAAATGAGATGCCTGAGATAATGAATACGAAAAAGAAAGACAGCACCCCGAGCAGCACAAATCCGAGACTGTTGAAGGACGTGCTGTCGACTTTGCCGTAGACAAAGGATAGATTCATCGAGGATGACGGGTTGACGGCAGCCGCCGCATTTTTGATCGCCGCTGTGACGGAGGCAGCCTTCGAGCTCCCGGACTCAAGCATCCGGATATGCATTCCGTCTTTATCAACGGTCACGACAGCGTCCGTTGTCTTATCCTTTAGGAGTGCATCCATATTCATATTCTCTTCTGAAATCGTATCGCCGATGCCGATATCTATGTCTTTATCCATATCATCCGGCAGTATGGTGACTTCGGCATCCTGGTTTCTGAGCTCAGCCAGAAGTGCAGGAGGAAAATCGTTGCAGACTGAGATCCGGGGTGTGTAGGATCCTTCCCCCAGCAGTAGATACAACAGGGACAGTATTAAGATCGGAGCGGCTATCATGAGCGCCAGTGTCCTCTTGTCATTTCCCATCTGACGCAGGATTCGTATGACCAGGCCTTTCATAGGGTACCACCTGCTTTCTGCGCCATGAAAAACAGGTCTTCCAGGCTGCCGCTTTGCGTTTTTAGAAGAAGATTCTCTGTCGTGTCGTTCTCTATCAGGCGTCCTTCATACAGCAGAGCGGCTCGCTGGCATCTGGCTGCTTCATCCATGACATGTGTTGATACGATTATGGTTTTGCCTTCGAGACGAAGCGCCTCAAAGCGATCCCAGACGGATTTGCGCAGGACCGGGTCTATTCCTACGGTCGGCTCGTCAAGGAGCAGGATCGATGGATTGTGAAGGAGTGTGACCGCAAGCGAGAGACGCTTCTTCATCCCGCCTGAATAGCGTGACACAAGCTTCTCCTTATCATTTCCCAGATCAACCCACCGGATGGCATCCTCCGCCTTCCTGCGCAGTTCTTTGCCGGACAGACCGAACAGCCGCCCGAAGAACAGCAGATTATCCATACCGGAAAGATCGGTATATACGGCGTCATTCTGCGGCATAAACCCGATGTGCTTCATTGTCTCCCTGTCGGGGAAGTTCTTTCCGCCGATTGTAATCTCGCCTGAGTCCGGCCGGAGTCCTCCTGTGACGAGACGGATCAGCGTTGTCTTACCGGCTCCTGACGGACCCAGCAGGCAGAGAATCTCGCCTTCCCTGGCTGTCAGGGAAACATCCTGAAGGACTTCCTTTTTGTTAAATATCTTAACTACATGGCTGATATCAATATTCATGCAAACCCCCGAAACAATTCCTCAATATATCTTTCAGTATATCGTTTTCCCTATGTTCTAATTAAATATCTGGACGAAGCTGTATCCGCCGTCTTCTGTCTTATAATATTCAATGCTGTCTTTCCCTGCATGAGCCATTACTATGTCACCGTGCATCTCATCAGAGAAAGTTATCCCACGGGCGACACCGCCATTTCCGATGAAAGGATCAACGTTCAGGATAGTCCATGTACTGCCGCCGTCTGTCGTTTTGTTAAGAGAATAGTAGTATGTTCCCAGCGCAGCATTTTCAATTTTCAGGGAATACCCTGTATTGCCGTCAAGCCAGAAGGTGTCATCCGTATTAAGCTTTTTGGGCACGGATTCTTCACTTATCCTGCTGTCCGGAATAAAAGTCAGGCTTCCGCTGCCATCGATCAGAGAATCCAGCTTTTCCGCATCGAATTTCGCTTCATCTGAGAAATTGGCTTCAGCATATCCATCCAAATACACAATGATTTTGTCGGACTTGTTCTTGTCGCAGGTTATCAGCCATGTATGTGTCTCCCCGTCTGACGTGCCATACAGAAACGTATCCAGAGATTGTATTTTGCCGTCCGCCTGATACTTCAGAACAAAACTGGTTGCAATATAGAGTTGTTCCGGAAGCTCCAGCTGCCCTCTAATATCCTCCATAAGTCCCTCAACGCCATATTCCATTATATTGTCGTGCTCGAACAAAATCTCACGCTTTGTTTCCCTGTCGTGAAGAATCCATGATAAATGCCCGTTATATGGGATGGAACTATTGTAAATTTTATATCCATATATAACAGTAAAGAGGCTGCCAAACAAAAGCGCCGCAGCAATGAAAGCGAGCAGCTTTCTCACCCATTCACGATTTCGCAGCAGTAAAACCAATGCAATAACAAACGCGATAATCGCAATCACCCCACAAGGTATTGCAATGGAAAAATTCCGGACAGCACCGCCTGCAACACACCAGCGTGTTGTGAACACCAGTGCTGCCATATATGCGGTCAAGCATATTACTGTTGTGATCACGAATGCATTTATCACTTTTCTGTTCTTATCCATTATTCTCCTGTCCAAAATCGAATCCCGAATAACAAAATCCATTTCCGGTTGAAAATTATTTTGCGTTTTCGTCAAAATTCGTAAATGCGTATTCATAAATTGTATCATAGCTCGTAAGGACCGCTGCGGTTATTTCATTAATTCTCTTTTTTCGGTCGATTATATGGACTATATAGTCATTATTTTAGTATGTTTGATATACATTCAAAACCTCGTGAAAATTTGTTCTTAATATACACATTTCCGTCACAATTGTTCTGTATAATCCGCATAATTGTCGGAATATGCAATGTGGACTCAAATTCGAACTTGTTGCTGATTATTTCCAATTTATACAATTTTTATAAGAGGTGTGGATGTACAAAAATACATGTAAAGATGTAAATTCTTTGAGCTACAGAAAAATAGATGACAAACTGGCTGCCTGCCGGTCATTCATATCCAAAATGAATCCGATCTTTATTGGGTTCATAATAGCACTGACCGTGTTGTCGGTGTCTGCTGCCAATGTTAAAGCTGAGAATACGCCCGGCGCTGTCATGGCAGACACAGCACCTTCCGTGCTTCTTCCTTCCCCGGTGATTATTCTGATACCCGCCCCTGCCCCCGGACTTCAAATAGGTGACAAGAACGAACTTGTCCAGCTTCTTCAGGAAAGATTAATGGCGTTGAATTATCTGGCTATTGATGAGTCAACCCAGTTTTATAGTCCTGCAACACAAAATGCCGTGTCACTTTTCCAACGCCAGCATAATCTTACGCAGGATGGCACTGCCGATACTGCAACACTGGA
>Ga0209540_10003660_pt1 | contig 10388 bp, 12 predicted proteins | sample BarGraIncu01121A_FD_184501 | JGI IMG/M metagenome (GOLD analysis project Ga0209540, IMG submission 184501) | Arctic peat soil microbial communities from Barrow, Alaska - Barrow Graham LP Incubations 011-21A (SPAdes) (version 2) | ecosystem: Environmental > Terrestrial > Soil > Wetlands > Peat... | reverse complement strand
GATCCAGCGCCGATTCGCCCTCGACGACGACGCCGTCGGTCGCCACCTTCTCGCCCGGGCGCACGACGAACAGATCGCTTGCAACCAGCTCATCGATCGGCACCAGTACTTCCTCGCCGCCCCGGAGGACGCGCGCCTCCTTGGCGCCGAGCTCGAGCAGCTTTCGGATCGCCTCCGAGGAGCGCCCCTTGGCGCGCGCCTCCAGGTAGCGCCCGAGCAGGATCAGGGTCGTGATTGCCGCCGCCGCCTCGAAATAGGTGCTGGCACTGATGCCACCCACAAGTACGACCGTCGACCAGCCCCAGGCGGCCAGGGTGCCCATCGAGATCAGCGTGTCCATCGAGGCGTCGGCGTGGCGGGCGTTCTTGAGCGCGACGCGGTGGAAGCCGATCCCGCTCCAGAAGACGACCGGAGTCGCCAGCGCCAGGGCCAGCCACTCCCAGCCGGCGAACTGAAGCGGCGAGATCATCGCCACGAGCGCCACCGGGACGGTCAGCAAGATCGCCACGATGAGCCTCAGCTGGAGCTTCTTCAGCGGCTCGTCGGGATGATGATGGGCGTGCTCCTCGGCGCTACCGCGGTACAGATGATCCGCCGCGAGCGGGCTGGCGCCATAGCCGATCGACTCGACGGCTTCGATCAACTCGCCCTCCGTCACGGACGGGTCGCGCTGAACCGTCGCCTGCTCGGTGGCGAAGTTGACCGTCGCCTCGACGCCCTCCAGCTTGTTCAGCTTGCGCTCGATGCGCGCGGCACAGGAAGCACAAGTCATTCCTGTGAGCTCGAGTCTGAGCTCACGCTCGAGTTTGAGGTCGCGTTGGAGCTTGGCCTTTTCTGCGCTCTCACTCATTTCAGAGCGCCTCGTAGCCCGCCTCTTCGATCGCGGCGCGTATCGCCTCGTCATCCAGCTCTTCGCCCGTCACGGTCACCAGCTTCGTGTCGAGATCGACGTCCACCGAGCGCACGCCGGCAAGCGCTGACAGCTCTTGTGTGACCGCGGCCTTGCAGTGGCCGCAACTCATGTCGGGGACTGTGTAGGTCGCAACATCGCTCATTTCTCGTCTCCCTTTCTTATATACCTATAGGGGGTATAGCAAAACCACGCGGGTACGCGCTCGAATCACTTCTTTCGGCGCCGGCTCGAGCGCCACGGCTCTCGAGCCTCTCCCCTTCAGGCGGCGGGTCTCGAACCGATCGGAAGACGAGCGGTGGGCGCCGGCGCCGGAAGCGCGTGCGGCCGGCGCCGCTCTTCAATCACGAGCACGCCGCGGAGAAGACCTTGCTCGCAGGTGAACTCGTAACGGCCGGGCTCGAGCAGCAGCTCGAGCGTAACCTCGCCGAAGAGCGGTAGCTCGATGCTCTTGCCGAGCGTCGGAAAGATGACCCGCCGGCCCCAGACCGCGAACGGCTCGCGGCGGAAGCGAAGCGTGATCGGCTCGCCCGCCGCAGCGTGGATGGTGGCGGGCTCGTAAGGGGAGCCCGTGCGCACGAGAACGCCTGGCCGAGCCTTCCGGTACCGGCGCCGACCGATGGCCCTAACGGCGAGCATCGGCGGGCGGGCTCTCGGCAAGCTCTCGATCGGCGATCTGGCGATCGAGCTCGCTTCGGTGCGCGCGCAGGTCGTCGAGCGAGACCTCGTCGGGCTCGTGGCGATCGTCTGCGCCGAAGTGGTGCCCGTGTCCGCCGTGCATGGCGCGCATCATGAAAACCATCGCCAGCGGGCAGGCGAGCAGTAAGAGAAAGTACAGCGCTTGCGGCATCACTCCACCTCCGTTTGTGAGTGCCGATCTTCTCCGACCGGGGTGGAGGCGCTGTGAACGAGTTATGCGTTATTCGTGAAGGTCGCTCGCCAGCGGCAAGCTGACACGGAAGGTGGAGCCCTGATCGAGCTTGCTCTCCACGTCGATTCGGCCCTCGTGAGCGTGCACGAGCTCGGCTACTATCGCCAGCCCGATGCCGGCTCCGCCGGTCTCCCGCGAGCGGGACTTCTCACCGCGCCAGAAACGGGTGAACACATGGCGCAGGTCTTCGGCTGCGATGCCGCTGCCCGTGTCGGCCACCTCGAGCACGGCCGACCCCCTTTCTTCCCGCACGCGCAGAAACACCTGTCCGCCCTTCGGGGTGTAGCGAAGAGCGTTCTCGAGCAGGTTCGAGACGATCTGGCTTAGCCGGCCCGCATCTCCGAGCACGGGCGCCGGGCTGAGCACGGTTTCGAAGTCGATCGATTTCTCAGCGAAACGGGGGGCGAACGCCTCGGCCTGTCCCTCGCCGATCGTCGCGAGATCGAGCGGGAGCTTCTCGATCAGCATGCCTGGACGCTGCGCCTCGGCGAGCCGAGTGAGATCGTCGAGCAGGATGGAGAGTCTCAGCGTCTCGGCGTGCATCGCTTCGAGGTTGGCTGGCATGTCTTCGAGCACGCCGTCTTGTGCCGCCTCGATCCGCGAGAGCAAGCCCGACACCGGAGTGCGCAGCTCGTGGGCGAGATCGGCAACGCTCTCGCGCCGGGTTTCTTCTTCGTGCTCTAGTGTCGCCGCGAGCCGGTTCAAGGCGTGCCCGACCGCGGCCAGCTCGGTCGTGCCGGAGATGTCCACCCGCGTCCCCAGCTCTCCTTCCTCCATCCGCTCCGCGGCGAGACGGATGCGCCTGAGCGGTCGCGTCAGGGTCTCTGCGACGAGCAGCGCGACGAGGAGTGCGGCCAGTGCGGAGACTCCGGCCGAGATGAGATGGAGCCGGTCGAGCGAATGGCGCAGATGCTGCTCCTCAGGGGTCAGGATTTGATTCCCGAGCGCAGTGACGACGAGGACGCCGACTTGCTTGTCCCTCACTCGCACCGGCACGCGTACCCGGTTGTGTCCAGCGCCGCGTTCCAGCTTCGCGTTGCCGGCGATGCGCTTGCCCTGGGCGTTCAGCAGCTCGGCGTCGATGCCCGCGATTCTTCCCTCGTGCACGACGGCGCTACCTGCGGCAGGCGTCCAGCGCCCGCTCCCGCTGTAGAAAGCCGCCGCGACCGAGGAGAGGTGCCCCGCCTGTCTCTCCAGGCGCGAGCGGGCGGCTTCGTTTACGAGGCCCGGCAGTCCGAAGTTGGAAAAGAACGTCGCAATCCCGATTCCGAGCAGCGCTACTGCAACCAGCGCGAGCGCGAGCTGGATGCGCAAGCTGAGACGCCCGAAGACGTTCACCTTTTCGCGAGCCGGTAGCCCATGCCAAAGACCGTTTCTACGTAGTGGGGATGCTTGGGATCGCGCTCGATCTTCTTGCGCAGGTTCTTGACGTGCGCGTCGATAGTGCGCTCGTAGCCGTCGTAGTCGTAGCCCTGAACGTGGCTGATCAGCTCGAAGCGCGAATAGACGCGCCCGGGGTAGCGGGCGAGCGTCACGAGCAACCTGTACTCGTTCGGCGTCAGCTCCACGCCGGCGCCGTCGCGGCGCACCTCGTGCTGGACGGTGTCGATCTCGAGCGAGCCGCCGTCGAAGGAGAGCGTTTCGACCAGCGGCGTCTCGATGTCTTGGCTGCGGCGCAGGATCGCCCGCACGCGCGCCACCAGCTCGCGCGGGCTGAAGGGCTTGGTCAGGTAGTCGTCGGCGCCGAGCGCGAGCCCGCGTACACGCTCGTCTTCGCTCACCTTCGCGGTCAGCATCAATACGGGCACATCCGAGCGGTCGCGTATCTCACGGCAGACCTCCTCGCCCGAGACATCGGGGAGCATCAGGTCGAGCACGATCAGCGCCGGCTTGGTCTTCTCGGCCAGTTTCAGGCCGTCGGAGCCGTTTCCGGCGACGTAAACGAAGTAACCGTCTCGCTCGAGGTAGGCGCGGACAACCTCCTGCACCGAGGGCTCGTCATCGATGACAACGATCTTTTTGTTGATCTCCACGGCTTTCACGGTGGGCTTACCCTGTGAAGATCTTGTGAAAACGGCTCCTTCGACGACGCCGAAGCCCGGAAGCCGAGATCTGCGTTTCTTCACGACCCCTTCACAGGCCTTGCCGATACTGCGGGTCGATGATCGGCCAGGAGCTCGTTTTCGTCACTTCACACGACTGCCATCTGTGCGCGCACAGCGAGGGCGTGCTCGCTCGTCTCGGTCTTGCCGCGCGTGAGATCGACGTCCACTCCGACGAGGCCCACGTGCTCGCGGACGCGGGGGCACCGCTCGGCTTTCTGCCCGTTCTCTGGGATGGGACGCGCGTCGTCGCCTACGGGCGATTCTCGGAGAAGCGCCTGCGCAAGGAGCTGGGGCTATGACCAACGCGCTACTGGCCGGATCTGCGGGGGCGGCGTTTGCGGCCGGCATGGTCGCGTTTTTTGCTCCCTGCTGCTCGGCCGTGATGGTGCCGACCTACCTGGCGGCGATAGGCGGTGGCCGGCGCTGGCGGGTCGCACGTTTGACCGCGCTCTACGTCGCCGGTGTAGCCGTTGTGGTCTTGCCGATCACGCTCGGCGCATCGTCTGTTGCCTCGCTCGTCTCGAGCTGGCACCCGGTGCTGTTTGTCGCCGGCGGGCTGATGATGATCGTCGTCGCGATCAGTCTCTATCGAGGCACGATGATCTCGCTGCCGCTCCCGCAGCCCGAGCTGACCGGATCGGCGGGCTCGGTGTTCGCGCTCGGAGCTTTTTCGGGCGCGGCGACCGCTTGCTGCGCACCCGTGCTGGCCGGCGCGATGACGCTCTCAGCGGTCAGCGGCCACTGGTGGGGCGGCCTTCCGCTGGGAGGGGCCTATCTGCTTGGTCTGATCGCACCGCTACTGCCTATCGCCTTGCTGGCGCGGCAGGCTCGCAAGCGCGTACGCGATCCCCGCCTGACGCTTCACATCGGCGGCTATACGAAGCGGACGACGCTCCTGCGGCTGCTTGGAAGCGCCATCTTCGCGGCCTTCGGCGTCCTCTTCATCTTCCTCGCCCTGAGCGGCAACGCCGAGACGGCGCCCGGGTACCAGCGCACGCTGGCTCATTGGTTCACGCGTGTCGGCATCTGGCTTGCCCGGATTCCCAACGAGCTTGCCTGGCCGCTGCTCGGGGCGCTGGCGATCGCACTTGTCTACCTCGTAGTCCAAAAGGAGAAGGTTCCCGATGAGCAACAAGAAACGACCTGACCGGCGACCGCGAACCCAGTCTCGACCCTATCGGCCGCCGCAGAGCCATCCGGTGCGGCGAGTCGCGGCCTGGACCCTTTGCACGCTCGCCGTAATCGCGCTCTTCGCCGTCGCGTATTTATCGACCGGTAAGCGCAGCTCCGCCGCGAACCGGCTTGCGAGCGGGCCGGCGCCGGCTTTCGCCGCAGGCGACGTCGTCAGCGGTCACCCGCTCAGCTCTCGCTATTTCAAGAGCCACCAAGACACATTGCTTTTCTTCAGCGAGGGCGTCATGTGCCAGGCCTGCCTGGAGCAGATCCAGTCGCTCGAGCGCATGTCCGGGCAGCTCATGAAGCGACATCTCTCGCTCGTCAGCATCACGCCCGATTCGCCCGCGGAGCTTCGCCAGGCAGCGGCGTCCTACAAGATCCACACGCCGCTCCTCTCCGACGAGAGCCGCCGCATGTCAATGGACTACGACGTGCTCGGTCTCGGCATGCACGCCGACATGCCCGGGCACACGTTCATCCTCGTCGATCGGCACGGGGTGATTCGCTGGCGTCACGACTACACGACGATGTACGTGCCGCCCGCCGAGCTCTTGAACGCGATTCCCGGCAGGTGAATGTCGTGCCGTCGAGCGTTCACGCCCAGCCGTGTCACGGCGGTCCAGCGCGAGTGAGAAAGGCAGGCAGATGAAAATCGCCGAAAACGTGACCAAGCTCGTCGGAAACACGCCGCTCGTCCGTGTGCGAAACGCTTCGCAGGAAACCGGAGCCGCGGTGGTTGCCAAGCTCGAGTACTTCAATCCGGCGGGCAGCGTCAAGGACCGTATCGGTCTGGCGATGATCGAGGCGGCCGAGCTCGAGGGCTTGATCAAGCCCGACACGATTCTGCTCGAGCCGACTAGCGGAAACACCGGCATCGCCCTCGCCTTTGTCGCCGCCGCCCGCGGTTACAGGCTTACGCTGGTGATGCCCGAGACGATGAGTGCAGAACGGCGCGGACTGGTGCAGGCCTACGGCGCCGAGCTGGTGCTCACCCCGGGCTCCGAAGGTATGGCCGGCGCGATCCGAAAGGCCGAGGAGCTGGCCGCGTCCGACTCGCGCTACTACATACCCCAGCAGTTCAAGAATCCCGCCAACCCCGAGATTCACCGCCGCAGCACGGCCGAGGAGATCTGGCGTGACACCGACGGCAAGGTCGACATCTTCGTCGCCGGCGTCGGCACGGGCGGGACGGTCACCGGAGTCGGCGAAGCGCTGAAGGAGCGTAAGCCGAGCGTCAGTGTGGTCGCGGTGGAGCCGGATGCCTCGGCTGTGCTTTCGGGCGGCGAGAAAGGTCCGCATCCGATTCAGGGCATCGGCGCCGGCTTTATCCCGGAAGTCCTGAACACGGAGGTCTACGACGAGATCGTGCGGGTCAAAAGCGACGACGCTCTTGCGACCGCGCGCTCGCTGGCGCGCGACGAGGGCTTGCTGGTGGGGATCTCCTCGGGCGCGGCGGTGTGGGCGGCCGGCGAGCTGGCCAAGCGACCCGAGAACAAAGGCAAGCTGATCGTTGTGATCGTGCCCTCGAACGGAGAGCGCTACCTGTCGACGGTGCTCTTCGCCGATCTGGACGTTTGAGGCGACGGAGTGGCGTTCTGGCCGGGATGATGGACGGCGTTCGCGTCCGGCGCGTCTCGGTCGCCTAGAGAGAGACCAGGAACTCGCACTCACTCGCGCCCCGGAGAATCGAGTGCTCGAGCGTGACCGAGGCCGGTCGTTCCAGAGCCTGCTCGAAGTTCTCTCTCAGGTTGTGCGTCGAGCATTCGCAAAGTAGGGGGGAGTCGACGAGCCCGGTCTCGACCAGGTCGCAGCCGCATTTCGAATAGCGCACCTTGATTCGATCTGTTCCGAGCAGCTCATAATCGGCGTCCGGCAAGCTCGAAGTCAGCGCGGCTAGAAAACCGCTCATCCCGTTGCTCGTTCTCCTGGCTCGCTTGAAAACGTCGGCGGTGTAGGAGCATGCGCAGGCCTTTCCGCACTCGCTCAGAATGACCTCGCGAGCGGAGGCGTCAACGTTCTCCAGCCCGCTCACGAAACCGCGGAACCAGAAGCTCATGAACTCGTTCAGCTCTTCGCCCGCCTCGGGCAAGGGTTCCCTGCCGCCTGTCGGCATTACTGCCTCACCGCCGCGATGGCTGCCTCGACCTGCTCGGCGATGTGCTTGCCGGTGAATCCGACCTCGTTGTGCAGCAGCGCCGGCGCGCCGTGAGTGATGAAGCGATCGGGCAGGCCGATGCGAATGATCCGCGGCGCCTGCTCGTGCTCCGAGAGCAGCTCCCAGCAGGCCGTACCGAAGCCGCCCGCCAGTACGCCCTCCTCGACCGTCACGAGCAGCTCGTGCTCGCTCGCGAGGCCGCGCAGGAACTCGGCGTCGAGCGGCTTCGCAAAGCGCGCGTCGGCGACCGTCACCTCGAGGCCGCGCTCGGCAAGTAGATCCGCTGCGTCGAGCGCCTTCTGAACTCCGCTGCCGTAGCCGATGAGCGCGACCCGTTCGCCCTCGCGCAGCAGCTCCGCCGTGCCGATCTCGAGCTGCTCCGGCTCGGCCGGCAGCGACACACCCGTTCCCGTGCCGCGCGGGTAGCGCAGCGCGATCGGACCGTCGTCGTAGAGGAGCGCCGTGTGCAGCATGTGCACGAGCATGGCCTCGTCGCGCGGCGCCATCAGCACGATGTTCGGCAGCGAGCGCAAGTAGGCGATGTCGAAGGCGCCGTGGTGCGTCGCGCCGTCCTCGCCGACGAGACCGGCGCGATCGATCGCGAAGACCACGTTCAGCCGCTGCAGGCACACGTCGTGAAGGATCTGGTCGTAGGCGCGCTGCAGGAAGGTGGAGTAGATCGCGCAGACGGGCTTGGCGCCCTGAAGGGCCAGTCCGGCGGCGAACAACACCGCCTGTTGCTCGGCGATTCCGACGTCGAAGTACCGCTCCGGCAGCGCCTTCTGGAGGAGGTTGAGGCCCGTGCCCGAGCTCATCGCAGCCGTGATGCCGATGATGCGCTCGTCGCGCCGGCACTCTTCGACCAGGGCGCCTCCGAAGACGGCCGTGTAGTCCGGCGGCCCCGAGGCGGCCGACGCTTTCGCGCCGTTCGGCTTGCCGTTCGCGATCGACTTCGGGTTCGCCGCGTGCCACTTCTCCATGCCGGCCATGCCACCCTCTTCCGCCGGCGCGAACCCCTTTCCCTTGACGGTCGCGACGTGGACGACGACCGGACGCTGAGCGCCGAGCGCGGCTGCCATCGCCGAGCGCAGCGCCTTCACGTCGTGCCCGTCGACGACGCCGACGTAGGCGAAGCCGAGCTCCTCCCAGAGCAGGCCCACTGCGTGCAAGGCCTTGAGCGAGCCCTTGACCTGACGCCCCAGCCGGTCGAAGGCGCCGCCGATTCCGTCCGGCAGCTGGCGCAGACGATCCTCCATGCCCTCGCGAGCGTGCCAGAGGTTCGAGTTCAGCCGGGCTCGCGTCAGCAGGCGGGAGAGCGCGCCGACATTGGGCGCTATCGACATGCCGTTGTCGTTCAGCACGACGACGATGGGCGTTTCGAGGCCGCCGGCCTGATGGATCGCCTCGTAGGCGGCGCCTCCCGTCATCCCGCCGTCGCCGATCACGGCGACGACGCGCCCGTCCTCGCCGATTCCCTGCCGCATCGCCTCCTTGAAGCCGACGGCGCAGCCGATCGAGGTCGAGGCATGCCCGCCGCCGGCTACGTCGTGCTCGGACTCGAAGATCGAGCAGAAGGGCGCCAGCCCGCCGTAGGAGCGGATCGTGGGCAGGTCGTCGCGCCGGCCCGTGATGACCTTGTGCGGATAAGCCTGATGGCCGACGTCCCAGATGACCTTGTCGCGCGGCGAGTCGAGTACGGAGTGGATCGCGACCGCCAGCTCGCAGGCGCCGAGGTTGGCGGCGAAGTGCCCTCCGACCTCCCCGACGGTCTCGATGATCTCCTCGCGGATCTCCTGCGCCAGCTGCTGCAGCTCGTCGTCGCTCAGCTTGTGAAGGTCTTGTGGCAGGGTGATTCGATCGAGCAGGCGAGGCATCGCGCGAGACCTTACCTCCTGCGGAGCGCGCGGCGAAGCGTGTGTGGGCACGCCCAAAGTTATAGACCGAAAGCGGCAACCTGACACACGGTTGGTTTCTCTACCAGGCTCGCGGGTAACTGTGGCCTGTCGCTCGGAGAGAGGAGAGGAGAGGTGGTGGACAAAAACCGGCGCGCGCGCACCGTCGCCAGGATCATCGATCCGCAGCCCACACTGGAGGGCGCGGGCGTCAAGCTGAAGCGCTCGATCGGCGGCCCGGCGCTCGACTACCTCGATCCCTTCCTGCTGCTCGATCATTTCGAGTCGGACGACCCGGAGGACTATCTGGCCGGTTTTCCGCTTCATCCACACCGCGGCATCGAGACGGTCACCTACATGCTCGCGGGCGAGGTCGATCACAAAGACACGCTCGGTCACGCCGGCGCCATCGGCCCGGGCGACGTGCAGTGGATGACCGCCGGCGGCGGCCTGATGCACGAGGAGATGCCCCGGCCGCGCGAGGGAAAGATGGGCGGCTTCCAGCTCTGGGTCAACATGCCGGCCAAGCTGAAGATGTCCGGCCCGCGCTACCAGGAGGTGGCCGCTGCGAGCATCCCCGTGTTCGAGCGCGAGGACGGCGTGCGCGTGCGGGTCGTCGCCGGCGCGGCGGGTGGTGTGACGGGCCCGGTGACCGAGATCTACGCCGAGCCGGAGTACATCGACGTCGAGCTGCCGGCCGGTTGCAGCTTCGTCCAACCGATTTCGCGGGGGCACAACGCCTTCGCCTACGTCTTCCGCGGCGAGGGCACTTTCGGTGTCGCCTGCGATTTCGGCTATCGCGGCGAGCTCGACGGGCAGCTGGTGCATGCTCCCAGGCTCGTCGTCCTGGCAGACGGCGACGAGTTGCGCGTGCAGACGGGCGACGAGGCGGTTCGCTTTCTACTCGTCTCCGGGGCGCCCCTCGGCGAGCCGATCGCCCGCTACGGTCCGTTTGTCATGAACACCGAGGAGGAGCTCATGTGGGCGCTGAACGACCTGCGTGAGGGGTCGTTCATCTGGCGCGACGATGACGAGTGGGCGCGGGCGCGGCAGACCTGGCGCGAGCAGCCGCAGGCCTAGCGCCCGGGCTACCCCCTCACCAGCTGGCGACCGAGCCGTCGCGCAGGCGCGCGACGGGCAGATAGGTGCGCTTGTAGGGGAAGCGCTCGAGCAGGCTCTCGTCCAGCTCGACACCGAGCCCGGGCTCCTCGCCCGGGTG
>Ga0209540_10003658_pt1 | contig 10392 bp, 10 predicted proteins | sample BarGraIncu01121A_FD_184501 | JGI IMG/M metagenome (GOLD analysis project Ga0209540, IMG submission 184501) | Arctic peat soil microbial communities from Barrow, Alaska - Barrow Graham LP Incubations 011-21A (SPAdes) (version 2) | ecosystem: Environmental > Terrestrial > Soil > Wetlands > Peat... | reverse complement strand
TTAATAACCTGACTCATTCCCAGGTTTCCCATTTTTATAAAGCCTACGTTGACCATTTTTCTCAAAATCCTGCATTGACCTTTTTCTTCAATAATGGAATTCCTAAAGGGTTTATAATCCTTTTGGCAATACCACCCACATATCACATATATTTTATAAATCTATTTCCTATTTATAATATTTATTCGGTATGTTTAGTTGCCCCTCCGAAAAGCTTAAAAGGAATGTGATTTATTTCAATCAAAAAAGTTGACATCGATGCTGTTGTTTTATGGTTTTATTTTGCAGAACCCTATTATATTTGAAAACATTATCCTTTGGTGGGCTTTTAATGTCAGGGCAAGTATACTATACCAGGTTGCGGATGTACTCCCAGAAAGGTGCACCGGGCAACATGCCCTTTTTCGGGCAACGATCTCGCTATATCTATAACTATTCAGGTCTAGGTTTTGATTGAGTGAACTGTCCTACGCGTGATTTTACTGAAAACAAAATGATTGTTTTTGATATGGATAGTACCCTTATAGACGCTAAGACCATCGATGAGCTCGCCAGGGCTGCAGGTGTTGTAAGCAAAGTAGAGGAGATTACGAAGAGAGCGATGTGTGGAGACCTTGATTTCGGGCAAGCGCTTGCCGAGAGGGTCAGGCTTCTTGAGGGACTTCCCCTTGAAACTGCCCTCGATGCGGTAAACCAGATTCATCTTATGCCTGGGGCAGCAGAACTTATCCTTTACGTCAAAAATAGAGGCTATAAAACTGCAATGGTTTCCGGTGGATTTACAATTTCTGCCGATAAGGTAGGTAAGGCGCTTGGTATTGATTTCGTTGTTTCCAACGAACTGCTTGTGGAAGACGGCTGCCTTACAGGCAAAGTTGTAGGCCCCATCACACAAAACGACTCCAAAGCTGAGGTATTTGAGGAACTGTCTCGGCTTAACGGGCTTCGTCCCGAGCGGTGTGTAGTTGTCGGGGATGGCGCAAACGATGCCTGTGTCTTTGAGAAGGCAGGTTTTGCCATAGCTTTCAATCCCAAGCCCATCCTGAGGGAGTATGCGGATGTGGTCATAACAAAAAAAGATCTCAAATCCATTATCCCTGTTCTTGAATCTCTTTCCTATCAATTTTGTAATCAGGCACAGCATGTCGACATCGAACAGTAGAACTACTAAAATGCCAGCTTTTTTGCTGGATCGGGAGGCACAATAAGAGATGCTAAAAGAATTGCAGAAAAAAAGATCAGATTTGAAAGACATTTCTGAAGAAGCCAAGGAAAAAAGAAACGTTTTAAATGCAGAGGCCAGCGCTCTCGCTGCCAAGCGTAATGAACTGAACAAAAAGACAAAAGACCTTATCAACGAAGCTCAGGAATTAAAAGTTCTCAGGGACGAAATAAATGAGAAGGTCAGCGAATACAAAAACAAGCGCGACGATACCAATGCACAGGCAAATGAACTCTTTTCAAAGGCAGACTCCATCAGGAAATCGAATAATCTGGCCGGACCTTCTATCAAAGCGCTTCGAAAAGATATTGACCGGCTTGAATTTACCCAGCAAACCGAAGTCCTGAGCACAACCAAGGAAAGAGAGCTCGTTAGCAAGATTACTCTGCTTCAAAAGCAGTATCAGGTCAAAAAAGTTCAGCTCGAGGGCAATCTAGAACTGAAGGTCATTCTCGATGAAGCTCAGCAGATCAGGGATGAAGCCTCAGAATTCCATAACCAACTGGCAGAGTATGCCAGGCAGGCCCAGGAATATCACGAGAAGATGATTACCGCTTTCAAGGAAGCTGACAGAACCAGGGCAGAATCTGACATCGCCCACAGGGAATTCGTAAAAGCCCAGGAAGTAGCTGACGAACAGCACAAAGTTTTCATCAACGCCCAAAAAGAAATTCGAGATATTGACAAAGAGATTTTCAAGCTCAAGAAGAAAGACAAAGATGGAAAATCCCGTGTTGTCAAGTCCGAACTCCAGAAGGATGCCAAATCCATCTTCGATAAGTTCAAGGGCGGAGCAAAGCTCACCACCGAAGACCTGATGACTCTTCAGAGATCGGGTTTAGTCTAATTAGTCTCACAAAACAGAATTTGCGTCGCCGAGATGCTTTTATTTCCATTGCAGGTTATTTAACCTGCATCCCATTTTTCTCATCTGACGAATCTGGCACCAGTTACTTATTTTTACTCTTATCCTCATTGACTATTTTGATCGGGATAACTCAACTTTTTTAGCTTCCGCTTTTAGCTCTCGCTTTTCATTCTGAAAAGAGGTATTAATAGAGTAGGATTTGGAACTTTTGCCCGAATTACTCTCGAATTTTCAGGTACTTCTCCCTGAACTCAGGGTTCCTCATAAGGCAACACTTTGCATTATATGCAGGATCTTCTCTGATTTTTTTCCAGACATCTCTTACTTTGTCTCTATGGACATTACCATATGGAATGGGAATACAGGCACAGGGGAGGATATTCCCTTCAGGGGTGATATGCAACCACTTTCTGCCTGCCATACAGCCTGTAGTCTTCATGACCTGCGGGATAGCAAAAACTCTTGGGCCTTCTTTTTCCCTGACCCTGGACACAAAATTGTCAAATTTTCTCATGTCTTTTGGGGTCATGATTTCGGAAGCACGATCCATCCATCTTCCAGTGGGAACTATTTCGTAGAAGGAAAGTTCGTGGACTCCAAGCTTTGCTGCAAGTGTATATAGTTCTTCAAGCTCGTTTACGTTGTCCCTGGAAAGTACAACATATATATTTACAAGCAGTCCTGCCTTAAGTCCACTTTTGACTGCTTCAACTGCACTTTTGAACACTCCTTTCCTGCCTCTTACATAATCGTGTTTATCCTCGTACGCACTGTCAAAACTGACAGTCAGGGAATAAAGGCCTGCTTCTTTCAGGCTTCTGGCTCGTTCTTCAGTCAGCCCAACTCCAGAGGTGAACATGCCAGTAATGGCTTTTTCAGGGTCCACATACCTTATCAGGTCTTCTAAGCCAGGATAGGTAAGGGGCTCGCCTCCGTCAAAGATCACAAAGGTTGTGCCCATTTCGAGAATCTGGTCAATTGTCGATTTCACGGTTTCCGTTGCAAGCTTCGCCCGGTTTTTCGTATCAGGAAGGGCGCAGTGGATGCAGTTATTCGGGCACTCTTCAGTAATTGAGATCGTGACCTGATCAGGAATCATTTTTCCTAGAATCGAGGAAAGTTGGCTCTTAACCAGGCGGTCAAAACCCGGGCTCGGTATCGGGGGCATCCAGGTTGAACAGATAAGTCTGTCTGCTTCTACTTTTGCAGGTTTCTCGCCTTCAAAAAGTGAGAGGTTTTTCGCAAGATTTTTTCTCATGAGAATGGAAGCGGCCCCGCTGGTCTTCATCCTCATGTGTCCGTCTTCGATTTCTGTATAAACTCTGAGAAGTGGGCTTTTGTACAAATCGTACTGCATATTCTTTCCTGCATCGGGTATCTGATGCGTGTTTGCTTCAGATCTGTTCTTTTTTCGCTTGTTTTTTAAGTCCCATATTCATTTTTTCCTGAGGAGTGCCCTGTACTTCCATATTGCAGAGGGTTTTTTCTTCAGTATGAATGCAAAGACCTGTATCGCCTGCTCAACTGAACTTCCATGAATGAATGACAGATCTTCCTTCTCAAAAACCGTCACCATCTCATCAATTTCCCTATCTGTCATTTTTCGGAGGGTTTCAAGCCCTATGCGGCCCAGGTAATGTTCTGCCCTAAACTCCTTCTCCCAGGTCTTCCGGTATTCTGAGAGGGCATTTTTTGAGACATCTCCCTTTCCTATGGCATCTGCAGCAACATCTCCGCATATCTGGCCTGCTCTCATTGCATAGCCTATCCCGGACTGACCGGCTGCTCCGCCTACAACCATGATCCCATCGGTTATGTACTCATTTGGAAGTGTCACTATGGGATCTCCACCGGAAAGTGTTCTTAGAATTTCAAGCTCTTCGAGCCCTTTAAGTTTTTTGAATTTTTTAACCCATGCGTTCAGGTAAGGCGTCGCATCCCTTCCGCATCTGCGGACATAGGCTCCGATTGCGGCATTGTCACCTCCTCTTGGAGAGTATGTAGTTTTCCAGCCAGGGGCATGATTTCCTATGTAGTACTCAAACATCTTCGGTTTTCCAAGATCAGGAGCCCTAACTTCCAGTTCGATTCCCCAGGCAATGTCCTCAGGGTGCTTCATTGTATTCAGCCCGAGAATGAATGCCATCTTTGAATTTATACCATCGGAGATGATAACTAGTTTTGATCTGAAAACTCCGGCCGAGGTATTGACAGAAAACTTTTCCCCGTCCCTGAGAATGTCATGTACTTCTATTCCTTTTCGAAGGTCTACACCGGTTTTCATTATTTTCTCCGCGTAAAACCGGTCGAACTTTGTTTTGTCAATAGCATATCCGGGAGTCTCAACTTCCACTATCCTTCCCGACGGAGAAATTATCTGCATGCCTTTAAGATAATGCACCACATAAGACGGGTCTGCTACCTCTCCGCATTTATCAAGCATACCCTTAAAAAAAGAATTTGCAGGATGGGGTGGATCCCCAATTTCTTCTTTTTTTTCCAGCAAAAGAACTGAAGAGCCTTTTTCACAGGCGTTCCTTGCAGCCATCAGCCCTGCAGGGGATGCCCCAATTACAATAATATCCGCGTCCATTTTCCCTACCTTTTTTCACCAGAGAATGGAGGTGTAAGCTCCTGCATAAATGCACAGCACCACATCCAGGATCATAGACCCGAACATGATTGCTCTGTAGTTTGATCCGTTAAGGAAGAGAGCCCCGCCTCTCTCCGGGGTAGGATGTTTGATAAAGTCAAAACATTGAGAAAGCATCCAGAGCCCTGATGCAAGGATTCCTGCGAAGTACACCGGCCCAAGATGGGCAGACCAGCCTATGATTACTGAAGCAATAACTCCGATAATCCACCAAAAAGTAACGAATCTGGCGGTAAAGGGAATTCCAAAGGTCACTGGCATTGTAGGGGCACCTTTCAGTCTGTCCCCCTTTACGTCTCTGGCAACCCCACCAAGGGTAAAGGCCCAATCAGTAACGCACATCATAAGCCCGAAACAGACAGCCGTCAGAGGCAGAATTACCCCGTCCCCGCCTTTAAGGAGGCCTGCAGGATCAAAGGCAAGCCAGATGCCTATAGGCACAAGCCCGTAGGAGATACCTACAGGCAAAAAGCTTAGAAAGGTGTTCCTCTTTGCAAAGATAGAATAAATGGTGATAGTCCCGGCCGCGATAAAAAGGATCAGGAGAGATTCAGGGTTCAGGTAGGCAGCTGCTGCGCCTGCGATGACTAATAGCAGGAGGGCATAAGCAAGCGCCGAACTCTTTGATACTCTGGAAGAGGGCAAAGGGCGGCCTGGCAGGTTGATAGTATCGATATCAACATCGCAGCAATCATTAAAAACGTATGAACTGGTAATCGCCGCAAAGCCGCCTATTACGGCAATCACGAAGGGGGTGAGTTCAGGAAGCCCTCCGGTCGCTATATATGAAGCCAGAATTGCACTTGAGGCCGGGAGGGTAAGGTCCATGTAGTAGAGTTCGGGTCTCAAAAGCCGAAGGTAAGGGCTGAGTTCCCCGATTCTTGCTGTAAGGGACAATAGTTTCACCTGTGTTTTCCAATTTCTACGAAGTTTTTATATCAGGATTTTTATACTTCAGGCTCTGCCTCGATTTAGAGGGTTGTTTGCACCAAGTCCTATAAAGGTTAGCATCTCAAAAAGTTTTTCTTTTTATTTTTTCAAGGGCAGAATTTCGTTTATGAGAAAGTCTGAAGGACTTATTAGGAAGTCTGAAGGACTTATGAAATGTTCAGCATCGTTAACCAGCCCCTAAAAAGCGTATTGAATTCAAAAGCTTATATTTTATTCTTTTTTCCAGGCTTCCCTGTATACGAGCTTTGCTTTTTTACTTATCTCTTCAATTAGTGGATGCCTGAACTCTTTTTCGCAGATAAAGGTATATTCTGCTTGCGGGTTAAGGTCCATCAGTTTAAGAGTATTTGTGAAGGCTGTGCTGAGAGCTTCGTAATCCGGAAATTTCGAGACTTCGGCATTGAAAGGATATACTTCTTCCATTTCAACAGGAAATGCCCCGAATGGTGCTTTGAAAGTAAGGATCTGGTCGTAGCTTCCCTCTCCCTTTACAGGGCCTGTGCGAATAAGTATCGAGCCTTCCAGGCTGAACCTTTCCAGCCGTTTTCCAAAACGCAGGACTTCGGGACGAGAGGCGGATTCCGGACCGCAGTAGAAATAGGTTCCTTTTGTGGCCGGGTCAAATTGTTCAAGCCAGGGGGAGTGGGTATAGAATTTTTTCAGCCCGTCAAGAAGCCTTGGATGAGCACGACAGCGCTGTTCTACGAGCTCGAGCAATTTTCCATCTTTTATGCACTGTTTAATCAGCCGGATTTCAGCAAAAGTTGCGTAGAGGTTGTGCCTTCCCAGAAGTTCTTCCTTGTTATCTGCTTTTTTAAGTTCTTCGGCAGTGTATTTTGAACAGATCGGACAGGAACAGGGCAGGTAATTTAGTTTTTCCACATGATATGTCCCGGTCACAGTAATATAGCGCCCATCCTTTGCATAAAGGGCATAGGCTGCCGAATCAAAAAGGTCGCAGCCCAGCGCCACTGCGAGGGCGAACATCATGGGATGCCCTGCCCCAAAGAGGTGAACCGGCGAGGCGGGGGAAAGCCCTTTTTTGGCTGCCGCAATCACGTCAACAAGTTCTGCGTAACGGTAGGACTCCATGAGCGGGACAACTGCTCCCAGAGGATACACATCAAAATTGAGGTCTTTGAGGTGGGATGCGGCTTTTCCCCTTAATTCAGGATGGGTTGAACCCTGGACTGGCCCAGCAAGGAGCTGTTCACCCTGAATAAACTTGCGGGCAGCTTCCAGCCGTTCGGCTGTGACTGCAAGTTCCTCTTCAGCCCTTCTGTATTGAACATCCGGAGGTGTAGGAATGTCAAGGGGGACAATAATGTCGCTTCCTATCTTTTGCTGGAACTCGAGGATTTCCTCATTCGTTACTTCCACGGACCCGTATACTGAAAGCTGAAATGAACCCGAATCAGTCATAATGGGCCCGTCAAAACCCAGGAGCTCATGCAGCCCTTTCTCAAGAGCAATTTTGCGCAGTTCTTCCTTGCGGTAGATTATATAGGAATTGGTAATCAGGATCTCTGCCCCGAAGCTTCTCATTTCTTTCGGGGAGATAAGCTGGATATTAGGATTAATTACAGGCATGACTGTAGGTGTCTCAATAATCCCATGTGGGGTCCTGAGCTTTCCTATTCTGCCGCCTGCGTCCTTGTCGAGAATTTCGAATATTGCTGACATGTCGGCGTTATAGATGCCCCTCAGATATATTTATCTTTGGGGACAGTTGATAAGTTTTCTAAGCTATATTTGGCAGTTTGTGGAAAAAACAGGCTTCTGTAGTTCCCATGCCCCAATTCTAGCTCCATCAATATCAAAAAACGAGGCTAACAACTGCCAGCTCGGAAAACACGGAAGAAAGGTATTACACAGGCCGTCTCAAAACTCGACCCATTTCTACAATTGGATAATGGGCAATAATTACTTTAAATTCAAACAGGGAATTATGGCTCTTCGTCATTCTCTATGGATAAGATGATTTTCAATTCAAGACCGCGTTGGTTTTTATGAGGATATCCACACAAAACAACGAAGAGCCGGAATTATTCTGAAATTCAGGTGCGGATTGGCCTTGTAGTAGAATATTTTGTCCCAATTGTAGAATCAAATGTAGTTTTGAGATTGCCTGAAGGGCGTAATCTTTCCTTGTTTTTCGTGTTTTCAGTAGTTATAAGCTTCTGGACTGAGTTTTTCTGCCAGGCGTGTTTTTCGTAGTTCTAAATTTTGGAGTCAGTTAATTGTAAACGTTTACATTCGAATCTACGATTTCTATTTTTTCTGATTTTCTTTTTGCCTTAATCTTCTTTTGCTCGCGGCATGGCAATGATTTCCCGAACCTGCAGGGAGAAGAAATCTCCACTATGGACTGGTCTGAGTACAAGAGCCACATCTGTGCCCCATCTCGTGCCTCCTATGGCTATAATCTCCGTGGTATCTGAGACAGGGATATAGCCTGAGTCAGCTGCCATAATTGCAACCTCAATAGCTACTTTGAAGCCTTTCCCGAAGAGAGACCTGAGAGCATCGGAAATAACTTCCACCCTGGAATATCCTCCGAACTTCTTTGTGATCGAGCGTTCTATTCCGGAAAACAGATGGGATTGAGTCGTAATTACTACCCCCAAGGGCTTCCAGTTTCCTTTTATACTCTTCTTCCACTTCCCACTTGCCTTTTTCTTTCTGCCCATACTGGTGGCTTACTCCAATGATTTTTATGCCGCAGCCCTTTACCGCTTCTGCCATTTTTAGAGCTGTTTTCCCACTGGTACTCGCTACTACAATATGAGATATTTTCAGCTCTGCTGCTCTTTTTGCCGCCGCCTCAACAACTGCTTCTGTGTTTGCTTCTCCTACACTATCGAGATAGAGAATAGATTTTTCCATGAATTTTTCTCCTTCTTTTCGTATTTTTGTATCCTTTTGTGAGCTCTTCTTTGCGGCTCTTTTTCTCAATTATATTTTTTTTCCTTTTGCCCACTCTTCGAAAATCAGCCTTCCTTCAGGTAATTTCTATTGGGCGGGTGTGACCTTATATTTATCCTAAATATTTTTATCTGAATTATTTTTCTCTGTCATAAGAAAAGATATATATTAAAACGATTCTCTTTTAATAAAAAAGAGGGTTATGGAATTCGGAAGCCCGGTCTCATTGCATAAATTTTTTTGGTGACGTCAGTACAGAAAGTAACGCAGACCCGGGCTGCTGCTAATAAACTTATTTATCTAGGATTAGGTCAGATATAATCATAGGGGTTGTATTTTATCGAGGTGGTTACTTGTCAACTACGGATTATGACAACAATGATGTGAAGATTATTACCAAACCCGTGCAGTCAAAAAACCCTATTTTAATTGAAGGTTTTCCTGGGATCGGGCTTGTGGGGAATATTGCCAGTCAGCATATGATCGAAGAAATGCATATGGAATACATTGGCTCCATTGAATCCAGATATTTCCCTTCTATTGCAGTGCTTTATGAGGGACTTATAAATATGCCCGTGAGGATCTACGAAAATGTGGAGCATAACCTGATTATAGTAATTTCCGATATTCCTATCAATCACACAGTCTCTTACGATGTCAGCAATGCCCTGATGGATTGGGCCGTGTCTATTAATGTGAAAGAAGTTGTTTCCATTGCAGGGATTGCCATTATGGATAGTGGGCACAAAGTCTTCGGAGCAGCCACCACGCCGGAGATGCTGGAGAGGCTCAAGGAGAAAGTGGAGATTTTCCAGATGGGGACTATCTCCGGGATTTCAGGCAGTGTAATGTCTGAATGCCTGCTGCGTGGGATTCCTGCACTTAGCCTGCTTGGGGCTACAAGGACTCAGAATCCTGACCCAAGGGCTGCTTCTTCTGTAATCGAAGTTCTAAACGAGCTTTATGGGTTTTTAGTGGATACCCAGAGGCTTGTAGAGCAGGCTGAACGCATAGAAATCGAGCTCCAGAGACTCGCTGAGGATGTTCAGACCACAGAGCAAAAAGGAGAAGTAAAGAAGGAATTCCCAATGTACGGGTGATCCCATGGAGTACATCGCGTTAACAGGAATTGCTGATTCTGTGATCGAGATTCTGAAGAAGCATAATCTCAGGACCCTTGAGGTCCGGAATCCTCAAAATTTCTTAGGAGTACTCGGGCTCAATGCAGAGGATAATGTTCTCCTGACTTCTACCACTCTTCAGGACATTAAGGATGGGACCCCAGGTCTCATAGCAAAGGTTGTGCAGATGCAAATCTCCGCTCATTCCATTCTCAGCTCAAACGGTTTGTATACTGAAGAACGAGAATCCATTTCTGCCCGTATTCAGCTTGAATGCAGGTCTATTGCAAGGGTGAAAAGCGTCATTTCAAAAGAACTGGGAAAACCAGTAATAGTGGACGCAAGAGAAATCTCCTGCTACGAAGCCAGATAACAATTTTTTTAAATGCGTTAATTTTTCTAAAAACGGCTCTAAAAACGACTTTTTCTCTATCTTTCCGACATTTTAATTTCCGGAGATATTTCTGTAGACAGCTATCTGTTTTCAATGAAAAAAAATGGCTTACTGCCGGTAAAAATTTCTTTTCTGACAAAAGACTTTTTTTAAAAATTGGAAAAAATCAAAGTTGCGCTGGCGCACCCCGCTGCAAGCAACGGGGTATGTTCGCGCCACCGCTCCAAACTCCGTAAAAGGAAACAATAACCCTAATAC
>Ga0209540_10003656_pt1 | contig 10393 bp, 9 predicted proteins | sample BarGraIncu01121A_FD_184501 | JGI IMG/M metagenome (GOLD analysis project Ga0209540, IMG submission 184501) | Arctic peat soil microbial communities from Barrow, Alaska - Barrow Graham LP Incubations 011-21A (SPAdes) (version 2) | ecosystem: Environmental > Terrestrial > Soil > Wetlands > Peat... | reverse complement strand
TGGAATGCTCATGGCAATCTGGGTGCGCGAACCGCGCAAGACGCCGCAAGACCAAACGGACCTGTCGGTCGCCTGATGGGTGGGAATTTTGCGATCTCGCGCGCTTGTGCTATAATCCGCGCCGCTCTGCCGCGGTTGTCAGGCAGCCATCGTTTCCCCGCCGGTGCCCGTTCCTGGTAAGCGCCCCGCGCATAAGCCGCGAGGGACCTGGGCACCACATGACCAGGAGGTTTGATGCACACCCGAATACCGCGAATCACCGCTCTTGCTTTTGTTCTGCTGGTCGCACTGCTCCTGGCGGCTTGCGCCGGACAGGCCCAGCCTGCTCCCCAGCCTGCCAGCCCCGCACCCCAGCTCGAGGCCACGACAGCGCCCACCGTGGCGCCTACCGCGACCGAAGCGCCGACGGTTGCCCCGACGGCCACTACGGTACCTTCGCCAACGCCGGCGCCAACGCCCAGCCCATCGCCGACGCCCGCCCCTTCGCCTGTCCCTCAGGCATCCATGCCTGATGCCAAGGCCGACCCCAAGGCGGCTTTGGTCTATAGCGCTTCGGCCAAGGGCTTGCGAAGCGCGACCTTCACCTACGAAATGAACATGACAATGGCCCCTGCCGACGACGCATCGACCAAGGCATTGGGGCCGGTTGCCAGCGTGCTCAGCAACCTGGCCATCAAGGCCAGCGGCTCCGGCGCGATGCAGGTCGTAGATGCGGCCACGGGCCGGGCCAACCTGCGTATGGACATTAGCACCGAGGCCATGGGTCAGAAGATCCTCGTACAGACGCTAACCGTTTCGGGCACGACCTGGACACGAGTGGGCACGGATGGCGCCTGGCAGAAGGCGGATATCAAGCAGGCTGGGACAACCGCCAATGCACAGACCGGCGTCGACCCCAGCAACATGTTCCTGGCGTTTGACGGTGCGACCGAGGTAAAATGGCTGGACGACAACCCGCTGAATGGTAAACCCGTCCGCCACCTGAGCTTTAGCATCGACCCGGCCAAGTTGAATCTGGCAGCGGTGATTCAGAAAAGCCAGAACGGAAAGGCCACCCCTGAAGAGATTCAGGCGACGATGGAAAACATGACGATCGACGCCGAAGCCTGGCTGGGGGCCGAGGACCTGCTGCCTCACCAGGAAAAGCTGACCATCGGCTGGGTTATGGTTATGCCGCTGCCAGGCCAAGCCGGAATCAACGCCGGCCTCAAGGTAGGCATGGATACGCTTATGGTTTTCGACAAGCTCAACGAGCCGGTCGAGATCAAGGCGCCGGCCGAATAAGGCCACCGTCCACTGAGTACGCAGAGGCCCCGATTCCTTCGTAGAGCCGGGGCCTTTCGTTAACGGAGCCTTTCAACGGAAGGGGCCCGACATACTCCGCCGGCGCGCGGGTATCTACTGGCCTATGGTTGTTTTGTTGCTACGGCCCGTGTGCTGGTGTAGATCGAGTGAATCTTAGACTCTATCGTCTCCTGTTGATCGGTTTGCTTTTGTTGGCCGCCACTCTGCGCCTGTGGGGACTTGACCGCGACCCACCTCCTTACGACGTGCTTCCTGACGCTGCGCCCTGGACCGATGAAGGGACAATCGGGCTGCCGGCTGTGGAAGCGGCACGCGGCGATGTGACCTTGAGCGCTGCCCTGGCCGACGGAACCCGTCCCGTCCAGCGGCTCGTGCTATACGGGGCTTTTGAGCTTATCGGGCCCGGGCAGGCCCAGGGCCGCCTGGTGTCCACGTTATTCGGTCTGATGGGGCTGGCGGCGCTCGCGGCCCTCAGTGCGACGTTGTGGCCTACCTGGGGCCCCCTGCTGACTCTGCTGGTAGGCGGGACCGGGTTTTACTTCGTCGCCTACGACCGCCTCCTGTTGACTGAAGGCCCGCTGATCGCGCTGATGTCCCTGCTTACCCTGGCCGGGCTGCGCACCCGCTCGCGACCGGCTGCCCTGGCAACCGGCGCCGGAGTCGCGTTGCTGACCGCCGGCTTCAAGCTGCACGCGATCGCGCTTTTGCCGGCCCTGGGTCTCCTTTACGCCCTGCGCCGGCGGCGCCTCCTATTGCCGCTGCTCGCCGGCTGCGCCATCCCCCTGCTGGCCTGGCGCCTGCTCTTCGTGGCCCAGACCGCGCCGAGCTACCCGGCCTATCTTGACCAGCGCTTGAGTGACGGACGCCTCGGCCTGGTAAGCGCGCTGACCGCCGTGCAGCAACTCTTCGACGCCGGCTTGCCCGCCTACTTTCTCACTTACCAGATCCCGCTACTGATCCTGGCAAGCGTCGAAGGGCTCGCCTTTCTGCTGTCTCCCCGCCGCTGGCTGCGCCAGGCCAAAGACGCGGAGATGGTGGCCGTGGTCTGGTTGGCCGCGATCATGCTGGGCGACAGCCTGTTCCGCTATCTGCCGCCCCGCTACTTCCATATCGCGTCGCCGGCTCTCTTGCTCTTCGCCGTTAGCGGGGCCCGGCGCGTTTGGTCAGCCGTGCCGTTCCCTGAAAGCCGGGAAGAGGTGCGAGTGTTGGCAGCCGTCACCGCCAGCTGGTTTCTGATCTACCAGACGATAGCACCCGTCAAGCTGTTCGGCCGGCCGGCCTTATGGATGGCGCTGACCGGTATCGCGCTGATACTGGCCCTGTTCGTCGGGCTTGGGGCTCGACGCCGGCCAGGCTCACGGTTCAGCGCCGTGCTCGTGGGGGCGCTGCTCTTGCTCCAGATCATTACGCAGGGCTCGCTCTACTATCGCGGCATCGCGCTCAGCCGGCCCGACCTGGCGCAAGCCAATGCGGCGATGGCAAGCATGTTGCCGCCCGACGCCGTCATCACCGGGCGCCTTGCCGGCACGCTGGCACTGTCGGGTTCGCTACACGGTGTGCCTAACCTGGACAACGTCAGCCTGTCTTTCCTGCAAAACCTGGCTGCCCAGCAGCCTGTCTGGGTCCTCGTTCTGCAGCGGGACGAATTCCTGATCGACCCCAAGGCCTGGCCCTACCTGTTCCCCGATGGAGCCTTCCCCGTCGACTACGGCAGCGGACAGCAACGCGTAACCGTTTACCGTTTCGACAGACAAGCCGCGCTGAGCGCTCCTTCCAATTGACGTTAGTGCAACCCGAACATCGCCTCCTTGAGGTCGAGGTAGTACAGGTAATCCTGCGGGTTCACGTTCGGGGGGCAGCGATGATCGCAGAAGGGTATGTAGCCGCCTCGCTCGACTAACGGCGCCAGGGTCTCCAGGTAAGTCTTGATGGCATCCTTGCCTGCGCCCAGCGCCATCTTGTCAACGCCGCCCATGATGCGCAGGTCTTTGCCCCAGTCCCCCAGCAATTTCGCTGGGTGGGTACAGCCGTTGACCTCATAAGGGAACAGACAATTGACGCCGCCTTCCAGGAAGTAGGGCAGGATCGGGCGCACGTCGCCATCGCAGTCGATGTACCATAGATCGATCCCATGTGCGTGAAGCTTCTGGCTGATGCGCTTGTAGCGCGGCATGACCACATTCTTAAAGAACTTAACCGAGACGATGGGCCCGCCCTTGTAGCAAATGTCCTCCCAGCCCGAGGCAAAGTCGAAGTCGAAATGCGGCAACACCTGGTCCAGGAAGTCCTCGACCAGAACGCAGCACGTCTCGACCATATCCTCCAGCATGGCAGGATAATCGTACATGGCATACGCCAGGCCCTGAAAAGTCAACATGTCGCGGATCTTGCCGATCATCGAGCCGCAGTCGACACCGAGAGGATAATCCCGGCCTGCCGGGTGACGGCGCTTAAGCGCCTCAACGTCAACTATGCGGGCCGGGTCGTCACGGCGGAAGCGCTCCACCTTGACCTGGCGCCAATCGTCAGGAGTGACCACGGTGGCCCGAATGTAATGGGGGATCGTGTCGTGGCGGTCCTTCGGCACCTCAGCCAACAACCCGTCCTCGTTCATCAGGATGGTTGTGGTTTCCCGTTCCTCGATGACCCGATTGCCGAAGTTGGGCTGCAGCCAGACGTTACCACCGATCACCTCCAGCCGGTCAAAGCTGAAAAAGGCGTCGGCCTCTGCATTATTGGTGATCCCATTCGCGCTAAACATCGGCCAGACACGGAAGTTGTCGTCCCAGTAGCCGAATTCCATGTTGAAGCAGCGATCGACAGATTGGTAATGCATCTGGCGCGTGAAACGCTCGCGATCCGTCATCGTCCCGCGCCACTTCGGCCGGCATGGTATGATTGTCATGTGTCCCTTCCTTCTCCTGATGATTGCCAGTCTGGACCCTGGCCGACGTCCGCGACGCGCGCGGGTGGGGGATTAGTGCCGAAGCATTGTACCAGCGCCCGGCGCGATGTTGCTAAAGGCGTTCTGAGCACTTACACTTGGACAAGGAGGGCCAATGGGCAGCGTACACGGATTCTCACTCTCCGAACGTCTCGTCCAGTTCCAGACCGCCAGGCTGGGAGCGGAAGGGGTCGCCTGGCTCCAGCGCTTGCCTGCCATCCTGGAGGATTGTGCGCAGCGCTGGTCGCTGGAGGTCGATCCGCCGTTTGCTGACCTGGGGATAAACTACGCCGCCCCGGCGCTGCAGGCGGGCGGAGCGCCGGTAGTCCTGAAAGTCTGTTTCACGGATCCTGAGTTCTTCACGGAAGTCGAAGCCCTGCGGCTGTTTGACGGTCGGGGCGCGGCGCGCTTGTTGGCGTTCGACCTGGAGCAGGGCGCGCTGCTGCTGGAGCGGCTGCGGCCGGGGACCGGTCTGCACACCCTGGTCGATGACCGAGAAGCGACCGGCATTGCCGCAGCGGTGATGCGCCGGCTGTGGCGCCCGGCTCCTCCTGACCATCCGTTCCCAACAGTGGCCCGCTGGGTACTGGCCATGCGCAAACGCGGGCCGGCAGTGCTCGCACGCGACCGCGCGTTCCCGGCGCGCTGGGTCGAACGCGCGCTTGGTCTGTTCGCCGACCTGACCGCTTCTCCCCGTCCGGACATGCTGCTCCACGGCGACCTGCATCACATGAACATTCTTGCAGCCGAGCGCGAACCCTGGTTGGCCATCGACCCGAAGGGCGTGGTCGGCGAGCCGGTCTGGGAAACAGGCCCCTTGCTGCTCAACATGCTGCCGCCCACGCTCGACCCACGCGCGACGCGCCGCATGCTCGCCCGCCCCACCGAACAACTGGCCGGCGAGCTGGGCATCGACCGGCGCGAGTTGATCGCCTGGGGAGTGGTGCGCGCCGTGCTGGCCGGTTTTTGGAACCTCGAGGACGAGGGACGCGGCTGGGAGCGGGATCTGATGACCGCCGAGATCCTCGCCGGGATCGACGCTTGAGCCAAGGCATGCCGCGGCAAGCATGCCGCCGCCCGCCAACCGCCGGCCGGTCCGTTGCCCGCTCGCTACCCGCGCACTTCCGGCAAGCGCCAGTTCTCGTGCCACACGGAGCCAGGCGGCGGCGCCGGATACTCGCCTTCCAATTCGTCGGGGAACATCAGTTCCCAGCACACCTCTCTGCGGGTGATCGGCATCCCTGCCCTCCTCAGCATCGCGCCTGGATATTGGGTCTTGAAGGCTTCTTCAGGAAAGCCTTGACAACGCGAGCCGTCCCCTCCCCCCCGTTGATCAGCCGGTAACTGCCTGCCGCGGCAGGGACGACGAAGGTCTCCGCAAAACTGAACGTGTGGCGCAGGCCGATGGCCGTCTCCAGCACCACCGAGCTACCCTCGACCAGGTTCAGGACGTGCGGCGAGCCGCCCGTGTCCTCCTCGACACTCTCCAGGAACTCAAACCGGTGTACATCGTAGAAATGGGCCGGGTGCGTGGGCAGGTGGATCAACAGCCAGCCGGGTCCCTGGCGCAACACGTAAGGGTGGGACACGAGTTCGGCCTCGACGCGCGGCCCCTGCCGCTCGAAACATAGATTGGCCAACGCACGCCCGACGTTCAGCGGTCGCGGCCGCCCGTCCAGGTCCAGCCGCAGCCAATCGTATATCTTGAAGGTGAAAATGTAGGGGGTGGCGCTGATCTCCAGGACCAGGTTGTCCCGGCCGGCGCCGTGGATCGTCCCATTGGGGATCAGGAAGAGCTCATGCTTGTGGGCCGGCAGGCTCCTCACAAAGCGCTGTATCTCCACCACGGCCGATTGCCGGAAGCTCAGCTCCACCGCTTCTCGAAAGGCGGCGGGTGCGACCCCCGCCTGGAAACCCAGGTAGACCTGCGCTTCCGGCTTGCAGTCCACGATATAGTAGCTCTCGTCCTGGGTGAAACTCTCGCCGAAGTGCTCGCGAATGTATTCCGGACGGGGGTGGCATTGCACCGACAGGTTGCCGCCCTCCCAGGTATCCAGGTAATCGAAGCGGATCGGAAACTCGTAGCCAAAGCGGGACGCACTGTCCCCGAGGACCGCCTCGGCAGCGTGGTACATCAGCCAGTCGAAGGACACCTCCAGAACCCGCCCGTCGCTCGCCAACAGCAAGCCGTTCTCGGGCGCGATCAGCTCGAACGACCAGGCGTAGTTCGGCGCGCCGGCCGAGAGCCCCTGGATGTGGGCCTTCATCCATTGCCCACCCCACGGCCCCGGCTCGAACCACGGGCGCGCTCGAAAGTAGTTGTGGCCCATGGCCGTTAGCGCGGCACGCAGGTCCCGGCCAGATATCCAGGCCGGCTCATGGGGCCGCTGCTCGTCCACTACGACGTCGATACGCGAGAGCAGCCCCGCTTTGTGGCCGTTGAGCGCAGGCCAGTCCAGGAAGTACAGGCGTTTGTACAGCGCTTTGGGGTCCCCCTGGCGCAGCCCCTCAGGATCGAGGCCCAGGTTGCCCGCGCGGCCGGCGCGTGCCCGGAACTGGATCTCGTTCTTGGGCAGGTCAACGTAGACCAGGCATCCCTGCCAGCCGGCCAGGGCCGCCCCCGTGCCGTAAAGGATATCCAGATCGGCGGACCCGTCGGGGCGCAGGGCCTGCAGACGCTCGCCGTCAAAGAAATCGCGCAGGCCGCCCGTAAACCGGGTGCCGAACAGCAGGTCGTCGCCGCCCAGAAAAGGGGCGACCAGCCCATCGATCTCCGCCGGTGGCCGCAGGGCGCCCGCCACCTCCAGCCAACGGCCGCGTACGCCGAGACGGACCAGGGCCAGGTCGAGCTGGGCCCGCAACTCCGCCCAGAACACCCCACCGTAGCCGTCGATGACGACCCGCCGCTCACCGGCCAGGCGCGCGGCCAGGGTGTCGTAGCCCAACATAATCTGGCCAGAACCAATCGGGAACGCCGGGTAGATGTCGTATTGCCCGGCAGGCGGCGCGCTAGGGCGGGACGGCAGCAGCGTTTCCGTTGTCTTACGCCAAAGCTGAGGGGTGGATTCCATCGATTCTCCTCCTGGTGAGGTTGGCTTTCGCGCGTTGCCCTAACAGCACCGATCGCGCTGCGCCCTGAGCTGGGCAACCAGCGGCGGTGAGGCGGGGATGCCGATATCCTCCAGCGCCAGCAAAGCGGCTCCTAGCACGGGAGGCAGGGCGGGCTCGACCAACTCCACGGCAGGCAAGCGCCGGCGGATCGCCGCCTGCAGTGGTGTGACATAGGCCGCTCCCGCCGTGGCCAGCCCGCCGCTCACCGTCACCATAACCGGATCGAGGCCGAACTCCAGCCGGCGCGCCACGGTCGCCACCATCAGGCTCAGCTCATCCGCCCCACGCTCGATGATCTCAGCGGCAACCGCGTCGCGCTGCTCGGCCGCGTCGATGGTCAATGGAGCCAACGCCGCGATCTCCGCCCTGCTCAGGCCGTCATGATAGAGCCGGCGCATGATCTCATCCGCTTCGCTCAAGCCCAGCCGCTGTAACACTCTGTCGGCCACCAGGGTGGGAGCGCCCCGGCCATCGGCGGCGCGCACGGTGGCGATCATCGCCTGCAAACCCAGGAAATAGCCGCTGCCGGCGTCGTCCAGCAAATAGCTCCAGCCCCCGGCGCGCCATGACCGGCCGTCAGCCCGCCTACCGTAACAGGCGGAGCCGGTACCCACGATGAGGACGATCCCAGGCCGGCCGGCCAGACCGCCGGCCAGTGCGATGCGGATATCATGATCGACCAGGACGTGGTCGGCGGGCGCAAGGCCGAGCTCGCAGACCAAATGCCGGATGGTGGCCCGGTCGGCGGGCGAGACGACGTTGCCCAGGCCGAGAAACGCGCCGGCCAGCGGCTGCGGCCCGCGCCCCGGCTGTGGCTCGCAGCCCGCCCGGCTCAGCGCAAGGCGAATGCTCTCCTGCGTGCCCGCCAGGCCCACATCGCCGTAATTGGACGGTCCCGCCTCCCCCAGACCCAGCACACGTCCGCTTTCATCCACCAGCGCGGCCCGCGTACGTGTTCCTCCACCGTCCACCCCGGCGACTACCCGCATCTGGTCCATGTGCCGCTCCTACCCGCACCTCTCAGGAAACGTCTGCCTCGTGCTCTCCATTCAGCCCAAGCCAGCCAACCCGCGCTGCACCGAGCAGCCCTGCGTCATCGCCGAGCCGCGCGGTGCGGATGTCCAACCCCTGGCCGGTGATCCAGCTGGGGCAGTGGCGCAACGTCGCACGCCGGACGGCTTCCAGAAGGACATCTCCGCCGCCCTGGCCCACGCCGCCACCCAGGGCAATCACCTGCGGGTTGAGCAAGTTGGCCAGACCGGCCAGCGCGATCCCGAGGTACTCGGCCGTCTCGTCGACGATGCTCAACGCCACCGCATCCCCGGACCGGGCGGCCGCGAAGACCGCCTCGGCGGTAATGTCGCTGCCGTTAGACTGTTGCGAGATGATCGTCTCTCGGCCCTGCCAGAGCGCCGCCTGGGCCCGGCGCGCGATAGCCGGTCCCGCTGCCAACTCTTCCAGGCAGCCATAGTTCCCGCAGTTGCAGGGCGGCCCGCCGGGCACAATCGTCAGGTGACCGATCTCACCCGCCGAGCCGGCCCAACCGCGCACGGGCCGCCCGTCGACCAGCAGGCCGCAGCCGATGCCCGTGCCGACGACGAGATAGATGAAGTCAGCCACTCCCTGCCCGGCTCCCAGCCAGCCCTCGCCCAGGGTCGCGGCCAGCGCATCCATCTCCAACCAGGCCGGCACGCCCAGTGAGTCCTGCAGCATCGCCTTGAGGGACACGTTCTCCCATGGCCCGAGGTTGAGACAAGAAATGATGACCCGCCGCGCGCGGTCCAGGGGGCCGGGTGTGCTGTAGCCCAGGCCGCTTACCTGCTCCCAGGCGATGCCCGCGCGTTCGGCCAGCGCGCGCAGTCGTGCCGTCAGTTCACCGACCACCTGTGCGGGCATGCGTGGGGCCTGTACCGGGTAGCGCTCGCGCGCCAGCAACGCGCCCTCCTCGTCCACCAGGCCGATCAGCACTTTGGTCCCGCCAATGTCACACGCCGCCATGCAGCGGCCGGTTATGCCCGCCAACTCTCGTCTCCTCCGGTTCGTGGAAACCAGCCATCTTCGCGGACCTTACGATAGCGCAGGGAATCAAACGTGTCAACGCCAGAATGTTCTGTTATAATCGCTTATCATCAGTAGGAGGACCATTGCCTGGATTGCGCCTGGCTATTCTTGACGTGGACGGCACGCTCAAAGAGGCCGAATCCCCTTATCAATATCTGCACGTCCACCTGGGCGTCGCGCATCTCGCGGCCGAAAATCGCGCGCTTGCCCTGGCCGGCCAGATTGGCTACGCTGAGTGGTTGCGGCGTGACGTCTTGCTTTGGGCCGGGCAACCGGTCTCGCGCTTGCGTCGCTTGCTGGACCAGAATCCGTACGTTCCCGGCGCGCCCGAGCTACTGCGTGCCTTGAAGCAAGCCGGCGTCACCGTCGCCCTGGTCAGCGCGGGCTTCACGCTGAACACCGATCCGATCATGGAAGAATTCGACCTTGACTATTCGCTGGCCAACGAGCTCACGGTCATGGACGGGGTGTTGAACGGCGATGCACTCAACCGGGTGCCGGAGGGCGGCAAGGCCCTCTTTGCCCGCGCGCTGATGGCGCGAATGGGCATCCCGCCTGAGTTAACATTGGCCGCCGGCGATACCCGCGGCGACCTGGAATTGTTCGAGTGCGCCGGGCTTTGCATCGCCGTCAACCCGAGGTATCCGGCCCTGCGCGAACAGGCCGACGCGGTGTTCGAGCCGGATTTGACCGGGGCAGTGGATTGGCTCAAAGCGCACGGCTATCTGCTGTAGCAGCTATGGTTTCCCACGCATCAATCAGGAGTAAGCATCATGCGCATCCGTAACCAGGGCACCCTCTGGGCCGTCTTCTTGCTGTTGGCCGGGCTGTTTCTGTTGCTGAAAAACCTGGCTGTGTTCGATCCCTGGGGCGAGGCGATCTGGGGCGGTCTGTTCGCGGCCACTGGGCTGGTCTTCCTGGGCGCCTTCATTGTCGACCCGCGCCAATGGTGGCGTTCCATACCCGGCTTCA
>Ga0209540_10003654_pt1 | contig 10399 bp, 7 predicted proteins | sample BarGraIncu01121A_FD_184501 | JGI IMG/M metagenome (GOLD analysis project Ga0209540, IMG submission 184501) | Arctic peat soil microbial communities from Barrow, Alaska - Barrow Graham LP Incubations 011-21A (SPAdes) (version 2) | ecosystem: Environmental > Terrestrial > Soil > Wetlands > Peat... | reverse complement strand
TGGCCTGGCACCTCGGCACCTCGTACACCTCGCACGCGATCCACGCGGTCGCCAAGCGTGTCGCCATCGCGAACCTGCGCCCCGGCGACGCCGTGCACACGTCCGGACACGTCGCGATCTTCGTGCGGTGGAAGAACAAGGCAAGGCGCACGTACGTCGCGATGGAGGAGTCCCGCTGGGGCCGCCCGGCGATGCACCACGTGCGGGCCATCGGGCGCGGCGCGACCGCGTTGCGGTACCGCAGGATCGCCGACAACCCCATCCGCATCGCGGCCGTGGCCCCGACGGCCCCCGCGATCGAGACGAGCACGGTGATCCAGACGGGCCTCATGATCCAGACGAGCGCCGTGATCCAGTAGGGCCTCCCGCGCCGCGGTACCGGAAGATCGCCGACGCGCCGGTCGTCGTGGCAGGGGTCACTCCTGTGCTCGTGCCAAGCCTGTAGCCGCTCGGACTTCGCGGTCTACCAGTCGATGTTCCTCTCCTCGACCCAGGTGTCGACCTTGAGCGACTCGTCCGCGATCTGCGGGTAGAGCGGTGGTGGATAGAGGGCGAGGCGCTGGTCGTAGGTGTAGTACTTCTGGCGGAAGCCGGAGACCGGCTGACCGGTGAATTTGTCGACGGTGCCGAAGTCCCCGCCTGAGAGCCCGTACGCGAGCGATCCCTGGATGGAGATGCGGTTGCGGGTGAACCCCTGCTTGATGTCCGCGTAGATGTGTCCGGTACGGGCCATCATGGCCGCGTTCACGTTCAGGTCCTGCTTGCCGAACCACCCGGGCACGATGATGTTCCCTTCGGCGATCAGGCCCGACGTGGCGGTCGAATCCACACTCGCAGGCGCGTAGTCGCCGATCAGGTAGATGTCCCCGACGCTGTCGCTCTTCTTGACCGCGAAGGTGACCGAGCTCGAGAAGCTTCCCTGGATCCAGACCGTATCCTCGAAGTAGACGACGCCGGACGCCGGGATCGCGATGGAGGTCACGGGCACAGTCACGAAGTCACCCGTGTCGATGCCGCCGGTGATCTTGTCCACGACGATGGTGTTGCCGTTGACAACGACGCGGTAGCCGGAGGCCGCCGAAGGCGGGAAGTACGATCCACCAGCGATCGCGGCCGGCCTCATCTTGTCGCGCATCCAGTCAGAGACCGCTTCGAAGCTCGCCGGGGGCTGGTTCACCAGGGAGCCCTGGTCCGGGGCCTTGCCCGAGAACGTCCCGCTCGCGATGGCCTGACCGTGGATCTTGCCCTGGTTGTCGATGTTCCCGTTGGCGCGGATCTGCCCGGTGACGTCGGCGTCGCCGGCGAGGCTGAGGTCGGAGCCCGAGAGGAACATGTAGTCGGCGAACGTGCGGAGCCGGACCGTGGCCGCGATGGTCTGCGTCCCGTCGCCAGCCACGCCCATGGAGTACAGCGTCAGCGGATGACCGACGGTCGGCGGGACCGCTTTGACCCGGTACTTCTCCTGACCCGAGACGATCGTCCACCCGGTGTCGGGATGGCTGACGTAGTAGGTGGCGTCGCCGCGCAGCTGGTACAGGTAGGCGTTGATGCCGGCGTCGGCGACGTGCATGGCGCGCACCCGCCCGACGCGTACCTCGGTGGCCTGCATCTGGAAGGCGACCACCATCATCAGCGTCGTGGCCATGACGAAGAGGATCGTCGTGGTGGCCATGACGGTCATGAGTGCGGTGCCGCGGTCGCTGCGTGCGCCGGCCGAAGGACCCTGCCTACGAGAGTGAATCGAACAGCGCACGGATCTTCACCTTCGTCGTAAAGTCGACTGACACGGGACCGCTTTGTGAAGGCCTCGTCGCCAGCAGATGGATGCCTACGGCACTGATCGTATTCTTGTTGGAGCTGGTCACGGTCACGGTGCCGTCAACGCTGTTGAAATAGGTGAAGACCGCTTGGGCGGTCATCCCGCCGATGTTCATCACGCGCACGAACATCGTCTGGTCCCGCGTCGGGTAGTTGTACGGGTAGACCTGCGTGGCCGGTTCCCCGACACCGCGGTAGAGGTCGTTCCCCTGCACGTAGTACGTGACGAGCTCGGGAGTCCCGTCCAAATCGACGTCGCAGTAGAACGAGCACGACGAGGCGGTGGCGTCCGCGAAGGCGCCGCCGCCCTCCTGTATCTCGCGCGCCTGTCGCAACTCGCGCACGAGCGTGTCCAGGCCCTTCTGGGCCTCTCCCGTGGCGTCCGAGGTCGCCTCGACCCTGCTGTAGTTGTTGGTCATGCCGATGAAGGCGAAGTAGGCGGCCCCCAGCACGATCGGGAGGATCGCCGCGCTGATGAGCAGTTCGAGCAGGCTGAATCCCCGGTCGTCCCGGCTCCTCGATCCGATGAGCGGTCGCATCTTCATCACCTACTTGTAGTTCACGGTGACTTCGGTGGTCTGGCCGGCGTTCACGACCGCCGTGACGGCGCTGCCCGTCTTGCCGGAGATCTGGACACTGTAGCTGCCCGGTACGAGGTTCTGCAGGAGCAGCTCGCCGGTGGCGTTCGTGCCCGAGCCCGTCGAGAGCGTGTTCGAGTAGTAGCCAGCCGGGCCGCTGACGATCAGCGTCATGTTGCCCAGCTTCTTGTTCGTGCCGTAGCTCAGGATGTGCATGTTGCCCTTGACCGCCACGGCGGCGAGCGAGAACGTCACCAGGTCCTGGTCATGCTCCTCGTGCACGACGGCGGTCTGGCTCGAACCGGTGTAGCCGGCCATGGCCACAGCCACGGAGTAGGTGCCGACGTCGAGCGGCGAGAAGCTGATCTCCCCGTTCGAGCCGGTCGCGCCCTGCGCCAGCGTCACGCCCGCCTGCGTCGTGAGCACCACGGTGGCCCCCGCGATCTGGGTGCCGTTGGAGTCCTGCACCCTGACCCGTACGCCATGGTCAATCGACGGGCTCATGCGGAACGTCACGGCCGGGCTGGCGACGGTGGGACTCGCCGTGAACGGCAGGGTCGCCCCGGTGTAGTGCGTGCGCGACACGGTCGCCGCGTAGTCGCCGTAGACCAGGTTCGAGAACGTCGCAACTCCGCCGGCGTCGGTGTACGCTGTCACGCCGACGCTCCAATCCGAGCGCTCTATCGACACGAGCGCTCCGGAGAGCGGGGCCCCGTTCATGTCGGTGACATTGACCGTGGCTCGCGCAGGCCGCTGCACATAGACGATCGCGGTGGATGCGGAGTCGGTCGAGACCGTGGAGCCCAGGCCGCTCGAGTCGACGATGTAGCCGACCGGCGCGGCCACGGACAGCGTGCAGGGTCCGACCGGCACCTGCGCGAAGAGCGCTTGGCCCGACGAATCGCTCGTGCCGTGGCGCGTGGTGCCGTCTGCAGCGACGAACGTGACCTCCTGGCCCGTCACCGGGAGCGCACTGTCACGGTTGGACAGCTGCACGAGCAGGTCGCCCACGCCCGAGAGGTTCGTCTTGCCGTAGATGAGCGTGTTGACCTCGACCCGCCCGGGGAACGGGTCCGTCCACGAGGCCGTGACCTTGAGCTTCTTGTACGCGGCGCCCCCGGTCGAAGCCTGGACCCAGGTGCACTCGGTGGTGATGGTGTACTTGCCGGACACCTCCGGCGTCAGGATGATCCCGGCGGGGTTGCCGGTGCTCCCGTTGGCGTAGCGCACGCCAACGCTGTCGTACGGCATGTTCCGGGCGGTCTCGAGACGGTCGGTCGCGAGGTTTGTGGCCTCGTCCCGGGCGCGCGTCATGGTGCTCGAGGCGATCGCTCCGCCGAGGAGCCCTGCCAGCGAGGTCAGACACACGAGAAGGATCGACGAGGCGATGAGCACTTCGGCGATCGACATTCCCGAGTCGGATCCCTGCTGCGTGTAGAGCCCGGACATCTCGCGCCCCTCATTGCATACGACAGCCCCGTGCGTGGTGCACACAGGTATGTTCGGCAGGAAAGCCCTCGCGCTGGAGGAGTATTCCTCACGAGAAGGGCACGAACGGAGACTCTGAGCGACGAACGGCCCGCCGGATGCTTCCGGCGGGCCGTTCGCTCTTCCAGCGGCGGAGTCCCTCCGCCGCAGTCGAGTGCCTACTGGACGAGCTTCGTCACCACCGGAGACTGGCTCACAAGGTACGTGGCGTTCCCGGCGAACACGGTCCGGAAGCTCCAGATGCCCAGCACCGACGTCGAGATCGAGGTCGAGTACGCCCCGGTCGACGCCGAGGTGGTCACCGTACGGTACGTGGTCCACGCGGTGCTGCCGGGACGCTGATACTGGATCGTGACCGACACCGCGATGTGCGGGGTGATCACGCCGCTGAGCGTGAACGGCTCGCCGTTGAGGACCGTGTACGAGGACCCGCGCGAGAGCGTCAGGGTGGTCGCGATCTTGACCGCCCCTGCCGACGTCCTCGCCGAGGCCGTGTTCGTCCACGCGGAGAAGCTGTTGCCGGTCTCGGCCCTGACCCGGTAGTAGTAGGTCGTGTTGGCAACGACCGCGGTGTCCGTGTAGGTCGTCTGAACCGGGACCGTGAACGACGTCACGTTCGCCGTGAAGCTCGCGTTGGTCGACCTCTGGACAAGGTAGTCCGTCGCAGCCGGGAGCAGAGCGTGGTTCGTCCACAGCAGCTTGATCGACATCGGGGTGAACCCCGGTGCGGACGCTGTCGCGGTCAGGTTGGTCGGAGCATCCGGCGACACCTTGAAGTCCACCGCCCGCATCATGTCGTTCTCTTCGTGGCCGAGCAGGTGGCAGTGCCACACGTACTCCCAGCCGTAGTTCTGCAGCGCATTGATGAGCGTCGTAGCGTTGCCGGTGGTGGGATCCGTGACCGTCAGGCTCGCGCCGAGCGGCTGGGTCGGGTCCATCGGACGGATGCTGTCGCCGATCTTGAACGGCAGCGTCGGCGAGATCGCGCGGAACGCGACGATGCAGTCCTCGAGCGGGTTCATGCGGACGGTCTCTTTCCAGCCGAGCTCGTTGGGATCAGGCGGCCTGATCGCGCCGTCCCAGCCGACACGGTTGATCACCTGCACGTTGAACAGATGGAAGTGGATGGCGTGCGTGTCGACTCCGTTGTGGGTGATCTTCCACACCTGCGCGCCGTCGGCCAGCGTGTAGGGGGTGATGTTGCGGGAGTCGATGAGGTTCTCGGTGACCGGGTCGAGGTAGCCCAGCGGGATCGTGGTCTGCGTGTTGAAGTTGGTGAACGGCAGTTCGACTCCGAGTGTGGCGTTCATGCGGCCGTAGTTGAGCTCGAAGAGTTCCTGGATCGCCTTCGGCTGCATGGCGAGGGTGATCGTGGCCGCCGTGCTGGACGGCTTGAAGGTGACCGTCGTGGACGCGATCTTCGAGTAGGTGTTGACCGCCGCCCCGTCCGCCACCTGCGGGATGATCGGCTTGTCCTGCGACAGCTTGAAGGCGGCCGGCAGGGCCTGCTGGAGCGCAGCAAGGTTGTAGGCGGGAGCCGCGGTGGCACCTTCGACCTGGAACTGCAGGATCGTGCGCGTGTTCGGACCGTAGCCGGCCATCGTGGTCGGCGCTCCGCCGGTCGACCGCTGGTCCGGGTCGCCGGTGTAGTAGTCGTAGCGCGGATCGAAGGCAGGCACCGGCGCGGGAGCGTCGTTGTACATGATGATCTTCGAGCCCGCGGGCACGCCGGAGAAGTCGACGATGACGTCCGCACGCTCCGCAGGGCCGAGCATCAGGGTGTGGTTGGAGATGTTGAGCACGACGATGTCGCGGCGGTTGTAGTTGTAGCCGACCGGGGTGTTCGGCAGGACGACCGGGCTCGGAAGGATGCCGCCCTCGGTGCCGATCTGGATCATGGAAGGCCCGGCCGCGGTCGGGTCGGGAACGCCGCCGTCACGGCCGTCGGTCGGCCAGGTGGCCGGCCAGGTCGTCACGGTCGCCGCGTGCGGCACGGCCGGGACCATCGTGACCTCGCCGGAGGCGGTCTGCAGCGTCGGATTGCCGAGACCGTCGACGGCCGCCGGCGTGTTGGACGAGGCGAAGTACAGCTGCAGGTTCAGGGTGCGGTCGTTGGAGGCGTTGAGGATGCGGAGACGGTACGCCTTGCGCTGCACCTTGACGTACGGGTAGGCGGTGCCGTTGACCAGTGGCGTGTCCATGAAGGACTCGGGAACCAGCGACGGGTTCGGTGTGCCGGGGTCTCCGTTCGCCAGCTCGCCGTGCACGAGCCCGGCGGCGGTCGTCACGGGCGGCCAGAACCAGGGACCGTAGTCCCAGCGGCCGAACGCGTTGGCCCCGTTCGGGTCCGCGGGGTTCTGGTTCGGCACGTACACGTGCGGGAACCACAGGTTGCCGGGGCCGCCCCAGTTCGCGACGTCCCACGTCGGGTCGGTGGCGCCGAGCTGGGTGAGGTTCGGGACGAAGGTCTTGTCCTGGATGATCAGAGGGATCTGGTCGGCGGGGATCGTCCCGGCCGGGACGGTCACGGTGCCGACGACGCCACCGGTGACGAGCTTCTGCTCGATCGGGTCGCTCAGCAGGTAGCCCGCGGCCTCGCCCGCGTACACGTTCAGACGCGTGATGCCGTACGCGTGGTCGTGGTAGAACATCAGCCGCGCGCTCTGCTGGTTCGTGTAGAAGAAGGTCATCGAACCGGGCCCGGGATCCGGCATGTCGGGAACGTTGTAGACGCTCACGCCGGCCGGATAGCTGGTGATCTCGCTCGCAGGTGTGATCCACTGGTTCGGCGTGCCGTCAGAGATCCATGGGGTCGCGCCTCCGTGCAGGTGCAACGTCGCGCGGTTCTGGCTGTACATCGTGATCCCGTTGGGCCCGAGGCCGGCGCCCATGGCGGTCGTGTCGACCGGCAGGAACAGCTTGCCGCCGGCGTTGGCCGGCAGCTTGTTCGTGAACTTGACGCGGACCGGACGGTCGCGCTGCGCGAGGATCATCGGCCCGAGGTAGCTGAACTTCGTGACCGTCGGGTCGGACGAGTTGGTCTGACGGTATCCCTGGAGCGTCGTCGTCGGGATGTCCGAGCCGAGCTTCTCGGAGTACCGTCCGAGCTCGATCTCGTAGTAGTCGCAGCCCGGGTAGGTCGTCGTGTCAGGGATGGCCAGCGGGATGTACTGCCCGAGGTTGTTGCGGTTCGCGTACCCGAGCCCCGGCAGCGAGTCGACGAACTTGCGGATTCCGGTGCCGGGAACCACGTTGCCCGACGCATTGAGCGACGGCAGCTCGCTGTTCGCGTAGTTCGCCATGCCGAAGTAGTCGACCGGCGCGAGCGGCCCCAGGGGCAGCAGCGCGGCCGAGATGGTCGACTTGAGCAGGGTGCTCAGGGGTGTCTTCTTGGCGTTCGCTGCGTTGCGTCGCGCAGCGGCCTGCCGGTCGAGATAGGTGAGGCGCTTCTGGAACACCACGCTCGCGGGCGTGGTCGGTCCCTTCGGCGCCGCTGACGAACCGATCGCGGCGTAGGCCGACGTCGCGAACGCGAGCGCGCTGACGAGTGCCACCACGCCCGCTGCAAACCACATCTTGCGAGTACTCATGTCCGGATCATCCCCACTTCCCGTGCTGCCGCCCGTACCGAACTCAGCTGTAGATCTCCACAAACGCACCAACCAAGGCGTGCGGTGCCCTGCGTGTCTGGCAGGAAGTATCCCCTGCGAGTCGTGCGCCTAACGTGCCTGTTCACACTTGCTCACGGATCGTCTTCGCACTATCGAAGCCGTCCCACTGTTCCTGCTGGGATCTCACGCCGCGGAGTGCCCCGGATCGGCTGTGCGCCAAGGTGGACGGCCGCTTCCCAGGAACAGGAACCAGCCCCACCGCGAGCGACGCAGGAGCAGCGTGACGCCGATCGCACCCGCCATGGTGACCAGATACCCGGCCCCGAGACCCGCCACGCCGCCACCCGGGACCCAGGTCGGCATGAAGAGCGTGTGTGCGGCGTAGATGCCGAGGGTCAGCGCGCCGAGCCATGCACCGTACCGGGCGCGGCGCGCGAGGTACATCACGCTGCCGATCAAGGCGAGCATGAGGGCGAAGCGCAGTGCGGTGAGGCCGCCGGACAGCCATAGCGCCGGCGTGCCGCCCGCGGCGGCGGCGGACGCCGCCCAGCCGGGCGGCCACCACAGCAGGTTCGCCCCAGGCACGGACCACTTTGCCGCGAGCAGGGCCGCGGCGGCGACCAACACCCACGGTCCCGGTTCGAACCTGCGCTCAGCGACCACCCGTCCCGCGACGAACACCGGGAAGAGCACCACGATGTAGCGCATCGAGAAGTACGGGAGGAACTGCAGCGGCATGACCACGCATGCGATCGCTACGGTCAGCAGGACGACCCGGTTTCGACCCACAAGGGCCCACAGGGCGCTCAGGACGAACAGTGTGTAGAGGAACCACACCGGGTTCGACTTCTGGTCGAGCCAGACCGCCGCGTCGAGCAGCCAGCCGAGAGGGTTGGTCCGGTCGGTGATCGCCCAGATCACCGCGTTCCAGGCGACGTAGGGCACCAGCAGCTGCAGCGCCCGGCGGCCCAGCCAGCGCGCGCCCGGCTCCGCCGGCGCGAGGTAGCCCGAGACGAACACGAACAGCGGGACGTCGAGGATCGAGAGCAGGGAGAATGCGTCGGCCAGCGGGACCGGCGCGCGCGTCGCATCGTTGTGGTACGCGAAGAGGATGAGGTGGCCCAGGACGACCAGGCACATGGCCACGGCCTTCAGGACGTCGAGACGAAGATCCCGCTCCTTGGCCATCGGCTAGCGCACCATGCCCGGCGCGGGTTCGCACTCGGCGACGGTGCGCCCGATACCGGACCGCACGGGAAGGAACGCACGCGCTGCAACGAGATCGAAGACGCTGCTCACGACGCTATGGCTGGCTACGATCACGGCGCCCCCGACCATCGCGCCCGTGGGCGCCCACGCCCCGGGCCCTGTTCTCGGACCGGCCCATTGTAGGGGGGAAGCGTCGGGCACCGCCAGCACCGGACAGCCCGCGCATTCCGCGGGGGCCCGGACTCCCTTCCATGATGAGACCCCAAGCCCGCGGACCGGTATCGACACGGGCAACGCGGCGCGGCGCGGACAGCGCGAGGACGATGTGACGGTCGCGTGAGGCTCCCCTGAGGGTCCTCTCATGTGACCGGCGATGGCATGCAACGCGCTCTTTGGTGAGGTCCAACCAAGAAGGGACCTCATGTGAAGCGACTCATTGCGTCAATCGTCACGTCCGTCTTCGCGCTCGGCCTCGGCGTCGTGCTGCTCTCGGCGCCGACCACCGCGGTCGGCCACCCCGGCAACACGTGCAACCCGGCCCCCGGGCACGGTCGCACCGGGTGTCACCGCGTGACGACGTCCTCGGGCTCCGGTTCGGCGACCGGTTCGAAGACCACCGCGCAGAAGGCTGCTGCTCAGAAGCGCGCGGCCGCTGCCCGCAGTGCCGCCGCACGGAAGCGGGCCGCCGGCAAGCTTGCCGCCGCCGCGACCGCCCCGACAGCACCTTCGGTCATGGGCACCGCGCCCGCCTCTCTCGTGCCGCTCCATCCCGCAGCCCCGCGCCTGCCGTGGTGGCTGCAGATCTGGCACTTCCTCTTCGGCTAGACACTCTCGCGCGTCGTGGGAGGGGGCCCGAGTCGATCCCTGACGCTACTACCTCATGCAGTGGCGCGACCTGTGGAGCGATCACGTCTACTGGACCCGCTTCGTGGTGGTCGCCATGGTCGACGGCGCTCCGGGGCTGACCCGGACGGTGGACCGCCTGATGGCGAGCTGCAGCGAGATGCGCGACCTGCTGCGGCGCTACTACGGCGACGCCGGGGCCGAGGCCTTTGGCGATCTGATGACAGCGCACCCGTCCGTGGCCGCGCAGCTCCTCACTGAGGCGTCCAAGGGCGCGCCGGAGGCAGCCGCCAGGACTACCATGCCGACGTTGCGACGTTCGACAAGATTCTCCACCAGATCCTCGGAGTGTCTGACGCGATCGCGCACGCGATCATCAAGCAGTTCGAGCCGCGCTTCGCGTAGGCGGCGCTCGTCTGCTTGAGATCAGGACGCCGTGCCGCCGGAGACCGGCGGCACGGCTGCGCAGCGACCGTCGACCACCGTGAGCCTGACCGCCCGCCGCGCGTCATCTTGATGGTCGGCGTCGGCCATCGCCGCCGCAGCGATCCAGTCCTCGGCGACGTGTTCCGCCTCGTGGCGGTCGAGACCCGACGTGAGCGCGGCCAGCCGTTCCACCACCGCAGGCTCCCACGCCAGGTCGACGCCGTGGCGCGCGTAGCGCCCGGCGATGCCCGGCAGCAGCGTGCCTGTGAGCCACGCGGCCGCGTCGGCGTCCGGGTCGAGGGACAGCTCGCTGACGTGCACGTCGATGTGGTCCGCCGAGTCGCCGAAGAGGGTCTCGAGCAGGCGCCGGTCGGCGGACGCGTCGCCCTCTCCCCCCGCCGCGCCGAACCCGAGCGGGCGATGGAC
>Ga0209540_10003652_pt1 | contig 10404 bp, 7 predicted proteins | sample BarGraIncu01121A_FD_184501 | JGI IMG/M metagenome (GOLD analysis project Ga0209540, IMG submission 184501) | Arctic peat soil microbial communities from Barrow, Alaska - Barrow Graham LP Incubations 011-21A (SPAdes) (version 2) | ecosystem: Environmental > Terrestrial > Soil > Wetlands > Peat... | reverse complement strand
CCACCTCCACTACAACGCCCCGGATGGTCGCCAGCGCCGTCGGGACCACGAGACGCAGGGTCGAGCCCCCGCCCGCAGCGGACCGGAACGAGACGGTCCCTTCGAGTTCCTCGATGTTGCGCCGCACGACGTTCAGCCCCACGCCCCGCCCGGAGATGTCGGTGATGATCGGATTGGTCGAGACGCCCGGCTCGAATGCCAGCGAAAGGGAGCGGTCATCGTCGAGCAACTCCACCTGCTCTCGCGTCGCCGCGCCCGTCGCTACAGCGGCGTCCCGGATGCCGGCCGGGTCGAGCCCGCGGCCGTCGTCGGTCACTTCGATCGAGACCCGGCTGTCCTCGAGCCTGGAAACGACGACGCGCACCACACCTCGCTCCGGCTTGCCCGCGGTCGCGCGCCCTTCCGGCGTCTCGATGCCGTGGCTCACCGCATTGCGTATCGCATGGACGAGCGGATCCTTGAGCCGCTCCAGGATGCGCCGGTCCAGCTCCGTCTCCGCGCCGCTGACGACGAGGTCCACTTCCTTGCCCTCTTGCCTGGCGAGATCGCGCACCATCTTGCCGAACAGGGCGGATATCGAGGAGAACGGGAGCATCAGCACGCTTTCGACCTGGGCCAGCATGTCGTCCACGAGCGGCCCCACGTGGCGCCGGTCCTGCTCGGCTCCGGCCGCCAGCGCGGAGGTGCGAGCCGACAGCTCGGCCGCGAAGGCTGAGGTGCCGTCCAGGACTGCGCGCACGCGGCGCAGAGCCGCCGGCGTCAGTCGGTCCACCGATGCAAGATCCGCACGCGCAGCGTCCCAGCCCTTGCGCCACGCCCGCGTCCGCGTGTCCAGGTCGCGGGCCCCGCTCGCGTGACGGTTCTGAGCGAGCTTGATGGCGAGCATCTCCTCGGCCTGGAGCATCAGGGCGTCGATCTTGCCGGCCGCCACCCGCACCATCGTGTCTTGGGTGCCGGTCGCGGCGGTCGAAGACGGCGCAGATGAAGGGTCGGGAGGAGGTGAGACCGGCGTCGACGTTGCCGCATGCCCCGGATCCGGATGAGAAGCGGGATGGTCGGGCGCACGCACGATCTCCGATCCCGCCTTGACCGTCCGGGCTGGCCCGGTCGATGGTTCCAGGAGCGCCACCACGGTATCCAGCGCGTCGCTCACCGAGTCGATCTCCGTCGCGATGGGCTCCGAAGCGCCACCCCTCCACGACGCGAGGACCGTCTCCATCGACTGGCACACGGCGGTGATCCGGGGCTGGCTGGCCGCGGCCGAAGCGCCCTTGAGGCTGTGGGCCTCCCGGAACATCCCGTCGAGCAGCTCAGACCGGCGCGCAGAGGCGGGCAGGCCCTCGAGTTCGAGCAGGCCGCGTGACAGCGCCTCGACGTGCTCGATCGCCTCCGCGTAGAAGGTTGCGCGAAGCTGTGCGGCAAAATCCTCGTCAGTCGGATGCACGTCGCGTCGCCTTCCCGGGTGCTCAGGTGCCGATGGTCATGCGGTTGTCGATCAGTGCCTGGAGGGCGCTGGCCATATCGCGCAGATGGCCGACCTCTGCCTCTATCTGCCGTGTCCCGGCAACGTTCTGCGCACTGGCCTCGTTGATCGCCTCCATCGCAGAGCCGATCTGGTCGAGCCCGGCGAACTGCTGCTCGGTCGACGCGGCCGTCTGCTGGATCGCGAGGACCGCCGCGGCAACGCTCTCCGCAAGCCGATCAATGGCCTCGCCGCTCTGAATCGACTGCTTCGCCGTGCTCTCGACCGACTTGCTCCCCAGCTCCGTTGCCATGATCGTGGCAGTCGAGGCCTTCTCGATCTCGGCCAGGACCCCGCGCACCTGCGCCACGGCCATCTTCGATTGGTCGGCGAGGTTCTTGACCTCCTGCGCGACCACCGCGAAGCCCTTGCCCTGATCGCCGGCCTTCGCGGCCTCGATCGCGGCGTTCACCGACAGGAGATTCGACTGCTCGGCGAGGTCGTTCACGGTCGCTATGACGTCTGAGATCGTCGCGGTCTGGTCCGACAGGCGCATGATCGACTCCGTGATGACGCTCATCTGCTCGCCCATGCGCTCGATCCCGCTCAGTGTCTCCTCGACCGACTTGCTGCCCATCTCCACCACGCGGGTCGTCTCGTTGGCCGTCTCAACGAGCGCCATCGCCTTCTCGTTGACCAGCTGAGCAGTCTGCTTGACCTCGACGACGGTGACCGTGGTCTCGGAGATCGATGTCGCCGTCTGCGACGCGCCGGCCGCGACCTGCGCCGAGACCGCGAGCATTTCGGCTGCGGAGCTCATCAGCTTGGCCGTCACCTCGCGTAGTGTCCGCTTGGTGGAGGTCGCGATCCACACAGCAAGACCGATCGCGAAGATGATGAAGAGCACGGCGGCGGCCGCTATGACGATCGTGGACTCCGTGGAGGCCTTCTCGGCGGCAGCGGTGTGGGCGGTCACGCTCGCGTTGGCCGTCTCTATCAGCTGCGTGGAGAGATCGACGATCTCCTGCCCCGGAACCGCAAGCTTCTCGGCCTCACCCAACGCCGCAGTCTCGTTCTTGGAGTTGAGAAACGCGAGCACTTGGGTGACGCCCTCGCGCCACGAGACCTCCTTGCTGGCTATCTGTGCGGCACTGTCGACTCCGATACCGGAGGCCTCGGCGGCAGCCTGCATCTGCGTGACGGCAACGTCAACCGGCGGCAGTAAGTCCGTGGTCCGCTTGATGAACTCATCGCGGCGGTCGCGGTACAGCAGCGCTGCCCGCATATCCGCCACCGTGCCGCGGATCTGGAAGCGCATCTCCGACGCCGCGTAGCGTACCTGCACGTCCTCGTTCAGAAGGGAGGTGTACCGCGACTGCGTGTCGTTCATGTCGTAGATCGCCAAGCCGAGCATCGCCACCAGAAGCACGATCGCGACCACGTACCCTGCGTAGATCTTCCTGATGAGCGTCATGCCGATCCCTCCGTAGTGAGAGCTTCCGACCCCGCACCGGGCCGCACGACCAATCTCGGATCCGCAAGCAGCTTCGCGGCGTCCAGGAGGACCACCCGCTCAGGCGTCACCCCGAACACGTAGTCCCCACTCGCGCCGGCCAACGTCTTGAGCGATTGCTGGAGCGCCTCGAGGGGCAGTGCCTTCACCTCTCTGATCTGATCCGCCGCCACGCCGAACTCCATGGAGTCCGATCGGAGCACGATCGCGGTATCCGAGCACACGCCCTCTCGGACGCGCAGTCCGAAGATCGGCCGCAGGTCGAGCACGGACACGATCTTGCCGCGGACGCTGATCACGCCGAGGACGAAGTCGGGCGTGCCGGGGATCAGTGCGAGGTCCGTGACCGGGTACACCTCGCTCACGAATCTCGTCTCCAGCGCGTACGTCTCGTCACCGACGGAGAACTCGAGTACCTGAAGATCCGCCGAGTGGTCCGATTCCTCCGCACGGGCAGCCAAGGCAAGCGCGCGCCGGTGCAGGACGGCGGCGTCCACCGCAGCGGGAGACGATGCTGTCTTCCTCCTAGCCATGCGCTATGACCTCCCCGTGATGTCGGGCATCATCGCGCGCACTTCTCCGACGGTCATCCCGTCCGTATCGGGAAGCACCGATGCGGGCGGGAGGCCCGCGAGGATCTTGTCGAGCGTCGCATAGTGCCTGGCCGCTGCCCGGTGGTCGCCGGCCCGCAACGCATCGTTGCCGAGGAGCAGATGGGCGAGCGCGAAGTCGGGCTCGAGATACAGGACCCGGCCCAACTCGGTCGCCGCGTCTTCCGACCTCCCGAGCTCCTGCAGGATCGTGGCACGCAGGAAGTGATAGGACGCCGTCGCTCTTATGTCCGCCGCGATCGCGTCGCACACGGTCAGCGCTTCGGCCAACCGCCCCCCGTCCGCAAGCGCCTTCGCCTGCGCGATCGCCGGCGCCGCCACGATCGGCGCGGGATCGACCGGACGGGCGATCCTACGCGGCGGATCGACCGCCGCGTCCACGCGGACCCTGCCGGCCGGCGGCTTGGACGAAACCGGCGCCGTCGGCGCACCCGGTCCCGGCTTGGTGAAGCAGAATGCTCCCGCGACACGGACCAGCGTCAGACGGGGGAACAGCATCCGTGTCGCCTCGCTCGGCGCAACGAAGAGGTATCCACCGATGGCCAGTGAGTCCTGCAGACGATCCGCCGCCACCCGCAACTGACGCGGCGAGAAGTACATGAGCGTGTTGCGGCAGAAGATGACGTCCAGGCTTGATGTCTCACCCGACATCGCCCGCTCGCCGGAGGCCAGATTATGGTGCGCGAACTTGACCATCTCGCGGATCTCGGACCTGAGCTCCCACCTGCCGGGCGCGACCAGCGTGAAGTAGTCCCGGGTGAACGACTCCGGGGTCTCGCGCAACGACCACTTCGTGTACCTCGCGGCCTTGGCAAGCGCCAGAGCGGCGCGGTCGATATCCGTCGCGAGGATGGACACGCTGACGGCACCGCTGAGTGCCAACGCCCTTCTGCATGCGATCGCGATCGAGTAGGGCTCGGCGCCGTCGGAGCAGCCGGCGCTCCAGATACGAATGGAGCCGGGATGCGCTCGAGCGAGCTCGGGCAGGATGTGCCGCTCGAGAGCCGCGAATGACTTCGGGTCGCGGAAGAAGTAGGTCTCGTTGATCGTCAGGCAGTTCTCGAAGTGCGTGATCTGCTCGGTCGTGGCGCTCCCGGTGAGGATCGCCGCGACCAGACCGGCCGAGGCGGCGAAGCCCGCGCGTGGGGCGGCGGCTTCCAGTGCCCGCGAGAGATCGGCCCACTTCCCCGACGGGAAGTGGAGTCCCATGCGGTCATCGACGAAGTCGGCCAGCGCCGCGAGTTCCTGAGGAGATACGCGGGCGGCGGTCACGTCGGGTCGCCCAACGGCGCGACCTCGAAGAGTCCGGAGAGATCCTCCTGAGTGACCACGCGATCGATCGCGAGCTCCAACACGATGCCCTCATCGTCACGCAATGCGCGACTGAGACAGTCCGCTCCGAGCGGTTCACAGTCGTCATCTGCCGGCGCGAAGAGGCGTTCGCTGATCCCGATCACCGCGTCGACGGGCAGGACGATCACAGCCCGAGACGTCCTGGCGATCACCATGCAGTCTGTGACCGCGATCGGCCTGCCCTCGAGCCGCAGACGCAGGCGAAGATCGACCACGGGAACAATGTCGCCCCCCACGTCGATGACGCCCGCGAAGACACCGGGAGCGGTGACCACCGGTGTGATCTCGACCGCGCGCACCACGCGAGACACCGTTCCTAACGGGATGGAGTATCTCTGCCCCTCGACCAGGACGATGAGGTCCGCGGTCGTGCGCTCGACCCCATCGGGCAAGTCCAAGACGGCAACGCCTCCCCATTCGATGAACACCCTGACTACGTCGACAGCTGGAAGTGGTCCTCACGAAAGAGGGCGACGCAGACCCTGGACACCTCAGCGTCGTAGAGGCGTCCGACGCCCCGCTCGATCTCGGCCAGCGCCGCATCGATCCCGAGAGCGGGCCGGTAGGGACGATGCGACACCATCGCCTCGACGACATCGGCCACGGAGAGCACCTTGGCCCCCACAAGGATCTGGTCGCCTACAAGCCCACGCGGATAGCCGGAGCCGTCGCAACGCTCGTGATGCTGGCGGATCAGTTCGGGAATCGGTTCTTCCAAGTTCGCGGAGACGGCGATCCGGTACCCCGCCTCAGCGTGGCCTTTGATGAGATCGAGCTCGACCGGCGAGATCAGTCCCGGTTTGCCGAGGAGTTCGGTCGGTACCGCGGCCTTGCCGATGTCGTGAAGGAGCGCGGCCACACGGGTGTCGGCGACCTCGAGATCCGACATGCCGAGTTCCTGCGCCATCCTCGTGGCGAGTTCGGCGACACGTCGCTGATGGCCGGCGGTGTAGGGATCGCGCAGCTCGCCGATGGCCCCGGCGATGTCGATGACCGAGGTGAGCGTCCTGTTGATGCGTTCCCTTTGCCGGGCCGCCAGCTCCTCAGTCTCTTTGTTCGCCGTGATGTCCTCGATCATGGCGACGTGCTGCGGATGCACCTTGTCTCCGACCAGTACCGGAGCGACCGTCAGATCGACCCAGACGGTCAAGCCATCGGGACGGACGAAACGTTTCTCCATGTGGTAGCCGCTCGTCTTCCCGGCGTTCATCAGTGCCATGTTGTCCAGGTCGGCCTGGAGATCGTCCGGGTAAGTGATGCTCATCCAATCAAGTCTGCACATCTCCTCGATCGTCCGGCCTGCGATCCTTGCGGACATGGGATTCACTTCGCATATGCGCCCCGTCAGCGAATCGACCAAAGCGATGCCCGACGGCGCGTTCTCGAACATGGCCTCCAGCCGGGATTCGCTCGAGGCGAGCGCCTGCTCTGATCGCTTGCGCTCGGTGATGTCGGCCATGACGGTGATGTTGTAGTCCGGAGTCCCGTCCTCCTTGCGGATCGGAGCAACGTTCAGGTGTACCCAGATGATCGAACCGTCCTTGCGACGATAGCGCTTGTCAGCCGCATAGGTCTCCTCGTCACCCGCCAGCATCCTGTGGAGATGCTTCACGTTCTCGTCGACATCAGCGGGATGGGTGATGGCGGCGAACGTGGTGGCCAACAACTCCTCGCGGGTGTATCCGAGCAGGTCGCACATGCACTGGTTGACCCTCAGCCAGGTACCGTCGGCACTGCCGACGTGCGCGATCCCGACATCTGCGTGTTCGAACGTGTCTCGGAAGAACTTCTCCGCGTGAAGCCGGTCCGCTTCCGCCTTGTTGCGCTCGGTGATGTCGCGCAGCACCACCTGGATAGCGGCGACGCCTTGGTCCAGCAAGGGCGAGGCTGTGACCTCCACGTCCACGGCGGTGCCATCGAGCCGGACAATCCGCACTTCGACGAGCGGGACCGTCTCACCCGCCTCGCGGATGCGCTCGCGAACGCGTGCTTGGGAGTCGGGGTGGAACAGGTCCATGGCCGACCTGCCGATCAGACCCTCGGGCGACGAGGCCCCGAACAATCTGACGCACGCCCTGTTCACGAGAACGACCTCGTCGTTGTCCGTTTCGTTGCGGTTGACGAAGACTGCCAACGGGGAGCTTTCGGCCAGCGCCCGATAGCGCGACTCGCTCTCCGCCAGTTCCTGCTCTGAGTGCTTGCGTTCGATCGCGTACGCAATCGAACGGGTCAGCAACTCTCCGTTCACTCGGTCCTTCACGAGGAAGTCCTGGGCGCCTTCCTTGACCGCGCGGACGGCCAGGTCGACGTCGGAGTTGCCAGTGAACACGATGATGGCCACATCGGGCGCCGCGTCACACAATCGCGTGAACGTCTCGAGCCCTTGGCTGTCGGGAAGACCCAGATCGAGCAGCGCGACGTCGACATCGGCCACCGCGAGCCGGTCGACCGCCGCGGCCAAGGTATCGAAGCTCTCCGCGACTATGCCGGAGCCGGAGTCGTGGAGCATCTCGATGATCAGCCTGAGGTCGCCAGGGTTGTCCTCGACGATAAGGAGCTTTCGAGCCGGGTCCACTTATGCTTCGCCACCCGGAAGCTTCACGATCGACAGCCAGAATTCCTCGATGGAACGGACGACCTTCACGAACTGGTTGAGGTCGACCGGTTTCGTGATGTAGCAGTTCGCGTGGAGGTCGTAGGCGCTCAGGATGTCGAGCCCGGCTGACGATGATGTAAGCACGATGACCGGGACCCTTCGCAGCGCGGGATCGGCCTTCATCTCCGCCAAGACCTCGCGGCCGTCCTTCTTGGGCAGGTTGAGGTCGAGCAGGACCAGGCCCCGCGGCCTCGCATCGGCGTAGGCGCCCTCGTGGCGCAGGAATGCCAGCGCCTCCACACCGTCCTCCACGACGTTGAGCGTGCTGCTGATCCGCCCCTCTTTTAGGACCTCGCGCGTGAGGCGCACGTCACCGGGGTTGTCCTCGACGAGCAGTATCTGGATGGGAGCCGACGCGTTCATTCGCGCTCCTTCACTCGGCCCACCGAGAGGTTGAGGTTCTGCTCGCTTCGCTTGAGAGTCTCCGCTGCACGCGCCAGCCCTGCCCTCGACCGCAAGGTCTCCGACAGTCGGTCCCATCCCGATCCGATCGTCTTCGAATCCATGCGGGGGACCCCTGCCCCATACGAAGCGGGCGCGCGCGCACCCTAGATCGAAATGTACCCCAGTCGGCGCTCACCAACCCGCTACGGACCGTGCACGAACCGCTTTGCGACGTACGGCGAGGTGAACAGCGACAGCGTCGACGAGTAGCCGGGAACGAAGACTATCGGCTCCCCGATCGCGGGCGGGACCGGAAGGTCCTCGACATCGAGCACGAGATGGTCGCTCGAGGCGCCGAGCACGATCACGCGCGGGTCGAGCGGCGTGAGTTGCTCCGGCACGACGTCCTGCCGCCCGATCGCGCAGATCGCGCGGCGGCGGTCTCCCCGGTCCTCGAAGGAGGGGACGTTGCCGAAAGCGTCCTGCGCGCACGTGCCGATCGGCAACGAGGGCTTCACCTTGCACTCGATCACCGGGGCGGATACGGTCACCGCGTCGCGGTGGAGCGCCAGCCCCGGGATCGGCTTGCGGGTCGCCGGGTCGACACCGAGCACGATAGCCTCACCGAGGCGCAGGTTGTCGATGGTGGCCGGGGCGTGGCCCGCCATGACCGGGGCGATCGACGTGGAGCTGCCGCCCGAGACGAACAGGTGCGTGCCGAGTCGGACCTCGGCTTCGACGGCGAGCGCGCCGAGCACTCCCAGGTTCGTCTCGTCGGGGATGATCGCTCCGTAGCAGGTGAGACTGGCGCCGATGCCGAGGATGTCGATGTTCGCGCACGTCGCAGCGTGGTCGAGGAACCCGGGCAGCTCGGCCGGCATCATGCCCTCACGCAGGTCACCGATGTCGACCATGGCGACGATGCCGTAGCGACGGCCCGCGCGGGCGGCCGCGGCATCGAGCGCCTCGGCGATGGCGATCTCGCTCACGACCGAGACGTCGGACACGCGAACGGCCTCGTCGGCCGTCGCCGGTGAGGGCGAGCGCACGAGCCAGATCGGCGCGGTCACGCCGGCGTCGCGCAGCCGCGCGGCGTTCTCGAGACGGGACTCACCGATCGCCGTCACGCCGCCGGCGATCATCGCCCGGGCGACCTCCGGCGAGCCGCAGGTGACCTTCGTCACGCCCACGATGGCGATGCCGGGAAGCGCCTCGGCGAGCATGCGGGCGTTGTCCTCGATCTTGCCGAGATCGACGGTGACGGTGGCCTGTGCGAGCTGCATACGGCGCCTTCCCTAGAGTCCGGTGCTGCGACGCATCAGCGCCACGATGGCATCATCGTCGAAGTACCCCGCGAGCGAACCGCAGCACGCGAACAGGTAGTCGCCGTCGAGCGCACAGACGGCGTCGGGTGCGGGCAGCAGCCGATCCCCGCCCTCGCGGCTCCGCGTCTGCTCCAGGACACCGATCCCGCCCGGGAGCCGCGTCAGCGCTCCCCCCGTGCCGATCACAAGACGGCATGCGGTGAGATCGCGGCCGCGCGCGACCGTTTGGCGCCCCGTCGGCGTATAGAGATGCGCCAGCTTCCCAGCGTGCCGCTGCATGGCGGCCATCGCGGCCGCGCGGGTGAGCAGGAGCGCGGACGCGATCTCCTCGTCGGTGCGGGGTATCGCGGGTGGCAGCACCTTCGGGCGCTGCCCCTCCGGCAGCAGCGCTGCGACGTGCGACGCGCTCACGAACGTACCCAGATCGCCTTCGACCGTGCGCTTGGCGTGCGGTTCGGGGTCGGTGCGCAGCCCCTCGTACTCCGGGCTACCGTCGGTGATCGAGTGGATGTCGGTGGTCGCTCCGCCGACGTCGACGACCACGAGGTCGCCGAGCGTGGTCGCCAGCAGCTCGGCCGCGACGAGTACGGCTCCCGGTGTCGGGAGGATACGGCCGGTCACGAAGGTCGCGATGCGCTCCATCCCCGGCGCGTGCGTGATGTGCTCCTCGAACGCGTCGTGGATCGCGGCGCGCGCGGGGACGATGTCGAGTTCGTCGATGCCGGGGTAGACGTTGGCCGTGACCCGAACGCGGAACCCGGCGCCCTCGAGCATGGCGCGGACTTCGTCGGCGACCTGCGAGTTGCCGCCGTAGACGACGATCGGGCGCGCCTCGAGCTCCGTGAAGCGACGCGCGTTGAACAACACCGTCTTGGTGTCGCCGCCCTCCACACCGCCGGCGAGCAGAACGAGACTCGGACGCACCGCAGCGATACGGTCCAGATCGTGGTCGCGCAGGTGGCCGGAGGTCTGGTACTCGACGACCGCGCCCGCGCCCAGCGCCGCCTCCTGCGCGGCCATCGCGGTCATGCGCTGCGTGAGCCCGTGCACGGTCATGCGCAGGCCACCTGCGGCCGAGCTGGTGGCGAGCGTCAAGCCCG
>Ga0209540_10003651_pt1 | contig 10406 bp, 8 predicted proteins | sample BarGraIncu01121A_FD_184501 | JGI IMG/M metagenome (GOLD analysis project Ga0209540, IMG submission 184501) | Arctic peat soil microbial communities from Barrow, Alaska - Barrow Graham LP Incubations 011-21A (SPAdes) (version 2) | ecosystem: Environmental > Terrestrial > Soil > Wetlands > Peat... | reverse complement strand
CAGACAAAATGAGTTAATGGCTCCTTCTATTGCCAAGGCAAATAAGGGTATTGCAGATGTAGCAAAGGAAAACGGATTCAGCTATATCCTCAATACAACTGATGGTGTATTGCTCTATTATGATGGCGGCGATGACATCATGGCGTTGGTAAAAAAGAAACTGAACCTGAAATAATCAGCTTTCAAACGTTATTCACTAAAAAGGTTGCCGGTCTCCGGCAGCCTTTTTTTTGTGTCTATACCTCCCGGAAAACCTTCCCGGAACACTCCCAAATCACTTTTCGATAAAGTATAGAATATGAGCATATAACTTAGAGATGAAAGGGGTATAAAGGGGGTATGAGATGGGTATGAAGAGGGTATAAAATGAGTCTATGACCCCTTATATACCCCTCTCATATTCCTTAGATTTCCTCTACATTTCCTTATTATCCTTAAGTTGTCGATACAGTATCTCACAATTATAATTTCCTGTTCCTATAATTATAGAACAGGGTTATAAATGAAAAAGGAAAAGGAAAATAATTATTTCACCCCTTCGGGGTTCTTTTTTTCTATTGGTTTATTGCTATAATCATTTCATGCCTTCGGCATTTTTCTTCAATCCCGAATTGGTTTTTCTTCAATCCCGAAGGGATGGAATGATTATAGAAAAACAAATGAATGTAGACGAACCCCGAAGGGGTGAAATGATTGTAAATCAAACCAGAATAATTCCGGTACTCTGCTTTCTATTATTTGACTTTTATAACATCAAAGCCCTGGCCATAGACACCCATTACGCTGGAAACTGAGATAAAGGCATTCTGGTCGATGAGTTTCACGGCCCGGAAGAAATAGGGCAATTCGGTCTTGCGCATCAGGATCATCAGGATCTCCTGTTCACTTTTTGAATACCAACCGATTCCTTTGATCAACGTCACGCCCCGTTTGAGATCTTTGCCCACCTTATCTGCTATCTCAGCGTTCTTCTGTGAAAAGATAAAGATCTGCACAGTTTGGTTCGCTCCCGTCAGCACAAGGTCTATGACGTAAGTTCCAACAGCCATCACGACATATCCATAGACGATATTTTCGATATGCGGAAAGATGAAATAAGAAGAGGTGATCACACAAACATCAAAATAGAGGATCACTTTTCCGGGAGTAATATTGCGATATTTATTGATGATCATGGCGATGATGTCGACACCACCTGTACTCCCACCCTGCGTAAAGACAATTCCGATACTTACACCATTGAGGATACCACCAATAATGGCAGCCATGAATTTATCCTTCACGATTGGTTCGGTTAGAAAATACTGGAAAAGCGAAAAGGCTCCGACCATCATCAGGATGGAGAAGATGGACTTTATTCCAAATGCCACTCCCAGGATTCGGATTGCTAAAATGATGAGGATGGAATTAAAAACGAGAATTCCGACTGCAATAGGGATTCCGGTAGACAAATAAAGCAGCGAAGAGATCCCGTTGATACCTCCACCCACGATATGTGAGGGCAACATAAAACCCATCCAAGCCAGTGCATTCAGGAATACACCAAAGGTGATGATTGAATACGAACGGACTTCTGCGAGTAATCGAACTTCTTTTGCCATTTTGGTTGATTTGCTTTTGCAAATTTCGTTAAAAGAGCCGTAACAAAATGATCGTTACGACTCTTTTTTCAAAATGGTTTGATAGCGCTAAATGCCATCGTGTTATGATTTATTTTACCACCACTTCGTCAATCAGTAAACGGGGATCGCGTGCTGTTTTGCTTTCAGCTTTGATGATCACCCGAACATAACGGGCCTTCAAAGATTGTACATCTGTCGAAAAACGTTTAACTATCGTTGTATTAAATTCATCCGATGAGTCATTCTTCAAAGTTTTAACAGAAGTATATTCCTTGTTGTCCTGAGACACCTGAAACTCAACAGTAGTTGGCATCACAATTTCTTTGTCCTTTACAGACATGCAATTTATTGCTATTTCCGTTGGAGAAACGACTCTTTTTAAATCGATCGTGATCTGGTCGTCTTTGCCCTGGATTGAATTCCAGGTAGGCTGATCAGAATCAGCCGTACCACAAAAACCATCAACGAGTCCCGGCATCGATACCGGTTTTAATTCGGGTTTATCGTTACGGGTAAACATGGCTTCGGTATAGGCAGCCAGGTGGGGTTCAACGATTCTGATGATCATTTTGTCTTTCATTTGTCCGTCAACAAAAGCAGCTGAATAAAGCTTTGAACTTTTTTTCACTTTAACAGGTTTCAACGCTACTTCAGAACCGGGCGTAACAGGATTGCCATCCAGATTATAATGAACAATCATATTGGGTCGCTCTGCTTCCATGTTAAGGATCAGATATTTCCCATCCTTACCGGCAGATGCAGTTATATCCACCTTTGCGTTTCCCTGAGAATAATTGAATCCCATGACAACCATCCGCTGGATATTTTCGTCTAACCTGTTACGGAAACTATCCCAGTTTCTTTGTTCTTTTGATGACCAGTCGATTTCTGAAAGTGCAAAGAGACGTGGCAGCAACATATATTCTACACTACCGGGTGTTTTCATGTATTCTGTCCAGATCTGACCCTGAGCGCCAATGATATGTTTGGCTTCGTCGGGTGTCAGTTCGGCCGGAATAGGTTCAAACCCGTAAACTGCCTTTAAAGGAAGAAATCCACCGATTGCCAATGGTTCTGTTTCAGGATCGGCCTGGTAATGATCAAAATAGAGATTACTGTTGGCCGACATGATCACATCGTGTTTTTGTTTGGCAGCAGCAATGCCTCCATCCATTCCACGCCATGACATTACGGTTGCCTCAGGAGCAAGTCCACCTTCAAGGATCTCATCCCAGCCAATGATTCTGCGTCCTTTTGACAATACATACTTTTCAATCCGTTTTACAAAGTAGCTTTGTAATTCATGCTCATCTTTCAACCCTTCGGCTTTCATCAGGGCCTGGCATTTGGGACAATCGTGCCAACGGGCCTTTGGAGCCTCATCGCCGCCAATATGAATGTATTTTGAAGGAAAAAGGGCCATAACTTCATCGAGCACATCCTGAAGGAAAATATAGGTAGAATCGTTGCCTGCACAAAAGATATCGTCGAAGACACCAAATGTAGTGGCAACTTTGAAAGGTCCACCAGTACAGCTTAACTGTGGGTATGCCGCTAAAACTGCCTGTGAATGGCCAGGCATTTCTATTTCAGGAATAATGGTAATGAATCGTTTTGATGCATAATCGACCACATCTTTGATCTGATCCTGTGTATAGTATCCGCCATGAGGGATTCCGTCATAAGTTTTGTTGGTTCCACCTGCATGTCCAACAATGGTTTCGTCGCGCATGGAACTGATCTCTGCCAGTTTAGGATATTTTTTGATCTCAATACGCCATCCCTGGTCTTCGGTCAGATGCCAGTGAAACGTATTCATTTTGAACATTGCCAACAGGTCTATGTATTGCTTAACAAAAGAAACAGGCATAAAGTGACGGCCAACATCGAGATGCATCCCACGATAACTGAAACGGGGTTTGTCAAATATTTTAACAGCCTGCATCTTCAATACAATCCCCTCAACTTTGACAGGACTCATTATTTTTGGAGGCAGCAATTGAAACATGGTCTGAACGCCATAAAACAACCCTTTGGCTGAATTGGCTGAGATCAGCACCCGATCCTTTTCAACCGTCAAATGATATCCCTCTTCTCCTAATGAGGCATCATTGGTAATGCTAAAGAGAACTGTATTTTTTGGAACTGTTTTTAAAGCTTCGCTTGCATGTGGTTTAATCACCAATCCGGCAACAGAATCTAATCTATTGGTGAAGAAATTGGCAACAGCCAAAGCTTCCGGATTAGATGGAATTACCAATACATTTGTTTTTGAATTAAATGAAAATTCACCCTTCAGGATTTTCATTGATAATGGAGCAGGAATAATATTTACAGGATGATCAGCAGCTTTCAACCCGATAGCGGTAACTGAAAACAGGATTGTGAGTACCATTACCTGTAACTTAAAGTATTTATTAGTCATAATTCGTTGATATTTAAAGATTTTAGCCAATCATAAGTAAGGGAATATTCAGATATGAAATTATAAATAATTTTGCTTGCATCAAACTATTAAAAAACGGTTCAAATTTCCCCGTAGGGGATAAATATCAATAGAAATATTCAGTAATTGTTTAAAAATTAAATGCTTTTTCGTGCCAGTAGAGCAATAACGTGAAAAATGTAGGGAGGCCCCTTGTGGGTCTCCTGATCGGAATTAATGATTCTTTATGCTATTGCTCTGGAGACCCACAAGGGGCCTCCCTACACTCAGATTCTCTGATCAGTAGGCTCTTTACATCGGCTACTTCTATGCTTTCAATACACTTACAAGCATTTGTTTTCCTGCACTGATACTGGTACAGGCATTGATCAAGCTCAAAATGAAAAGCCTTTTCGCCAAGGTTCTCCCATCGCTGTGAGAAAACAGGTGTGATTGGAGGGAAAAAGCCAATAGAAAGCTTTCCAAGAGCAGCCGCAATATGCAAAGGGCCTGTTCCACTTGCCAAAAGGCCATCCGCACTTGCAACAAAACTAACGAACTCTTCTAAATTCATTTCTCCGGCTGCATTATGTATGGACGGAAAACGATCAAATAAAGTCTTGAAATGGTCTTCAATAAATTCACGTTCCTTTGGGGAACCCGTGAAAATAATATTAAAATCATCAGTCGATAACTGATTACAGAGTTCAGCGTATTTTTGAGGTGGCCATTCTTTGCCGTGTCCATGTGACTTCGGATGAATGATCAGATTGAATTTAGTGTTGTCAAGATATATATTTAAACGTGAGGGCAACACGGCGATCTTCTTCATCCCATATAATGATGGAATAGCAGATTTTTCAATCTTTGAAGGAATTCCAAGTGGTTTTAACAACTTGAAATTGAGCTGGCTTTCGTGCAGATTTGAACGTCTTCTGGTGAAATTTATCTTGTGGGTACAATTCCAGAGATGATACATTTTGCGAAAAGAACCGATCCGCATTTTAATATTGGCTTTATGGGCAAGTGAAGCCAGTGCGTGGTCAGGAAAAACGAATACGATTGCATCGATATTCAGTTCCCTGAACATGTCGGGATTGGCAATGAGCTCATCCCTGTCGATAAACCGGTTTACAAAAATGGATGTTTCAATTACCGCCCGTGTATATGCTTTGCCAATAAAAAGTATTTCAGCATCGGGATAATACTGACGGATGATGCCGGCGACAGGTAAGGCAAGGACAACATCGCCAATGTTATCAGTCCTGCTGATAGCTATTGTTTTAAAGTTATTTTGCATCTGCAGCCTTTTCTGTTTTAAAATAGTGTAGCGACATATCCTGCCCATCAAACACTGCGTATGAAAAGTTCTGCAGCCAGTCACCCAGGATAATCATTCTGGAACCCGCAATTATTGGCTCATCCATTGGTTCATGCTGATGTCCGAATATAAAGAAGTTGATAGCAGGATCGACGACTAACATCTCTTTACTGAAATGATACAATCGCTCGTCGTAGATTGTTCTTTCTCTGATATTCTCACCTTCTGCCTTTTTCAGATTATTGGCATACCTGCTTTTTCTTGAAAAATAAAGTGCCAGACGCGTACCAATATCGGGATGAATCCATCTGAATAACCATTGATTGGGCTTAAATTCAAATACCTTCTTCAGCATTTTATACCCATTATCACCGGGACCCAAACCATCACCATGGGCTAAAAAGAGATGCTGGCCATTGATTATTTTGATCTGACTCTCACGATGCAGGTTAATGTTGAGTTCCTGAGCCAGGTAGTCAAAGGCCCAGATATCATGATTACCCCTGAAAAGATGAACTTCTATTCCTGAGTCAGTGATTTCGGCCAGTTTACCAAATAAGCGAACAAATCCTTTTGGGACTACCGTTTTATATTCAAACCAGAAATCAAAGAGATCGCCCATCAGATAGATCTCACGTGCATCCTTACGAATGAGTTCAAGCCATTCGACTAATAGTCGCTCACGTACCAAACTTGATGCATGATCAGGGATTCCTAAATGAAAATCTGAAGCAAAATATATTTTTTCGCCTTGTCTGAGTTCGAGTGAGTTTGTTTTCAAAGTATCAATATTTTGGGAGACCTCAACTGCCTGATTTTTACCTGTTTTTTACCGGTTTGGAGTGTAAGAAGGGCTTAGATCACCGGGAGGAAGTAAGCGATTGTTTTGCTGATGATTTTTTATGCTTTTAAGGATTTGTTGAACCCTCTCATGAAAATTGACAACAATTGGATTGCCTTTATATGTTTTTGAAAGACCACTATCGAGCATTTTGAAATAGTTTATATCACGCTCTTCATAAAACAGTGGAAGTTTAGAAAACTTTGCATCAATCACCAGTAAAGACGCCAATGCCCCAGGATACTTATTGATGAAATGAGTCGCATCTTCACGTTGTTTTTCCATTAATGCATTAAAGATCGAATCCATTCGAATGCGCATTGACAGATTATCTGGTTCAGTGTGAATGCTTCTGAAGAGGACTGTCAATGAATCGATCTGTTTCAACTGCTTGCGCGAAACATTCCAATAGGTGAGATAACGTTTCGTTTCATTGGATCCCCTGGCATTCCATGATGATGAAAGATGATCTGCATCGCCTGTCAGCATGATTGTTTCACCTTTATTTCCGATTAAAAAAGCATTGTCATTTTTATGTATTGAAACAATAAAAAAACCTGCATACTCCGGTTTGAACTTAAAGCTGAATGACTCATCTTCTTCGACGTGTGCAGAATCAATGTTGTGCATGCTTTTCCCATCAAACTCACTCAACCAAATTATTTTACCGGCTGAATTCGTCAGCTTTCCATTGATAACTATTTCATCTGCCCCTGCCTTTGGCGTTCTTTTACAACTGACAAAAACAACTGTAACAATGATTAATAAAAACCATACAAATGTGTTCCTCACTTTTTCCATCATAATACAGTTATGTTTTGCAAAATTAATCAAACTGTAAATGATAAACAGAACTATTATATAGAGAAACTGTTTAAAATTGTCCGTAGGACATAAATGACAATAGAAAGGGCTGAGATATAAATCTTTTCCCCGTAGGGGATTAACTTTTAATGTTGATGCCCTACGGGCAAAAGAAGTGGGAGAATTGCATTTCTATTGTCATTTATGCCCTACGGGCAAATGAAAAAATAAAATTTAAACAGTTTCTGAACCTATAAAATCAGTGACCAGTTTATCGAATTTCTCTTTTTCACGAAAATGAAATGAAATCTCGATGGGAATATAATAAATAGGAATTCCTTTCAATAATTCTAATAATGCAGGTTCTTGTAATCGCATAGCATCTTTTTCTGTTGTGATCAGGACTTTGCGCTTAGTGAACTGATTGTTGAATGTTGTTTTAACGTCAGTAATATCTTTTTCGGAGAATTGATGGTGATCTTTAAAATGAATAGGGATTAACTCACTGCACAAACGTTTCAGGTATTGTTCAAGTGGATATGGATTTGCAATACCCGCAAAAAGAACAATGGTGTTTATCAGATTATACTGTAATGCAGGGAAATCAGGGAAAAGTGGAACGGGAAAGCCATAAGTCACAAAACTAAAAAAGACTTTCTGATGGGGTAACGGCTTTATTTTATCCAGTACTGCCCGTTTGCTCAAGGGAGAAAAGACGGGATCGGTCTTGGTAACGATTATAATATCTGCCCGTTTTGCTCCTTTTCTGGATTCGCGTAAACGACCAGCCGGCAATAGATAGTCATTGGTATAAAGGCTGTGAAAATCGGTAAGCAGAATAGTTAATCCCGGTTTTACATAGCGGTGTTGATATGCATCATCCAATATTACAGCTTGCATTTCAGGCTGCTCTGCCATTAGTTTCCGGATCCCGTGACAACGGTCTTCGTCGACTGCTACCAATACATTTTTGAATTTATTGATATATTGCATCGGTTCATCTCCAACCTTTGCAACTGTTGAATTAGCATCAGCAATAACAAATCCTCTGGATTTTCGAAGATATCCCCTACTCACCACAGCAATTTTCGTACGATTTTGAAGTAACCGGATGAGATATTCTACATGGGGAGTCTTTCCGGTGCCACCTGCCGAAAGGTTGCCCACACAGATAACAGGAAGCTTAAACTCAACAGACTTAAGCAATCTGATATCAAATAAATAATTACGCACCCTAATAATAAGGCCGTAAATTAAAGAAAAGGGGAGCAACAGGATCTTTAGCAAAATCATGGTGGAAAGTTAATACAGTTTTTAAAACTAACGATAAATTTAAAATTAATTTTTTTTTAATATTTTCATTCTTGTTTAAGTGTTATAAATGAAGATTCGATTAGTGTAAATTCATTACAAAATATTCTTGCTTATTTCTTTAATAAGATTGTTGTATCTTTATCTTTCTATAAAAAAATAGGAATTAATAAATGAAGATTAAAGATATCATTAACGAATTAGAGCAATTTGCTCCATTGATGCTTCAGGAGTCATACGACAATGCCGGATTATTAATCGGGAATGCTGCAAATGATTGTACAGGCGCTTTAATTACCCTCGACGTTACTGAAGATGTTTTGGAAGAGGCTATATCAAAAAAATTTAATCTTATTATTTCGCATCATCCACTCATCTTTGGAGGACTGAAAAAAATCACCGGTACCAATGCGACTGAAAGAATAACCATGAAGGCGATTAAAAACGATATCGCCATCTATGCCATACATACAAACCTGGATAACATTATTGATGGCGTCAACGCTATGATCTGTGAAAAGATTGGACTGAAACAACTTAAGCCATTGGTCCCTGGACAAAAGCAACTCCGGAAACTGATCACCTATTGTCCGGTTGATCACGCTGATAAAGTCAGAAATGCCATCTTCGAAGCCGGTGCCGGTCGCATAGGAAATTATGATTCGTGCAGTTTCAACAGTGAAGGCACCGGAACATTTAAAGCTCTTGAGGGGGCGAATCCTTTTGTTGGAGAGATCAATGAGCTTCATCGTGAACCGGAAATCAGGATTGAATCAATCTTCCCCTTTTTCCTGGAGAATAAAATAGTCCAGGCACTCCTTTCTACTCATCCTTACGAAGAAGTTGCCTATGATATTTATACGCTCGAAAATAAAAATCAACAAACAGGTGCAGGAATGAAAGGAATCCTTGAACATCCCCTTCCAAAAATGGTTTTTCTTCAGCTTTTAAAAGAACAATTCAAGACAGGAACTATCCGTTATTCTGATTTTAACGATAAACCCATCAGGTCTGTCGCGGTATGTGGAGGTGCAGGTAGCTTTTTAATTCAGAAAGCTTTAAGCGCAGGAGTTGATGCATTTATTACCGGAGATATTAAATATCATGACTTTTTTATCCCTGAAGGGCGCATTTTACTTGCAGATATCGGTCATTATGAGAGCGAACAGTACACAAAAGAGTTATTATTCAACCAAATTACAAAAATATTTCCTACTTTTGCAGTTCGAATATCAGAGCACAATACAAATTCGGTTCATTACTTTTAAAACAAAATATCAGGATCTATATGTCAAAGCAAATCAAAGATAATCTCTCAAGTGAAACTCCGATCGGGGAAGTTAAAAGCATCATGGGTTTGAAGCCAGGCGAAGCAGATGCTGAAGAGAATATTGAGGTATCGATTGAGCGTAAATTATTCGCGCTGTACTCGGTACAACAAATCGATTCACAGATCGACAAGATCCGCATCATCAGAGGAGAACTTCCTTTGGAAGTTGAAGATCTGGAAGATGAAATCGTTGGACTGCAAACACGTATCGATAATTACATCACTGACATTGAAAGTTCAGAACGTCAGGTTGCTGAAAAAGAGTTTGCAATCAAAGAAAGTCTGACCCTCATCAAACGGTATGAAGAACAACAAAACAATGTTCGTAATAACCGTGAGTATGACTCTTTGACCAAAGAAATCGAATATCAGAATCTGGAGATTCAGCTTGCCGAAAAACGTATCCGCGAATTTTCATCCTCGCTTGTCATCAAAAAAGACGAGATTGAAAAGGCACAAAAGGTACTGGAAGAACGCAAAAACGATCTTGAAATGAAGAAAGCCGAGCTCACAGATATCATTGCTGAAACCGAAAAGGAAGAGGTAATGCTTCATACCAAGAGCGAAGACAATCAGAAATTTATCGAGTCACGTCTGCTGACAGCCTACAAACGTATCCGCAAAAATGCTCGCAATGGCCTTGCTGTTGTGCCAATTGAACGTGATGCATGTGGTGGTTGCTTCAGCAAGATACCCCCACAGAGACAACTGGATATCCGCATGCACCGCAAAGTAATTGTTTGCGAATATTG
>Ga0209540_10003650_pt1 | contig 10406 bp, 5 predicted proteins | sample BarGraIncu01121A_FD_184501 | JGI IMG/M metagenome (GOLD analysis project Ga0209540, IMG submission 184501) | Arctic peat soil microbial communities from Barrow, Alaska - Barrow Graham LP Incubations 011-21A (SPAdes) (version 2) | ecosystem: Environmental > Terrestrial > Soil > Wetlands > Peat... | reverse complement strand
CAGCTTCAGGTTGCCGCCCTCCGCGTCCAGTCCGCTGACGAACGAGCGGTCGATCTTGAGGGAATCCACGGGAAAACGGCGCAGGTACCCCAACGACGAGTATCCCGTGCCGAAATCGTCGATGCATACCCGCACGCCGCGGTCCCGCAGCTGCCTCAGTACGCGCCCGGACGCCTCGGCGTTCTCCAGGAACACGGACTCGGTGATCTCCACCGCCAGCGAGCGCGGGTCGACGTTCGTTTCCGCCAGGACCACGTCCATGTCCTCGATCAGGTCGGCCTGCAGGAACTGGCGGGCGGAGAGGTTCACGTTCATCGTGAGATTCGCCTCGGGCGCGTCGTCCTGCCAGCGCCGGAGCTGGCTGCAGGCCTCCCGCAGGACCCAGGAGCCGATCGGCACGATCAGCCCCGTCTCCTCGGCCAACCCGATGAACTCCGCGGGCGCCAATAGCCCCCGGACGGGGTGCGCCCAGCGCACCAGCGCCTCGAATCCCGACAGCTGACCGCTGTCCAGGCCAACGATGGGCTGGTAGTGCAGCACCATCTGGCCCCGCTCCACGGCGTGCCGGAGCTGCGTTTCCAGCCGCAGCCGCGCCACCACGTCGGCGTGCATCTCTTCCGCGAACATCTCGTGCCGGGCTCGCCCGCCGACCTTGGCGCGATTCATCGCCGTGTCCGCGTCCCGCAGCATCTCCTCGGCGCGGGCATAGCCGGGTGCCCACGGCACGATGCCGATGCTTGCCGTGGCGAACACCTCTTGCTCGCCCATGACGATGGGCCGGGCTAGCTCGTCCTGGATCCGCTCGGCCACGCGCACCGCGTCCGCGGGGTCGCCGATCGACTCCAGCAGCACCGCGAACTCGTCACCGCCGAACCGAGCCACCGTGTCCTCCTGGCGCAGGCACGACTCGACCCGGCGTGCCACCGCCATCAGCAGCTGGTCGCCCGTCGGGTGTCCAAGCGACTCGTTCACGTAGCGGAAGCGGTCTACATCCAGGAACAGCAGCGCGAAGGACTCCGAGGGCCGCCGCGTCGCCCGTTTCACCAGGTGGTCCGCCCGGTCGAGGAAGAGCGCCCGGTTGGGGAGCGCCGTCAGTGCGTCGTGCAGCCCCGCGTGCAGCAGCTGCTCCTCGGCCGCCTTACGCAGCGTGACGTCGTGCAGTATCGACTGGTAGCTCGCGATCTCGCCCGCCGCATCCCGCAGCGCGATCGAGCTCAGCAGGCAGGTCACCGCCTGCCCATCGCTGCGCCGCAGGACGATCTCGCGCTCCCGGATCGACCCGCCCCGGTCGAGATCCGTCGTCAGCCGGACCAGGTCCGCGCCGTCCCCCCAGAGCTCCACGGTGCCCGTGACCAGCAGCTCCCGCCGGCTCCGGCCCAGCAACTCCACGGCGGCCGCGTTCGCGTCCAGCACCCGCCCGTCCGGCGTCGTCACGAGGATGGCGTCGCGCGACTCCTCGAACAATCGCCGGTACCGTGCCTCGCTCCGGCGCAGCGCCGCCTCGGCCCGGCGTCGGGCCGTCACCTCGCTCACCATGGCGATGGCGCCCACGATCTCGCCGTCCGGGCCCACGTGCGGAGAGCAGACGCCCGAGATCCAGCCGCCGGTGCCGCCGGTCCGGTGCTGGTACCGCAGGTCCGGCGACCGGACGATTTGCCCTGAAAGGGCCCGCCGCACGATGCCGGCGGCCCGGTGCATCGCGGGGAACAGCTCCGGCAGCTTCCGCCCCAGCACATCCGCCGCGAAGTAGCCGGTCAGGTCCTCCATGAAGGGATTCCAGATCCGGAAGCGCAGCTCTGCGTCCCAGACCACGATCCCTTCACCGACGCTCGCCAACAGGCTCCGGAAGAGGTGCTCGGCCTGCGCCCCCTCCACGACTGCGCCGCCGAACGCGTCCCGGCCCGTCGTGCCCCGCTCCATTCGACCTGGCATCGTCTCAGCGCTCTGCGTCGAGGGCACGGGCCCGTAGCTCGTCGGCGAGCCGAGCCTCCGCCATAGCTCCCGGCACCGGTACCGAGAACAGGAACCCCTGCGCCATCCGCGAGCCCAGCGACAGCAGGCGGTCACGCTGCTGCGTCGTCTCCACGCCTTCCGCGATGGCGTCGATGCCCAGGTTCCCCGCCAGGGTGACGATGGCCCGCACGATCTCCAGGTTGTAGTCGTCTTGCCCCAGCCGCTGCACGAAGGAGCGGTCGATCTTGAGCAGGCTGACCGGGAAACGGTGCAGGTGCGACAGCGACGAGTAGCCGGTTCCGAAGTCGTCGATGCAGAGCTCGATGCCGATGGCGCGCAGCTGGTGGAACACGTCGGCCGCCCCCTCCGGGTGCGCCATGATCGCGCTTTCGGTGATTTCCAGCCGCAGCCCGCCCGCCAGCCCCGTATCCCGCACCACACCCGCCACCATGTCCACCAGATCCGGCTGCATCAACTGACGGGCCGAGAGGTTCACGCTCAGCATCGGGATCGTTGGGGGCCGCAGTCGCGACTGCCAGCAGGCCATGGAGCGGCAGGCCTCCCGCAACACCCAGGAGCCGATCGGCACGATCAGGCCCGTCTCCTCGGCCAGCGGGATGAACTCGGCCGGGAGCAGAAGCCCGCGCTGCGGGTGACGCCAGCGTGCCAGTGCCTCGAAGCCGATCGTCTCCCCCGATTCCAGCGACACGATCGGCTGGTAGTGCACCTCGAACTCCTGCCGCTCCACTGCGCGCCGCAAGTCCGTCTCCAGGTGCAGCAGCGCCATCGCTTCCGCGTGCATGGTGTGGTCGAAGAGCTGGTGGCGGACTCCCCCCAGCTCCTTGGCCCGGTACATGGCCGTGTCCGCGTCGCGCAGGATCTCCTCGGGACGATCGTAGCCCGCCGTGCTCAGGGCGATGCCTACGCTGGCCGTGGTGAACACCTCGTGACGGTTCACCACGTGTGGCTCCCGCAGGCGCTGGTGGATCCGCTCCGCCACCGCCGCTGCGTCATCCCGCTCCGATATCTCGTAGAGCAGCACCGCGAATTCGTCTCCCCCCAGCCTCGCCACGGTGTCGCCCGGCCGCACCGCCCCCTCCAACCGCCTCGCCACCTGCACCAGCAGCTCGTCCCCGGCCATGTGCCCCAGCGAGTCGTTCACCACCTTGAACCGGTCCAGGTCCAGGAACAGCACCGCGAAGTGGTAGGCCGGGTCCACCGCCGCCCGCTCCACCGACCGCGTCAGCCGGTCCATGAAGTGCGCCCGGTTCGGCAGCTGCGTCAGCGGGTCCTGCAGCGCCCGACGCCGCAGCTGCTTCTCCGCGATCTTTCGCTCCGTGATGTCCCGGATCGTGCCGTGGTAGCCGATCACATCCCCCATCACGCCCTTCCACACATTGGCTGTGATCAGGCACTCCAGCTCGGTCCCGTCCTTGCGACGCAGGCGCACCTCGAAGCTCCGCACCTCGCCGCTGGCTTCGATTTCCGTCTGGAATCGCTCCCGGTCCTCCGGTGCCACGTACAGGTCCGCCGCGTTCAACGTCTGCAGCTCCGCCCGCGTATAGCCCATCAGCTCCAGCCAGAACCCGTTGGCGTCCACGAACCGGCCATCCCGCGTCGTGATGTAGATCGCGTCCCGTGACTCCTCGAACAGCGAACGGTAGCGGCGCTCGCTCTCCCGCAGCGCCCGCTCCGTGTTCTTCCGTTCCGTGATGTCCTGGAAGTAGACCGACAGGCCCGCCTCGCCCGGGTAGGCGTGCACGGAGAACCAGCGGTCGACCACTGTCGAGCCGGCGTCGAAATGAACGCTGACGTTTTCCCGCACCGCTCGCTGGTACTCCCGCCCGAACACGGAATCCCGCGAGCCCGGGAACATCTCCCACATCTGCTTCCCGACCAGGCTGCCGATCCGTTGCCCCAGCAGCTCCTCGGCCCGCGGGTTCGCGTAGGTGAAATGCCAGCTCCGGTCCAGCGCCAGGAACCCGTCCGTGATCCGCTCCAGGATCCCCGCCACCTCCACCCGCGCGCTCTCCGCTTCCTCCCGGGCGGCTGCCGCCGCCACCGCCTGCTGAGCCCGCTCCTCCACGGCCCGCCGTGCCGTGATGTCCTCCACGACTCCCACGATCCGCCGGACAACCCCCGCTTCGTCCATGATCGGCACCATGCGGGCCGAGACCCAGCACACCGAGCCGTCCGCCCGGACGACCCGCGCCTCCTCGGCGGGCCCGCCGGCCTCGTTCCGGGTCAGCGCCGCCTCTACCCGTGCCCTGTCCTCGGGGTGCACCCCCTCGAGGACCGAGAGTGGGCGGGCGTACACGGTCTCCACCGCACGGCCCCAGAGCGCCTCGTAGCTCGGGCTCACGTAGATGACCCGGCTTCGGTCCGGAGTCGTCATCCAGAACACGTCTCCGAGGTGCTCCGCCAGCTGGCGCAGACACTCGTCGGCCGGAGACGGCACAGACGACGCCGGGCTCCGCACGTGACCTTCCGACGGATGCTCACGCCCCCGCTCCGGATTCCGCTCTTCGGATTCGTGCATTCTTTCTCGAATAGTGATCGCGGGACGGCGCGACCGGCGCTCGGTCCGCCCGCAGGGAATGGCAGCTCTGCACGACGGTAGGATCTTCCGGGGAGAGAAGATACGCCGAATCTACGCCCGGAGTGCCCCACCTTCAAGAGCGAGCACAGCCGGCGGAGCCACGCCGCCGACGGCCTCCCGCGCCCCGGCGGAACGGGACGGGCGCGACACCGCCCGCGACGCTCGGCGGACCCGCCAGCCCGCAACCGCACCTGGCAGCGCCGCCACGGAAGGGACCGCAGACGTCGAAAAAAGGTCGCGTGTCGCCGAGCAGGCCCGTCCGCGCCCCACCCGCTCGGCGGCCTGCGGCGGGCTAGACCTGGGCTAGACCCGGCCCGTCTGCTTCTGGATCTCCCGCGCCAGCGCCAGCAGCCGCCGACCCCGCGCCTCCAGCCCTTCCGCCAGCCGGCGCGCGCTCATCGCCGTCGCCCGCCGCCGGCCGCTCCGCCACGATTTCAGCACGTCGTAGCTCAGCCCCGACTCTTCCGCCAGCTCGCGCGTCGTGAACGGCGCGCCGGTCAACGCCGCCTGCACCACGTCCGAAAGGTTGTCGGCCAACTTCCACCTCGCTGCGGCCCCTGCCGCCGCTCATGCGCCGCGCCCGGTCTGCCGCGCATTTCCCACGGTCCGCGGACTTCACTGCCTCGGCTCCGCGTCGAGACGAATAATGTTGTGGGCAATACCGCTGCCGAAAACGGCTTCGCGGGGCCAGTTCGTCGGGGGGTGCCGGGCGTGTCCGGCGCCGCGACCGCGACCACGGGCCCTTGGAGGCCCAGGCGGTCCGGTCCAGTCCGTCGTTCCAGGGTGTGCCGCAGGTTGCGGAGGCGACGCCCGTCGGTCAGGGAATCGTTGGAATCTCGGCGAGGATCGCCGGCCGGTGTCCCCGGCCAATGAGCGTGGCCACGTTGGTCAGGATCCGGGGCAGGGCCAGCCCGCCCGGAGAGGCGAGATACTTGGGTGTCCAGACCGGGTCGAACTTCTCCTTGTACTGCCGCAGACCCTGGAAGGAGTAGAAGTTCTCGCCATAGCGGAAGACGAGCGCCCCCAGTCGGTTCCAGAGTGGCGCCAGCGCCCGGTTCTCCAGCCCCGAGAGCGGTGCCATCCCGAGGTTGAACCATTCGTAGGCTTCCGCCTTCCCCCAGAGCATGAGCTCCAGGAACAACGCCTCCATGGCGTCCTCGGGCGCGTCCGCGCCATAGCGCATCAGGTCCACGGAGAGCTCTTCCCGTCCGCCGGTCTCCCAGATGTTCGCGAATGCGACGATGCGGCCTTTGCACCAGAGCAGGGCCACGGGGCACTGGGACAGGTAGGCACCGTCGAAGAACCCCAGGGAGAAGCCCTTCTCCCGTGCTCGCTTTTCCTCGAGCCACGCGTCCGACACGGCCCGCAGCTCCGGCAGCAGGGCGGGGACCGCCGACGGACGCACCACCTCGAAGGTGCAGCCTTCCCGCTCCATCCGATTGCGCACCCGCCGCATGCCCTTGCGGGCTGCGCCTTCCAGGGTGAACCGCTCCAGCGGCACCCGCGCCTCTTCCCCCAACTTCAGCAGCGTCAGGCCGAGGTCCAGGTAGAGGTGTAGCGCATCCGCGCGCACCTGGTAGAAGACCGTCCAGCCGCCGTGTCGGTCCACCAGCTCGCGATAGTCCCAGAGCAGGTCCGGCCACTCCGAGGTTAGGCCGACCGGGTCTCCCATCGCTACCCAGCTCCGTCCCTCGATCGCATACATGACGAACGCCTCGCCCGAGTCGCCGAAAAGCAGGTCCTTGTCGCCCAGCAATGCGAGCTTCGCCGCCGCATCCGGAGACTGATCGGCGATGCCGCTCGCGTGCTGCAGCTCGCCCCGCACGGGCAGCGCGGGCTCTGGCGGTGCCGGGCGCAGCAGCCGGGACATGCCCACGACCACCACGGCCCCCATGGCGCCGACCATGGCCCGCAGGAACCTGGGCGCGTCCGCCCTGAGCGCGAACCTCCACCAGAGGTCGCCCGAGTATTCCACGTGCTTGTACGAGAACAGCCCCAGCCACGCCGTGCCGGCCAGCACCAGAGCGATGGCCACGATCCACGCCGTCGTGAAAGGCTCCCGCGTCAGCGATGCTTTGCGATAGAAGTAGGCGTGCGACGGCAGGAGCGCGGCCAGCATCAGCGAGATCGTGATGGCCTCTTCGTAGTCGCCGCCCTTCAGCAGCGACAGCACGATGCCCGCCGCCAGCAGTGCCACCGTCATCATGTAGGCGGCGTCGAGTCGTCGCTGGAGTCCCCGCGCCAGCAGGAGCAGCCCGATGCCGGCCATGCTCGCCAGGAAATGCGACGCTTCGATTACCGGCAGCGGCAGGAAGTCGTTTACGATCCGCAGTCGCGAATGCACGGCTGGCGTCGCCCCCGAGACCAGCAGCACGGTGCCGCCCACGAAGGTGGTGAACGCCAGCACCTGCGGCGCCAGCAGCGGCGCCCAGCGCCCGAACACGCGCGCCACCCGGCGCACGTCCTCGTGCCGCTGCTTCACCTCGTGCGCGCCGAACAGCAGCGCCGCCGTCACCAGCGGTAGCAGGTAGTAGGTCGCGCGGTACGCCACCAGTGAGCCCAGCACGGCACCGGGCGCCGCCTGCGGCTCCAGCAGCACGATCACCACCGCCTCGAACACGCCCAGCCCGCCCGGGATGTTCGTCACCAGCCCTGCCGCCTGGGCCAGCACGTAGATCCCCAGCGCCGTCGGCCAGCTGATGTGGGCGGCCCCCGGCAGCAATGCCCAGAAGACACTCCCGGCCAGCAGCCAGTCGGTCGAGGAGATGCCCACCTGCATGAGCGACAGCGGCGTTTCGGGGAAGCGGAACTCGAACCCCCGGATCCGCAGCGGCTCCTTCCGAACCGTGCTCCAGCCCAGGTAGCTCAGCGACACCGCCAGGAAGATCGCGCCCACGGGGCGCACCGAGCCGAAAGGCACGTGCAGCAGCGCGGGGATCTGCAGCGGCTCCGCCAGGAAGACCACCCCGCCCACCGTGAACAGCCCCAGGAAGAACGTGAGCGAGTTGAACGCGATCACGTTCGTCACTTCCACGGCCGACAGCCCCCACGACGAATACAGCCGGAAGCGGATCGGTGCGCCCGTCAGCAGTGGAAAGCCCAGGTTGTGGCTGAAGGCGTACGCCACGAACGAGGCGAACGCGATGCGGAAGTACTTCAAGGGACGGCGAATGTAGCGCAGCCCGAGCCAATCGTATCCGGTCAGCGTCAGGTAGTCGGCCGCCGTGAGCAGCAGGGCCAGCAGCACCCGCCCCCGGGGCAGCGTGTGCAGCTCGTTACGGATGTCGTGATAATGGTAGCGCCGCAGCACCGTGTGCAGGACCACCAGCGCAGCGACGAAGATGGCCACGCCGAGGGCGGGGCCGATGAACTTGCGCAGCTTTCTCATGGGAATCGGCTCGACGGACGCATCGGCCTACGATGCGCCCCCGGACTCTCGCTCGCAACCGCCCCGGCGAAGTGCCCGGGCTTCCGCTCGGCGGAGTCTAGCCCGCGGACACCCCCTGCAGCGGCCGGTACAGCAGCACCGGCGCCGTCGTTCCCCGCAGCACCTTGTCCGCTACGCTGCCGAGCACCAGCCGGCTGAATCCCGTCCGGCCGTGCGTGGCCATGGCGATCAGATCCACCGCTTTCTCGCGCGCGAAGTCCAGGATTCCCACCGCCGTCTGCAGCTCCACCACCACCTGCGTCTCCACGCTCAGGCCTCGCGACCGCAGCATGGCCGCCACGCCTTCCAGGTACGCCTCCGCGTCGGCGACGAGCATCTCCAGCTCTGCACCGTGCGCCGAGTCCGTCAGCATTCCCTCCGGCGTGGGCGCGTACCCCGTCACGACCATGGGCGAGACCACCCGCGCCAGCGTGTAACGCGCCCCCGACAGCGCGCCTAGCCCGGTCACGTGCTCCAGGATCTGCTCTGCCAGCGGCGAGCCGTCAAGCGTCACCAGGATATTGCGGAAGAGGTGCTCCCCTATCGGCTCGGCGTCCGCAGTCGGCCGAAGCAGCAGCACCGGCACCGCGCTCCGCCGCGCCACGCCGTCCGCTACGCTTCCCAGCCATGCCCTTGCCAGCGGACCACGCCCGTGCGTCGTCATGACGATAAGGTCGCCCGACAGCTCGGACGCGCAGCGCACCAGCGTATCTACCACCGACCCCTCCTCCAGCCGGTGGTCCACGCTCACCTGCGGCAATCCTGAGAGCCGCTGCTGCAGACCGCTGAGGTAATCCTCCTCCTGGCTCTTCGCCTCCACCTCCCAGTCCCGGTAGAACGGGACCGTCGCCGAGCGCAGCGCGCCGGCCACCGACAGAGGCACGTGCACGTGCACCAGGTGCACTCCGCCGTCCGTCCGACGCGCGATCCCCCGCGCCACCGGAACGGCGAACTCCGCCGACGGCGAGCCATCGAGGGGAACGACTATCGACCGGTACATCGACGCTCCTTTTGCGCGCGTGCGAGGCTTCATCCCGGTCCCAGGATGGGCGTCGCCCTTCCGCGAGTCTGTCAGGCATTTCTGAACAGTTCGGTCAGGCCGCTCCCGGACGATTGGCCAACGACCCCGCCCCGGCCGCGCCGCTGCTGGCCTTTTCCCGTGCGGGGACCTAAAATGCACCGTTCAAGTGACGCGCGGAATTCCCGCGCTCCGGCCGGATCAACCCGAACGCGCAGCGGAATGGCCGCGGACCGCCACGGCGCCCTCTGCATCGGCCTCGACCTCGGCGGCACCAAGCTCGCCGGTGCCCTCGTCGCCGCCGATGGGACGGTGCTTCATACTACGAAACTGCCCAGTCGCCCCGAGGAAGGGGCCGACCAGGTCGTCGAGGTCGTCGTTTCGGCCGTCGAGGAGCTCACCGGCCTCGCCGGCGGGCGCGAGGTTCTCGGCGTCGGCATTGGCGTCGCCGGCCAGATCGATCCCGAGACGGGCGCCGTCCACACCGCCCCCAACCTCAAGTTCCGCGAGTTCCCGCTCCGGGCCCGCGTCGAGGAGCGCCTCCGCCTCCCCGTCGCCGTCCTCAACGACGTCCAGGCCGTTACCTACGGCGAATGGACCCACGGAGCAGGGAAGGGCGTCGACGACTTCGTCTGCATCTTCGTCGGTACCGGGGTCGGTGGCGGGGTCGTTGCCGATGGCCACCTCGTGCGCGGCGCCACCGGGAGCGCCGGCGAGGTCGGCCACATGACCGTCGACCTGCACGGCCCCCTTTGCCGCTGCGGCAACCACGGCTGCGTCGAGGCCTACGCCGGCGGCTGGGCCATTGCCGAACGCGCCCGCGCCGCCATCGCCCACGATCCCGTCCTCGGTGCCGCCCTCCTCGCCCTCGAGGACGGCGACCTCTCCCGCGTCGCCGGCGAGACGGTCGCCCGCGCGGCCGCCGACGGCGATCCCCTCGCGCTCAGAATCGTCGAGGAAACCGGTATCGCCCTGGGCGCCGGCGCCGCCTCCATCGTCAATGGCTTCAATCCCGCCGTCATCGTTCTCGGCGGCGGCGTCGTGGACGGCATTCCCGGTCTTCTCGCCATCGTCGAGCGCGAGATGCGCGTGCGCGCTCTCAGCGCCGCCGTCGACCACGCCCGCCTGGTGCCCCCGGTCCTCGGCGGCCTCGCCGGCGCCATTGGTGCCGCCACCTGGCTGCGCCGCGAGCTGGGCCACACCGGCGAGATCTAGGAGCCGCGGCGCCCCGCGCCGCGGGCCCCTTCCCCTTCTCCTATCCCTCTCCTTCTCCTCCGCCTTCTCCTTCACCTCCACCTTCACCTCTTCCCCAGCACCGCCGTCACCGTCACCGGCTGCCCGTCCCTCAGCGCCGTGATGCGCACGGAGTCTCCCGGCTTGCGCGCTCTCAGCCCGTCCGTCATCCCCTG
>Ga0209540_10003649_pt1 | contig 10407 bp, 4 predicted proteins | sample BarGraIncu01121A_FD_184501 | JGI IMG/M metagenome (GOLD analysis project Ga0209540, IMG submission 184501) | Arctic peat soil microbial communities from Barrow, Alaska - Barrow Graham LP Incubations 011-21A (SPAdes) (version 2) | ecosystem: Environmental > Terrestrial > Soil > Wetlands > Peat... | reverse complement strand
AATGAGTTTTTAAGGCTCGACTACGTATCTACCCCAGTCAACAGACATTTAAGCACTATAGATATAAATTTAAATCTGTATTTTTGCAGGGAATTCAATCAACAATCGAGAACCGTCTAATAATAAAATTGCATGAAGCAGCTCTGTCTCTTACTCTGTCTCCTCACCTTCGGATTTTCATCCGTTCAGGCACAAAGTAGAACTGTTCCTGTGGTCAAAGCCTGGGCGGGGAACTCAGTGAATGCCGTTGTTTTTCGGAAAAATTCATTGGTGACTTACAAAAACATTCAATTTATAGCTTTCTACAATCAAAAAGGGACGCTGACACTTGGTAAACGAAAACTCAACACTTCGAAATGGGAAATAGTAGAAACTGTTTTTGGGGGTAACATTCACGATGCACACAACTGTATCAGCATTATGGTGGATGGAGATGGTTTTTTACATGTTTCGTGGGATCATCATGGCAATCCGCTGAACTATGCGCATTCGGTGGCGCCACTGTCGTTGCAGTTAACGGATAAAATGCCGATGACCGGATTGAACGATACCAATGCAACTTACCCCGAATTCTACAAAATGCCCAATGGCAATCTGATCTTTTTGTATCGTGACGGACGCTCGGGGAAAGGAAACCTGGTGATGAATCGTTATGATGTAAAATCAAAAATATGGACACAATTGCACACCAATCTTATCGATGGCGAAGGTCGTCAGAATGCTTATTGGCAGGCTTGTGTGGATAAGAGCGGAACGTTTAATATTTCGTGGGTGTGGCGTGGTTCTCCCGACGTAGCCAGCAATCACAATATGTTTTTTGCACGCTCTACCGATGGTGGTATCAGTTGGGAGAAATCTACCGGCGAGAAATACGGATTGCCGATCAACGAAGCAAATGCAGAGCTGGCATGTAATATTCCCCAAAACAGTGAACTGATCAATCAAACATCAATGACTACTGACGACAATGGGAATCCGTTTATTGCCTCTTATTGGCGTAGTGCCAACAGCACAATTCCACAATATCACATTGTCTACAATGTGGGCAACAAGTGGAATGAGTTGGATCTTGGATTCCGAACAACTCCTTTTTCGTTGAGTGGTGTCGGTACTAAACGCATTCCTATTTCCCGTCCGCAGGTGTTGGTGAGTGGTAAAAACGATAAAGCTTCGATACAGTTATTCTTTCGCGATAGCGAACGCGGCGACAAAGTATCGGTAGCTGTTTGTAATAATATTGCTCAAAATAAATGGACAATATCTGACCTTACTGACTTTGGAGTTGGGTCATGGGAACCAACCTACGACACCGAGTTATGGAAGGATAAGAAAAGTCTGCATCTGTTCGTTGAGAATGTTCAACAGGTAGATGGCGAAGGTGTAGCCGAAGCGCAACCGGAGATGGTGAATGTGCTGGAAGTAAAGTAAATCAGATAGAACAACAATTATCAATCGAAACTATAAACACAATATGAAACAATTAAAAACCTTATTTCTTCTTTGCCTCGCCATAGCAAGTAGTTTACTTTCGTATTCACAAAGTCTGAGTATTTCGTCGCCCGACAAAACTATTGCTGTGACGATTGATAACAGCGAAAAGGTATCTTATTCTGTAAAATACAATGACCGGGTGATTGTAAATCCATCGCAACTGGGATTCGAGTTTCTGGGAGAACCGGCTATGAGCGGAGATTTTGCCATCATCGGCCAGAAAACAGAAACGATCAACGAAACATGGCAGCCGGTAGTAAAATCGAAACATGCCCAAGTATTGAACAATTGTACCGAACTTCAATTAACCCTGAAAGAAAAATCAGGTTTAATGAGACAAATGGAACTGTTCGTTCGAGCTTACAACGATGGAGTTGCTTTTCGGTATAAACTTTACCGAAGTGCCAGAGCGGGCAACCGACAGATTACAAAAGAGCTGACCACCTTCAACATTCCCAACGATCCGAAATCGTGGATAGTGGAGTACGGCGGCTATTCAAGTTCGAACGAGGGTGAATTCAAAGAACATAAACTGAGCTATCTGACAGAGAAGTCAGTTGCAGGAATGCCATTGTTGATGGACTATGGTAACAACTGTTGGGTAGCCATTACCGAGGCGAAGATTGACAATTACAGTGCATTCTATATTGGCACAACAGGAAAAACCAATGAACTAAGTACTAAACTGGTTCCCCTGCCGGGCGAAGCAGAAAGCGCAGTGAAAGTTCGATTTGATGATGAAGTGTACACGCCATGGCGGGTATTGATGGTGGGTAATAATCCGGGAACGCTTATTGAATCGGAAATAGTGCAAAACCTCAACGACCCTTGTACCATAAAAGATCCGTCGTGGATTAAACCCGGCATTAGTGCATGGGATCATTGGTGGAGTGGCGAAGTAAAAATGGAAATGCCCGTTATCAAACAATACATCGATTTAGCTGCTGCAATGGGATGGCCGTATATGTTGGTGGACTGGCAATGGTACGGTCCGTTCAACTCGCCCGAAGCGGACATTACCAAATGGGCGCCACAAATCAATATGCCCGAGATTATTGCGTACGCAAAATCGAAGAATGTAAAGATTATTCTCTGGATCTATTCGAGCGATGTAAACCGCAACTCGGCTTACAAAGCAGCTCTTCCCCTCTACAAGCAATGGGGAGTGGCCGGTATCAAAATCGACTTTATGGACAGAGACGATCAGGAAATGGTGAACTGGTATCACGACATTATCAAATATGCTGCCGACAATCAGTTGTTGGTTGATTTTCACGGTGCTTATAAGCCCGACGGCATTATTCGCACTTATCCGAATATGATTACCCGCGAAGGAGTGATGGGCAACGAGTATTATAAGTTCTCCACCAAAATGAGTCCCGAGCACAATGTGAAACTAGCCTATACGCGCATGCTGGCCGGACAAATGGACTATACGCCGGGAGCTTTTCTGAATGTAACAAAAGAACAATACAAGAATCAGACTCCCGCAGAGGTTTGGAATACGCGTGCTGCAGAGCTTTCTAAGTTTGTGATTTACGAAAGCCCGTTGACCGTGGTTTGCGACCATCCGGATAATATACTGAACAAAGCAGGAGCCGACTTTCTTAAGATTGTTCCAACCGTTTGGGACGATATCAAATTCATTGGTGGAACGCCCGATAGCTACGTGGCACTTGCCAAACGAAGTAACGATACCTGGTTTGTGGGCGTTATGAATAACAGTGTTGGAAAGAAAATCAGCTTTACTCTCGACTTCTTGCCTGAAGGAATATACGAAATGAGTAGTTGGGCGGATGGTAAGAATGCCAACAAGGATCCAAAGGAACTTCTTCTAAAGAAACAAACCGTAAAGAAAGGAGATGTTATAAAAATAGAACTAGCGAACAACGGCGGTTTCGTGGCAACAATAAAGAAAAAATAACCGAAATATACATTATATCGACAAACAAGAAATCATGAAAACAACAAAACTAATTCTGTTACTGTTAGTCAGCACCTGCATAAGCTACGCTGCCAACAAAAGCACTACGCCAAGGGTTCATAGCTTCACCCAAAGTTGGAAGTTTACACTGGGCGACAGTACTACGAATGCCTCGGCTACTACATTTGATGACAGCAAATGGCGCATGCTTAATTTGCCGCACGACTGGAGCATTGAATCCGATTTTGGCAAAGACTTTCCCGCCTCGCCGGGTGGTGGTGCTTTACCGGGCGGACTCGGTTGGTATCGCAAAACCTTCACCGTACCACTTACCGACAAAGATAAACGTGTTTTTATCGACTTCGACGGCGTGTATCGCAACAGCGAGGTGTGGATTAACGGCACTTCGGTGGGTAAACGTCCCTACGGTTATGTACTTCTGGGCGAATTACGGGGCGATTTAATGGATGTTACACTCACTTCGAATTTGTATCTGAAAGAAATAAACAACTTTGATATTTCGAGCACGAACCCCTATGCCAATAATATAAAAGATTATTATTCGGCGATCAATAATTGCAACTACGTGATTCATAACATTGATACCTCTGTGGTGAGGGGGGGGGTAAAGGTAATGTACAAAGAATATGCAGCCTGCAAGGCGATACGCGCCTGGACTTATATGCAGATCGCCTTGAATTTCGGTTCGGCCATTTATTATGATAAACCTATTTTGACGGTGCAGGATGCTGAAAACATACAAAAAACAACTCCTTTGACCCTAACAGAATTAGCTCCTTTTCTGATTGACGATATTAATCCATGGAAAGATATACCGACCCCTTCTCTGGGTTTAATTTATTCCCAGAACCTGAAAAACTCCTTTTTCCCCATCCGTTTTTTACTAGGTGACTTATACCTATGGACCGGTCAATACGAAAATGCGGCAAATGAATACCGGGATTTGATGTTTGAAAACAATTATACCGTTAGTTCATTTTATAAGGATTCCCGTGAAGTAATTAATAATGCCTTTACCGGAAAAAAATCATATTGGTATTATGATGTTTTTTCAAATGAAGAAATAACAAACATCGCGGCAACAAACCAATATGGGTATAAATTCCATTTGGATAGTTTAACGATCAATCATATGATTGCTCCATCCGCCGTTTCGATTACGAACTGGCAGAATCAAATGTATTATTATTCCTCCACACTGGAAACCCTGGGTGATTTAAGATTATACAGTTCGGTTTCTTCCCTGCAACAATTAGTAACTGTGAATGGCAATACAAGTACAACAAAATACGGCTATACGAATATAACCACCACCTCGACGAATTATCTTTTGAAATATCTTTTGATTAATCCGGAAATGACAACTAGCAAGACAAATAAGCAAATAAAACCCTATCGTGTCCCCTTACTCTATTTGCGTTATGCCGAAGCTGTCAACCGCATCGGGAAACCTAATCTGGCTTTGGCAGTTCTTAAAAACGGAATGAACAGGTTGACCTTTAATGACAAAAAGGCTATTCCACAACATGAACAATCTCTTCCGCTTCCAAATTATATGAATTTTAACGATACCCGTTTTGATATGAATATCGGGATCAGAATGCGTGGTTGTGGCAATATAAATCAGGATACTACTTTTTATATTATACCTAAGTTAGATGCGCTGCAGGATTCGGTTCTATATGTCGAAAATCTTATTCAACAGGAACTGTCGCTGGAATCAGCATTCTTAGGTAACCGTTTCCAGGATTTGATGCGAATTGCTATTCGTAGGGATGACAATGCTTATCTGGCAAATATAGTGTCGGCAAAATACATAGATAACAAAGAAGCCATCAAAACAAAATTGATGGATCGAGCTAACTGGTATTTGCCAAAATAAATTCTATAGCGACTATGTATTTGTGCTACAGAATTCACACTCTACCCAATCATTTTAACGTAGGCAGTTCCATAATAATATCAGAGTAAAGCCACTTAGTATTGTTCATCGAAACTATTATATAGTTCTTGCGCATAAACTTTCTTAATTAATATCAAGTAAAAAGTCAAAAACTAAAAGAAAAAATAAGTGTTTTTTCTTTTGGATTAATTGCATTTTATAAGTTTGCATTTAATAGTAAGTACCCAAATCTAATTAAAATCAGATTATTCTATTGTAAATTAGCGTTGAAAAACGTATTAATATTTTATACATTCTATATTCTAAAAACAATGAAAAATTACAATTTTGCATTAATAGGGGGATTACTTCTTCTCAACTCATTATTAGTTTTTGCGCAACCCAACAACGAATGGAATAACAACCCCACTGTATTTCAGATTAACCGTCTCGAAGCACATTCTACACTCATTCCATATAACAATTTAACTACGGCATTACAGTGTGATTTGAAATTGTCTGATAATTATTTATCGTTGAATGGTATCTGGAAATTCAATTTAGTAACAAAGCCTTCCCTAAGACCAACTGATTTTTATACCGTAGATTATGCCGATGGATCATGGACTTCCATAAAAGTACCGGGGAATTGGCAAACACAAGGATATGATTATCCAATCTATACGAATGTCACCTATCCATGGTCCGGTTATGAAAACATTTCACCTCCAAACGCACCAACTGTATATAATCCGGTTGGGTCATATCGAAGAACCTTTACATTACCTGCCGGTTGGGAAACCCAAAAAAAAATATTGCATTATGCAGGAGTGGAATCGGCTTTTTATGTCTGGATCAACGGCAAGTATGTTGGTTACAGTGAAGATAGTTATGCACCCGCAGAATTCGATATTTCACCTTATGCTGTGACCGGAACAAATACAATCGCCGTTCAGGTATTTAGATGGAGTGACGGTAGTTGGCTGGAAGATCAGGATTTTATCCGCTTAAGTGGAATATTCAGGGATGTGTATGTATACCCGACTCCTGAAACACATATCTACGATTTTTCGTATAGCACCAATTTTGATGCAGCCTATCAGAATGCAACCCTTAATATTAAGGCTAAAGTAATTTCTACCCAACAACCCGCCGCAGGAGATTACAAAGTGAATGCCCTTGTTTATGACAAAAACAATAACCTGCTATTTACGGATACGATAAAAATGGCCGCTAATTTTACAAACGGTCTTGCCAATCTGACGGCCTCAAAACAAATAACCAGCCCATTACAATGGTCTGCTGAATTTCCAAATCTGTATACACTGGTGTTATCCCTGGCTGATAATACCGGAAAAATCAGTGAATATGAAAGTTGCAAACTGGGATTCCGTCAATTTGAGCTCGTCGGTGGACAAATGAAAATAAATGGCAAACCCATTATGTTCAAAGGGGTAAACAGGCATGAAACCAGCCCGCTAACGGGACGGACAGTCGATGAAGCTTTAATGATACAGGATATTCTGATAATGAAAAATTTCAATATCAATGCTGTTCGAACATCCCACTATCCAAATGATCCATTGTGGTTAAAATTGTGCGATCAATATGGATTATACCTGATTGATGAAACCAACCTTGAATCACATGGTGTCAGGGATCAAATACCTGCCAGTAATCCCGATTGGACACAAAATGTAGTAGACAGGTCAAAAAGCATGGTTGAAAGGGATAAGAACCATCCGAGTGTACTTATCTGGTCGCTTGGAAATGAAGCCGGATCAGGGTCTAATTTTCAGGCACAATACGATTGGATTAAGGCGAAAGATCCCTCCCGACTTATTCATTATGAGGGGAACAGCCAGTATGCTGACATGACCAGTTATATGTATTCTTCGGTGGAGACTGTAGGCAATTATGGAAAATCGGGTAATGCCAAACCATTGATTCTTTGCGAGTACGCTCATGCTATGGGTAACAGTACAGGAAACTTGTATCAATACTGGGATCAATTTGAATCATATCCCAACCTGCAGGGTGGTTTTATCTGGGATTTTGTAGACCAAAGCCTGAAAGATAGCCAGGGTAATAAATATGGTGGTGATTGGGGGGATAATCCCAACGATGGTAATTTCTGTGCGAATGGACTGGTAGGTACTGACAGAAATTTGCATCCGGGTATTTATGAGGTTAAGAAAATATATCAGAACATAAAAGTCAGTGCAGTTGATGTAATGAAAGGCCAACTGTCCATTAAAAACTGGTTCCTTTTTACCAATGTCAACCAGTATACGGGAAGTTGGGAATTGTGTGCTGACAGTACTGTTGTTCAAAAAGGTGTGTTTACCGATGATGAAATTAATATTTTACCATTAACATCAAAAACTGTTAAAATTCCGTTTACAACTCCACAATTGAAAGCGGGTGTAGAATATTGGTTAAACATTAGTTTCAAAACAAAAAAAGATTATCAATGGTCACTATTAGGTCACGAAATAGCGTCGGAACAGTTTCAATTGCCATTTGTCACACCGGCAATTGAGAAAACAGAATATCCCGGAGCAGATATCCTTCGACTGGTTTCAACTACCGGAAAATATACGATCGGGAATGATCATGTTTCGATTGAATTTGACAGGACTACAGGGATTTTTAATAAATATACCTATAAGGGCCTTTTGCTGATCGATAAAGGGCCTACACCCAATTTTTGGAGGGCACCTACGGATAATGATAAAGGAAACGGGATGCCTAACAGATGTGCAATCTGGGAAAATATATGTTCCAACAGGATACTCGATACTATAATTGTGAATAATAGCAATCCTAAAAATATAAGTGTAATGGTTCAATACCATTTCCCTACAAATCCGGTTTCAAATGCCGCAATTGTATCCCAGATATTACCTAATGGGGAAATTATAATCATTGAGAATTTTAATCCCGGTGGAAGCAACCTTCCTGAGATACCACTTATTGGTCAAACTATGGCCATACCTAACACTTTTAAGCAATTTGCATGGTATGGAAAAGGCCCGAATGAAACCTATATTGATAGAATGAAAGGTTCCAATACAGGTGTCTACTCTAAAACGGTTGATGATAATTTCACGGCATACATAGAACCCAGTGAAACCGGAAACCACATAGCCACTAATTGGGTGAAAATGTATAATGATCAGGGTAATGGTTTTCTGGTAAGCGGTGATAAATTTGAATTTAGTGCTTTACGTTATACACCATTTGAATTGGAAAGTAAAAAACATTCATTCGAGCTTGTAAAAGATACGAATGTAATCTTAAATATCAATCTAAAGCAAATGGGAGTTGGTGGCGATAACAGTTGGGGTGCTAAACCGCATAATGAATTTCTTATATATCCAAATCAGTCATATAATTATTCTTATCGGATTTCTCCGATAAGTGATACGGTTAATGTGATGAATCTTAGCAAAGTAAAATATGCATCGTCCTTTCCAACAGTACCTGACATCAAAGGATTAACAGAAGCAGCTGCAAAACAAGTTCTTATTGAAAAAGGATATTTACCTGGCACTAAATCTTATGTTAGTGATAACCAGTACAAAAAAGGTCTTATCACATCGCAATATCCTGTTGCCGGGCAAGAATTAATAGGTGGCGCAATAGTTTCATACACGGTTAGTGTAGGCAGTAACCTGGCACTGAATAAGCCGGTGACTTCAAGTACCGAGGAGAGTAGCAAGGGAAACTTTAATTACAAGGGAAATGATGGTGATCTACTGACAAGATGGTGTGCCAACAATGCTGATGCAAATCAGTGGTGGAATGTTGATTTAGGTGCCAATTATGATCTTACTGGATTTAGCATTACATGGGAGGCTGCTGCAGCTTACAAATACATTATTGAAACTTCGGAGGACGGTATAAGTTGGAATTTATCAGTAGATAATAAAAACAGCACTGTGACCAGCCAAATTCAGGAAGGTGATTTGAGTGTTAAGAAGGTCAGATACGTTCGGGTTACTGTTACCCAAAACCCTTCGGGGAAATGGACAAGTTTTTTTGAATTTGCAATTTATGGTGATGCAACAGTCAACTCGGCAGTTTATTTGCCAAATGAAAATTTCAAAAATTTAAAAATTTACCCGAATCCGGTGAATGATAAATTGACTATCGAATACAATTTGATTTCACCATGCAATTTGAAGATTGAATTATGTGATCTCTCTGGTTCTATTATAAAAACCATTTTGAATAAAGAAATGAATGCAGGCTCAAATAGGGTGTTTATTAAAAGTGGTGACCTCTTGTCCGGAGTCTATTTATTGAGTTTTACAGCTAAAAAAAAACTACAATAAAGAAAATTGTAGTAATACATTAGAAAAACAGATTCTGGATATTAAATCAAACAATAAATCCTCTCATAAAGATTTAACAATATCGGCAGTTTTATTATAAAATTATAAAAATAACCAGTGTTTTTTTATTAAGCTTGGTCACAAATTTTTCATTTTTTCAATTTCGATCTTGTCTTATCCTAAGTGTGATTATAAAATTTTCAAAACTATTTTATTCCTTACTAATGTTAACGCAGTCTAATAAAATAATATAGCCCAATGAGATGAATTCTAGATTGACCAATATTATTTTTACAATTGGGATTACGCTTTATAGCGTAAGCAAGTCATTATAATTATCATCAATATTTTGTTAATTTTCTCAAAAATAACATATTGTCCCCTTACTGATTACATCCTAACCATATTGCTGATCATTAAAGCAGTATTTTTGTTCATAGAAATGCTGTATTCTAAAAATCAGACCTATGTGTTAATTTGTAATTATTCTAATATCTGACTACTCAAATTATATAAACACAAATCATATGAAAAAGACTCAATTAGTTTCTACTCTTTTAATTTCAATTATTACTTTTATTACTCTGCAAGCCCAACCCAATGCTGCCGGTTACGACTGGAAGAGTGTAAAAATAGGAGGCGGTGGCTTTGTTACCGGCATTATTACTTGTCCGCAAGAAAAAAACCTGATGTATGCACGTACCGATGTGGGCGGTGCTTACCGTTGGATAGAAACAACAAAAAGCTGG
>Ga0209540_10003648_pt1 | contig 10408 bp, 5 predicted proteins | sample BarGraIncu01121A_FD_184501 | JGI IMG/M metagenome (GOLD analysis project Ga0209540, IMG submission 184501) | Arctic peat soil microbial communities from Barrow, Alaska - Barrow Graham LP Incubations 011-21A (SPAdes) (version 2) | ecosystem: Environmental > Terrestrial > Soil > Wetlands > Peat... | reverse complement strand
CACAAGCTACGGCATGGTGCGCACCGAGATCCTCTGCGCACGCTGTGGCGCGCACCTCGGCCACGTCTTCGACGACGGGCCCAAACCCACGGGCGAACGCTACTGCCTCAACTCCGCGGCGCTGAAGTTCTACGAGAAGGGCGCCCAGCTTCCGCCCGAGAGCCTGCCGGCCCGGACTGCGGTCCAGGCGCAAACGGTTGCGGGCCGGTCCGGACGGACGGAGATCGCGTACTTCGCCGGCGGGTGTTTCTGGGGGGTCGAGCACTACTTCCATCGCGGCCCCGGCGTGATCGACGCGATCAGCGGCTACATGCAAGGCCACGTGGACCACCCGACGTATCGCCAGGTGTGCACCGAAACGACCGGCCACGCCGAAACCGTGAAGGTGATCTACGACCCCGCCAAGATCACGTACCGGCGGCTACTCGAGGCGTTCTTCACGATGCATGACCCGACGCAGCTCAACCGGCAGGGACCGGATTCCGGCGACCAGTACCGTTCCGGGATCTGGTACGTCAACGACGAACAGAAGCGCGAGGCCGAGGCGTACATCGCGGAGCTGGCTATCTCGGGGCGCTACGGAAGCCGCAAGATCGTGACCCAGGTCGAGCCCGCCAAGACGTTCTGGCCCGCCGAGGAGTATCACCAGGAGTACATCGCCAAGAACGGCGCCGCCTGTCACGTCAAGGACCCGTGGTGACGGCCGCGGGGTGCGCACCCCGCTCGGCCCTTTCATAGCAACCCGGCGGCGCCCGGGTCCTCCCTGAACCCGAGCGTCGTGGCCCCGCGTCGTCCCGAACCTGTGCCCCGGGGCCGTCAATGTTCTCAACGCCGGATGCTGTGAGAAGGATCATTTCTCAACACCGGCACTTGACAGGCGACGCGGGAGTGTGGTCGTGTACGACGTCCGTGACCGAGCCGTAACCGGCCACGCCGACGCACGACCCCCGCCACACACGGCTCCCGGACTCAGAAGGATCTGCCGCCAGAACCGGCCCCACCGGCGCGGCGGAAACTGCGGGCCAACGGTGGCGGCGAGATCTGCCGCCCGGGCGCGGGAGAGGGCGGAATGGGCTTGTCGGGGCTGTTCATCAAGCGTCCCGTGATGACGACGATCGTCATGGCGGGCATCCTCATCTTCGGGGTCATGGCCTACCGGCTGCTGCGCGTGAACGACCTACCGAACGTCGACTTCCCCACGATTTCCGTGTCGGCGGGGCTGCCGGGGGCGAGCCCGCAGACGATGGCGGCGTCGGTCGCGAACCCGCTCGAGAAGGAGTTCTCCACGATCGCCGGCGTCGACTCGATGAGCTCCGCAAGCTCGCTGGGGAGCACCCAGATCACGTTGCAGTTCGCTCTCGACCGCGACATCGACGCCGCCGCCCAGGACGTCCAGGCCGCCATCGCCCGCGTGACCCGCCACCTCCCCGCGAGCATGCCGTACCCGCCGTCGTACCAGAAGGTCAACCCCGCGGACCAGCCCGTGATCTACCTGGTCCTCACCACCACGACGCTCCCCCTGTATGTCCTCGACGAGTACGCGGAAACCACCATCGCGCAGCGCCTCTCCACTGTTTCGGGCGTGGCCGCGGTGCAGGTCTACGGCGGCCAGAAGTATGCGGTCAGGATCCAGCTCGACCCCCGCTCCCTCGCGCAACACGGCATCGGCATCGACGACGTCGCCGACGCGGTCCAGCAGAACAACGTGAACCTCCCCACCGGGGTCCTGTTCGGGCCGGAGAAAGCGTACACCGTGCAGGCCGACGGACAGCTGACCGCGGCGGCGGCCTACCGGCCGATCATCGTCGCCTTCTCCGGCGGCAAGCCGGTCCGCCTCGAGGCGCTCGGCCGGGTCGTCGACAGCGTCGAGAACCCCCGGGTGGCCGCGTGGTTCAACGGCGACGAGCGCAGCATCATGCTCGCGGTCCAGCGCCAGCCCGGGGCCAACACCGTGGAGGTGACGGACCGGGTCAAGGAGGCGGTCGCGGGCCTGCAGAGGAGCCTCCCGGGTTCGGTGTCGCTGCACGTGCTCTTCGACCGTTCCGAATCGATCCGCGAGTCGGTGCGCGACGTCAAGTTCACCCTGCTCGTCACGCTGGCCCTCGTCGTGATGGTGATCTTCCTGTTCCTGCGCAACATCTCCGCCACGGCGATCCCCTCGCTCGCGATGCCGATGTCGATCTTCGGCACCTTCGCCGTCATGTACCTGCTCGACTACTCCCTCGACAACCTGTCGCTGATGGCGCTGACACTGTCCGTCGGGTTCGTGGTGGACGACGCCATCGTCATGCTCGAGAACATCGTCCGCCACATGGAGATGGGGAAACCGCCCATGGAGGCGGCGCGGGACGGCGCGCGCGAGATCGGCTTCACGATCGTTTCGATGACGCTCTCGCTCGCCGCGGTCTTCATCCCGGTCCTTTTCATGGGCGGTATCGTCGGACGGCTGTTCCGTGAGTTCGCGGTGGTCATCGGGCTCGCGGTGCTGATCTCGGGCTTCGTGTCGCTGACCCTGACGCCGATGCTCGCGAGCCGCTTCCTGCGGCCGCCGGCCGAGGTCGCGCATCGCCGCATGTACGACCTCTCGGAGCGGGCGTTCGCCGCCATGCTCCGCGCCTACGAGGCGGGCTTGCGCTGGTCGCTGGGCCACCGCCGGACGATGATGGGGGTCACCGCAGCCGTCACGGTCCTCACCGGCGTCCTCTTCGTCCTCATCCCCAAGGGGTTCATCCCCTCGCAGGACATCGGCATGCTCTTCGGCTCGACCGAGGCGGCGGAAGGGATGTCGTTCGACGCCATGGTCCGGCACCAGAAAGCCGTCGCCGCGGTGGTCAAGGCCGACCCCGACGTCGAGGTCTTCACCTCCTCGGCCGGGGGCCGCGGCGGCTCGCTCAACACCGGAAGCGTCTGGTTGCGCCTCAAGCCGCGGGGCGAGCGCACGGCGAGCGCGGACGAGATCGTCGACCGGCTGCGCCCCAAGATCGCGGCCATCCCCGGCGTCAAGGCGTACATCCAGAGCCCTCCCGCGATCCAGGTCGGCGGCCGCCGCTCGAACAGCCAGTACCAGCTCACGCTGCAGGGCCCCGACACCGAGGAACTCTATCGCGCCGCGCCGCTGCTCGAAGCGAGGCTGCGCGCCCTGCCCGGCCTCACCGACGTCGCCACCGACCTCTACCTCAAGAACCCCGAGGTGAACCTCAAGATCGACCGCGACAAGGCGGCCACCGTCGGCGTCAGTCCCGCCCGGATCGAGGACGCGCTGTACACGGCGTACGGGCAGCGGCAGGTCTCGTCCATTTACGCACCCAACAACGAGTACCAGGTCGTCATGGAGCTCCAGCCGGAGTACCAGAACGAGCCCGGCGATCTGGCGTTGCTGTACGTCCACGCGACGTCGGGCCGGCTCGTGCCGCTCGCGTCGCTGGCGACTCCGGTCACCGGCGCCGGTCCGCTCGCGGTCAACCACTCCGGCCAGGCACCGTCCGTCACGCTCTCGTTCAACTTGCGCCCGGAAGTCGCGCTGGGTCAGGCCGTCGCGCAAGTCGAGCGGGCAGCCAGGGAGACGCTGCCCGCCTCGATCACGACCAGCTTCCAGGGCACCGCGCAAGCTTTCCAGGCCTCGATGCAGGGGCTCGGCCTCCTGCTCGCCCTCGCCATCCTGGTCATCTACATGGTGCTCGGCATCCTGTACGAGAGCTTCATCCACCCGCTCACAATCCTCTCGGCGCTCCCCCTCGCGGGCGCCGGCGCGATCGCAACCCTGATGGTCTTCGGGAGCGACCTCAACATCTACGCGTACGTCGGCATCATCATGCTGGTGGGACTCGTCAAGAAGAACGGCATCATGATGATCGACTTCGCCCTCGAGGCACAGCGCAAGGAAGGGAAGGCGCCGGCCGATGCGATCTACGAGGCGTGCGTCGTGCGGTTCCGGCCGATCATGATGACGACGATGGCGGCGTTGTTCGGGACGCTGCCGATCGCGCTCGGTTTCGGGGCCGGCGCCGAGGCGCGCCGGCCGCTCGGCCTCGCGGTCGTGGGCGGCCTGCTGGTCTCGCAGTCGCTCACCCTCTTCGTCACGCCGGTGTTCTACACCTACATGGAGGGGCTGCAGCGCACGCTGAACCGGACGTTCACCTTCAAGCTCGGCAAGCCGCGCCCGGCGCCCCACGGCGCGCCGGTAACGTCGTAGGCGACCTCGCCGCGACTATATCAGCCGGTCCCTTGCCGAAAACCGCGGAGGTGCGAGAATCGTCCCGTGAGGACGAGCCCGACTCTCGACGACGTGCGGCGGGCGCTTGAGCACCTGCACGCGCCGCCGCCAACGAACCCCACGCCCGGACAAATGGCCGCCGTCGCGGTTGTGCTGCGCGAAACCGGCGGCGCGGTCGAGCTGCTGTTCATCGTGCGCGCGGAGCATCCTCGCGACCCGTGGTCCGGCCACGTTGCGTTCCCCGGCGGCCGCGTGGACGATGGCGATGCCACCGCGCTCGCGGCGGCCATCCGGGAGGCCGGTGAGGAGCTCGCGCTCGATCTCGAGCGCGACGCCGCCCTCCTGGGCGCTCTCCCCGCCGTCCGCACCCACCTGCAGCACGGCCCCGGCCCGCTCTGGGTCGCGCCGTTCGTCTTCGAGCTTCTGGCCGCGCCGGGACTCGTCCCCAACTACGAAGTCCAGGAGGCGCTCTGGGTGCCGCTCGAGTTCCTGGCGGATCCCGGCAACCGCGGCCGCTTCCTCTGGGACGGCCCCGTCCCCTCGATCCAGATGCCGTGCGTGCGCTATGACGGCCGGCCGATCTGGGGCCTGACCCTGCGCATCGTCGATCTGCTGTTGTCGCTTGCCGGGGTCTGACGGACGCGCTAGCCTGCCGGCAGCACTGGAGGCCCCCCATGCTCACCCGGATGATGCTCCCCGACACGGTGCGGACGCTGCAGGACGAGGTCCGGGCGTTCGCCGCGAGCGTGCCGCGGCAGTTGCTCCTCGACATGGATGCCGACCGCGTGCGTTTCCCGCGCGAGTTCCTCCAGGAGGCCGGGCGCCGCAACCTGCTCGGCCTGCGCTTCGACCCCGCGTGGGGCGGCCGCGGCCTGCCGTGGACGACGGAGATGGTCGCGCTCGAGGAGCTGGGCGTGCTCGGCACCGCCCTCCCCTGCCTGTGGTCGCTCGTCTCGATCGTGGGCGAGGCGATCGCGGCGTTCGGCGACGACGAGCAGAAGCGCCGCTTCCTCGCGCCGATGCTGCGCGGCGAGGTGGCGGCCGCTGAAGCGCTCACCGAACCGCGCGGGGGCTCCGATTTCTTCGCCGCCACGACGACGGCGCGGCGCGAGGGCGACACCTTCTTCCTCACCGGCCAGAAGCGCTTCGTGGTGGGAGCCGAGGGCGCCGACGTCATTCTCGTCTACGGCCGCGTCGAGGGGATCGCGGACCCCAAGCGCGCCATGACCGCGTTCCTCGTCGAGCGCGGCGACGGCGTCGAGGTTCACCACGTCTACGGCCTGATGGGCACCCGCGGCGGCGGCACCGGCCGGCTGGTGTTCAAGAACGCGCCGGTCCCACTCGCCAACGTCCTCGGCGGCGAGGCCGGCGTGGGCGCCGGCACCGAGGTCTTCCACCGCATGATGATCCCGGAGCGGCTCACCTCGGCGGGGGGCGCGGTCGGCATGGGCCGCGCCGCGTTCGAGATCGCCGCCCGGTACGCGGACCGCCGGCACGCGTTCGGCGACAAGATCCGCCGCTTCGAGGGGGTGAGCTTCAAGATCGCGGAAAGCCTGACGCTCATGGACGCCTCCCGCGCGCTCAACCACGGCGCCGCCCGCGCGGTGGACATCGGCGAGGAAGCGGGCACGGTGCGCCGCCTCGTCTCGGAGGCGAAGAAGTTCGCGACCGAGTCGGCGTGGACGGTCGTCAACCACGCGATGCAGGTCCTGGGCGGCATCGGCTATACCGACATCTACCCAGTCGAGCGCCTGCTCCGCGACACCCGCCTGATCACGATCTGGACCGGCACCAACGAGATCATGGACCTCGTGATCCAGCACGAGTTCTACCGTCGCTTCCTCTCAGAGAAGGCTGCCGGGCGCGACGTGGAAGCCGACGCCGCCGGCGCCGGCCTCCCCGACGAGAAGATCTACAACGAGCCCGAGTAATGCGCCCTGACGTGGAGACGTCGTGCTCTTGCGGTCATCGCGAGTCAACAAGGGCCGCGACGCGACCGTGGGAAATCCCTGTCATTGCAAGGACGACCGAGCGCAGCGAGGGACGACGAAGCAATCCCGTGCCCAACAGTGTGACCCATCGCCCTCCCGAAGCCTCGAGACTGCTTCGTCGTCCCGCCCCTGCCGGGACTCGTCGCAGTGAGAAGGCGACCGGCGTCACGCCTCGCCGTGCTCGGTGCGGGTGATGATCTCCTCCTGCAGCGCCTCGCCGAGATCGCAGAAGTAGTCGCTGTACCCGGCGACGCGCACGATCAGCCCGCGGTGGGCCTCGGGGTCGGCCTGCGCGCTGCGCAGCGTGGCGGCGGAGACGACGTTGAACTGGACGTGGTGCCCGTCGGCCTTGAAGTAGCTCCGCACCAGCTGCGCGAGGCGGGCGATGCCGTCGTCGCCGGCGAGGATCTCCGGGGTGAACTTCATGTTGAGTAGCGTGCCCCCGGTCTTGACGTGGTCCATCTTGGCGGCTGAGCGGAACACCGCGGTCGGGCCGCGCCGGTCGGCCCCCTGCACCGGCGAGATCCCCTCCGACAGTGGCGCTCCCGCCCGGCGCCCGTCGGGGGTGGCGCCGCACACCGAGCCGAAGTACACGTGGCACGTCGTCGGCAGCATCTCGAGGCGGTAATGGCCGCCCCTCGCGGTGGGGCGGCCGTCGATGCAGCGAAACGCCGCGTCGAACGTCCGCACCATGAGGTCGTCGGCCGCGTCGTCGTCGTTGCCGTACTTGGGCATCGTGTTGACGAGGCGGGCGCGCAGCGGCTCCTGCCCGGCAAAGCCCGCGTCGAGCGCCACGACGAGTTCCGGCAGCGACGCCGCGCGGTCCTCGAACACCAGCCGCCGCACCGCGGCCAGCGAATCGGTGACGGTGCCGATCCCCACCGCCTGGATGAACGTATTGTTGTAGCGCGCGCCGCCGGCGTTGTAGTCCTTGCCCCTGGCGATGCAGTCGTCGGTGAGGACCGAGAGGAACGGCGCCGGCATCTCGGTGGCGTACAAGCGCTCGATCGCCTGGTTGCCGCGGACCTTGACGTCCACGAGGTGGCGCAGTTGCGCGTCGAAGGCGTCGAACAGCCCTTCGAACGTCGCGATCTCCGCGGCGCCGCCCGTCGCCGGCCCGAGCCGGACGCCGGTGCGCGGGTCGACCCCGTCGTGCAGCGCCAGCTCCAGGACCTTGGCGAGGTTGAAGTAACCGGTCAGGATGTACGCTTCCTTGCCGAAGGCGCCGACCTCGACGCACCCGGAGCAGCCGCCGGCCCGGGCGTCCTCCAGCGTCTTCCCCTGCCGGAGCTGCTCCTCGACCACCACGTCGGCGTTGAACAGCGACGGGAAGCCGTACCCCTTGCGGATGACCCGCAGCGCGTGCTCGAGGACCGGGGCCGGCGTCTTGCGGGAGAGCTGGAGGTTCGAGGACGGCTGCAGCAAGTGCATCTCGTCGACGATCTCGAGCAGCAGGTGCGTGACCTCGTTGGAGCCGTCGGAGCCGTCGGCGAGCAGGCCGCCGAGGTTGATGTTGGCGAAGTCGGTGTAGGTGCCGCTCTCCTCGGCCGTGACCCCGACCTTGGGCGGCGCCGGGTGGTTGTTGAACTTGACGAAGAAGCACTCGAGCAGCTCGCGCGCCGACGCCTCGGTCAGCGTGCCGTCGGCGAGCCCCCGGCGGTAGAACGGCAGCAGGTGCTGGTCCAGGTGGCCGGGGTTGAACGCGTCCCAACCGTTCAGCTCGGTGATCACGCCGAGGTGGCAGAACCAGTACGCCTGTAGCGCCTCGTGGAAGTCGCGCGGCGCGCGCGTCGGGACGCGCCGGCACACGGTCGCGATGCGCTCCAGCTCTGCCCGCCGCCCGGTGTCGGCGGTCGCGGCGGCCAGGTCCTCGGCCAGGGCGGCGTGCCGCTCGGCGAACGCGATGACCGCGTCGCACGCGATGTCCATCGCGACGAGCTGCTCGTGCCGGTCGTACGCCTCTGCATCGCCGGCGAAGTCGAGCGCGGCCATGGCGCGTGTGATGTCGGCCTTGAAATCGAGCATTCCCTTGCGGTAGATCTTGTCGTCGAGGACGGTGTGGCCGGGGGCGCGCTGCTCCATGAACTCGGTGAAGACCCCGGCGTCGTAGGCGGCGCGCCACTCCTCCGGCAACATCGCGAACATCCGGTCGCGCAGCGAGCGCCCCCGCCAGAACGGGATCACGGTGCGCTCGTACAGCTCGACGCACTCGGCCGGCACGCGGTACGAGGTCTTCGGGCGCGAGTCGAGGATTGCGAGGTCCTCGAGGCTGTGGCAGGTGAGCTCCGGGTACGTCGGCACGGCCTTCGGGTGCGGGCCCCGCTCCCCGACGATCAGCTCCCCTTCTCCGATCCAGAGCGTTTTGGCATCGCAAAGGAAGCGGAACGCCCGCGCGCGCAGCACCGGCGCGGACCAGCGGCCGAGGTTGTCCCGGTAAAACTTGGTCATCAACGCGGCGCGCTCCCCTGAGACAGAGGGGACCGCGTCGAGGGTCTCCTGCCGCAGCCGGCGGGTGCGTTCGTTCATCGCCTCATCCTCCGATCGTCGTCGGAACCCCGAGCGGCGCGAACACCGCCGCGAGCGATTCCATCCGTTCCCGGGGCGGCGCCGCCGTGCCGGCGAGCGGATCCTCCCGCCCGAGCCGCGCCCACTTGCCGGCGGCGGTCCGATGGTACGGCAGCAGGCTCACCCGCCGCACGTTCGGCGTCGCCGCCGCGAAGCGGGCAACGGCGGCGAGGCCGGCCTCGTCGTCGTTGAGCCCCGGGATGACCGGGACCCGCAGCCAGATCGCCACGCCGCGGCGCGCCACCGCCGCGAGGTTGGCGAGGATCGGCTCGAGCGGCGCCCCGGTCAGCGCGACGTGGCGCGCGGGGTCGAGCGTCTTAATGTCCCACAGGAGCAGGTCGGCGCGCTCGGCGACCGCCAGCGCCGCCTCGCGCGCGCCAAGACCGCAGGTGTCCACGGCCGTGTGCAGGCCGGCGCGCCGGCACGCCTCGAGGCAGGCGAGCAGGAACGCGGCCTGCGCCAGCGGCTCGCCGCCGGAGAACGTCACGCCGCCCCCCGACTCCTCGTACGCCATGCGGTCGCGCACGACTTCGGCCGCGACTTCGGCCACGGTCCAGCGGCGTCCAGCGATTTCCCGCGCCCGCGCCGGGCACGCCCCGGCGCACTGCATGCACCCCGTGCAACCATCCGAACCGACCGCCGCCCCGGCCGGGAGCGGGCCGCCCGGCCGCCCGCACGCGGCGGCGCAGGCGCCACACTCGAGACAGCGGGCGGGGTTGACGAGCACTTCCGGCTCGAACGCGATCCCCTCCGGGTTGTGACACCAGGGACAGCGCAGCGGGCACCCCTTGAGGAAGACCGTCGTCCGGATGCCCGGCCCGTCGTGGAACGACGCCCTCTGCACGTTGAAGACCGTGCCGGTCGGCTCGCTGGCGGCGGCGAATGGACCCAGGTTGCGCGCACCCATCCCATCTCAGAATAGGCCACGCCCGCCCCGATGTCTCGTGCGGCGGCCGGCGGCCTGCGGGTACAATGAAACGCTGCCCAGCGCCGTACACACGAGGGGGAGCAGGCGCGCCATGTACGAACAGTTCTACAGCCTTTCGGCCCCGCCGTTCTCGATCACGCCGGACCCGCGCTACCTGTTCTTCTCGCGCCGGCACCGCGAAGCGTTCGAGCACATGCTGTACGGCATCACCCAACGCAAAGGGTTCATCCAGATCACCGGCGAGGTCGGCGCGGGCAAGAGCACGCTGTGCCGCGCGATTCTCGAGGAACTCGGGCCCGGCTACGCGACCGCGCTGATCTTCAACCCGGCGATGAGCCCGATCCAGCTCCTGCGCTCGATCCTGCACGAGCTCGGCCTCCCCGACACCGGCAACGACCGCCTCCGCCTCACCCGCCGCCTCAACGAGTTCCTCCTCGCCCGCCTCCAGGCTGGCCAGGACGTCGTGCTGTTCGTGGACGAGGCACAGGACCTCACCGACGGCATGCTGGAGGAGGTCCGGCTGCTCTCCAACCTCGAGACCGACGACCGCAAGTTGCTCCAGATCGTGCTCCTCGGCCAGCCGGAGCTGCGCGACCGCCTCGATCGCCCAGAGCTGCGCCAGCTGCGACAGCGCATCACGGTGCGCTACCACCTCGGTCCGATCGAGCCGGAGGAGACCGAGGCGTACATCCTCCACCGCCTCGTGGTGGC
>Ga0209540_10003646_pt1 | contig 10411 bp, 7 predicted proteins | sample BarGraIncu01121A_FD_184501 | JGI IMG/M metagenome (GOLD analysis project Ga0209540, IMG submission 184501) | Arctic peat soil microbial communities from Barrow, Alaska - Barrow Graham LP Incubations 011-21A (SPAdes) (version 2) | ecosystem: Environmental > Terrestrial > Soil > Wetlands > Peat... | reverse complement strand
TTTCGATATTCTTATCATCGTGCGGATGATAATTAGTTCCGACATACAATCCTTGTGCTTTCAATGCAAAAGTAAAAAAGAAAGGAATTGCAATTAGAAGCAAAATTGTGGTTTTTCCCGTTTTCATTTAAAAATAGGTTTGTTTAGTATTAGAAAAATTTCTAGACCTAATATAGTCAATGAATTCACGCTAATTACGAGAATTCATAAACCAACATCGGCAAATTTACAAATATTATTTTAAACATATTAGTGCTTCACTAAATTTAGCAAGAAAACATCATTTTCCCGTATATCAAGTTCTTTTGAAAATCCAGAGCTTTCCTTAACTTCAATTGTTTCGGTGGCAACCGGAGAACCGTCATTATGTTTCTTTAATTCTTCAACCTGCTGTTTATTGAGTTGTTTTGGTTTTCCCATGTCTACATATTGTGTATAAGCATCATTAATACGATAACCTACTTTATAAATCTCCAGAGTATAAGTTCCTACAGGTACGTGCGATATGCTTACTTTGACTTTACCTTTTGATTTAGACGGCAGATCTTTCACATAATAAGTCTGATTATTTACCGAATCCGGAAGCGTGTTTGTAAAGTTCCAAAGAAGTAGTTGAACACCATTATCCGTTTTGGTCGCCCATGAACGTGTATCTGCATTTTTCAATTCAGTTTTTCCAAGTTTATTCATAAATTGGTAGGCATAAAATGCCGATTTTGGAATTCCCTGAATGGTGAGTAGTCCAAATCCTCCGTGAAAAGGGGTAAAGCGGGGACCTGGTTCCTCAAAGATATCGGTGAATACCCAATACGACATTGAATTAACAGCGCTGCCGGCCTGTTTGATTTTATCCAGTATGTATGCCGCTTCATGATAACTGTCGTGAACAGGATCGGCTGGAGTGTAAGATGAACTCCATTCGGTATAATGCAACTCCAGGTTTGGTTTTGCAGAAGCAGCAATCTCCTTACGGGATTGAAGTACATCTCCACTTACAGCCATCGAATCCTTGCTCAATACTGTGCCACTGTTACCATATTCATCAAGAAATCCTTGTTGAACACCATACGAATGGGTGCTGATAAAATCGATTGGGATGCTGTTTTTAACGCAAAAATCAATCATTTCACTTTCCCAGGCTGCACCGGCAGTTCCTGGTCCTCCAACCTTGTAATCGGCATTTACGCTTTTGATAGCTTTTGCAGAGTATTGATACAATTTGAAATAATCAGCTTGTGTGCCTGTCCAGAATCCCGGTGAAAGATTTGGCTCGTTCCAGACTTCAAAATACCATGTTTTTACTTCATCTTTGCCGTAACGCTCAGTGAAATGTTGAGTAAGGTTGCGGATAAAATCTTCCCATTTTTTATAGTCTTTGGGTGGAGTAACATTTCCTTTCCACCAAAAGATAGTTTGTTTGCCACTAGCCAATGCATTTGGCATGAATCCCAATTCTACAAATGGTTTAACTCCTATACTTAACAGATAATCATACAAAGCATCAATGTACATGTAATTATATTGTGGGTTACCTTTTCCATCTTCGGTGTATACAGCCATATCGTCGGTCAAAAGACCGTGCATACGGATGTATTTAAAATCGCATTCCTTTTTCACAAATGCCAATTGTTGCTGCCAATCGGCCCGAAGACCTTCGTTGGCTCTTCCGGCTCCAACACATTGCTTGAACATGGTATTCATAGCGCCTTTTTCTGCACTATAATCAACATTGATTACCCGTTGGGGAATTTCCGTTTTTTTGCCCTTTTTATTTAGTGCAAAGGCAGAAGTAACTGCCAACAAGGTAATTGCGGCTAAAAGAAAACGATTTAATTTCATCTTAAATTTATTTTATGAGATTGTATAATTGTATTTTGTGAGTATGAGTTATTTTATCGGTTTATAGATGAAGTTCTTAAAAACAACCTCTCCTTTTCCCTCAGCGTAAAGACCGATTCGGAAACTCAAGAACTCACTTAACGTATTATGATTCAGTGAATAAACGTCAATATAGGTTTCATTTTTAATCCATTTTACACCATCAGTACTATAAAACATATCTACAGTATTTTCAATGTTTTTAAGTTTGGGAAAACCACGATTTTTAATCACATTCTTTTCAGATGCTTTGCTATCCCCGCATGTTGGTAAGGATGTTTTCCTTGTCGGCCATGATGCCCGAGAACGCAGTGTTGTTATAAAACATTACGAAACCTCCAACTGCATTTCCTTTAATCTCTTTTGGGTGAATTCCCCGCCGCTTGCGGCGTGGGCAGTTTATTTTTGTACGTTTTAGCAATTAAAATCTTGTCTGCGTCAATATGACAATATTCGTATTTCGTTTTAAATATTTTTTCCATATGTACTTTTTTTATAGCCGATATTCCTAAAATAAGTATATCGAAAAGTTAGCCCTGTAAGTTTGGTTCAAAATTCTACAAATATTTTACAAGAGTTATGGAAACAAACCTGAGAATCATAATTCCAATTGATTTCATTGTACTAAAAAACTATCTAAATTTGTCATGAAATTAATGAGGCTGACTGTGCTGACTTGAGCAGAACAATCAGCCACACACGTGTTAACTAATACCTAAAACTAATAATATATTGTGTACTTTGATTAATGCATTGATTAAATGGTAGTTGATTAAAGAATAAAAAAACAGAGTGCTTCTAAATTCGAACTACTTGCAAATTAATGGCTCTTCTAAATTCTGCAATTGAAATTTATTTTCTATGCCCATAAACTTGAGGACAAAGTTATATTAATTATCATTGGGTAATAGTGCCATTTCGTATCCGATAACGGCTGTATTTGTTGCAATAATGATTCTTATTATTGAAGATGTGTAAAATAAATAATTCTCAGATATACAGAAATAATTCTCACTGTTTGTTTATGTAAGTCCCTATGTTTGTAATTTGAAAATGCTGCAAGAAAAAAATGCATAAGTCGCAAGAGTATTATAACTTTGAGTCATCACACTTAAACTATAATAATCAAGTAACTTATGCAAACACAAAGAAAAGAATTAAATTATGAAGGACAAAATATTTTTGTTGGATTAGATGTTCATTTGAAAAGCTGGAACACGTCTATTTATTTTTTCTACATCCTCTTGTGTGAGGTAACCTCGATCCACCTTTGTCAACCTAGTTTTGTAATTAGCGAATGGATCAATAGCAATTAATCCGTTATTACGAGCATTAAGTATGATGCGTTTGAAAAATTGCATAAATTTAGCAGTTGTGTTTGCATTACAGCTTGCTGTTGTCAACAAATAAATTTCAAAATCACATATAAAGATGTTTTGCTATGTTAAATTGAATTTAGTTGAATAGTCTCTTTATCAACCAATCGCCTATGACACACTTTGCGTTCCTGTTTCGCACCTCGAAACCTTCTATGCCATGCTTATTCGCCGGGCATGAAGTTTCGGAGTCCACTTCCACCGCAAAGAAAGTCTCGGCGAAAAATGCAAGAGTACATACAGTAGCTATACCCTTGCAAAAAATAATGTCTAAAATATTTTAGTTTCATTAATAACTTTAAATAATTGTATTTGATAATAAACGGGGTTTCTAACAGCATAATCGTATTAGATTGTCTTTTGGCTTACTTTCCGATGTAGTTCCTAAGTATGATGTAGTTATATTGCTGTTAATTCAAAAGTAGTATTTCTGTTATTACTTTAAATTTTGTACTGTGAATTTAATTATTGTTGTTATTTTGCACCATTATCACTTGTATTGATAATAGTGCAATTTGTTACGAAATTAAATGATTATGAGTAATTCAATTTCAACTTTACTTATGAATAATTATATAAAACTTGCCCGGCACAGTCTCTTTGATTTTATGAGTTAATAGAAATATTTTATGTATAGCGTACTGATAAGTTAGTAATCCATGCCACTACCAACATCTCTGCATTTAAACTCGAAGACTACTATAGCAACTGTGTCCGTGCCTGTATGCGGGAAATGTTCGAACATATTGTCTTTGATAGTCGAGCAAAAGACAAAAGAAAGTAATAGAAGTTTTTCGATAAGTACTGCAAACCGATACTTATCACAAAAAATTGCTTCTTCTGGATAAAAGAAGGATGTATTTTTAACCACTACGAAAATCATAATGATTTGTAAATGAAAACTGAAAAAATAAACGAATATTCTGGCTGAAATAATATCTGAAAATCGACACTTATCGCAGCCAATTTATGTTTATCAACAACTCAAAATATGTCAAGTGTTTTTTTGCACCATTTACTTGACAATTACTTCTTGCAATCCCTCCTGCTCACTCAGTTTTGTAAACCATGTCTATTTAAATAAGTTTTCAAATCGCTATACCCGAAATGATATAATTTATAAGATTATAATAAATAACCCACGCCGCAAGTGGTCGGGGTATCGGGGATTAGTTTCTATTCGCCGCAAATGGCGGGGAATTTACCCAAAGAGATTAAAATTTATACCCTATAAGGTATAAAAACTATACAGGTCAATAGTTTATACCCGAAATGGTATAATTTTAAAAATAATTATTATATTTGCACCCGATAGCGGGTTAGCATATCACGTGTCATAAAAAGAAGCACAGCATCATTGTCAATGAGCAGTATACGTAGCCCTGCAGGCAGATTACAGGACGAGGCAATTTTTTGCGTGAAATGTTGTTCTTCTGCCACGAGTAAAGGTATCAAAACGGTAAACGTGCTACCTTTCCCCATTTCACTTTGTACCTCGATCTTTACATTTAACAGTACAGTAAGTCCCTGTGCAATGGTAAGTCCCAGTCCAAAACCTTCCCGGGTTTCTGCGTTCTCCAACCGCTCAAAAGGTTTGAAAATACGTCCTATCTGTTCTGGTGTCATACCTGTCCCTGTATCTGAAACTTTTATGGTCAGCATTCCTTCTTGATAACAAAGCCGTAGCTGTACTTCACCTTCAATTGTGAATTTTACAGCATTCGAAAGCAGGTTCCCCACTATTTGAATGAGCCGCTCTCTATCGCCAGTCACCACAGTATCTCCACCGATACATTCGTTGCTGAATGCCAATCCTCCTTTATGAGCTATCGGGTTGAACTCGGCAGTCAAAGTGTCTACGAGACTTTTTAGCCGGAATGGTTCACAGTTGAGCTCTTCTTTTCCCATGTCCAACCGATAGAAGTTTAGCAGAGCATTTAATAGGATAGTCATGCTGTCTGAAGATTGCAGGATGGTTTCGCATAACTGGGTACGTTTCTCTTTGTAACGTTCGTCAATCAACAGCTCCGTGCATCCCCGGATAGCGATAAGTGGTGCACGTAAATCGTGGCTCACAGTCAGCATCCTATTTTTACGTGCACTAAGTAGTTCCTCGTTGCTATGGTTCAACTTTTCCAACTGTATCCGATAGCGATACCTGTTCTTTAGGTCTTGACGTAAAATAAGATAGAGTACGATGGCAAGCAGCAACGCACCGATCCCCAGACAGGAAACAAGCCGCAAAGCTTTTTCTTGTCCGAGTAGATAAGCCTTTGTTTTTCCCTTCATTTGCACTTGTTCAACTATATTGAACTCAGTAATTAAACGATTGATTTCGCTATTCAGATAAGTACTTTGCTTGTTCAAACCATCCATGTGGGTGAACAGCTGTTTGTTTTGTTTGTCGCGGGTAAGTCGTATCTCATTCGTTAGAGAACGAAGTAAGGTATCGGAACGAGCCTGATTCTTTTGCAGAATAGCTTCATTTTCTGTTTGATTATGAATTTTTTTCTTGTTTCGGAATAAACCAAAGAAGCCACTGCCCTTTTTCTCGCTTTTCCCATAATTATCCCCAATCTGTTCCGCAAGATGTCGCCTATCTTGTTTAGCTTGTTGAATTATGTTGGGCATACGTTTATTTAGTAATTCATGGGTGGTTTGTAATTTTTTCAAATCTTTTACGATGGCAAGAGTTTGAGCATTTTTAGCAGAAAGCAGAGCTAGAATAGAAGTAATGCGGTTACGTTGGCTTTTGTCTAAAATCTGTTTTTGCAATTCTTGTAATAATGCTTTAATCTGATTCAGTTTTCCCGTGTAAACAACAATCTCTTTTTCGTTCCACGCAATCATTTGTTCGCTAAGTTGAGCGATATCGAGTATTTGTAAGGTGATAATCTCTGCCTGTTCTCGTTGTGCTAATGCTTTCTCTGCGCGTTTGTCTATGACTGATAGCTGTCGGTTTTCTCGGTAGATAAACGCTAGAAGAACAAAGAAAAGTAGCACGAGTGTTACATAACTTGTAATGATCTTTAGCTTTAAGGGAAGTAACGAAGAATCTATAAGTAAGTATTTAGAGTGCGTTGAATAATTGGAATTTAACTATATTGCTTTGCGATGATATTAAATGCACTTTTTCCGGTAAACTAGAGAGTTAATTTTGTATTTACTTTCAATGATTTCAGTCGTTTTTTAAGTTTTAAAAGCCATTCTTCCTAATAATGGAAGAGCATATTTTGATCTGTAAATTCTTATCTTGCTCTTTTCTTTCCTTACAAGCATCATTGTTTTTTTTCGGTATCAATTTTAGAACGTTTATTATAGTATTGTTGTAAAATTGAAGAGAGCATTGGGCGGAAAAAATTGTAGAAAAACTGATTTCTTGAGGTACCATCCAGCATAAGAGCCAGATGTTGTCCTCCAATAAAACACGAAGAATTAGTGGGAATTTTATCGTCAGAATAATTGCCGCAAAAATAATAAAACTCAAAGTCCTTCGCTTTATGCATGATGACTGCAGGAAATACAATCGGAATTCCACTTTTGTTCAAAAGCTTTCTTCCTTTGTCATTAACCATCAATTCATACGCTGAAATTGCATGATTTGTAGAATCAGCCATTTGAACAATGTCGAACCAACCTGTATAAGGTATTCTTTCAATGATTCCCAATTGAGTAATCCCATAGAAAAATGTGTGTATAAGTGGCTCTGATCCATTTAAATGTGTTTTTCCATCCAATATTTCTATCTTACCATTCTCATGCGCAAATACAATCCCAGAGTGTTTGAAATTCCATTTCCCTTCATGTTGTTTCTTATAGTTCTTTATCATCCAACATGGTAACTCTGAACTAGTTGAATCCAGCGATGCGAAGTACCTACCTATCCATCCGCTCCAACGGATTCCAAATTCATTTTCAAAATCTTGTTTTACGTTTGCTTTTGTGGGCGAAGCTATTACATTAAATTCAGCAAGAATCAGTTTTCTGCTTTTCTTCATTTCCTTCAAAAAACTCATATCTTTCTCAGTCAGACCTCTCTGCACAAATCCAGAACGTTTGACCACGTCGGCAGTTACTCCTGAAGTGCCAATGTAATAGGCTACATCTACATTTGAAGCAATATGACGAATGTCATTTTCAGTCATGTTTTGAAAATCTTTCACTCCATATTGTTTGTTTTTTAACGGGCGTAGTCCTAAATAGTCTTTACTTCCATCGTACAGCAGTCCATTTTTCCGAACGTATCTGTCATGTTTCAACACCCAAAAAAGTGGTTGCTTTTCTTGCCCATCCCGAGTCAATCCTGTTTTATCCATAGCAAGTACTACCATTGGTTTCTTCGGTACAAACCACCAGGCAACTCTCATCCCCACAAGTAGCATTACTGGTGACAGAAGTAAAATAATGATAGTCCATTTTCGTATTTTTTTCATATTGCCCGTTTTAAAACCGTCTTTGATACGAGACTGATACATCAATTTGATTCCCTTTTTGTCCTACCTTATATTCCTGATTATACAAAGAAGTTGAGACGGACAGAATATTCATTTTTTTTATACTGCGTTTGTACCCAAGAGACACCCCTTTAGATATCAACTTATAGGTTGCGTTATTATAAGCAAGATTCGCATTTGCATCATCAGGAGAAATTCCATAGTTTACACTTACGCTCAGATAATCATCAGAGCCTCCAAAATAATATCGAGAGATAGCGGTATATGAATGTGATATATTGTTTTCTCCCGGGACTAATGTCACCCTTGCACTAAACCAGTAATTTTTGTAGTATTTTGATAAGCTACCGACGTATATCCAGGTAGAACTACTAAACTTCAAATATCTGAATCCAAGTTCAGCCTCAAAACTTTTTGGCAATGATGCGTATAATGAAGTACCGACCCGGTAATGCGGAAATACGGATGACACATCAGATATTCCCACATTGGTGTACGCATACAAGCCTTTGCAAATACGGGGATAAGCATCTATCTCTGCCTGCAAGGCAGTATTCCCAAAACGAGTTCCACGGTTTACACGTCCTGTTATCGATCCCAAGGAGGTGTATCTTGCATATTCAACATTTAAAATCTGCCATGGAGATTTATGCAAATAATCGCCGTAACTTCCATCAAACCATGTAAAATCATACCCCACGCTTGCTTTATTAAGAGAAGCAGCATCGTTTATATCGAGCATTAACGATCTGACAGTTGTATTAGATGGATCTTTTTGCAATATCGCTGTCCCGACTTGATATGCCTCAATATATTTCTTGTCGGATTTGAGTATTTTTATTTTTCTTAGTAATAATTCTTTGGAGTCAGGATGATATTGCAAACCCTGATTACAATAGTCTAAAGCTGCTAAGGAATTGTTATTCCAATACTCTAGGTCAGTTATAGCTGCCGAGGCATCCTCAAACCCGGGTTCTTGCTTTAGCACTATCAAAAATTCAGTTCGGGCACTATCTAATTTATCTGTCCATGTATAAACCCGACCGAGAAACACTCTTATGTCATTATAACCAGGGCTCTTTTTTAAGGCTATATGACAGTACTGCACGGCCAATGGATAGTTTTTTTTATCAAATGCTGCCTGTCGTGCCAATCGAAACAAAGAATCGGAAGTGAGGCTCTCTTGTGCAAAAATCGTTGTTATACCCAAGCAAAGCAGCGAAAAAACTAATATTAAAAGTCTTTTCTTGTATGCACTGATAATTAATATGCTCATAAATTAATTGGATTGAATTTGTTATTATCCATAGATTGTGAAAAGTAAATATTGAGAATTACTTCACACCATATCTAGTTAAAATGCTATCCGGTATCATCTTTCTCTTAGTTATCATAATGTCATTACGCTCTCTGAATTTATTCATTAGCTGGGTTAGTTTAGTCCGCTCTTTATCATTATTAGCTACTGGATCTAATCCCATATTAGCCGACAATTGAAACAGGTTATTGCCGCTTAGCATATAATTGCCCGACAAATATTCGCTTACACCTTGTTTTGTGGGTATTAACGGATAATTACTGTTATTTCTAAAATAACGAACCGTGTCTAACCCAGCTCCCAACCATGTAACCAATGACGGTGTTTTGATGTGGTATTGTTTTTTTACAAAAGCCAGTAGGCTTGGAGTAATATCCAGATGAGACACCATAGCCGAAAATTTAGCAGTCCGCTTCAGCATAGGACTATAGATAATCAGCGGAACATGGTAGCGGTCAATTTTTGTACTCATTGGAATATCCGGCATTCGATGATCGCCGGTAATAATAAAAATAGTGTTTGCAAACGACGGACGTAATGCATAAGATTTAAAGAGATGACGCATTGCATCATCCAAATATAGAATGGATGCGTACTGCGGCTTATATTTACGATGTTGACTAATGGATAATTCATCAAATTTTAAATCTTGCATTTTTTTCTCAAAAAGTGCATTATATTTATTCTGATCATTTAACTTGAATGGGCTATGTGTGGCAACAGTGAGCAATATATTGACCTGAGGTTTATCATTTTGGCGTTTATCCAATTCTTCCAAATACCTTCTGAATAATTCTGAGTCGCCATAACCCCAGGTAAAACCTTGAGAACTTGAAGGTAATTTTTTATAGGAAAGATCATAGGTTGCTTCATCGTAAATATGATTGACATTCTGGCGCATCATAAAAAGTTTCATATTATCAAACTTCGAATCACCTCCATAAAAGAAAGATGAATTGTAACCATTGGCTTTTAATATACTTATAAGACTCAGTTGAGACGGCATATGTTCTCCCAGCTCGGCAAACCCGTGTTGTCCGTAAGGGAGTGAGCCAAGAACAGACGGAAAAACCTCAAAAGTTCGTCCGGCAGTACTCAGACAATTTTCCCAATAAAGACTATGCTGCGATAATGAATCAATAAATGGAGTAAAACTACCCAGATATGCATTCTCATTACTAAAAGCCCTGCCCAGTCCTTCTACAACCACAAAAACAATATTGGGAGATTTGTTCCCTTTATTGAAAAAGGGAGATAATACATCCTTTACACTATCGGCATGAAGAAAAGGGTAATTTACATCATCTTTAAATGCAAAATCATTTACATACTTGCTTTCATTACTATTTCCTACCAGATTATCTGCAAACTTTTCAGATATTTTT
>Ga0209540_10003644_pt1 | contig 10413 bp, 7 predicted proteins | sample BarGraIncu01121A_FD_184501 | JGI IMG/M metagenome (GOLD analysis project Ga0209540, IMG submission 184501) | Arctic peat soil microbial communities from Barrow, Alaska - Barrow Graham LP Incubations 011-21A (SPAdes) (version 2) | ecosystem: Environmental > Terrestrial > Soil > Wetlands > Peat... | reverse complement strand
GCGTCGAGCCTACCAACAACCACGCCGAGCGCGGCCTGCGCGGCGCGGTCATCTACCGCAAGCTCTCGCTGGGCAGCCAGTCCGAAGAGGGCGAGCGCACCATCGCGCGGCTGCTCTCGGCCTCGGTCACCTGCCGCCTGCAGCGGCGCTCGCTGTTTGCCTACCTCAGCGACGTGCTCGCCGCCAAGATCCGCGGCGACCCCGTACCGCTGCTCACCTGAGCGCGGCGACAGGGGAACTGAACGCTTACGGTTTCTGGACGGGGTCGGTGCTCAGCTGTGGCCCTCCGTGTCGGGGTGCGGTGAGGTGTCTCGTCAGCAATGCGTCGGTGACCAGAGTCTATGCGCGAGTACCCCCAGGCTCCTCCGTGGGCAAGAGCGTGTGGAGGATTCCGTCCATGCGCCTCTTCACCTCCGGGTCCCGCTCGGCGGCCACTGCGTTGGTAAGGGCCGTCACGGCACCCGGGCGGCCGGTGGCGGTGAGGGCTACGGTGAGGGTGAGAGCATTGGCGGCGCCGAGGCGCACCCCCGGATTCTCGTCCTTCAGTGCAGCGACTAGCGGCTCCACGGCACGCGGATCGCGGGTGGTGGTGAGGGCCAAGGTGGCACCAATGCGCACCTTCCAGTCCTTGTCCTTCAGCGCAGCGATCAGCGCCTCCTTGACACGAGGATCAGTCTCCATATTCTCGATCGCCCTTAGTGCGGCGTTGCGCACATCCACATCCTCGGTCCCGGTCGCCCTAATCAGGCCCTCCACATCCCGCTGCTTCTCCATCTTCTCGATGTCTGGCGCCTTCAACTTCCCGAACAGTCCCATGGCTTCCTCCGCTTGGTGGGAGCTGTAACCATACACCCGCCAACGGACGCAGAAGCCCAAGCGAGGCGTGCAAGGAACAGACGCAGGGGCGGGCGTTTCCTTGGTGGAAGGATGCGCCCGCCTTGCGTCAATCCGCCAATGTCAGAGCGCCTGTCAAGCTCGGCTGACGAGCCTGTGCAGGGCCTCGTCCATGCGCGACCTAACTTCGGGGATCTGATCGGCTTGCATCGCGTTGAGCAGCGGCAACACGGCACCTGTGTCGCCATTTATGCCCAGACCCACGGCGGCGCCCAGGCGCACCGTGTCGTCGTCGTCCTTCAGCGCCGCGATCAGCGCCTCCAGGACGCGACGGTCGCCGATTTCGGTGACAAGGTGGCCGAGGACCAAGGCCACCAAGCCGCGATCCACCGAGTCCTCGTCCTTCAGCTCAGCGATCAGCGGCTCCACTGCGCGCGGGTCGTTCATCCTTCCGAGCGCCTCACCTGCGGCGACGCGCACATCCTCGTCCTCGTCACTGAGCGCCCGAATCAGGGCCTCCACATCTCGCTGCTTCTCCATCTCCTTGATATCCGGCCCGCCACGTGTGGCCCACTGTTGCCGGATACGGCTGACGAACTCCTCCGACTTCCGTCGAATCCCATCCACGACGTCGTCCCCCGGGTTGCCGGCCAAGTAGTCCTCCACCAACGGGAGGCAATCGGTCACGATCGGAAGGAATTCCTCGGGTGAGTGGGGGTCATCGTCGCCGCCGCGTTTGATGAGGCAGTCGCTGAGCATTCGGATGGACAAGGCGCAGCACTCGTAGGTCGCAGTGTGCCATTCCTCTCTCGAGAGACGCAGGTCGCCGCGATGGAGGAGGAGAAGCTGATAGGTGGAGAGCGCCTCTCCATAGCGGCCAACGTCATGCTCGGGATCGCTGCGATTGTAGTAGCCCTCTGCGATGGCCATCATCCGAGCTGACCAGCGCTCTCCGTTCTCGCGAGCCCTGTGAACCTCCGGGACAAGGCGCGTGACAATCGGCGCGTTCGGGGCCAGGACTCGTAGCCGCTCGGCCAGTGCCTCGAATTCGTCGAACGACACGGCGCAGAGCATCTCGTTCTCCAAAGCGTTGGGCTGCAAGACCCGGAGGTTGCTCGGAAACTGCCCGCGGCCATGCTCATCGAAGATCTCGGCCACGGCGTGGAACTCACGACGCGCGGCCTCTCCGTTGCCCAAGTGAGCCCAGTAGTAAGCCCCGAGGTTGTAGCTCGCCAGGGCCCGATCAACAGGGCTCGTTGTTGCCTGCCGTGCCTCCTCGAAGGCCTCGATTGCGGGCATCAAGCGGCTCGCGGCCGCCAGGTCATGCCCTCGCTCCAGTAGCTGGTCCGCCGTTGGGTTCATGCGTCTCCTCCTATGAGTCTGCAATGGAATGGTCGCGATCGCGCTTCGACGAGCCAGAACTCGGAGGAACCCGGGCCCGGCGCCACAGACGTGATTGGCAGACTGCCGGCCAAGGTGGCAACGGCCATGCCATCCGCCATGCGGACGCAACGGAACTCTCCCGCGCCAGTGACTAGGCCCAAGAACTTGCCGTCGGCCGACAGACTGCCATCGACATATCTGGCGTTCCCCAAGCCGGTTACGGGCGTCTCCGTGAGGCGCCAGGCCGCGACGGCCTCCACCGAGCCCGACCGGAGTCTGTACGGCTCGGTCTCGTCTCGAGCAACCGCCCAAAGGCTGATCAACCGGCCAGCGGTGCCGTCGAACCACATGTCAACACAGAGTCCGTCTCTTGGATGGCGCGCCTGGTGGCTCACGAGCTCCAGAGCCGCGTCACCGCCTTGGCTGCGTTTACGGAAGAACGCGAGGGTGGGCGCAGGCTCGGGGCCGGTGTCCGTGAAGACAGCGCTTGAACGACCGAACCACACAAGCCACTCCTGGCAGTCAAGAAGCCGTGCGCCCATGGGCTCCCCCAAGCCAGTCTGTGCCGCATATCGACACCGCCCGAGAGTGTCAATGAAGTAGATGTCGCCCGCTCGATCGACAAGCCAGCAGCCGTCTTGATCGTCACCCACCGCGGCGTTGAGACTGCCCGGGCAGCCGTGCATCGGCACACGGCTGAGCGAGGGCAGATCCAGCACGAACTCGCTCCCGTACCCGGTCGCCGCATAGAAGCGATCGCGGCCATCGACGGCGCAGTAGTAGCGGCCAGTCAGGGCGCGTGCGAGCAGCACCTGACGGGAGGGCTGGCCTTCGATCAGCCACCAATCGTTCCCTCGTCGGTCCACGGCCCGCCAAGTCGAACCACCGAACAGCACTGCGAAACCGCCGCTGGCTCCGCCTGCGTCGTGCATCATCCGAAAGGCATCGACGCCGTGCGTCGTGAGTGCCAGCATCGTGCCGTCCGGCCGGGCCAGCCACTCCTGAGGGGTCTTCAGCAGGCCGCGCGGGAACAGACCATCGGTACCGCGTACCCGTTCCGGAACGCCTTCGCCGGGACGGCAGGCCGTCACGTTGTTCTCACGATCGAGCCACAGGAGCCGCGAGCCATCCCAGCCAATCTGCCCACGGATCATCCCAGCCCGCACCTCCCAACTGGGCGAAGGTGTCAGGCTGCCCTCGTAGGTCACGAGCTCGCCATCGCTGAACGCGACGGCGAAATCACCGGGACCGCATTCGCCCGCGGCCGCCGGTTCCACGTTGGGGCGGCGCTGCATCGTGCCATCAAGAGCGAGGAGCAGCGTGTCGCGGCCTTGACGCAGTACGATTATGGCCGTGTCCTCGCCGAACAGGAGGGCCGCGAGCTCGCCGGTCTGGCCGGCCGGAAGCGCTTGCTCCGAGACCTCCGGTTCCCCAACGGACACACGACCAAGTGCATCTGCACCCGCTTGGAACCAGAACTGGCCCTGGTGCCACTTGACGACTGGGGCCTCGAATTCCGGCAGGTGGCACTGGAAGTGGTTCGCTGGTTCTAGGTTCGACGGCATGCCGTCTGGCCCGGCGGAGCAGCGGTAGAGTTCTCCGACTCCCGACTCGTAGATCGCGACCAGGGCGCTTGCGTCGGGTGCGGAGGTCAGCGCCAAGAGCGGCTCTCGCCCTATGGGTAGCGTGGTCTCGGTCTTCCGCATCGAGTGTAGATTGAGTACCCGAAGAACGCCGAGGCTCTCCAGGACGAACCCCGCCCCCCGGTCGGGCGAGATGGCGATCACACGCGGTTCGTGGAACGCCAAGCTGGCCGTGACCTCGACGCTCAGACCTTCCGTGACGTCGGACTCGCTCTCCGACACGGCTTCTGGTGACGTACGGAGCCAAGTCCCGGGGTTTGGCAGGGCAGCTACCTGCGCGCGAGCAGTGGCGAAGCCCTCGTGGTTCACCAGTGCGACCAGCATCGCCGGATGCTGGCTCAAGCGCTGGGCGTGCCTCTGCAGGAAGCTTCGCCATTCCACAAGGGTCGGGCTCAGCGGTTCCGCGAGCGAGTAGTCGGCCACCAGTTCATAGGCTTGGCCGACCGAGACCCGGGCCGCCAGATACCCGAGTTGCGCCAGGAGTCCTGATGCTTCGACCAACTGCCCGCCGCTCGAAAGGTGGAATGGCAGCTCTGCAAGGGCTCTTGGGTCGGACTGCCAGTTCCCATCGCCACGCGGGTCAGCCACTTGTTGGAAGTACTGGGCGATCCCGCGATGGGCGGCATGCCTCTCTTGCTCTCCCGCCAGGTACTGCTCCGCGGCTGCCTCGCCCAGCTGGCGGTGGTAGAAGGCCAGCAGGGTGGTACCCTCGCCGGCGTGCTCGGAAAGATACGGTTCGAGGTCGAAGTAGAGGCGCGACCAGACCACCACCGGCAGCCGGTCCACCTCGGGCGACTTGGGCGACCGCGCGTGGAAGTCGGCCTTCACCGCTTCATCGGCCGAGAGCACGTCGACCAGCTCATCTTCCGACAGGCCGTAGCGCGAAGCTGCGAGATAAGCCAAGGCGTGAGACACGAGCATCTCGCCGTGACTGCCGGGTTCGGCCAGGCGGGCGAAAAGGTTATCCCTGATCAGCTCGGGGATCCCTTCGTGCAGCACGCGTCTGCTGGGCTCGTCGTAGGAAGGCCACAGCCGGGCCTCTTCGAAGGCGAGCTTGAGGTAGAGAGGACGGCCTTCGGGCTCGAACCGATCGAGGATCTCCTTGCGCTGAGGCTCTCGCAGTGTGCGCCCAGCCTTCTCGAGCCACTGCCCGAGGGCCGTCTCGCCCTCCACCCTGGTCATCCGATCGAGCGGCAGGAACTGGGGCCCCGGGCGCTTGGCACGAAGGGTCCTCTCGTGGTCGCCCTGAACTGTCGAGACGACGAGCTGCACGTGGTCAGGCAGGCTCGCCGGAAGCCAGTTCAGGGCGCGTGCCGGATCGGTGGCGCCGAGCTGATCGAGCGCGTCGAGGAAGACGATGAGCGGGCGTTCGGCCGTCGCGAGCTCGAGCCGCTTGCCGAACTCGACGGCCAGTTCGCTGTACTCGGTCGGCACGGTCGACTCGTCCACGCCGTATGCTCGCGTGATCTGCCGGCACAGGTTGCCCAGCAGCGTGCGGCCGTCCGAGGAACCCGGGGTTGCGCCGATGAAGCGAGCGACTGTGAAGGCTCGCGAATGGGCGGCCCTTGCCTGCTTGAACGCCTTCGCCATGAGCGCCGACTTGCCGGAGCCGGGCTCGCCGATGACGGCAAGCGGTCGCTGCACGTTGGCGTTCAGGTACTCCGCAATCTTCCTCAGCGGCTTCTCGCGCCCGATGAAGACGAGACAGCGATCCTCTCCGAAGACCTCGTGCGCCTCGATCTCGGCCTCGACGGCCTCCTCCGATTCAAGCTTCGCAAGCTGGCCCAGAATCATGCTCGCGAGGTTCCGCCAGACGTCGTTGCAGAGCGTGTGCGGCAGGTCCGTCTTCTCGAGCAGCTTCAGGCAGTCGTCGAGCGCTTCAGGCAGGTCGCCGATGTGGTCGAGCGTGATGCCTGAACTCATCCACGTTGCCTTGTAGTCCGAGATGTTCTTTCCGAGCAGCGGGCGGAGTCTCTTCTCGATGAGAGCGACGAGTCGGGCGTGGGCCGCCGTGTCCGGAACCCATCGGCCGTCGGCCTCGGTCGCATCGAGGTAGTCTTTCGCGCTGCCATCCGCAGGTGCGGCGTCGGCGAGCGGCTTGCCGTCCTGGGTCAGGATCGTGCGGTTGAAGCCGAAGACGTGCTCGGCCGCATCCTTCGCCTCGAGCGCGCCGCGCACGATCTCCTGCTCCGTGGCGGAGGCGACGTACTTGGCTCGCCTCGGGTCGTCTTCCTTCCAACCGAGCCCGTCGACCCCAGCGAGCAGGATCGTCCGCATGCGCGCCTCGATCGCCCACCACTGCTTCTCCTCAGCATCCTGCGCCGCCCTGCGGGCATCGGCGGTCGCCACCTCGGGGGCCGCGACTTCGCGAGGCAGCAGGACGTACTCGGCGGGTTCGGCATTCTCGTCGAGCCGATACCAGCGGCCCAGGAGCGTCCGGTCGGACTCGGGCCCGCCGGCATCGGGCACCTTCGCCAGAATCGCCTCGAACTCGGCCCTCTCGATTCGCGACGGCAGCGGCCGCCAGCCGTAGCGGTCGCCGAGCAGGACGATGAAGTTAGGCCGCGGCGTCAGGCGCTGGCAGCGGGCGATCTCGTCGAGGCAGATGGCGACGGCGCGCTGGTCCAGACCGGCTTCCTCGCTGACGCCCCAGCGCAGGTCGATCGCCTGGAAACGGCCCTGGCGACTCGCGCACAACTCCGCCAATCGGGGGAAGACGTAGCGCTGCAGCGCGTTTCGCTCCTCGATGAAGTCGTTGAAGGTGGAACTGACGAAGACCCTGAAGGCCCGACTCGACCCTGCCGCCTGTGCCGTCATTTGCAGCCACTACGCTTCCGCGATGCCCAGATGCTTGAGCGCCTCGGCGGCGGCCGTGCGCACGTACGCATCCTCGTCTTCGAGGGCGGAGATGAGGGGCTCCACTGCCCGCGCATCGCCCATCTGGCCGAGGCCCTCGGCGGCCGCCCGGCGCACGCGCCAGTACTCGTCCGCGAGGGCTGCGATCATGGGCCCTGCGGCCCGGGCGTCGCCGATGTTGCCGAGCGCCCAGGTGGCATCCCAGCGCACGTCCTCGTGCTGGTCTTTGAGGGCGACGATGAGGGGCTCGACGGCGCGCGGGTCGGCGATCTTGCCGAGCGCCGCGGAGGCAGTCGTGCGCACGTCCTCGTGCTGGTCTTTGAGGGCGACGATGAGGGGCTCCACGGCGCGCGGGTCGGCGATCTTGCCGAGCGCCTCGGCGGCAGCCTTGCGCACGTCCTTCTCCTCGTCTCTGAGGGCGGCGATGAGGGGTTCGACGGCGCGCGGGTCGGCGATCTTGCCGAGCGCTCGCGCAATGACCAACTTGGCCACAACGACAGGCGTGGATCGGTCTTCGAGGGCGGCGATGAGGGGCGCAACTGCCCGCGCGTCCCCGATCTCGCCGAGCGCCACGGCGGCATAGTGGCGCACGTATGCGTTCTCGTCGCTGAGGGCGGCGATGAGGGGCTCGACGGCGCAGGCGCCGATTTGGACCAGCGCCTCGGTGGCGACCGTGCGTTCCGCGTCTTTGAGGGCGGCGATGAGGGGCTCGACCCCCCGGGGGTCACCGATCTTGCCGAGCGCTGCAGCGGCAGCTCTGAGCACGTGCCCCTCCTCGTGCTTGAGGGTGGCGATGAGGGGCTGGACTGCCCGGAGATCGCCGATCTGGCCGAGCGCTCCAGCGGCAGCCTGGCGCACGTCCTCGGCCGCGTCCTGCAAGGCGGCTATGAGGGGCTCGGCAGCCCGTGCGTCGCCGATCTGGCCGAGCGCCTCGGCGGCAGCCTCGCGCGCGTCCTCGCCCGCGTCCTGCAAGGCGGCGATGAGGGGTGCGATGGCGCGGCCATCGCCGATCTGGCCGAGCGCCCTGACGGCAACGATGTGCACGCTTGGAACCTTGTCTTTGAGGGCGATGATGAGGGGCCCAACGGCGCGGGCGTCGCCGACATCGCCGAGCGCCGAGGCGGCATTCCTGCGCGCGGCCTCGTTCCCATCCTTGAGGGTGGCGATGAGGGGCTCGACGGCGGGGGTACCGATCTCGATGCAGTTCCCCCACTCGCCCCTTGCTAGCCAGTAGGCTGCCCCGACCTCACTGCGATCGGGACTCCAGGAAAGTTCGTGCAGCGCCTCAGCGGCAGCTTTGCGCACATCGCCGTGCTGGTCCTTGAGGGTGGCGATGAGCGGCTCCACGGTGCGGGCGTCGCCGATTTGGCCGAGCGCCCCGGCGGCAGCCATGCGCACGGCCTCGTCCTTCTCATACACCAACGCCTTGAGTAGCCCCGGGACGTCTCCCTTGAACTTGAGCTTTGCGACATTTGGCGGTCCGAACAGCGGCATGGCGTGACCTCCTCAGGCCTGGTCGGACACCGACCGGGGTTCGCGATCAGGGTCGGGAGCCGTGCGATCTGGGCCACCGGGAGCGACCTGCGAGAACTGGGACGACGCGAGCTCCGCTTGGCGCACGCCGTAGAACTTCACCCACATGGGTTCTCAGTTCCACGCTGCGAGCACTTCAAGACCCGCTCCTCTCGCGGCCCCTGCAGGGCAATCCTGAGGGTCCGGGTCCTCCCGCGGGGCCCAGCAGCCTTCACGCTACCACTGATCCAGGCGCAACTGGCGTATGCTTGCCGTTGGTGGTGACGGCTCGATTGCCGACACCCTGCTGGCAGGACACCTCGCCATGGTGCACTACGCCTGAAAACGGCTTGCCACTGAGCCCGCGCCCCCTGTCCAGCGGGTTCTGCCTGCCCACAGGTCTGGCTGACCTGTGACGCGAGGATCAGCCGTGGCTGGCGCCTTGGATCTCCGCCACCGTCTCCTCGCTCGGCAGGCCGCTCGACAGGGTTACGACCATGACCGTCGGCCCGAACGACTTCGCCGCGTCAAATGCCGCCCGCACCGCGGCGAACACCGACTCTTCGTCTCCCGGCGCGAAGGTGCTGAGGCGGCCCACTCGGCAGCCGTCGAATGCCCTCCCGCAGCGGTCGGCGATCCGTCGGCAGAACACAGGACGTGCCTGCACGCGCGCCGCGTCGCGCCCGCGCAGATCGTCGTGACCTGTGAGACGGCTTGCGCCCCCCACGTGTGCCGATCACGTCGGGGGGCCCACCGGCCGAGCAGGGGCGCCATGCTGGCCGCCGTCCGGGTCGGTGGTAGCCGTCACTTGGTCCGTTTCTGGCCACGCTTGCGCCTTTGCGACGGCCTCATGGACAGCACATGTCATTCACGCACCGAGCACCGAGCAGACGAGGCACCGATGACAAGCACATCGAGCAGACGGCCCGAACGGTATGACGGACCACGGAGCGCAGTGGGGCTGTGCGTCTCAGCGTACGCTGACCTCGAGCGAGGCCGTCTGGCCGTCGACCTCGGGGGCAAACGTGAACACGAAGCCCGTCGAGCCGGGGTTGACCGCGTAGATGAACGCGGTGGACGTGCCGTAGTTGGGTTCGAGCGGGCTCATGTCCAGCGCGTTGCAGGCTTGGCGCCTGGCAAACGTCTTCACTGCGGCCCCCGCGGAGCCGGTGAGCGAGAACTGCGCGGGCTTGATCTGTGGCGTCTCGGTGCCTGAGTTGAACAGGTCCACCTCGACGAACATGAGTTCCTTGCCGTTCGGCGGCGGGATCTGACCCGGCGCCTCCGGCTCGACGGGCACAGCGCTCACTGTGAACCCCCAGGGCCCGGCGGTTTGCTGCTCGCCGACCGCCGCCGGGGCAGAAGACCGGGAATGTCGTGATCACCACGTAGCCTCAACGCAGCACCGAGGGTGTAGCGCTTAGTATCTGAATTCGCGTAAGCGTTCAGGTCCCCCTGGCCATTGGGTGAGCAGGGACCTTCCTGGGTCCGGCGAACACGGGCGCTATGGAACGTGCCGAGGCGGAGGCGATACTCGACGGCGACCGGGAGACGGCGCTCGCCCTGCTGATGCGAATCGATGAGCTGATCGAGGCGAACCGACGGCTGGAGGCCCGCGTCGCAGAGCTCGAACAGCGTCTCAACCGAAGCTCGCGCAACTCCTCGCTGCCACCCTCGGCCGATCCGCCCTCGGCACCGCCGAGACCGCGCAGGCCAGGCTCGGGCCGAGAGCGAGGCGCCCAGCCCGGCCACAAGGGCAGAAGCCGTCCCCTCCTTGCGCTCGAGCGCGTCGACGAGCTCATCGAGCACTGGCCCGAGCGCTGCCGTTCATGCGCGCGACCTTTTCAGGAGGAGGAGCGCATCGCGGTCGCCGCGCCGCAGCGCCATCAGGTCTGCGAGCTGCCCGCGATCGCCGTGTGGGTGAGCGAGCACCGCCTGCACCGGCTGCGCTGCCCCGCTTGTGCCGCCGAGACGCGGGCAAAGCTGCCGGCCGGGGTGCCGCCGGGAGCCTTCGGCCCGCGCCTCCAGGCGGCGGTCGCCACACTCGCGGTGCGCAACCGCGTCTCCAGGCGCGACACCACAGAGCTTCTTCGCGAGCTGTTCGGCGCCACGCTCTCGAGCGGCTCGATCGACGCCATCGTGCAGCACGCGGGCGCGGCGCTCGCAGAGCCCCACGCTCACCTTG
>Ga0209540_10003643_pt1 | contig 10420 bp, 8 predicted proteins | sample BarGraIncu01121A_FD_184501 | JGI IMG/M metagenome (GOLD analysis project Ga0209540, IMG submission 184501) | Arctic peat soil microbial communities from Barrow, Alaska - Barrow Graham LP Incubations 011-21A (SPAdes) (version 2) | ecosystem: Environmental > Terrestrial > Soil > Wetlands > Peat... | reverse complement strand
CGGCAGCGACCAGAGCGCGGTAGTAGTTGCGACCGATGCGGCCGAACCCGTTGATGCCAACCTTGACAGTCATGTGCAGGACTCCTTCTCACCGGATGCTCCCGCACCCGGAACAGACGTTCGGACGTGGTCAGCCTAACGAATCCCCCCGGCCCGCGTGCACCGGGGGCACGAGTCAGTAACGGCTACTGCTCGTCGTAATCAGGAGGCAGGACGGCGGCCGTGTCAGGCACGCCGAGCTCCACCGCGCGACGGTCGGCCATGGCCAGAAGTCGGCGGATCCGTCCGGCGACGGCGTCCTTCGTCAGCGGAGGTACGTGAAGGGCGCCGAGCTCCTCCAGGGAGGCCTGCTTGTGCTCCAGACGCAGCGTTCCGGCAGTGAGGAGATGCCCCGGTACGTCCTCGCCGAGGATCTCCAGAGCGCGGCTCACGCGCATACCCGCCGCGACGGCCGCATGGGCCGACCTGCGCAGGTTGGCGTCGTCGAAATTGGCCAGCCTGTTCGCCGACGCCCGCACCTCGCGGCGGACACGGCGCTCTTCCCAGGCCAGCACCGTCTGATGGGCGCCGAGCCGAGTGAGCATGGCGGCGATGGCGTCCCCGTCGCGGATCACGACACGGTCGACGCCCCGGACGTCACGCGGCTTGGCGACGATCCCCAGGCGCCGGGCGGCACCAACGAGCGCCAGCGCCGACTCCTGACCGGGGCAGGTCACCTCCATGGACATCGATCGGCCGGGCTCGGTCAGCGAGCCGTGCGCGAGGAACGCCCCGCGCCAGGTCGCCACGGAGTCGCACATGCCGCCGCCGACCACGGACGGCGGAAGCCCACGTACCGGACGGCCACGCTTGTCGACCAGCCCCGTCTGACGGGCGAGCGCACTGCCGTCCTTGATGAGGCGGACGATGTACCGGGTGCCACGACGCAGGCCCGACGAGGTGACAGTGACGAGCTCGGACTGCAGGCCGAAGACCTCAGTGATCGTGGAACGCAGCCGGCGGGCTGCCGCGCCGGTGTCCAACTCGGCCTCCACGATGATCTGCCCACCAGCGAGGTGGAGGCCACCGGAGAACCTGAGCATGGCGGCAGCTTCCGCGCGGCGGCAGCAGGGTTTCGTCGTCACCACTGCCGCCAGCTCTGACTTCACCTGCTGGGTTAACGCCATTGGGCAATCTTGCCATACAGCACGGGGTGTCCCGGACCCGATCAGAGACCCATGGCCCTGGCCAACGAGGCAGCCAAGAGCAACGGGTCGTGGCGCGCCGAACCGTCACGCATGCCCAGCCTGGCGATGTGCAACTGTGCGCCGAGGCTGTCGACGTACGTCCCGAGATGACCGTCGAGCCGCGCGAAGCGCTCGTCGGCGATCACGTGGTCGAGCCGAAGCGTCGGGGCATACTCGGCGAGCACGTTGATGTGCGCGGCAGGCGAGAACTCGGCCGTCTCGTCGTCCGGAACCAGGTTGAGCACGAGGATTCGCTGCGCCGGGGAGCTGACGATCGCGTCCGCGAGCTCCGGTACGAGGAGGTGCACGAGGACCGACGTGAACCAGGAGCCCGGACCCAGCACGATGAAGTCGGCCTCCCGCAGCGCCACCACTGCGTCGGGATGAGCGGGTGGGCGATCTGGCCGCAGCCGTAGCCCGACGACGCGTCCCGGTGTCTTCGCGATGTGAGCCTGGCCCCGTACGACCATCACCTCGTCGGGGGCGTCGGTACGAAGCCCGACGACGTCCGCCTCGATAGCCAGAGGGACCGCCGACATCGGCAGCACACGGCCACGTACCCCCAGCAGCTGGCCGACCATGTCCAGGCCTTCGACGGGGTCCGCGAGTCGCTGCCACAGGCCCGCGATGAGGAGGTTGCCGATCGCATGTCCGGCGAGCGGACCATCGCCGGCGAACCGTGACTGGAGCACCTCGGCCCACAACCTGCCCTCGGAGTCGTCGCCGCACAACGCGGCCAGTGCCATGCGGAGGTCGCCCGGGGGCAGGCACCCGAACTCCTCGCGAAGCCGACCAGACGACCCGCCGTCGTCGGCGACCGTGACGATCGCCGTCAGCGAGTCGGTGAGCCGCCGCAGCGCCGTCAACGTCGCCGAAAGACCGTGCCCACCTCCCAGCGCCGCCACGGCCGGGAGCCTGGACAGTTGACGGGTCATTCGCGCCCGAGATCCCTGTGCATGACCTGGACCGTCAGCGACCGCTCACGAAGCCGGCGGGCCAGTTCCTCGGCGATCGCCGTCGAACGGTGCTTCCCGCCTGTGCATCCGATGGCGAGCTCGACCTGCCGCTTACCCTCGTCCACGTACCCAGGCAGCACGCTGTCGAGGAGTCCGAGCAGGTGGGTGAGGAACGGCTCGGTGGCTGGTTGCCCGAGCACGTACGACGACACAGCCTCCGACAGACCGGTCTGCGGACGCAGTTCCGGCACCCAATGCGGATTGGGCAGGAACCGTACGTCGAAGACCATGTCGGAATCGATCGGTACCCCGTTCTTGAACCCGAACGAGACGACGATGACACGGAGCTCGTCGCGGTCGTCGCCTCCGTACGCATGCGCCACCCGCTGCTGGAGCTGGTGGACGTTGAGAGAGGTGGTGTCGATGACCATGTCCGCTGCGGCCCGCAGGGTCGACATCATGCGGCGCTCACGCCGGATGCCTTCGATCATCCGGCCGTCCTCCTGGAGCGGCACCGGCCGCCGGGAGGATTCCTGACGCTTGACGATCATCTCGTCGGTCGCCTCGATGAAGCAGATCTCCGCGGTGATGCCCTGGTCGGCCAGTTCCGAGAACACCAGCGGCAGGTGCTGCATGTCCGCGCGGCTGCGCACATCGATGACGACCGCCAGCTTCGTGATCCCGTCGGACGCGAGCTGTCGGACGAGCAGTGGCAGCATCACCGGAGGGATGTTGTCGACGACGTACCAGCCGTGGTCCTCCATCGCGTGCGCGGCCGTGCGTCGGCCCGCCCCGGACATGCCGGTGATGACGACGACTCGCTGTGTTGTCTCGTGCTCGCTCACAGCTTCCATTATCGCGAGGGACAACCGTCGAGTGGCTGAGGCCACACGGGCTCAGTCGAGGATTTCTCCTGTGGTGAGGTTCACGGACTCGGGAACCTGTTGGGACGCCACGGCCGCGACAACCGTCTCGGCAAGCCGTGGGCCGAAGCCCGGTGTCTCGGCGATCTCCGCCGCGGTCGCTGAGCGAAGCTTCTTCATCGAGCCGAAGCGGCGCAACAGCGCCTTGCGGCGCACCTCCCCCAGGCCAGCCACATCGTCGAGCAGCGACTCGACCATCGACACGCTGCGACGGCCGCGATGGTGGGTGATCGCGAACCGGTGCGCCTCGTCGCGGATCCGTTGCAGCAGGTACAGCCCTTCGCTGGTGCGGGGCAGTATGAGCGGGTACTCCTCGCCAGGGAGCCAGACCTCTTCCAACCTCTTGGCCAGGCCGGAGACGGCGATGTCGGTGACGCCGAGCTCGTCGAGGACGGCCTGAGCGGCGGCCACCTGGGGCGCGCCACCGTCGACCACCAGCAGGCCCGGAGCGTACGCGAAACCGCGGGGAGCCCGGGTCGTGGCGTCAATGAGCGCGGCAGCGGCCTCATCACCGTCGACCTCGGCGAGCAGCTGCCGTTCCTCGAGCAGGCGGTGGAACCGCCGGGTCAGCACCTCGGTCATGGCGCCCACGTCGTTGGAGCTGACCGTACGGACGACGAACCGGCGGTACTCCGACTTGCGGGCGAGGCCGTCCTCGAAGACGACCATCGAGGCGACGGTCTCCGTCCCCTGCAGGTGGGAGATGTCGAAGCACTCGATGCGCAGCGGCACGGTGGGAAGGCCGAGCGCTTCCTGGATCTCCTCCAGCGCACGGTTGCGGGTCGTGAGGTCGCTCGCCCGCCGCGTCTTGTGGCGCGTCAGGGCCTCGGCCGCGTTCCTCGTCACCGTGTCGAGCAGGACGCGCTTGTCGCCGCGCTGCGGTATTTGGATCCGCACCTTGGCACCCCGCTCGCTGGCGAGCAGCTGCTCCAGGAGCTCCGCCCCGGTCGGCAGCGCGGGCACGAGGACGAGCGGCGGTACGGCGCGGCGGCGCTCGACAGGCGTCATGTCCGGCGACACCTGCTCGGCGTAGAGCTGCAGCAGGAACGCCTCGATGAGCGTCGACTCATCACCCTCGTCGGCGCGGTCGGCAACCCAGCCCCGCTCCCCCTGGACACGTCCATCGCGGACGTGGAACACCTGGACCGCGACCTCGAGCTGGTCGACGGCCAGCGCGACCACGTCGGCGTCGGTGCCGTCCGTCAGCACGATCGCGTTGCGTTCGAGGATCTTGCGAAGTGCCCCCAGCTGGTCTCGGACGACCGCCGCGCGCTCGTACTCGAGATTGTGGGCCGCGGCCGACATCTGGTTCTCGAGCCTTCGCTCGATCACGCGCGTCTGGCCGCCCATGAAGGCGCAGAAGTCGTCGGCGATCTCACGATGGGCCTCCGGGGTGATGCGCCCGATGCACGGGGCGGAGCACTTGTCGATGTAGCCGAGCAGGCATGGCCGACCAGCCGCGGCCGCGGAGCGGAAGGTGGCGGCGCTGCAGGAACGCATCGGGAAGACGCCCAGGAGCGCGTCGACCGTGTCGCGGATGGCCCACGCGTGACCGTACGGTCCGAAGTAGCGCCAACCGCGCCGCTTAGAGCCGCGGCCGACGAAAACCCGTGGGAACTCCTCCGCCCAGCTCACGCAGAGCCAGGGATACGTCTTGTCGTCGCGGTACTTCACGTTGAACCGCGGGTCGTACTTCTTGATCCACGTGTACTCGAGCTGGAGCGCCTCCAGCTCGTTCTGGACGACCGTCCACTCGACCTTGGACGCGGTGAAGACCATGGTGCGGGTGCGGTGATGGAGGCCTGCAGGGTCCGCGAAGTAGGAGTTGAGCCGTTGCCGGAGGTTCTTGGCCTTGCCGACGTAGATGACAGTGCCGTAGGCGTCGCTGAACCGGTACACGCCGGCGTCGGTGGGAATGGACCCCACCTTCGGCCTGTACGTCACCGGATCTGCCACAGTCGCCCAATGTAGCCGCCAGGACCGACAGTCAAGGAAGTCTGTTGGAGCCGCCGCCCACGCGACGCGGTGAGATCCTGTGGATTCCCCATCCTTTGCTGTGAGTTCTGGGCGAGACTGGGCCCGTCAGACCGCTCGCCCGTAGGGTTGAAGCGTCAACCAACCAGGAGGTTCGATGTCTCCCGACGTCCCCCGTCGCAGTCTCTTCGCCGCAGGCATGGGCCTCACACTCGCCGGACTCGGCCTCGCAGCATGCAGTTCCCCCACGGATACCTCGACGGGCGGCGGCGCGACGACAGCCAGTGGTTCAACCGGTGGTGCCGCGTCCGGAAACTCCGTAAAGAAAGCGGACGTCCCCGTCGGTGGTGGGGTCATCATGCAGAACGCGAACTTCGTGGTGACGCAGCCCACTGCGGGCACCTACAAGGCGTTCAGCAACGTCTGTACGCACCAGGGCTGCCCGGTATCGGCGATCATGAACGGCGCGATCGTCTGCACCTGCCACGGCTCTCAGTTCTCGGTGAAAGATGGCTCGGTCATCTCCGGGCCTGCGAGAAGGGCGCTCGCCGCGGCGACCGTCACGCAGTCCGGCGACTCACTCGTGATTTCTTGACCGGCGGCGGGGGCGCCGCCACGACGAGCAGCTCAGCGACCCCGATGTCGGTGCCCTTGAGCGACTCGGCGAGGAACTGCCCCGTGTACGACTCCGGGCACGCCGCCACCTGCTCCGGCGTGCCGGTGACGATCACCTGACCACCCCGCGACCCACCCTCGGGTCCGAGATCGATGATCCAGTCGGACGACTTGATGACGTCGAGGTTATGTTCGATGACCACCACCGAGTTGCCTGCGTCGACGAGCTTCTGGAGTACGCCCAACAGCTTGCGGATGTCCTCGAAGTGGAGGCCCGTGGTGGGCTCGTCCAGCACGTACATGGTCCGGCCCGTCGCGCGCCGCTGCAGCTCCGCGGCGAGCTTCACACGCTGCGCCTCGCCGCCCGACAAGGTTGTGGCCGGCTGCCCCATCCGGACGTAGCCGAGCCCTACGTCAACCAGCGTCGTGAGGTGGCGTGCGATCGCTGGGATGGCCGCGAAGAACTCAGCACCCTCCTCGATCGGCATGTCGAGTACCTCGGCGATCGTCCTGCCCTTGTAGTGCACCTCGAGCGTCTCGCGGTTGTAGCGGGCCCCATGGCACACCTCGCACGGCACGTACACGTCGGGCAGGAAGTTCATCTCGATCTTGATCGTGCCGTCGCCCGAGCAGTTCTCGCAGCGACCACCCTTGACGTTGAACGAGAAGCGTCCGGGCTGGTAGCCGCGCACCTTCGCCTCGGGGGTCTCGGCGAACAGGGCACGGATCCGGTCGAAGACGCCCGTGTAGGTGGCCGGGTTGGAGCGGGGCGTACGACCGATCGGCGACTGGTCGACGTGGATGATCTTGTCGATCTCGTGGTAACCGTCGATGTGGGTGTGGCGACCCGGCATCTGCTTGGAGTTGTAGATGCGCCGCGCCAGCGCTGCGTACAGGATCCCGTTCACCAGCGTCGACTTGCCCGAGCCGGACACTCCCGTCACCGAGATCAGCTGGCCCAGCGGGAACGACACCGTCACGTCCTGAAGGTTGTTCTCCCGTGCCCCGACGATCGTCACCTGGCGGCCGGTCAGCGCCCGCCTCATGGCCGGCAGCGGGATCGAGCGGCGACCCGACAGGTACGCGCCGGTGAGGGACTCCTTGCTCGCCAGCAGCTCGCTCACCGGCCCGGAGACGATCACCTCGCCACCGTGCTCCCCCGCGCCGGGGCCGATGTCGACGGCCCAGTCGGCCGCTCGGATCGTGTCCTCGTCGTGCTCGACGACGATGAGCGTGTTGCCCAGGTTCCTCAGCCGGACCAGCGTGTCGATGAGTCGACGGTTGTCGCGCTGGTGGAGCCCGATCGAGGGTTCGTCGAGCACGTACAACACCCCCACGAGCCCCGACCCGATCTGGGTCGCCAGTCGGATCCTCTGGGCCTCGCCGCCCGACAACGTGCCCGCGGGCCGCGAGAGTGAGAGGTAGTCGAGGCCGACGTCGAGCAGGAACCGCAGCCGTTCCTGGATCTCCTTGAGGACGCGCTCCGCGATCTGCGCCTCGCGGGCCGTGAGCTCGAGCGTGGACAGGAACCTCGCCGCCTCGTCGATCGACAGAGTCGCGATCTCGGAGATGTTCTTGCCGCCCACGGTGACCGCGAGGGAGGTGGGCTTCAACCGGGCCCCGCGGCAGGTGGCGCACGGGATCTCGCGCATGAACTCGGCGTACCGCTCCCGCGCCACGTCGCTCTCCGCCTCGGCGTGACGACGCTTGATGTACGGGATGGCCCCCTCGTACTTCGCCGAGTACGTCCGCACCCGTCCGTACCGGTTACGGTGCCGCACGTAGACCGGGTCTCCAGCCCCCAGCATGACGAGGTTCTGGACCTTCGGCGTCAGATCACGGAACGGCGTCGACATCGAGAAGTCCTCGGTCTCGGCGAGACCTGCGAGCAGGTTCTGGAAGTAGCCGGCAACCGTCGGCGAGGACCACACCGAGACGGCGTTCTCCGACAGGCTCATCGACGGGTCGGGCACCACCAGCTCGGGATCGACCTCGAGCATCGTGCCCAGCCCTGAGCAGACGGGGCAGGCGCCCCACGGGCCGTTGAACGAGAACTGCCGCGGCTCAAGCTCCTCGATCGCGATGTCGTGGTTGTTGGGGCAGGCCAGCTTCTCCGAGTAGCGCCGCTCGCGGTTCTGGCTGGTCGCCGGCTCGTCGACGAAGTCGATCGACACCACGCCCTGGGCGAGCCGCAGAGCGGTCTCCACCGAGTCGGTGAGCCGCTGCTTCACGGAAGCCTTGACGGCGAGCCGGTCGATGATCACGTCGATCGAGTGCTTGCGCTGCTTGTCGAGCGTGGGCGGCTGGGTGAGCTGGTGGACCTCGCCGTCCACCCGGACGCGGGCGAAACCTTCGGTCGCCAGCTCGGTGAACAGGTCGTGGTACTCGCCCTTCCTCCCGCGAATGACCGGCGCCAGCACCTGGAACCGGGTTCCCTCGGGGAGAGCGAGGAGCCTGTCGACGATCTGCTGAGGCGTCTGCCGGCTGACGGGCTCGCCACACTGCGGGCAGTGAGGCCGGCCCGCTCTGGCGAACAGGAGACGGAGGTAGTCGTACACCTCCGTGATCGTGCCGACGGTCGACCGGGGATTGCGGGAAGTGGACTTCTGGTCGATCGAGACAGCCGGCGACAAGCCCTCGATGAAGTCGACTGCCGGCTTGTCCATCTGGCCGATGAACTGACGGGCGTAGGCGGACAGCGACTCGACGTAGCGTCGCTGGCCCTCGGCGAAGATCGTGTCGAACGCGAGGGAGGACTTGCCGGAGCCGGACAGCCCGGTGAACACGATCAGGGCGTCGCGAGGCAGATCGAGTGACACATTCTTCAGGTTGTGCTCCCGAGCGCCCCTGATAACAAGTCTGTCCATCACGCCCGACATCGTACGGGGGGCCGGCGACAATTCCCGTCCGTCGATCTCGCCCACGTAGTGCCAGGGTCCGGCTCAGGGCCCTAGGTTGGTTGTCATGATCGTTCCCGACGCTGACCTCGCCGAGGTCAGGCACCTCAAGAGGGCGGCGACGCAGCAGCTGCTCGGGGACACCATCGCGATCTCTGACAGCGACTGGCTCGGACCGACCGCTCTCCCCGGCTGGACACGCGCCCACGTCGCCACCCACCTGGCCCGTAACGCCGACGTCATCCGCCGCTACCTGACGCGCCTCGGGACCGGCCAGGAGCTGGAGAACGACGACATCGTCTCGGACCTCGAAGCAGGTTCGCGCCGATCCCCGCTGGAGATCCAGATCGACCTGGACACCTCGTCGGCCCTGCTCAACGGCGCGTTCGACCAGATGACCGCGGCGTGGTCGACGCCTCTCCACGGAGGGCTCGAGGGCCTCACCGCCGCGGACCTTCCGATGTTGCGCCTCAATGAGGTCGTGCTCCATCACGTCGACCTCGACTGCGGCTTCGTCTTCGGCGACATCGACGCGAGGGTCGCCGGGTGGCTGCTCTCGTGGAACCTCTACCGACGGAAGGACCTCGTCACCGGCCCCGGTATCGCCGTCCTCACTGGTAGCGGCCGTGTGCTGCGCATCAGGTCCGGACCGGGAGCGACCGAGGTGTCGGGCAGTGACGCCTACCTGCTCGGCTGGCTGACGGGCCGGCTCCCCCGGACAGCCGTGTCCGGTGCCGAACACGTGAGCATCGGGCCGCTGCGCTGAATCAGGGCTCAGTCGGCGAACGGCGTGACGCGATGATGCTCGCGATGGTCGTCACGACGAGGGTCCCCAGAATCACACCGAGCGAGACGCCCAGTGAGATCTCGCCGTCGAATCCCAGCCGGGCGTCGAAGCCGTACTCGTGCATCGCGTGGAGCACCAGCTTCACCCCGATGAAGGCCAGGATCACCGACAGGCCGAGCGAGAGATACACGAGCCTCGTCAACAGGTTGCCCAGCAGGAAGTAGAGCTGACGAAGCCCCATGAGGGCGAAGATGTTCGCGGTGAGCACGAGGTACGGCTCGCTCGTGAGCCCGTAGATCGCCGGAATGGAGTCGAGGGCGAACAGCAGGTCGGCGGTTCCCAGCGCCACGATCACCATGAACATCGGCGTCCACGTCCGGCGTCCGTCCTCGCGGACGCGCAGTCGCGTGCCATGGAACTCCTCGGTGAAGCGAAGCCGACGCTTCACCCACCGGGTCGCAAAGTTGTCGGTGGCCTCCTCTTCGGTGTCCTTCTCGAAGAAGTCCTTGGCCAAGTTGATCGCCGTGTAGATCAGGAAGCCGCCGAACAGGAAGAACACCCCGGAGAACAGCTCGATCAGCCCCGCGCCCAACGCGATGAAGACCCCTCGGAACACCAGCGCCAGGATGATCCCCACCAGCAACGCGAACTGCTGGAGGTGACGGGGCACGTTCAGCCTGCCCATGATGATGAGGAAGATGAACAGGTTGTCGATCGACAGCGAGTACTCAGTGAGCCAGCCGGCGATGAACTGGCCACCGTACGCCGGACCCATCAGCCAAGAGACTCCCACACCGAACAGCAGCGCGGCGCCGACGTACATCCCGATCGCCAGAGCGCTCTCACGCTTGGAGGGTTCGTGCGGGCGTCGACCTACAACGAAGACATCGAGGGCGAGGACGGACAGCAGCACCACGATGGTGAGCGTCCAGGCGAGCGGAGTCACATGCATTCAAGGAGACCTTTCAGGGCGGACCGGATCGGCTCGGGAGGTCTCGTCCATCGGGAAGTCCCGACCGGGCCGCCGACCACTGGTGCGGTG
>Ga0209540_10003640_pt1 | contig 10424 bp, 8 predicted proteins | sample BarGraIncu01121A_FD_184501 | JGI IMG/M metagenome (GOLD analysis project Ga0209540, IMG submission 184501) | Arctic peat soil microbial communities from Barrow, Alaska - Barrow Graham LP Incubations 011-21A (SPAdes) (version 2) | ecosystem: Environmental > Terrestrial > Soil > Wetlands > Peat... | reverse complement strand
TGGTCTATCCAACTTTAGGCGGGCCCAGCGGGAAGATCTCGCGAACCTCATGACGAGACCTGCCTTTGCGGCCCTGCCCGAGATACGAGGCGATCAGCTGTACCTCGTCCGCCTGCCAAGACGGACCAGCGTAGAGGTCCAGCACCCGCAACCAGCGAGTGACGTCCCTGGCGACCGACAACCGGGCCAGCGTCAGGTGCGGGTGAAAGCGCCCCCCGCCCACCTCGGTGCCGGACTTCGCCCCGGCGGCCCGCACCCCGCCGGCAAGCCTCATCAGCTCTTCCCCATCGTGCTCGACACCCACCCACAGGACTTTCGCGTGGCCGGCGTGTGGGAAGGCGCCCGCGCCGGACAGTCGCAGGTCCATCGGCCTGCGTCGCAACGCGACGCGGCCAAGGCGTTCGAGCAGCTCATCCGTATGCCGGTCAGCCACCTCGGGAAGGAAAACGAGGGTGAGGTGCCACTGCTCGGGCACGGTCCAGCGCAGGTCCGGTCCCGCCTCCTGGCGAGGCTCAAGGAACTCAGACAGGTCCTCTTTGACCGCTTCGGGCAGCGGTAGCGCGATAAACATCCGCATGAGCCATATCGTGGCACGTGTACACGTCAGCGTGTTGGACGGGAACCGCGTACATTGGCCAAACGTCAACAGGGGTGCGGCCACCTGTGCCTGCTCCAATGCCTGGGACGCGACGTTCGCACAGATAGGGGTCAGCGATGACAGAGCCGGGTATGTCGAGTCAACCAGCCAGCCAACCGCTTCAGCCGCCGGTGGGAACCGAGTCCGTGCTGACACTGACTGCACCACCACCGGCCAAGGCCATCGCCGCCACCGAAGCACCCACACTGGCTCCGGCCGTGGAGGCTGCAGCTCTGTCCGGCCTGAACGCCAAGGTCGAGGGCTACATCGGGTCGTTGATGGCTGCCGCGCCTCGCTCGCCCGAATTCGCCGCCAAGGCGACGGACGTCCGCACGATGGGCGACGAGGACATCCGGAGGGCCGCCGAAAGCTCCAACCGTCTGCTGAAGTCACCCGTCAAGGCACTGCAGGAGGGAGGGCTGGCCGAGGGCTCCAAGGTCGGGTCAACCCTGCTCGAGCTGCGCCGCACGGTGGAGGATCTCGACCCCAAGGACGCCACCGGCCCCAAGAAGTTCCTGGGAATGATTCCGTTCGGCGACAAGCTGACCGACTACTTCCACAAGTACCAGAGCGCCGAGAGCCACCTCGACGCGATCCTGCACGCGCTGCGTGACGGCCAGGACGAGCTCGGCAAGGACAACAGCGCGCTGAATCTCGAGAAGCAGCAGCTGTGGGAGGCGATGGGCCGGCTCAACCAGTACGTCTATGTCGCCGAACGCCTGGACGCACGTCTGGCCGGCGGGATCTCCGACATCGAGGCCATCAATCCCGAGAAAGCCACGTCCCTGCGGGACGACGTGCTGTTCTACGTCCGTCAGAAACATCAGGACCTGCTGACCCAGCTGGCCGTGTCGATCCAGAACTACCTGGCCATCGACATCGTCATCAAGAACAACATCGAGCTGATCAAGGGCGTCGACCGCGCGTCCACCACGACGATCTCGGCGTTGCGCACGGCCGTCATGGTGGCCCAGGCGCTCGGCAACCAGAAGCTCGTGCTCGACCAGATCACCGCGCTGAACACGACGACGTCCTCCATGATCGAGCGCACCTCGGAGATGCTGCGCGACAACTCGGTGGCCATCCAGCAGCAGGCCGCGTCGGCCACGATCGGTCTGCCACAGCTGCAGGCCGCGTTCCAGAACATCTACGCCACCATGGACGCGATCGACTCGTTCAAGGTCGAGGCGCTGGACAACATGGCCGCCACGATCGGCACCCTGGAGACCGAGGTCGGCAAGTCCCGCGAGTACCTCGACCGGGTCGAGCGTCAGAATCCGCAGGTCACCCACGGTTCACTTGACCTGGGCGGGACTCGAGACGCTGACAGCACTGGTCAATAGCGCGGGGCTGGGTGAAAATCGACACCATGGAGCTGAGCGAGCTCTTCGCCCGGATGACGGGGCGCCGCCGCGCGCCCGAACGCCCCCAGCTGCCGAGGGTTCCCACCACCGGCGACCTGCTCGCTGCCCTTGACCGGGTCGAGGCGATGGTGATGGGCGGTGCGGTTCCGGCGCCGGTTGCCTCACGGGTCTCCAGGGTCTCGCGGACCGTCCGCGACACCATCCCGCGGTTGCCGAACCTGGGCGCAGGCAGCCTTCAGGCCTACAACGTCATGGCCACCGCTACCGACTACCTGCCCGAGGCGATCGGTGGCTACCTGCGCCTGCCGCGCCAGTTCGCCGACAGCCGCCCGGTCGATCGTGGCAAGACCTCGCTGATGATCCTGATCGACCAGCTCGACTTGCTGGCCGCCACCATGGACAAGGTCTTCGACGCCGTATGTCGCGCCGATGCGGACGCGCTGGTCGCGCACGGCCGGTTCCTGGCTGAGAAGTTCGGCAACGCCTCGACCGGGGGGACACTGGCGCTGGGTCCGAACGTCACGATTGCCCCCGACCCGACGACTGCGCCGGACGTCCCGAACCGGCTGCAGCCGCCGACTGGGACGGATGCGCCATGACCAGCACGCTGGAGCTGGGCCAGGCGCTGGAGATGCTGGTCGCAGTGGCCGAGTCCGCCGGCGTGCACGCGGAGGCCGCTCGCGGGGAAGGTTCCGCCCTGGCCGCCGCCGTGGCCGAGTCCGCCCCTGGAGCTGCTGCGGACTGGACAGTGGCCGTCGGCGGCGGGACGACCCAGGACTTCTTTGATGCCGCCACGCGCGGTCGGCGCTGGCGGGCGGCCCCCACTGCGACCCTGACCGGCCTTGTGGCCCAAGGGTCTTCGCGCAGTGTGCCCTACGCCGAAGCGCTGGCTGGCGTGGTCTCGGCGGCCTGTGGTCTCGGCGAGCCGACGATGCGAGTCATCGGCAATGCGTCCGTTGCTGCAGCCGCTCAGCTGACGGCGGCTGGGGCGCGATTGCTCGCACCCTCTGCTGCGACGACACCCACCGCGCCTGCATCCTTTGAGAACTCACCCACTTCTACCGCATCCAATGCTCCGTCATCCCATCCGGCCACAACAGATGAGGGACCAGGGCCTGATCGTCAGCTGACGCGAACTGCGGGTGAAGAGGCGACCGAGCCGGCTGCCGCAAAGCCCGTGAAGCGCAGAAGCGTTGAAGAGCTGCTCGCCGAGCTGGACGCCCTGATCGGTCTGGAGCGGGTCAAGCGAGAGATCCACCGTCAGGTCGCGATCCTGCGGGTCGAGCGGCTGCGCACGAACGCAGGAATGAAGAGCCCGACGATCACGCGGCACCTCGTGTTCACCGGCAACCCCGGCACCGGCAAGACGACGGTGGCGCGGCTGGTCGGCGGGATCTACGCCGCGCTCGGGCTGTTGTCGCAGGGTCAGCTGATCGAGGTGGACCGCTCCGAGCTGGTGGCCGGCTACCTAGGCCAGACCGCCGTCAAGACCGCCGAAGTCGTCGCCAAGTCCGCCGGGGGAGTGCTGTTCATCGACGAGGCCTACAGCCTGACCGGCGACCAGTACGGCACCGAGGCCATCGACACCCTGGTCAAGGAGATGGAGGACCGGCGCGACGACCTCGTGGTCATCGTCGCCGGATACCCAGCGCCGATGAAGGCGTTCGTGGCCGCCAATCCCGGCCTCGCCAGCCGGTTTCGGACAACCATCGAGTTCGACGACTACACCGACGACGAGCTGGTCGCAATCTTGACGCTGCTGGCCGACGGCGCCGACTACGAGCTCACCCCGGAAGCGGTGGCCCACTTCCGGGAACTGCTGGCCGGAACGGCCCGCGAAAGCACCTTCGGCAACGGCCGCTTCTCCCGCAACACGCTCGAGGCCGCGATCGGCGCCCACGCGTGGCGGTTGCGCGACGTCGAGGCGCCAACGACGGAACAGCTGCGGCAGCTGTTGGCAGAGGACCTCGACCAAGACGACCTGGCCGACCAAGACGAGCAGGCAAAGCTGGCCGAGCAGGACGAGCAGGGAGAACCGGCGTGAGCCAGACAACCAACGCAAGCCAGACGGCCGGGGTCAGTCAGACGACCAGCGTGATCCAGACAGCCGGCGTGCCGACCGTCGCGGGGCGGGTCGGCGACGTCAAGGCCTCCACCCGCCGGGCCATGTCCGGAACCCCGGGGCGGCTGCGCATCCTTGCCCTGCTGGCCGTGGCAGTGTCCCTTATCTTCGCCGTCGGCGCCTACTCGGCCTTTGGGTCCGCCGACGACGCGCTACGCCGAGGTGGGGCGAACGCCGCCCAGCTGGTCCGGATCCAGGCGATCCACACCAATCTGGTCCGTGCCGATGCCGATGCCACCAACGCGTTCCTGGTCGGCGGGCTCGAGCCTGCCGACCAGCGCACCAACTACACCTCATCAATGGAGCAGGCCTCGCGCCTGATCGCCGAGGCAGCCAAGGCCCAACCAGCCGACGGACCGGCCCTGGGTGCCCTCAACAGCTCAGTGCTCACCTACGCCGGCCTGATCGAGCAGGCCCGGGCCACCAACCGCCAGGCCCTGCCCGTGGGTGCGCAGTACCTCCGCGTGGCCAGCTCCGGGCTACGCAGCGACGCCCTGCCCATCCTGAACGCCCTGGTCAAGGCCAACGACGCCCGGGTGCGTGCCGAGTTCGACGCCGCCTCGGGAGAGTCGGCCGCCCTGACCACCAGCGGGGTCCTCGCCCTGCTGGTGCTGATCGGCGGCATGGTCTGGCTGTCGCGACGCACCCACCGCTACATCAACGTTCCGCTTGCCGGGGCCACCGCGGCGATCCTGGTCACTCTGTTGGTCGGTTTCATCTCGCTGGCAAGCGTGAGCTCCAGGGTGGGCACGGTGCGCGATGCCTCGTACGCCGCCACGCTGGCCACGGCGACAGCACGCATCGCCGCTTTCGACGCCAAGTCGAACGAGAGCCTGACACTGATCGCCCGCGGTTCCGGATCAGCGTTCGAGAAGGCATGGGTGAGCTCGTCGAGCGTCGTGACCGCCCAGAGTGAACTCTCGGCCCGGCTGAACAACGCTGCGGCGAGAATGGGCGGACTGTGGAAGGTCTACGTCGGCGCCCATAGGCAAATCCGCGCCAAGGACGACGGTGGGCAGTGGGATCTGGCGGTCAAACAGGCGATCGGGAGCGATCCCGCATCGGCCAACGCCACGTTCAATGCCTTCGACGTCGACTCCGGAGCCGCCCTGAAGGCGAGCAGCCTGGCCGCCTCCGACAGCCTGGATGCACCGCGCTCCTGGCTTCCCTTCGCGGCCTGGCTCGGACTGCTGGTGGGGATCGCGGCCGCAGTGTCGGCCTGGTGGGGCGTCTCGCTCCGGTTGGAGGAGTACCGATGAACCGACACGACGACACCCACAACGCAGGTATCTGCAAGACAGGTCCCCACAAGACTCCCACCCACAAGACCATGCTCGGGTCCGTGGTGGCCGCGCTCGCCATTCTCGTGACCACGGGCTGCTCGGGCAGCGGGGTCTACTCGACCACCCCGGTGCCTGCGGCGAAACCCTCCGGCACACCCACCTCCAGTGCCACCACCACACCACCGCCGACGGACTGCGGGAACCCCCTGGCCTCCTTCGCCCCCACAGCGCCCGGTGCGGCCATACCGTCGAATAGCTATGTGGCGAAGATCAAGCATCGCGGCCGGCTGATCGCCGGGGTCTCGGCCGACACGTTGCTGCTGGGCGCACGGAACCCGCTGACCGGCCAGATCGAGGGTTTCGATATCGACATGCTCAAGGCGGTCTCGAAGGCCATCTTCAACGACCCCAACAAGATCGAGTACAGGGTCATCACAACGGCACAGCGCATCCCAGCACTCATCGAGGGACCAGCGACCACGGAGTCCCCGACGGCTGGCGGCGTGGACATCGTCGCTCGCGCGATGACCATCAACTGCGCCAGGTGGAAGCAGATCGACTTCTCCACGGAGTACTACCAAGCCGGCCAGAAGGTTCTGGTCGCCAGGGGCTCACCCGTCAAGCGCATGGAAGACCTCAGGGGCAAGAGGGTGTGCGCCCCCAACGGGTCCACCAGCATGGACAAGCTTCACACGTTCCCCGGGCTCATCCCCGTGGGCTCTGACACCCATACCGGCTGCCTGGTGCTGTTCCAGCAGGGCAAGGTCGATGCGATCACCGGCGACGACACCATTCTTGCCGGGTTGGCCGCCCAGGACCCCTACGCCTTGGTGGTCAAGGCTCCGGCGTTCACCGTTGAGCCCTATGGCCTCGGCGTCTCCCAGAAGAACCCAGATTTCGTCAAGTTCGTCAACGGCGTGCTGGCGCAGATGCGCACCAGCGGGCAGTGGAAGAAGGCATATGACGTCTGGCTGAAGGCCGCCCTCGGTCCGGCGCCGGCACCCCCGGCCGCCGTCTACGGACGTCAACCGTGATCGCGCCCGCCGCGACAGCCATCACCCCGCAACCGCCGGGGCGAATCGGCGAGGCGATCTCGCCCGAGGATGCGTTGCACTATCTCGAGGCACTCGGGACCTGGCGCGACCAGCGAAAGGGCGAGCTCGACCTGCTCGACCAAGCGGCCTTGGACGCGCCTGGCCGCAGCGACTCCGCTACCGGCCTGACCGGCGACATCATGTTGTCGATGGCGTTGTGGAAAGCGGTCGCCGATCGGCATGACCTGCTTGTGGCGACCTGGGACTCCGGTCGGATCGGGCAGGCCGAGCGCGAGCGCCTGTCCACCTTGATCTGGGGCCGCCTGGATGCGACGCTGGATCCGCGGCTGGCCCAGCGACCCGACGTCCCCAGCTCCAGTGGTGCGCTCGCAGTGTCCCTGCCGGAGGCGATGCGGCTGTCCGACGCGCTGGCTGCATCGCTGCGGGTGCGACTGTCCCTGGACACCGCCGACGCCGATGTGACCGGTCGAGTGCGTCAGCTGCGGGCCCAGCTCGAACGGGTGCGTGACCTGGTTTCCGCGGAGCCACCCGAGACCGGGGATACGTTCTCCCGCAAGCTGGCCAAGCTCGACGCGCGCCTGAGTGAGATGGTCGACAAGGCCAAGCGGGGCGCCGACGTCGGCGGCCTGATCGGACCTCTTGAGGCGGACGCGGCCCGCACCGAGCGTGACCTCATTGTCGGTTCGGCCACCCGGGCCGAGGCTGCCCGCGACGTGGCCCGAGCCCGTCAGCTGCACGCCGAGCTGGAAGCGCGCGGGGCCGCGATCCGCGACCTTGCCGCCCAGTGTGTGGCTAGCGTGAACCCCGCCCCCAGGCTCGCCGTCCCTGACGTGGCGGCCCTGGGGCCGGTGCCGCAAACCGCTGCCGAGGTGGACGCCTACCTCGCGCGGCTCGCGACAGTCAGCCGTGCCCTGAACCTCGCGCACGCGGCATACTCCACGGCACTGAACGAACGAAGTGAGCTGCGTGGCCGGCTGGAGGCCTACGCCATCAAGGCGAACCGGGTCTGCCAGAGCGGCAGCGTGAAGGGCACCGCGGGCGGCAACGCCAATGACGACGCCAAGGACGACCTCGACGAGCTGTTCCGCCGGGCTGAGGACGCCCTGAGCGCCCAGCCGGCAGACATCGCCCGGGCCCGAGCGCTCGTGGCAGCCCATCAGGCCTATCTCACCGCACGCGGGGCGCCCAACGGCCTGACAAGAGGGACCAGATGACCACCATCGCCTGCGCTCAGCCCGGGTGCACGGGAACGATCCTGGACGGCTACTGCGACGTCTGTGGCTCTCCGGGCAGAGCTGCCGGCACCCCTCCGCCTGCGGGCGACCTGTCCGCAGCGACGGCCGCGGGGATCGGCGGGAGCGCGTCGACCGTGTCGCGCGCATCCAACCGACTGGCCTCCACAGCTCTGGGGTCCGCGCGCGCTCACACCGGTTCCACGACGACCCGGCTCGGGACCTCCTCGAAACGACTGCGCGGCGCCCGGCTCGGCGCCGGCCTGACCACGATCCCGCCAGTGCCCGCGGTGGATGCGGCCGCGGCGATCATGAAGAACCCGGTGGTCCCCGAGGAGAAGCGCACCTGTCCCTCCTGCGGCTCGCCCGTCGGCCGCTCGCGCGACGGGCAGCCCGGGCGCACCGAGGGTTTCTGCGCCAAGTGCCGCAACCCCTTCTCCTTCATCCCCAAGCTCTCGGCCGGTGACCTGGTCGGCGGACAGTACGAGGTCGCCGGATGCCTCGCCCACGGTGGCCTGGGCTGGATCTATCTCGCGCGCGACCGCAATGTGTCCAACCGCTGGGTGGTCCTCAAGGGTCTGCTCAACTCCGGTGACGCCGACGCGCTGGCTGCGGCGATCGCGGAACGACAGTTCCTGGCCCAGGTCGAGCACCCGTTGATCGTCGAGATCTACAACTTCGTCACCCATGAAGACGCCGGCTACATCGTCATGGAGTACGTCGGTGGCACGTCACTCAAGTCGCTGCTCAAGTCCCGCATGCAAGCGGCCGGTGGCCGGTATGACGCGCTGCCGGTCGACCAGGCCATCGCCTTCATCGTCGAGATCCTGCCGGCGTTCCAGTACCTGCACGATCTTGGGCTGGTCTTCTGCGACTTCAAGCCTGACAACATCATCCAGGTGGGAGATGCCGTCAGGCTGATCGACCTCGGCGGGGTGCGCCGGCTCGATGACCAGACCTCGGCGATCTACGGCACGGTCGGCTACCAGGCGCCGGAGGTCCCCACAGTCGGCGCCTCGGTGGCATCCGACATCTTCACCATCGGGCGCACGCTGTTGGTCCTGGCCATGGAGTTCCGCGGCTATCAGTCGACCTACGTGGACTCGCTTCCGCCGGTCAGCGACACTCCGCTGTTCCAGGAGCACGACTCTCTCTACCGGCTGCTGGCCAAGACCTGCGCGCCGGATCCCGCCGACCGTTTCGCCTCAGCCGACGAGCTGCGCGTTCAGCTGCTGGGGGTGCTTCGCGAGGTCGTGGCAGACCGGCCGGGCGCCGGGGCGGCCACCTACTCGACCTCGTCGCTGCTGTTCGAGGTCCCCGCCGTCTCGGGCCAGACCCTGGGCTGGCAGGAGCTGCCCACGCTACGCATCGACGAGAACGACCCGATGACCGGCTGGCTGCACACCGTCAGCATCGAAGAGCCCACGGCCAGGCTCGATGCGCTCACCGCGGCGCCACAGTCGTCCCCCGAGGTGCTTCTGGCCACCGCCCACGCGGCGCTGCACTGTGGGCGGCTCGACGTGGTCGACACCGTCGTGACGGACATGCTCGCCGCCGACCCGTGGGAGTGGCGGGCCGTCTGGATGTCCGGGCTGGCCGCCTTGGCCCGGGGTGACTTCGCCACCGCCCAGTCTGCGTTCAACGCCGTCTACGGACAGGTGCCCGGTGAGCTGGCCCCAAAGCTGGCACTGGCCCTGGCCTGTGAGAAGAGCAACGAGCTGGACGTGGCCGAGTCGCTCTACACGACCTGCGCCCGCACCGACGCCAACTACATCGCCCCGTGCGCATTCGGACTGTCCCGGATCCGCTCCGGCCGGGCGGACCTGGACGGGGCGATCTCAGCGCTGGACCTCATCCCGCCGACCAGCCGTGCGTACACCGAGGCCCGTCGCGAGCGCGCCGGGCAGCTGGCCGCCTCAGGGCGCGGGCTTCCTGCCCTGTCCGAGGCCATGAGAAGCGTCGAGTCGCTGACCATCGACGCCAAGGACCGTGCCACGCTGCTGGTCGGTGTGCTGAATGTCGCCCTCGACGAGGTCCGCACCAAAGGTGCTCGACCGGACATTGTGATCGCCGGAGTGCCGGCGGCGGAGCCGTCCCTGAGGCAAGGGCTCGAGTCCGGGTACCGCGAGCTGGCCGAGTATGCCGACGACCGCGAGGACAGGGTGCGTCTGGTCGACCAGGCCAACTCGGTCCGAAGCTGGACGATCCAATGAGTCGGGACAACGCAGTGAGGTCGAACGGCTCAGTGGACTCAGACAGCGCAACGAGCTGGACAGCACAATGACCACATGTCCCAGCTGTCACGTCGCCGTCGAAGACTCCGAGGAGTACTGCGAGGCCTGCGGGGCCGAGCTCAGCCCCACGGTCGCTACGACCGAGCCGCCGCTGGCCGAAGGGGCCACAGGAACGTTCCCGATGGACACCAACCTGGCTGGGACCGCGTCCACCTGCCCGGCCTGCGGTGGTGAGGTGGCCGGCGATGGGTATTGCGGCACGTGCGGTGCGCGCGCGCCAAAACGTCGGGATCACTTCAGTGAGCAACCCGCTGCGTGGGTTGCCGCGGTATGTGACCGGGGCCTGCGGCATACCCGCAACGAGGACGCCGTAGCCCTTGCGGCTGACACCGAGCCGGGGTCGCGCGCGGTGCTCGTCGTCTGCGACGGGGTGTCGAACTCCGTCGACTCGGACCTGGCCAGCCTGGCGGCGGCGCGGGCTGCGCGTGACGTCCTTG
>Ga0209540_10003639_pt1 | contig 10425 bp, 8 predicted proteins | sample BarGraIncu01121A_FD_184501 | JGI IMG/M metagenome (GOLD analysis project Ga0209540, IMG submission 184501) | Arctic peat soil microbial communities from Barrow, Alaska - Barrow Graham LP Incubations 011-21A (SPAdes) (version 2) | ecosystem: Environmental > Terrestrial > Soil > Wetlands > Peat... | reverse complement strand
CTGGCCTGCTGTCGACGTAGCGAGGGTAGCGGCGATCCAAGATCGCATGGTTTCAACCGCCAGGCCGTACGGGGTTTACGAAGGCCTCACGCCGCCAATTGCTCCATCATCTCGGGTTTTTCCAGGTAGTAGGCGCGGCCGTAGGCCGTTGTGCGCTGCCAGTTCGGGTCTTGGGCCAGTTCAGTCAGGAAGCTGACCAGCGGCGGGGTGGATAAGAGGTGATAGCACCTCTGCCAGATGCTGTTCGCAATGTATTTGCTCGGGCAAGTAACCGCCCCGGCCTGCCTCGCGGATCAACGTCACCAGCTTATACGGGCCCCCCACCCGGATCATGTGCAAGATCGTGTTGCTCTGCGGGCGTTCAAGGATCTCGCCCATCGACTCCCGGCGCAGGTCGCCCAGCAGCAGCAGGTGTGGCGTGGTGAGTTCGATCAGGGGGCCGATACAGGCCACCACCGTCCGTCGGGGAAAATGATCGGCGAGCTGGCGACCTGCTGATACACGTCCGCGCTGAACGCGATATTGCTGATATGGCGTGCTCGTACTTGCTGAGCTTCATCCGGCAGAAACGGCACAAACCATGCCCGCTGAAACTTCGTTAAGTATATCGCAAATCTTCATTAATTACAGTGGTTAGGCAATTCGGCCCACGCCCTTGACTCGCCCGCATATCCGTGGTGTCCTTCACAAAGTCGGCTGTGCGCTCATACATAGTGCTCACCATGCAAGGACAGCCCATCCCACGCTTGTTCGCCGCGCTTCCCGCTGCGGGTTGGACTTTTCGCACGCTGTATGCATGCTGCGTCCCAGCGCGGACACTTCATGAGTTGCACCGGAAGGCCGAGTGTCGTCATTCTGCAAAGCGCGTCCACTCCAGGTCGATCCATCGCACGTGAAGGAATTTGGAAGGGAGAAACCACAGTGTCAATCAGAGACAAGGTTACCCGGCGGGAGTTCTTTAGGGACGCGGCGGCAGCCGGTGTAGTTGCCACGGCAGCCGCCACGCTTGGTCCCAGGGTGGTTCACGCTGCCCCGGGCATCCCCGATAAGTGGGATGCGGAAGCAGACGTCATCGTCGTCGGGACCGGTGTGGCGGGCTATGCCGCCGCGATCGAAGCGGCAGATGCGGGCGCCACGGTGCTCATGATCGAAAAAATGAAGTTCGTGGGCGGCAATTCGATTCTGGCGGGCGGCAACTGCATGATGCCCGTAAATCACCTGCAGAAGAAAGCCGGGATCGAAGACCACGTCGAGTGGGCTTTTGAGGACTACTACAACAACGGCGAACACCGCGCCGTGCCCGAGATCCTGAATGTCTTCATCAAAGGCGCGGGCGATACTGCCCTCTGGTTCGAAAAGCTCGGCATCGTCTGGCGCGGACCCACTATGCAGAACCCGGACAACCGCGTGCCCCGCACGCTCCGTCCCGATGTCTCGAAGACCTACCAGGGCGCCAACGGCCTCAGCCTCATCGACGTCCTTAACCAGAATGCCGTCAAACGCCAGATCCCGATCAAGCTCGAGCACAAGCTCACCCAGCTCATCCGCCCCGACCCGGCCGGCCCGGTTTTGGGCGTCGTCGTGCAGAATGCCGGCAAGACTTTGAATTTCAAGGCCAAGAAGGCGGTCGTCCTCGCCACGGGCGGTTACAAGGCCAATCATCGGATGTGCCGCGCGTGGCACCCGCTTTTGGACGAGCAGTTCAACTGGAGCGGCGGGCCGTATACTCAGACCACGGGCGATGGCGCCTTCGCCGCCATGGCGGTCGGCGCGGGCCTGGGGGATGCCTCCTGGCCGTGCTCTTTTATCATCAAGTGGGGTTCACCCATCTACAGCCTGTGGGAGCCCCAGACCTTTGACACGGAGATCATTTCCGCCGGGTTGCCGTACAAGGTCGGGAACAGCTCCGTCATGCTCGTCGAGAATGACGGTAAGCGGTGGATCAACGAGTTCATCTTCAATCCCGGCGACGCGGAGCTGTTCAAGCCTTCGATCGCCGCGTACCTGGATTTGCCCAAGCGGCCGAGAAACGTGTGGGCGATTGTCGATTCGAACGGCGCCGCGGACATGGGATGGAAGCCGGAGCAATTCACGGATCCGACCAAGCAAAAGAATCCCTACCTGGATCCCAAGTGGATCGCAACGGCGGACACCATTGCCGGCCTGGCTACCAAGATGGGTATCCCGGCTGCCGGGCTCCAGGCCACCGTCGCCAAGTACAACCTGTGCGTCGATCCGGACTTCGATCGCCCGACACCGTACTCTCCTATCGTCAAAGCGCCTTTCTTCGCGGCCAAGATGGCGCCCATGATGCACGATCAGAGCAGCGGCATCCGGGTCAATACCAAAATGCAGATCATTGACCAGAACTTCCAGCAGGCAGACAGTGATGCCCTGAGTGTCGCGATCGACAAGGAACCTGTCATCCCGCACCTGTATGGCGCGGGCGAGTTCTGTAACGGTCTGTTCGGCGCCGCACGCGGCAGCGGTAAGATGGGCGCATATGTGGTGCTGGGCCGTGTCGCAGGCAAGGCTGCTGTGACCGAGAAAGCGTGGGACGCGGTCTAATCCCCTCCCGCAAGGCGGTCTGAACAGCCGGCGCGCCTGAGGGTTGCGCATCGCCGCCTCCTCATTCCTGTCGCTGCGCGCCGGCATCACCCTGTCTATGCTCCAGTGGGGCGGGCTTGCTCGAATCCGAATTCGTCGGGCCCGCCCCTGCATCACCCTCGATGTCACATTGCGTTCAGAAATGCCCTTGCCAGGGCTGGTTGACCGACAAAAGGCCGGATCTGCTCCCACACCACCTCCCGCCCTTTGAGCCGTCAAATCCGCAATATGCAATCGCCCTGGGCTGTGAGTTCGGCATCGGGACGCTGCCGCCCGGCCGCCCTATTCCTTGCGCGTCTTCCGATACAGCGCCTCGACGTTGCTGCGGGGCAAGTTGAGGCCCTTGCTCAGGCGGCGGATGTCGCCGCTGGGATCCGGGGCGCCCGCCAGGCGGCGCGTGCCCCCCTTGGAGGCCGGCTCCTCAATAGCGGCCATCTGGGCCGACAAGGCGTCCGCATACTCGTCGACCGGCGTCGCCGGGCGCCGGCCGGGCGGCGGGTTGCGCCAGAGCAGCCAGGGGCTGTTGCCCCACACGCGCGTGGCAACGTCGAAAGCCAGCGAATCCTCGGGCACCAGGGAGGCAGCGGCGATGGACGCGTCGATGACGAGCGACCAACTCGAGCGGAGCATGGGCGGCGTGGCAAAGGCGTAATCGCTCGCCGCCGCTTCAAGACGGAGGGCCAGCGCCTCGACGTCGGGGTGGCGGAAGCCGGGCCAGATGCCGTAGCGGAGGTTGTTCACCACGATGCCCAGCAGCTCCCGATCGGGCTCGGGCGACAGGAGCAGCAGGTGCGCGCCCACGATCCCCAGCATCGGGTTCTGCCACTTTGCCCACAGCATCTCGGTGATGTCCCGGCTCAGGACATTGCGGCCGGATATGAGGCCCAGGCGGGCCAGCTCCAACAGCCGCAGGCTCGGCCCGAAGTCCGGATCGTCGGGCGCGAAGGCGAGCGAACCCGCCGGGTCGTCGGGGTTGAAACGGGAGTAGAGGATCGACGCGCCGGCCAGATCGGCTCGCTCGCTTTCAGTCTCGCCGCTCGGCGAGCGGTAGAGGCGCGGCTGCAAGAAGATCTCGGTCTGCCAGCCGGGGGCGGCGACGATCACCTGCTCCAGGCTATCGCGGGTCGGCAACTGGAGGCGCAGACGGTAGACGCCGGGATCAACCTGCACGTTGCAAGCCGCCCACGGGTCGCGCCCGGAGCCGAGTTCGGCTGCGCTGCGCGCCTTCAGGTCCGCTACGGGCTCGCCCTCCACCGTGCGCAGGCTAAGGCCGAAGGCCGGGTGCCTGGTCGCCGGCGAGACGGCTGACTCCGCCCCGGGCAGGGCCGAGCCGGACGCCGAAAACTGGGAAGCCTCGCCGGCTCCGGCCCCACCCGGCGCCGACCAGCGGCCGGCGAACACGAAGATGGCGCTGCCGTGACCGGCGTTTTCGTGCACGCGGTGGCTCTCGCGCACGGCCGCCTCGGCATGGTATTCATGGGTCTGAGCGGTGCCGGCCAGCGGGATGGGCGAGGCGAAATCGAGCAGTGGGACGCTAACATATTCCGACTGGCCGGCGGACAACTCCACCAACTTCTCCCACATCTGCAGGCCGGCGAGCTGCTGGACGAGATCCTCGGCGACGCGGCGGCGGCAGGCCAGGCCGAGCCGGGCCGGGGTGTGGCCGATGGCGCGGGCCAGAGGGGCGAGGACGACGAGGCCGGTGTGCGGCCAGACGAGCAGGGGCAGACGCCGCCGATTGACCGGGGCAAGCTGGAAGCGGAAATCCGGGAACTGACGGACTACATCCGTTGGGCACGCAGCATCGGAGTGGACACTAAGGCGCGGGCGCTGTTGGCGGCGTTGAGCATTGGCTTCGGCAAGATGACGGAGATCGGCGCCGCGCCCAAGGCAGTGATCTTCACGGAGTCGCGCCGGACGCAGAAGTACCTCAAGGACTTCCTGGACGCCAACGGCTATGCCGGCAAGACCGTACAGTTCAACGGGACCAACAGCGACCCCGAAGCCACGCGCATCTACGAACGCTGGCTGGAGGCGAACCGCGACTTGGGGCGCACGGCCGGCTCGCGGCAGGTCAACGTGCGCACGGCCCTCATCGAGCACTTCCGCGACCAGGCGAACATCATGATCGCCACGGAGGCTGCGGCCGAGGGCATCAACCTCCAGTTCTGCTCGTTGGTGGTCAACTTCGATCTGCCATGGAACCCGCAACGGATCGAGCAGCGCATCGGTCGCTGCCACCGCTACGGACAGGAACACGATGTGGTCGTGATCAACTTCTTGAACGAGCGCAATGCCGCCGACCAACGGGTGTACGAGCTGCTCAACGAGAAGTTCCGGCTGTTCGATGGTGTGTTCGGCGCGTCCGACGAGGTGCTGGGCAGCATTGAGTCGGGGGTAGATTTCGAGCGCCGTGTCCTGGACATCTATCAGCAATGCCGCACGCTCGCTGAGATCGAGGCGGCTTTCGTGGCGTTGCGGGCGGAGCTGGACAGCGCTATCCAGACACGCATCCGAGACACGCGGCGCATACTGCTGGAGAACTTCGACGAGGACGTACATGAGCGCCTGCGCGCCAATCTGGCCGGCACCCGCGAGCAACTCGACCGGACGGGGCGCATGTTCTGGACGACGACGCGCTTCGTGCTGGATGGCCGCGCGGCCTTCGACGACGCGGGCTTAACCTTCGATCTCCTGCCGCCGGGCGTCTCCGGTGGCCGGCCCGGTCGCTATCACCTGATCAGCAAGAGCGGGGCGGGCTTTCCTACCGATAGTGAGTTCCTCTATCGGCTTTCACATCCGTTGGGTGAGCATGTGTTGGAGACAGCCAAGGCGCTGCCGGCGCCGGTCGCGGGTGTGACCTTCGATATCAGCGGTCATCCGGCGCGCATCGCCGTGATAGAGGCGTTGCGTGGGCGGTCCGGATGGCTGCGCTTGCAGCGGCTGACGGTGGACTCATTCGAGCGGGAGGACTACCTGCTGTTTTCCGGTGTGGACGACGCCGGCCGGTCGCTGGAGCCGGAAACGTGCGAGAAGCTGTTCAACTGCGCCGGCCGGACGGACGCCCCGGCCCCCCTGCTCCAGGCGGCTACTGCTCGCCTGGACGCCGAGGCCGAGCACCACGTCAAGGCGACGATCAGCAGGTCGTTGGAGCAGAACAGCCGCTACTTCCAGGAGGCGCGCGAGCAGTTGGAGCAATGGGCCGACGACATGGTGCTGGCGGCCGAGCGGGAGCTGCGGGACACCAAGGGACAGATCAAGGCCTTGAACCGGCAGGCGCGGCAAACGCTCACCCTGGAGGAGCAACACGCCCTGCAGGAGAAGATCTCCCGCCTGGAACGGGCCAAGCGCCGCCAGCGCCAGCGCATCGTCGAGGTCGAGGACGAGACGCTGGCGAAGCGCGACAGCCTGATCGCGGCGCTGGAGCGGCGAATGGCGCAGAAGACGACGGTTGAGCCGCTCTTTTCGATTCACTGGCGTGTGGTATAATCAGCATAGAGGTGTGGAGGCAGCGCGGAATGCCAACGATTTACCGTGAAGGCCCGTATCGATTCTTCTTCAATAGCCGTGAGGAGACGCGCATGCACGTACACGTGCAGTCACCCGATGGCGTCGCCAAGTTCTGGCGGGAACCCATCGTCGCACTCGCCGACACGCATTTGATCTCTGCCAGGGAACTTACGCGTATAGAAGGGATCGTAAAGGAGCATCAAGATGAATTTATCTTCACCTGGCGACGCCACTTCGCTCTGTGAAGTCACTAACATCACGCGGCACGGATTTTGGCTACTGGTGGACGACCACGAGTACTTCGTACCGTTCACCGATTATGCGGCCTTCCGAGCTGCCACGGTAATTCAGATTTATGCAGTGGAGCGCGTTGCCCCTGACCAGCTGTATTGGCCGGCACTTGACGTTGACATCGATCTCAGGGCGCTTAAGCACCCTGAGTCCTATCCCCTGGTCTTCAAGGGCTCTCTCCAGAACGGTTAACTACCGGACGTCGGCCTGGTATCGTGTCAGGCATTCCTTTGGAGATAGCATCTCTGACCCAACGCCCACCGTTCCGTGGGCGTCTCTCTTAGTCAAGGATGACCTTCATGCCCACCAAATTCGACCGCCTGCAAGCCAAGCTCGCCGAGCTCTTTCAACTCGACCGGGCCGACCTGGACTTCGGCATCTATCGCATCATGAACCTGCGGCGGGAGGAGATCAGCCGCTTTCTGAACGAGGAGTTGCTGCCCCAGGTGCGGACGGCGTTGGCAGGCTACCAGCCGGCCGAACGCGGCGGCCTGGAGACGGACCTGCGCCAGGCCGAGGTAAACGCACGCGCGCTGGGTATGGACCCGGTCGGCGTGCCGCGGGTGCAGCAGTTACGTGAGCGCCTGGCAGCCTACGGCGTGGACCTGGGCGCGCTCGAAGACGAGATCTACTCGCACCTGTACGACTTCTTCAGCCGCTACTACGACGAGGGGGACTTCATCTCCATGCGGCGCTACAAAGAGGGGGTGTACGCCATCCCCTACGAGGGCGAAGAAGTCAAGCTGCACTGGGCCAACGCCGACCAATATTATGTCAAGACTGCCGAGAACTTCCGCGACTACACCTTCCGCCTGCCTTCCGGCCGCTGTGTCCACTTCAAGCTGAGCGAGGCCGAGGCCGACCGGGATAACGTCAAGGGCGCGGGAGGCAACGACCGTCGTTTCATTTTCGTCGGGGTTGCCGCGGTACCGGACCGCCCGGCTCCAGATGAACTGGTCATCCGCTTCGAGTATCGGGCCGATCCCGACAAGCGCAAACAGGCCGAGATCAGCAGCCTGGCGGCGGCGGCGATCCTGGCGCAGGCGCCGGCGGATTGGGCGGCGGAGATGGGTACACCGGCCCCCACCGAGGCCAACCCGCGGCGCACCCTGCTGGACAAGCACCTGGCCGGCTACAGCGCCCGCAACACCTTCGACTACTTCATCCACAAGGACTTGCGCGGCTTCTTGCGCCGCGAGCTGGACTTCTACATCAAGAACGAAGTGATGCGGCTCGACGACATCGAGGACGAGAGCGCGCCGCGTGTCGAGGCGTACCTGGGCAAGGTGCGCGCGCTGAGGCAGGTGGCGCACAAGATCATCGACTTCCTGGCGCAGATCGAGGAGCTCCAGAAGCGGCTGTGGCTGAAGAAGAAGTTCGTGGTGGAAACGAACTACTGCGTCACGCTGGACCGGGTGCCCGAAGCGCTGTACGCCGAGATCGCGGCCAACGACGCGCAGCGGGCGGAGTGGGTGCGGCTATTCGCGATTGACGAGATCACCGAGAGTACGGTGACACCGGGCTACAGCGTACCGCTGACGGCAGCGGTCCTGAAGGCCCACCCATTCCTGGTGCTGGACACGCGCTTCTTCGATGGTGGGTTCCGGGATCGGCTGGTGAGCAGCTTCGATGATCTGGATGGACAGACGGACGGGTTGCTGGTACAGAGCGAGAACTTCCAGGCGTTGCGGCTGTTGAGCGCACGCTATCGCGAACAGGTGAAGTGCATTTATATCGATCCGCCGTATAACACCAGTGGATCAGAGATAGTGTACAAGAATGCGTACAAGCACTCGTCATGGTTGAGTCTTATCGCAGACAGGATCATCCAAGGATTGACGCTTGCTAGTCACGATGCCATTCAGTGTGTAGCTATCGATGACGCAGAAACCCCAAGGCTCTCGATCCTTCTCGAGACCGTTTTTGGCCCTGAGAGATACCTGGCGACAGTTGTCCTACGAAGCAAACCCCAGGGACGTGCGGTACCCTCGGGGTTTTCACCGAATCACGAATATGCTGTGTTCTATGGCGTCTCTGCCGATTCCAACGTTGGCCGCCTTCCACGCGACGAAAAGCGCATAGAACGGTATGGAGAGCGGGATACTGAGGGCTTCTTCTCCTGGGCCAATTTTCGCAAGACGGGAGCTGCATCTACGCGAAGCGAGCGTCCCAAGTTGTTTTACCCGATTTTCGTATCGAATGGAGCGATCTTCATTCCCCGTTTCCAGTGGGATGACAACCGGAACGCGTGGATTCCGCTGGAGGATCCGCCTTCTGGCTCCGAAGCAGTTTACCCCCTCGATGACAACGGTGTTGAGCGTGTATGGTCCTTTGGCTGGGATCGTGCCCAAAGAGAATCTGCTTCGCTGCTCACTGCCCGCAAGCTGAACGATAAATGGCAGATATATCGTAAGTATCGCCCGAATCAAGAGGGAATTCTGCCTGGCACATGGTGGGGCGAGGCCAGATACTCCGCAAGTGAGAATGGCACTAAGGTGTTGCGCGATATTCTCGGGGGACAGCAAGATTTCTCCTACCCGAAGAGCATATTCTCGGTGATCGACTGCCTCCGTGCCTGCAACCTTGAAGCTGATGGCACTGTCCTCGACTACTTTGCAGGTTCGGGTACAACGGCCCATGCAACCATGGTCATGAATCAAGAGGACGGCGGCGATCGCAGGTATATCCTCGTCGAGATGGGCCAGTATTTCGGCGACGTGCTCAAACCTCGCATTCAAAGGATAGCCTATGCGGCTGAGTGGCGGGATGGCAAACCAGTGATGGGCAGTCGGGGCCAATCACACTCCTTTAAGTACCTCCGCCTGGAATCCTACGAGGACACCCTCAACAACCTGGCATTTCGCCCGCGCGTAGGCGAGCAGATGGCGCTGGCCGGGCATCCCGAGTTTCGCGAGGACTACACCCTGCACTACATGCTGGACGCCGAGAGCCGTGACAGTCTGCTCAACGTGGCCGTCTTCGAGGACCCGTTCGGCTACACGCTGGACGTCGCGAGCGGCATCGTCGGCGAGACGCGGCCGGTGGTCGTGGACCTGGTCGAGACCTTCAACTACCTGCTGGGACTGCGCGTCCGGCACGTAGACGCCATCCAGGGCTACCGCGTCGTGCAGGGCGCCAACCCCCAGGGCGAGCGCGTGCTGGTCATCTGGCGCAACCTCAAAGAGAAGTCGAACGCCGACCTGGAGGCGTTCTTCCGTAAACAGGACTACAACCCCCGCGATATGGAATTCGACCTGATCTACGTCAACGGCGACAACCACCTGGAGAACCTGCGCCGGCCCGACGAGACGTGGAAGGTGCGCTTGATCGAAGAGGAGTTCATGCGGCTGATGTTTGACGTGCAGGACTTATAAGGAGTATGGAACGCGGGGGTGGTTTGGAACACGAACACGCGAAGAACCACGAAGGACGCGAAGGGTCGCGGCGCCCGCGGGCTTCTTCGCGCGTCGCGATCTTCGCGATCTTCGTGCTTCGTGCTCTTCGCGTCATTTCGTGACTTCGTGTTCCAGACATCGCGCGCCACGAGGTATGATCATGGGACACACATTTGAGCGGCTATCCTACATCGTTTGGGGCGCGTGCATCGAGGTGCAGCGCCAGCTTGGGCCGCATTGCATGGAAGTGGATTACCAACGCGCACTGGAGATGGCTCTCGCCAAACGCGGGTTGGAGTTCATCCGTGAGGCGGAGATACCGATCACTTTCGACGGCGTCGAGGTAACGCGCCGCCGAGTGGATTTCGTGATCTGGGACGACACAGCCACGCTGCTATTGGAGACCAAGGCCGCTAAAGCGATCAAGCCGGAGGATCAAGAGCAGTGTCTCCTCTATCTGCGCAACGGCAACTTTCGCGTGTGCCTGTTGGCCAACTTCGGTGAACTGCCGCTTGGCAAGGAGCGCAAGGTGCATACGCCGACTGGTCCGGCGCTGTATGGCCCGCATCCATGAGTGGCGTTTGGAACAGAAGACGCGAACTACCACGAAGGACGCGAAGCG
>Ga0209540_10003637_pt1 | contig 10426 bp, 11 predicted proteins | sample BarGraIncu01121A_FD_184501 | JGI IMG/M metagenome (GOLD analysis project Ga0209540, IMG submission 184501) | Arctic peat soil microbial communities from Barrow, Alaska - Barrow Graham LP Incubations 011-21A (SPAdes) (version 2) | ecosystem: Environmental > Terrestrial > Soil > Wetlands > Peat... | reverse complement strand
ACGATAATTTTCCTCAGCAGGAAAACCAGCAAATTCAGCCTTTCGGAAAATTACTCCCTTTGGATTGTCGCCAATTCCGCCAGCTGGTACAAAGGCATAACCCTTTGGCGTCTTAAGCCAACAGAAAACTACCAGCGCATCCCCTTGGCCAAAACCAGAATGTTTGTCGATATGTTGAACTTCAAACATAAGATCTGGCAAATTAAAAACTTCTGGAGGATGAACAATAGCACTACCGCCAGTAGCATACATAATATGAAGGTCTTTTGAAATATCTTTGATTGGAATCCTTTTTGCTCTGAAGATCTTTTCAACAATTTCTTTTTCCGTTATTTTTTCGTTTTCTTCTGTAAACTGAATTTTATCAACATTTCTTTTTCTGTTAATTAAATCGGTTGGTCTGCAACCATAAGGTCCTATTAACGATTCAAGTGTGTTATTAGATAAAGGTGTGGACGTTTTCCAGATTTCGACTAAACGATTTTTTGTTTTTGTTACGTAAGCTATATCGTTACTGAAACCGCTTTTTTCTACATTGTTAGATCCTTTGAATTGGTAAAGATTTTTTCCATCAATAACTGTAACTTCCGCGTAATTCATTGGTATATGCCTAATTTCGCAAAATTTTGATAGTTTTTTCGCTGCTTCAAAGTTATCGTTAATTAATGGAGCCAGTATTCTTACCGAAACACTTCTTTGACCTATCTTACTGAGTATTGGCAAGCTCTTTAGACACTTATTAAGTCCTTGAGAAGAGGTCATTACTATTATCTCTTCGTTTGCCGCCTGGAGTGACTCAGAGTATTTCTTCATGTCTAACTCAGACTCACTAAAGGGTTGCATTTCAGTTGGAAAATTAGTTACTTCTTGAGCAATCTTTGCTATGTCATTTGAGTTGCGCCATAGCTCTTCAAACATTGCCGCAAACGATTGAACAATAGTCCTGCAGTTTGTCCACAATCCAACATCATCTTTTTCTTCCAAGGGCTCTTTTGCTAATGGGTTGATAAAAAGGAAAAGTTCTTCATCATCTCTAACAACCATCCGAGGCGATAATTTGAACCCAAAATCGGGGTTCCTACCCCTAATATTACTTGAATTCTTAGGTATTCTCTCTAAAAGTTTCTGCGTTGCAACCACATTTTCACTTGAGATTTCACTAATAAATTGAAAATCAACTTTTTCTTTTAAAGGATGAGCAAGTATTTCATCAAAAATACCGAACTGATCAGCACGTAGTAAGCCAGCAACAGTGGTAATTGTTGAAAGGTGGTCCGTGGTTTCTTTTACCATCTGCAAAATTTTGGAGTAAATGTATCCTCTTCCTTCTATTACGGTGAACTTTGAATCAGAATCAGTCGTTTCTCCTATTGCAATCGATTTCCAACTTGTTAGAATCTCTCCTTTTCTCTCCTGTATGAGTTGCGCTTCCACCATCTTTGATTTTATGAACATGTCCACAACTTTGTCAAAGGAAATGGCGGAGAATCTCGCAGGATGTTCAAATGTGGCGCTTACTATCCCTTTGATCTGAAGGTTTTTCAGGCTTCGGTAAAGTTGCTGTCTCTGCATCTTTAACCCCTTCAATAGGTCTCGTCCTTTTAGGGGTCCTTTTTTTGCAAGGTAAATGTAGACTTGGGAATCCCATCTGGTAAGCCCAAGGCCCAATAGAGTCTTCAACACTTGTTCTTGACTCAAACTTTTACTTCTCCAATTTTCCGTGGTATGTTAAACTAGTCAGTAACTTTTTGCGACTAACACTTCTTTATAATGCAAATTTGATTAAAAGCTTTTTAGGCAATGAAAGGTGAAAAAAAATGAAAAAGAAACTATCCTTAGCAACTATTCTTTCAATATCAATCATTATTTGCGCAATGGTCGCTACCATTAGTCCCTCTTCAAACGCAGTTCAAGGTGCATTGGTGCCAATTTTCGGAAATACCGCTATCGGAACGATATCTGACCAGAACGATGCTAATGCCCAATCAATTTCATATTTCACAGCCGCAAACACTGGAGCAATAACTGATATAATAGCTTACATTGATGGAGCTTCATCAGGAAATGCGATAGCAGCACTATACGCAGTTAACGGTGGATCAGCTGGTGCTTTACTGGCACAATCCAAATCTGTAAGTTTAGGTACAACGTTTTCATGGGTTGACTTCCAATTAGCAACACCATACACGGTGACCTCAGGCACAACCTACGGACTTGCAATTATGGGCAGTGTCGCTATAAATGTTATGGAAGTTAGCGGAACCGGGCAACGCGATCACAATGCTGTCAGTTCTTATGCAAGCGGCTTTGCAAATCCCTTCGGAAACGTATGGGGAACCGACAATAAAGGCGGCATGAGCATCTATGCAGTAAGTTCAAGCAATCAAATAAAGAATTATGGTATCGGAAGCTTGGTATATCTCAACTTACCGGCACCCTCAAACGCGACCTCACCTCCAGCAACCCCCGGAACACCCAGCCACCCAACCGACATTCAACTTCGGAGCTATCACTTCAATAAAGATTCTTCTTTAGGTACTTATGACGCGATGCTCGTTTATCTGTGGATCCCGCAACGAAACAGTTACAATTTAGTGGGTTTCATTACGGACGCAACAAACATTGAAACTTTTGAGACAGTGTGGAACAGTACTTTCATATGGTTTAAAACTGGAGTTGCAGGTGCTGATACACTTAATGTGATTCAAGTAGCTGACAAGGACCTTCAGGTATTATCAAGCAATAACAATGGACTCAAGGATGATACTCTGATAGTCAACTTAACGAAATCAGTGACAATAAACCTTCCCTTTAACCTGTGGTCCAACGCCGCTATAAAGCCACTGGGGAACTTGAGCTTCACTCTTCCACCGTTGACCCTGACATTCCGCGACTTAAATGCAGGTAGCTATGCTGATCAAGGCGCTAATGCCACTCTGCCGTCTGGATACTATCGTCAGCCAATAGCAGAAATGCGAACACCCGCTTGGGTAGAAGAAATCATTCCGTCATGGCTGGGCGCTACTTCTCCACTTGAAGTGACTGGACACATAGATTGGAAATTCACTGAAGTAATCACTCCGCCTGCAACTTAGACAATGTTTGCGTTTCCAATACTTTCTACCTTTTTTTAATCCTAAGAAAACAGTCAACCATAACGCATTGCTAAAAAAAAGATGAAAAAATGAGCCTTAAAGAATTAATCAATGCACTTACAGGATGCGGGCTCACGCGGTCTGATGCTAAAATTTATGTGTTCCTTGCAAGAGAGGGGCCCAATAAAATACACTTAATAGCAAAAGCCCTGAGAATGCAAGAGACTGAACTTGCTAATCGTCTAGAGCATCTTAAAAGGATAGGTATGGTTAAAAAAATAGATGAAATATCTATCCCACAATTTTTTGCTGTTCCGCTTGAAAAAGCGCTAGATATACTTGTAGAGGTTAATTTGAAGGAAGCCGCGGTTGCGGAAAAAAACAAGAAAGTGGTTTTAAGATATTGGGATTCTAAGCTTAAAGAAAGCATTAAAGATAACCAATAAGAGCTGTTTTTCAGTGTGGATAAGGAAAGGAAAAAATCTTAAGTTAATATAAGATAAGTTTTTTAATTCTTAAATCAAAAGCTTCCTCGGAGAAATGATTATGGAGTGGGGAATGAAGAACCGCTTAAGTAGACTTATCCAGAAAGATGGAAAAGCCCTCTTTTTACCTATTGACCACGGCTATTTCCAGGGACCAACACATTGTCTTGAGCAGCCGGAAGAAACAATAAAACCAATTATCCAATACGCAGATGCACTTATGTGCACTCGTGGCGTGTTGCGCAACTGTATTGACCCGGCAATTGAGAAACCCATCATCATGCGCGTTTCTGGCGCCGTGTCCGTAGTCGGGGAAGACTTAGCTAACGAAAGCATAGTCACTTCTATCCAAGAAATCCTCAGATTAAATGCTTCAGCCGTTTCCATGTCTGTTTTCGTAGGCACCAAATATGAAAACAAAAGCCTAAGCAACCTAGCCAAACTTGTCGACGAATGCGAAGACTATGGAATACCCGTTATGGCTGTTTCAGCAGTGGGTAAAGAACTTGAAAAACGAGAAGCACGCTATCTCGCCCTAGTCGCACGCATATCCGCTGAAATCGGCGCACGTGTGGTTAAGACTTACTATTGCAAGGAACACTTCGAAAAAGTTGTGGACGGCTGCCCGGTTCCAGTTGTAATTGCAGGCGGACCTAAAACCGAAACCCAGCGCGAAGTCTTCGATTTTGTCTATGACGGCATACAGAAGGGCGCCATAGGCGTAAATTTGGGACGTAATATTTGGCAAACAGAGTATCCGGTTGCTTCAATCAAAGCTATCCGCGCCATCATTCACGACAACCTCACTCCTCAAGAAGCCGAAGACCTCTACAACCAAGTAGTAGCAGGCAAAGCCTAACTCTTTCCCTTTTAGTGATTAACTATGCTTGCTGCCTTTTACTATAACAATCATGATGTACGTATTGAAGAAATCCCCATGCCAAGCATCGGGGAAGAAGAAGCGTTGCTCAAAGTTATGGCGAGCGGCATTTGTGGAAGCGACGTTTTGGAATGGTATCGTGTTCCCAAAGCACCGCGCGTTCTGGGTCATGAAGCCACGGGCGTTATAAGTAAAGTCGGCGGCAAAGTCAAAAAAGTCAAAGTCGGCGATCGCGTGTTTGTTTCCCATCATGTTCCATGTAACCAATGCCGCCACTGCCAACGAGGAAACCACACCGCCTGCCATACACTCCACACAACCAACTATTACCCAGGCGGCTTCGCACAGTACATAAAAATTCCAAAAATCAACATAGACCTCGGTATATACAAACTGCCGGAGGCTATGAGTTTTGAAGAAGGCACATTCATCGAGCCCTTAGCCTGTGTATCCCGTGGTCAACGTTTAGCTAACCTGCAAAAAGACGACACCCTCTTAGTCATCGGCAGCGGCATCTCAGGCATACTCCACGCCCAGCTTGCCAAGTTCAAAGGTGTAGAAAACATCGTTGTTGCCGACATCACCCCCTATCGGCTGGAGCTTGCCAAAAAATTCGGCGCCCACAACGCCCTAAACGCCAAAGACAACCTGCCAGAAAAACTCAAAGAAATCAATGGTGGACATTTGGCGGACCAAGTCTTCGTTTGCACAGGTGCAATATCAGCAGCGATGACTGCCATGGATTGCGTTGAAAACGGCGGAACAATCCTCTTCTTCGCGGTTCCTGACCCCTCTGTAAAGTTGTCTTTACCCATTAATCAGTTCTGGCGAAACGAAATCACAATTCGCACCAGCTACGGTGCAGCCCCAAATGACCTAGAAGATTCTTTGAAAGTTTTGGCAACTGGTCGATTGAACCTTAAAGACATGATTACTCATCGCCTCAGTTTGCGTGAGGCGCAGGAAGGTTTCAGGTTGATGGCTGAAGCTGGGCATTCGTTAAAGGTAATTTTGGAGCCTAACAGGGCATAAGATAAAAGAAAAAACGTACATACAGTTAGCCATGCCAGAAGTGTTAGATGCTATTCAATATCGGCGAAGCATAAGGAAATATCTGCCTAGCCAAGTTCCTAGCGAGTTAGTTAATGAGGTTTTGGTTGCTGCTGGTTGGGCGCCCTCAGCTCATAACTCTCAACCTTGGCGTTTCATAGTTTTATCAGATGCTTCTGTTAAGCGGAAACTATCGGATGCTATGGCTGACGCTTGGGCTACGGACCTGGCAAAGGATGGTTTAACGGTTGAAGAAAATAAACGTGAAGAAAGAGTTGGATGGTTCGCAAACGCGCCGGTCCTAATTCTCGCGTGTTCAACCATGGAGGGTCTCCGAAAATTTCCCGATGAAGAACGTCAAAAATGTGAGCGGGATTTGGCTATGCAGAGTTTTGGGGCAGCCATGCAAAACCTGCTGTTGGTGGCACATGCAAAGGGTTTGGGGGCATGCTGGTTTTGTGCGCCGGGTTTTTGCAAAGAAACAGTGCGGGAAATACTGAAAATCCCTGACGTGGTGGAGCCTGAAGCATTTGTCATAATGGGGTACCCAGATGAAAAACCAGCGGTTCCACCCAAAAAGTTGCTTGTCGATTACTGTTTTGTGGATGAGTGGGGCGGGAAGCTTTAGGATTTTATCATGGTCAGAAGCATTTTGAACTTTGTTTTCGCTGCTAAAGCATGCGGTTCATTTGCGGGCATGATGGTCATTTCACCCGCTTTGAGGCTGACAGGTTTGCCTGATATGGTCACGTCCACTTCGCCATCAAGAACGTAAACCATCGCGTCGTAGGGTGCAGTGTGCTCGCTTAAACCCTGGTTCTCAGCAAACGCAAACAACGTCACAGTTCCCGATTTCTTATCAATTATTGTGCGGCTAACAACCGAGCCTTCCTGATAATCTATTAAGCCCGCTAGATTCGATGTATTCGCTTTTAGTTCTTGTTTTTTATTTGACATGATAACCAATCCTATGTTATACATGCTGTACAGTTATCTCTTTAGTTTGGCTCTTTCCTCATCCCAACGTTGAAAAACTTCATCAGCGATTCTCGGCCTCAACGTAAAGATGTCTTGAGGTTTGTCCACGTAAAGGTAAACCAAATACGCTCTGTCAAAGGCTGTTGAACGAATAAGCATACAGCTTGGTCTTCTGGGCAATACTCGTGAGTAGCTATCAAAAATTTGGTTGAACAATTGGTTTATTTTTTCGGATGAAATGCTGTGGTCAAAGCCAATTTCAAACGTGTAACAGTATAGGCAATAGTTTCTTGAACTTTCATAGAGGTAATTCGTTATATCCCGGTCCAAAATTTGGAGATTGGTTACTGAAATAGTGTTGTTGCCAGAAGTCAAAACTTTAGTGTAATTCATGGTGATTTCTTGAACGATGCCCTCCACGATCCCGATTTTTACATAATCGCCAACCTTAAAGGGTCTAGCTGCCAAAAGAAAGAGCCCCGCGATGAAGTTGCCCAAGGTTTTTTGTGACGCAAAACCTACAGCGGCGCCACCGATGGCGGAAACCGATAGCAACCATTCAGCCTGGACTCCACCCAAACTGCTTATGGCTAGAACAGTGAATATTAGGATTAGTATTCGAAAGGTTAGTACGAGGTTGTTGCTGGTGCTGGGTTCAAGCCTGATGCGTTTGGCGAAGTGGGAAAGGTAACGGCTGAGTATTCTTTCAACAGTTACCGCTATTATTGCGATAAACAATATCTCAAGAATTGTGCCGAATGATACTCCAAGAAAACCTGTTCCAGGTATAGTCGTTGATTGAGGTGTGGACATGTCTATCTTTTCACTTATTTATGTCCATCTTACGCTATGTCGTCTATAACTCTTTCGCGCGAATCTAAGAGGTTTTATCTGGAATAAAATCCATCGACATCGAATTAACACAATGACGCGTATCTTTTTCGGTAAAATGCTCGCCAATGAAGACGTGCCCCAGATGAGCGCCGCAGTTTGTGCATTGGATTTCAGTTCGTTTTCCATCAGGGTCAGGCAGTCGTTTAACGGCACCCGGAATTTCATCGTCAAAGCTTGGCCAACCGCAGTTTGCTTCAAACTTGTTCTCAGAACGGTACAGTTTTTCGCCGCAGCGTTTGCAAACGTAAGTTCCTTTATCCCAAAACGCGTAGTACTTGCCTGTGAAGGGCATTTCTGTGCCCTTGTTAACTATGACTTGGTCCTCTTCGGGGGTAAGCTGTTTGAGGTAGGATTGTTTTTCAGAAGCCGACAATAAAACACCATTCTAATTTTACTATGCATTTGGAAAGTAAAAAACACTTCTACACGAGCACCTTTAAAAAACAGATATAAAGAAGCGCTTGATATTTAATAGTTGAAGGGTTTTTAATGGTTGAAATTACACGGTTATTTTGGAAACAAGCTTTCACTTCCGACGATTTTTTGCTAGGTGAAGTGCAGAGCGCAGAATTAGACATGAGTAATTGGCAAATAATCAATTTATTTGTCGCTTTAACTGACGAAGCATCGAAAAAACTGGGATTTAAGCATCCTTATCTTGGCAAAGTTTTGGTTTGCTTACCTGTCTCCACAGTTGAGTCGGTATCCGATAAAGCAGTTTTGAACAAGACCATTGAGGAACTGCGCACCCTTAGACAATGCAGAGAATAACTGCTTTTCCTTTTTTAATGAGTTAAGTTTCTGCCTTTTTTTCTAAGGCACAGCGACAGGACGGTGGCGAACACCGCTATCGTAGTACTAAATATAGCTGCTATAATTAGTGGTGATGGCAAAAGTTGCGGCTCCTCGGTCTGGGTGAGTTCTAATTGTTTAGAATCTTGTTGCAAACGTTGAGGAATGAAGGGGATATAGTCAAAAAGAGAATTAGAGGCCTCTAACCGACTCAAGAGCAGAAAGTACGAGGGTAAATTTTCAGTAACCAAAGGTTCCCCTTTTGTTTTTCCAATAGAAACAATGAAGAATCAATCAAGGTTCGGCTGAAACTTTATTAGTGGATATAGGGTTTTCTGAGTTTAAGCACTCATAGTGCTATCTAAAATTAACTGTCAAGGTTAAAACTTATGACTGAGGCAGCAACAACTCCAACACAAAGTAAAGATCAACCCATAAAAGCTTCCGAACTTGACCCAAAGTTCAAGTATGAACTGGTAAAAATGCACGGAAGCGAAAAGATTCTAAAATGTTTCCAGTGCGGAACATGCACCTCCGACTGCCCAGTGGCACGCTACAGCGATACCTACAGGCCACGAACCCTAATTCACATGGCGCAGCTTGGCTTAAAAGACCGCGTTCTAAACAGCGACACCTTATGGCTCTGCGCAGCCTGCTTCACATGCACAGACCGCTGCCCACAAGACGTCGAAGTAGCAAGTGTCATACGAGTATTCCGCAATTTAGCAGCGGAAAGAGGATGTTTCCCACAAGTCTTCAAAGACCAAGCCGCAAGCCTACTCGAATCAGGCTACGCATACAAAATCCCCGAATTAAGAATAAAGAAACGTGAATCCCAAGGACTCCCACTGCTCCCAAAAGGCAACCCCGAAAACGTACGCAAAACATTAAAAGGTATAAAATTCATCGAAAAAATCCAAAACCCCGCAGGAGAAAAACCAAGTGAGCAATAAGTACCTAATATTTCTCGGGTGCGCTATTCCATATAGAGTTTCATCCTATGAAATTTCCTCACGCAAAGTCCTCGCTAAACTCGGCGTTGAACTTGTGGAGATGCCCGAGTTCAACTGCTGCGGTTTACCTTTAGATCCCGTAAGCCATGAAACGATGCTTATTTTGGCAGCAAAGAACTTGGCGTTAGCAGAACAACAGGGCTTAAACGTTCTCACTTTGTGTCCGGGCTGCGCTGGAACTCTAAAGAAAGTTAACAAAATCCTAAAACAAGATAAAGCCCTTAAAGATCAAATTAATACTCACCTCAAAGAGGTAGACTTGGAATTCAAGGGAACTATCGAGGCAAAACACCTTCTCCAACTACTCAAAGAAGACGTTGGGTTAGAGAAAATCAAAGCATCAGTCGTTAAACCCCTTACAGACCTAAAGGTTGCTGAACACAACGGCTGCCACATACTAAGACCAAAAGAATACTTCGACTTTGACGACCCCGAAGATCCCCAAACACTAAAAGCCCTCATCGAAGCAACAGGAGCTACGTGTCTAGACTACATCGACGAAACAGAATGCTGTGGAGCACCCAGCGTTGGCGTTAGCGACAAGGTTGCTCTGGCACTTGCAAGAGACAAACTGAACCACATAAAACAAGTTGAAGCCCAAGCATTAATCACCATTTGCCCATTCTGCCACATAATGTACGATACAAACGAGTTACGCATAGAAAAAATGTTTAATGAAGCCTATGGTATTCCAATACTTCATTACCCACAACTACTGGGTTTAGCTATGGGCATGACGCCTGAAGAGTTAGCGTTTAACGAACTTCGAGTAAACGCATCAAACCTACTGAAACAATTAAACCAAGGAGCAAACACAAAATGAGTCAAAAACTAAAAATAGCCTTCTATTGGGCTGCAAGTTGCGGCGGCTGCGAAATAGCTGTCTTAGACTTAAATGAGAAAATCCTTGACGTAGTAAAACTCGCCGACATAGTTTTCTGGCCGGTAGCCATCGACGTCAAATACAAAGACGTTGAAGCCCTCCCGGACAAACACATCGACATAACCTTCTTCAACGGCTCCATACGTAACTCGGAACAAGAGCACATGGCTAAGGTGCTAAGAGCAAAATCCAAAACCTTGGTTGCATTTGGTTCATGTGCCCACGAAGGCTGCGTCCCTGGCTTAGCTAACTTAAACGACAAGAAAGAAATTTTCGATCAAGTTTACATAAAAGGCAAGTCAAACGTCAACCCACAAGGGATCACACCAAAAACTCAAACTCAAGTCAAAGAAGGT
>Ga0209540_10003636_pt1 | contig 10428 bp, 8 predicted proteins | sample BarGraIncu01121A_FD_184501 | JGI IMG/M metagenome (GOLD analysis project Ga0209540, IMG submission 184501) | Arctic peat soil microbial communities from Barrow, Alaska - Barrow Graham LP Incubations 011-21A (SPAdes) (version 2) | ecosystem: Environmental > Terrestrial > Soil > Wetlands > Peat... | reverse complement strand
TCTGGTTTCATCAGCGTTGTCATTATGGGCGGACGAAGAATCCCGACAGGAATATTTAGCTCAGATACGATGGAGATTATTTTCCGATTTTAAAGGTTTGTCTGCACCTGTTACTGGCGCGCAATATTTTCCTGACGACTTACTTAAAATAAAGTCACACGAGGTTTTTGTCGATTGTGGTGCTTTTGATGGAGATACGTTACATTATTTTATCGATACTTATAAACAACTCTTTGGAAAATATTATGCATTTGAGCCAGATCCGGTTAACTTTACAAAACTTGAAAATTATGTTTCAAAACTTAAACCGGAATTAAGAAATAAAATAGTTATTGGGCAATTCGCTATTGGCAATAAAAAAGAAAAATTGTTTTTTGACGCTTCAGGCAATATTCAAGCTACTATTAGTGAGACTGGTACTATTTTAGTTGATTGCGTTACACTTGATGACTTTTTTAAAACCGATGATATTCCAACATTTATCAAAATGGATGTTGAAGGTTTTGAGCCAAATATAATTATCGGAGCAAAAAGAATTATTGAAAAATATACCCCGGTAATCGCAGTAGCAATTTACCATGAATATGATCATCTATGGCGTATACCCCATGCAATAAATGCTATTTCAAGTAAATACAGGTTTTATTTAAAGCCTCACTACAATGCAGGTTGGGAATTAGTGTTCTATGCCATTCCACTTGACAGGGGAATAGATAAAATTTAAAAAAATGCCCAAAACCTCATATAAGCCTAGAAAGTGCCAGGTCTGTGGATCAAATGAGAAATCCATTCTTTACAAGCAGTCTTTTGCTGATTTTTCAAATAAAAATCTTTTAAATGCTTATGATGTTGTTACTTGCAAAAAATGTGGATTTTGTTTCTCCGATAATATTCCGGAGCAACAGGTTTTCGATTTGTATTATGAGAAAATGTCAAAGTATGAACGAACCGAGATAAATTTAAAAGAATCCACTTATGATCTTGTCAGATTTCAGTGGATTACCGAATTCCTGGAGAATAATTATCCGTTTAAAGAATCTGCTATTGTTGAAATTGGTTGTGCTACAGGGCTACTTCTTTCTGCCTTAAAAAAGGCTGGATATACTAATATCTCAGGTATTGATCCCTCAACGGAATGCGTAGAAACTGTTCTGAAAGTATACAATATTCCAGCTAGACATGGGATAATATCTGACTTGTCGATTATTGAGTCAGAAAGTATAGATCTTGTAATCCTGGTGGGGGTTCTTGAACATATCAAAGATATGAATCTGGCCCTTCAAGAGATCTTTAAAATTGTTAAAAATAATGGACAAATTTGTATTGTAGTACCAGATGCATCACAATATTTCAATGGCAAAGATGCACCGTTTCAGGAGTTCAGTATTGAGCATATTAATTTTTTCGGTCCATACTCCCTTGTAAATCTGATGCTTATTAATAAATTCTCAAAGGTGATTGTCGAACAGCATAACTTTGAGGTAAATTTCAATACTCTGACCCCTGCAATAATAGGAATCTTTAAGAAAGATAGTTACCTGCAAATTTCAATTATACCTGATAATGAAACAGTTGTTAATCTTAAGAAATATATACAAAATTGTCAGGAAGAGGAAAAGTCTATTAAGATTAAAATAGCAAAAATAATCGAGGAACAGGAACCAATTATTATTTGGGGCACAGGAGCACAAACATTAAGATTGCTGTCAAATACGGATCTCAAAAATTCTAACATTACTAATTTTGTTGATTCGAATCCTAAATATCAGGGGAATTTATTAAATAATATCCCTGTTATAAGTACTGAAGAATTGAAATATAGAAATGAAACCATATTAATTTCTACTCGGGCTTATCAAAATGAAATTGAGTTTCAGATAAGAAACGTACTTAATTTGCCAAATAAAATTATTAAGCTTTTTGCATAATATTTTCAGCAACTCATGAATAAATCTGATGAAATAAGAAGTAGTATTAAAAAATTGACTGAGGAATATTATAAGGAGAAATTTGGCAACCAATCTTTTATTCCAGGTAAAAATAAGGTCAATTATGCCGGTCGTGTATTCAACGAAAAGGAATTAATAAACCTCGTTGATTCATCTCTTGACTTTTGGCTGACTGAAGGCCGGTTCTCTGAACAATTCAGCGAAAAAATAGCAGAGTTTCTTGGTGTAGAATATGTACTGCTTACAAATTCAGGATCCTCTGCCAATCTTTTGGCTATGGCTGCCCTGACATCTGAAAAACTGGGAGAGAAACGATTAAAACCCGGTGATGAGGTTATCTCTGTCGCAGCAGGATTTCCTTCAACAGTCACTCCCATAATACAGCATAACCTCATACCCGTATTTGTGGATGTTCAGATCCCGACATATAACATTGATGTCGAAATGCTTAAGAAAGCAATTTCACCTAAAACTCGTTGTATTTTTTTGGCTCATACTCTGGGAAACCCATTTAACCTCGAGGAAGTTATGAAAATAGCAAATGAGAAAAATTTATGGGTTATAGAAGATAACTGTGATGCTTTTGGCAGCAAATACAAAGGTAAATATACCGGAACCTTTGGACATTTATCAACCATCTCATTTTATCCTGCCCATCATATAACGACAGGAGAGGGTGGTGCAATTATCACCAATGACCAGAAACTGGCCAATATCGTTCGGGTTTTCCGTGATTGGGGTCGTGATTGTTATTGTGCCGGCGGGGAGAATAATACTTGTGGAAAACGCTTTACGCAAAAATTTGGAGATCTTCCCGCAGGGTATGATCATAAATATGTATATTCTGAGATAGGTTATAACCTGAAAATGACTGAAATGCAAGCTGCCATAGGGGTTGCTCAGATGGATAAGCTGTCGATGTTTTGTGAAAAACGTAAACAGAATTTTGAAAGACATTACAAAATATTTTCTAAATATCCGGAATATTTTATACTTCCGAAAGGAACTGAAGAAGCTGACCCAGCCTGGTTTAGTTTTATCATTACTATTAAGAGCGACGCCCCTTTTAGTCGTGATCAGTTTTCTAAATTCCTTGACGAAAATCTTATCGAGACCCGAAATCTTTTTGCCGGCAATCTTGCTAAACAACCTGCATTTATTAATAAACTATTTCGAATAGCTCAAAATCTGGATACCACTGATTATATTATGAATAATACTTTTTTTATGGGAACATATCCTGGCATGGATGAGGCAAGATTCAATTACATTGAAACCGTAGTTGAAAAATTTATTTCAAAGGTGATTAATGAATAAAGTGTGGATTTAAGTAATCACGCTAACATAAGCATTGTAGCGATTCTGAGTATGTCAGTTTACGGGAAATTTTAACATTCGAAAAAATCATGGTTTAAATCATAATGCATTTTTATTAATGGCTCAACCCAGGAAATATAAAGCTGAGGTTATATCAATAGTAAATCCAATACAAAATATATTTACAATTGAATTGAGGTCAGGATCAGGAACATTTAAATATAATCCCGGACAATTTCTTCATCTTGCTTTGGATGAATACGATCCGAGTTCTGGATGGCCTGAGTCGCGTTGCTATTCTATACAGACACCTCCTTCTGACACAAATATTAAAATTACATTTTCTGTCAAGGGAAAATTTACTGCGAGAATGGCTGAGGAACTTAAACCAAGAAAAATTATTGATATAAAGCTTCCATACGGAGAATTGTTTTTAGAGGAGAATTTGAAAGACGATGTTGTATTTATCGCCGGAGGAACCGGGATTACACCCTTTTTATCCCTTTTTAACGATCCCTCATTCGCTGATTATAAAGATCCTTTTCTTTATTTAGGAGTCAGGGAAAGAAGTTATAACATATACACTAAGTCTTTAGAATTAGCAAAAGAGATAAATTCTGGTTTGAAAATAGATATTAGATATCAGGAAACTGACGGAATACTTGATATTGAAAATATTTATAAGAAAAGCAAACTAAACTCTACTTATTTTATTTCAGGTCCTCAGGCTATGATTTCATCTTTCAGAGCAATAATGATTTCTTTAGGAGTTGCTAAAGCGAAGATAAAGTCTGATGATTGGGAATAGTTTTTAAATGATACTTAAAAAAATTGTGTGTTAAAGCTATTAAAAAAAGTATTTCTTTTTTTTGGCATAGATAGAGCAATATTCTATACCTCTTCCGCCAGAATTATTATGGCAATGGCTGGGGTAGTTACTATATTTTTTGTCGCCAGATTTCTTACGCCGGTTGAACAAGGATTTTATTATACTTTTGGAAGTGTTCTGGCGATCCAGGTATTTTTTGAATTAGGTTTTAATGGAATAGTAACTCAATATGTCGCCCATGAAGCGTCGCATTTAAATTGGATTACAAAAACTAAATTAGGCGGATCGAAAGAGCATATGTCACGATTATCTTCATTGCTTCATTTTGCTGTCAAATGGTATTTATTGGCGAGTGGACTTCTGACAATAATTTTGCTTATAACAGGATTTCTGTTTTTTAAAAAATACAGTACTTCCATGGGAAATGTGGATTGGATGATTCCATGGGTTATTTTAACTTTTTCTACAGCACTGTCATTTTTAATAAACCCCGTATTGGCTTTTCTTGAAGGATTGGGAAATGTCAGACAAGTAGCATTAATCAGGCTAGCTCAGCAGTCTACACAAGCATTAACAATCTGGATAATGCTAGTCTTTAAAACAAAATTATACGCCCTTGGTATTGGGAGTATTCTTGGTCTCATTGTAGTGGCTATAATAATTTTTGTCAGTCATTTCAGAGCCCAGTTATTAAATATATGGCGCGCACTTGGAAATAAAATGATCAATTACAGGAAAGAAATATTTCCATATCAGTGGAAGATGGCTATGAGCACCATAAGCGGATATTTTATATTTCAATTATTTAATCCGGTACTTTTTGCTACTGAGGGTGCCATTGTTGCAGGTCAAATGGGGATGACACTAACCGTTTTAAATAGTATAGCAAGCTTGTCATTCAGCTGGATGACTACTAAAATACCATTATACTCCGGATTGATAGCTCAAAAAAAATATTTTGAACTCGATAAAATCTTTAATAGAACTTTAAGTCAGTCTGTTTTTATTAATATCCTGGAATTAACCGTTTTGTATATATTAATATTCATCCTTCGTTATTGCAATATTCCATTGGGGAACAGATTTCTTCCATTTTTGCCATTAATCCTTTTAATGGCATCAGTACTTATGAATCAGTTTGTTTTTTCATGGGCAACTTATTTAAGATGTCATAAACAAGAACCATTCCTTATTCCTTCGGTTGTGGGTGGAATCTTAACATGCATCTCAACAGTTGTACTTGGAAAATATTTTGGTGTAGTTGGAATGACTGCAGGGTATTGCATCTTAACTTTTTTTGGAGGATTAGTATGGGGTTACAATATCTTTACCAATAAAAAAGCGGAATGGCACAGTATTTAATTGGCTAATTCTTTTTTATAGTAAAATCAACAAAGCTCAGGACTTATATTATATCAAATCCTAAGGTTAGGATAGTCCTAACTACCTATAACAGACCTGAATATTTAAAATTAGCTAGTGAGGCTATTCTTTCTGTTTCTCACATTATAACTTAAAATTAGATGCCGGAAGTACTCCTTTCAATATGCATACCGACCTATAACAGGGCTAAAAACCTTGAGGATACGCTTATTTCAATTGTGCAACAAAGACGTTTTCAGGAAACAGATGATGTTGAGATTGTAATCTCAGATAATTGCTCTGGTGATAATACTGGGAACGTATCAGAAAAATTTGCAGCTCTTTATAAAGAGAAAATACGATATTTCAGAAACACTGAAAACATAAGTGATGCTAACTTCGAAAAGGTTCTGTCTTATGGAAAGGGACAATACCTTAAGCTGAATAACGATACTTTAATTCATAATGCGAATTCACTTGATAGGTTAATCGAAATCATTAAAGCGAATGCCGTAACCAAAAATATTATTCTTTTTCCTAACGGACTTATGAAAAGCAAAAATGAGGTGTTCATCTGCAATGATTTAAATTCTTTTGTAAAAAATGTATCTTACTGGTCAACATGGATTGGCTGTTTTGGTATCTGGAAAGATGACTATAATTCAATCCCTGATTTTAACAGAAATGTGGCGCTGCATCTGGTTCAAGCCGATACCTTATTCAGATTAATTAGTTCAGGCAGATCTGTTATAGTAGTTAATTCATGTTTTTTTGATTCAGTATATCCTGTATCCAAAGGAGGGTATAATGTTTATGAGGTGTTTGTTACCAATTATATCGGGATGCTGGAGGAATATCAGAAAAAGAACCAGATTTCAAGAGTTACTTTGTTTAACGAAAAAACGAAATTAATGATCCATTTTCTGGTGCCGAGAACAATTCAAATGCTGGTTAAAAGTGATCTTTACGTTTTTTCATATAACAAGGTATTAACAACTGTTCTCAATAAATATAAATTTCATCCTGTACTACTTGTGGTTTTATTCTATTTGCCATTAAGAATTTTACTGGCGTACTTTAAAATGTTTATAAAGCGATTATAAAAGTATTTTCTAATTTAATTTTTTTTGTCATAATTTACGACTTTTAAACAATTTGTAACCAGATGGAAAAAGGTTCACTGACAAAAACTCTATATTTCCCAGGCTTGCTTTTGTTAACAATGATGATCGTTGTGCCATCATCCTATCAATTGTTTAAAGGAGTATTGTTTTTTATTGTTTTTTTAGAAATATTCATCATCATTAATTTTAGACTAAGCCTTAAAATGCATCCCAATATTTTTTTCCTCTTCATATTTTATATTTTTTTAGGAATAGCGTATGGGGTATATGGCCTGATTCAACATAATTCAGGAGCACTGCCAGTTACCAAAGAAATTGTATTATATGTGGTTTTCTTTATGATTGTTATTTGCGGAATTGATGATTATGTATCAATGACCTATATCCATAAAACTTTAATATTCTCATTATCATTTTTATGTATATATATAATAGCCAGTCTTTTAAATGCCTATGGAATCTGGCCAGACTGGTTATATTATAATCTGCAAACTACTACTTCAGATCAGGCAATAAATGTTACTACCTTGAAATTATACGGAAGGTTTTCTGCGAGTTTTAGTAGTTACCCTAGTCTTTTGTTTTTGCAGCCTTATCTTTTTGCTTTCTTAATTACGAATCCAAAGAAACAATCAAAATGGTTGTGGTTCTTGTTTCTTGTATCTACGGCTATTATGGTTTTTGTTGGAAGAAGAATTTTGCTCATGGTTGCTCTGTCATTTCCTCTTTTTACAATCCTTTCCATAAGTTTTATACGCAAGAACAATGAGCATAAAGTTGTAAAATGGAAATCGGCTTTGTTCTATCTGGCAATTTTTTTCGTTGTGATTAGTATTATTTTCATTGAAGTTTCGGGCATCAGTATTAATTCCATCACAGATTATGTAATAAGTAATTTTCATTCAAAACAGGTAACAACAGGTGGAAAAGTTGGATCTAACGTTCGTTTAGACACAATAGTAGAACTATTTAAAGGCTGGAAAGAAAGACCATTATTTGGTTTTGGCAGTGGGGCATATTATCCACATTTTATCAGGAATTTAAAGGAACCCTGGAATTATGAAGTCTCATATATGCAATATCTTTATTCATGGGGACTTGTGGGATGCGCACTATATGGAATGGGAATATATTTCATAATCAGAAAACTAATCAATATCTATAAAAAAGGTTCTTTCTTTAGTTCTTATGCGTTATCATCTTTAATGGGGATGATTGCATTTTTAATTGGAAATGCAACAAACCCCTATCTGCTAAAGATTGATTACTTTTTTGTTATTTTTCTACCAGTCGCCATAATTAATCTCCATTATCGGAAACACAAGTTGTTGTATTGAGCCTGATGTTACTGGTTATTTTCTACTCATGGTTCAAAGTCCAAAATCTGATTAACAACATCAGGAATGATTGATTTATTATATATGTGAAATATTAATGAGTGAGAACGCAGAAAAATATATTCCGATCATTATCTTAAACTGGAATGGAGAGGTTGATACTATAGAATGTTTGAATTCAATTCGCCAAAGTAAAAAATGCGGTTTTTTCCCTGTACTGGTTGATAATGGGTCAACACCGGAATCGCTAACCAGGTTGAGAAATAAATGCTCGTTAATCTATCACGATATTCAGTTTTTCAATAGGACACAGATATTAAGCATTCAGAATTCCCCGGTAGCAGGAATTTCCGATTCAATAACTGAAGAAACTTTAATTTTTATAGAAAATGGTGAAAATTTAGGGTTTGCGCAAGGAAATAATATTGGAATAAAATTTGCAGAATCATTTCAGGCTGAATGGGTAATGTTGCTGAACAATGACACTGTAGTGCACGAAAATTCTTTTTTTGAGTTGCGTAAATTTATTAGATTAAGTCCAGATATAAAGGCAATTACACCACAGATATGTTATTATGAACCAAATACCAGGGTGTGGAATTGTGGAGGTGAATTGACATATTGGGGCAGCCGAAAATATTACTTTGCAAATGCTGATCATATAGCAGTACCGAAAACCGGTTACAGGAAAATTACTTTTATCACAGGTTGTGCCTTACTTTTTAAATATAAAGAAACTGGTCCACTTACCGAAAAATTCTTTTTTGGAGAAGAAGATTATGAATTCTCTCTAAGGATGAAAAATAGTGGTATGAAAATGGCATGTGTTTTTAATTCCGTTATTTATCATAAAGTTGGTTCAAGCATAAGAAAACTTTCAAAGCTTCAGGAATTAATCTATATCCAGTATATAAGCCGATTAATAAATACCAGAAATTATTATTCATTGTTACGATGGCAGATAACAAAAGTATTATGCTATTTATATATTCCAGTCCTGTTATGGAAGAGTAGTATTAATCCGGTAAATTCATTTCAATTAATAAGGCGCATCAACTATTATATCAATCGAAATAACAAAGTTGATATCACTGAGTATACACTTCAATAATATTATGTTTCCATTAGATATTGAATTTCCCCAATTCACGCTGAATTATTGAATATGTAATTAATAAAATAGCTTTCTATTAAGAGGCAGAGTGTTTATAATAATTCATTCTGCAATATTGATATAGAAATGTATGATACCTAATCTGAAGTGACAAATCATATGAAATCAATAACTAAAGATGCTAACAATAACAAAATAAAAGTCTGTTTCTTTTCGCATGAAAGCAAGGAATCGCTTATGAAAGAACAGTACTCGATACAAGATATCAGAATTCTTAGCGAACTTGGTTATAATGTAATAATTGCCAATTCATTTTCGGAGATTCCATGGGGTTGTGATTTATATTTTTCGTGGTGGGCCAGTGGAAGTATTTTACCTTTAATTAAAGCCCGACTTTCTAAGAAACCGATAATAATTATTGCAGGTGGAAACGAAGCAATGTTTTATTACGACTCCATCTCAAAATTACCATATGGTTACCTTATCACCCCCTGGTATAAAAAACTGGCTACTATCTTGTCTCTTCGTTTTGGTACTGTCATTCTGGTTGTTTCTAATTTTATGATAGCCGATGTCAGGAAACTCGGGGCTGCCAATCCAAAAGTTATTTATAACAGTATCAATCCAGAGACTTTTTGTTTATCAGATCTTAGGCGCACATTTATAACGACTATTATTAATTTGGAAGAAAATGTTGTTGAACTTAAAAGAGGAGAAAACTTCATTCGTTCAATTCCATATATTTTAGAAAGATTTCCTGACCAAAAATTCATTGTTATTGGAAATAAAGGCAGTGCTTTTAAAAGGTTACAAATGTTAACTTTTCATATTGGTATTGAAAAGAATATTGAGTTTATTGGTAGTATTAATAACTCAGAAGTAATAAAATGGTTACAACTCTCGAAAGCTTATGTTCAAATAAGTGATACTGAGACATTTGGTGTAGCAATTGCTGAAGCGATGAGTTGTGGGACTCCAGTAGTGGTAAGTCGTCGGGGAGCAATTCCGGAGATAGTGGATAAATGTGGGTTTTTTGTAGATCATAATAATCCGGAATCAGTTGCTGCCGGAATCATTGAAATCCTCAAAAAAACCGACGGGGAAATCACTGAAATTGGTCTGAAATCAAGGAATAGAATCATTAATAATTTTTCCTACGATCAAAGAAAGAAATCAATACGGGAGATTATTGAGGAAATAATTTGATAGACATAATCCAGAACTGAAGAAAATAATCGGCAGATTATTTGTTGAAGTATGTAGAATGAACACGTGGAAATATGATGATGTCCATAATATCATGCAAAAACCAGTAATTTTGTCGGTTGAATAACTACTAATTTAAGAACATAAAATGAGGGAATATCAAATATGCACAAACTGTGTAATGGATACA
>Ga0209540_10003635_pt1 | contig 10428 bp, 5 predicted proteins | sample BarGraIncu01121A_FD_184501 | JGI IMG/M metagenome (GOLD analysis project Ga0209540, IMG submission 184501) | Arctic peat soil microbial communities from Barrow, Alaska - Barrow Graham LP Incubations 011-21A (SPAdes) (version 2) | ecosystem: Environmental > Terrestrial > Soil > Wetlands > Peat... | reverse complement strand
GGGAGCGAGTCCGCTCATTATTTATACCGGCGATATTCTCGGGCATAACTTTCCGCAAACGTTTTTCAAACTGTATTATGGGAACCTCAGCGTTCCAGTTCCAGACGATGCAGCCATTGAAGCCGACGTTGTAGCCGTTGCAGCCATGAAAAACTTTGCCGACAAGACGGTTGCCTTCTTTATGGGTCAGGTGAGGTCGACTGTCGGAGATATTCCCGTCATGTTCGCTGTTGGCAATAGCGATTCATACCTGGGCGCTCTGCCGGAGTCCAGTTTTCTTTCCAATACGGCAGAACTTTATTACACAAAGTTTTTGAATGGCACCGCAGACCCTCAGGCATTTCATACTACCTTCACGACTGGGGGATATTATTCTGCGGATCTACCCGGAACAAATTTGATGGTGATAGGACTCAATACAGTTTTGTTTGCACTCCCGGGCACTACGGGAAGTGCAGTCGTCGCCGAAGAAATTACCTGGCTTGGTGATAGACTCGCTTCAGCCAAAGCTGCCGGCAAAAAGGTGTGGCTCTTAATGCATGTACCTCCCGGCGCGGATATAAATTCAACTGCCGGCAATGTTGATAAAAACGAACCCATTGCAACGGCAGCGAAGATGATGATGAATCCGGTTTATCAGGCAAATTTTCTGCAAACACTTGCGGAGTATTCGGGAATTATAACTCTGACGCTTGCCGCGCATACTCATATGGACGAATACCGTATCCTGCCGACTTCTGAAGTGATTGATGTAACGCCGGCGATAACTCCGTACTTTGGCAATAACCCTGCTTTTAAGGTCTTTTCATTTTCCAGCGATACGTTTAAACCCACTGATTATAGAACCCTGAACTATGACCTTGCTACTAATCCACTGCAGTTCAATAGCTATTATACTTTTTCGGCAGCGTATTTCATGCAAGGTCTTTTGGATGATTCTTTGGCACAACTTTTTCCGGAACTTGTCACGAATAATGCCAAACAGGCACTTTACAGAGATCACTATTTTTCCGGCCATAATTATTCTATTCCCGTTACTAATACCGTAAATCCAATTACCGATAAGACTTGGCCGGTTTACTGGTGCGGTATTGGAACAATGGAGAAAGAAGAGCTTATCGCTTGTGTGAACGCATATTGATCGGCATAGGCACTTTAAAGGGGGGTGAATTGTGAGCCCACTGGCAAATTCTTTGATCGTTTATGGTTGTATTCTCGGCGGCATGCTGCTTGGGATGTTCCTCCGGGGAGTGCTGCATGAACGTCATGTAAATGATGAGTCAAAGGATGTCATGAAACTGGGGGTCAATATGATCGCAACACTGGCCGCCGTTGTCCTTGGCCTGCTGATTGCTTCGGCCAAAGCTAATTTTGATACGATAAACAGCGGGATCATACATACGAGTTCGAAGATTATCTTACTGGACCGCGTCATGGCCCACTACGGGCCGGAGACGAAGGAAATCCGCAATCAGCTCCGCCGAGGCGTCGCCTCCTCCATTGAGCGGCACTGGCCAAAAGAGAAGACAGGACAAACGGAAGCGATGGAACCTGTTTCAATGGTCTTACTCGAAGCTCTCCAAGACAAAATCCGACAATTGTCCCCGCAGAATGATGAGCAGCGCTGGCTCCGGTCACGGGCCTCGCAGGTGTGCAGCGACATCGCGGAATCACGCTGGCTGCTCGTCGAGCAACGTGGACTGAGTTCGTTGTCAATGCCGTTTTTCGTGATGCTGGCGTCCTGGCTCGTGATCATCTTCTTCATCCTCGGCTTATTGTCACCCCGCAATGCGACGGTCATTATCGTCTTGCTCGTCTGTGCGTTGTCAACCGTAGGCTCACTCTATCTGATCCAGGAGCTGGACCGTCCATACGACGGACTAATCACGATCTCCAGCACCCCGCTACGCACCGCCCTTGCTATTCTCGGTCGGTAGTTCCGGAGCCGCTCAGGTAGCGAAGGAGATGTTTGATCAGTACAAGTAGAAGTGGATTCCCGTTGCGGATTCTAAAAGTATTTCTACTCGAACAATTTTTACCGCGAAGCGCGAAAATAAATCATCCAAGGAGGATTATGATTATGAAAAGAAATTCCGTTGTATGGTCGATGTTCCTGATTCTTGCACTGACAGCAGGAGTATTTTTTATCTGCGGCTGCAGAAGCAGTGATGGTGGCGGCTCCACTCAACCGCCATCTGCGCAGTCACTGCCGAATATGGGCCAACAGATTACGCCGCTGGCGCCCCAGGGTTCCCGGTTTGAATCGTTGAACCCTGATCTGGCCGATAATCCAAACTGGCTGGCCGGTCATGCGGTGACCACGGTGGTCAGTCCGGATAAAAAGACCTTGCTGGTTTTGACCAGCGGGTACAACCGCGTTTACAGAACCGACGACGTGCCGGACGCCTTCGGCACATATTTTAACTGGGCGCAATCCACAGAGTACGTGTTCATCTATGACATTTCGACGGGCATGCCCATTAAGAAGCAAGTAGTGAAAGTCCCCAATACCTACCACGGGATTGTTTTCGATCCATCCGGCACAGCTTTTTACGTATCCAACGGCATGGGTGACTTTCCCTTTGACAACACGTATAGCATAATCACCGACCCAACTAAAATCGGCACCGTCCCCGGTGACGGTGTGCATATTTTTACGCTGAATGCCACCAACGGAATGTGGGTGGATCAGCCCGGAACTGCGCTCGCCTTGAACCATCCCGTGGGCAATGGGCTTGATGTTGATGCGTCTAACGGAACATTACTCCCGCCAAACGAGCGCGTTGCCGTATCTCCATGCGCCGCAGGCTTAGCTATTTCCAATGATGGCCAAACGCTGGTTGTTGCGAATTACTTCAATGACTCAATTTCGATCTTCAAAGGAGGATTAGGCCACTGGGCGATAGTAAAAAAGAATAGCAGTACCTTGGATTTTGACCTGCGCCCCGGCAAGAGCGGCGGAGTTTCCGGTACACCGGGTGGTGAATATCCGTTTTGGGTGGCTGTGAAGGGTAATGGATCAAGTGCAACAGCGTATGTTTCAAGCATTCGCGACCGCGAAATTGTGGTTGTGAGTCTGGGCGATGTGCCGGCCGTAAAGGGGCGGATAAAAGTGATAGGCCAACCGAACAAGATGACGCTGAATAATGCCCAGTCGCTCCTGTATGTCGCCTGCGACCAGACAGATACAGTTGTAGTCATCGACACCGAGAAGAACGAGATCGTCGAAACCATCCAGATCATCAAAACGGCGTCGGTAATACCGTCCTCGCTGAAGGACTACACGGGTGCCAACACCAACAGCGTAACGCTGTCGCCGGATGAGAAACAACTCTACGTGACCAACGGCAATCTGAATTGCGTTGCGGTGGTGGCGCTGACCGGAACGAATAGCAATAAGGTAATTGGTCTCATTCCGACCGGCTGGTATCCGAACTCCGTGAGCTTCAGCGGCGACGGCAACATGGTGTACGTGGTCAATGCGAAGTCGCCGACTGGCCCTAATCCCGGCTTCTACTATAGCTACGGCCCGCCGAAGCATAGAAACGGCATGGCATCGAATCTGTATAATCCCCAGTTGACCAAAGCCGGTCTCCAGAGCTTCCCGCGCCCCGGCACGGAGCAGCTCGCGAGTCTCTCGTCGCAGGTTGCCATCAACAACCGCTTCTCCTACACCGTGAGCGCTCATGACGCCGCGGTCATGGCGGCGGTGCGTCGTGGTGTCCAGCATGTAATCTTCATCATCAAGGAAAACCGGACCTATGATCAGCTTTTAGGTGACCTGGAAATCGGCAACGGCGATCCTGCTTTGGCTGAGTTTGGCGAGCCGCTCACGCCGAATCAGCATAACCTGGCACGCCGATTCGTCACGCTCGACAACTTCTATGACACCGCCGAAGTCAGCTATGACGGCTGGGCATGGACCACTGCGGCCCGCGCAACAGACGTGCTGGAGCACCAGGTCTCCGTGATGTACGCGGGACGCGGCCTCAGCTTGGAGGCCGACGGTTTGAATCGCAGTGTAAATGTTGCGATTAATGGTGTCGCCGCCCGATATGCCGCTAACCCCCTTACGCCGAAGGATCCGGATCTGTTGCCGGGCCAGACCAACAACGGTGCGCCGGACGGACCGGACAATGAAGTGAATACCGGCTATTTGTGGGACGCTGCGCTGCGGGCGAATCTCACGGTTCGCAGCTATGGTTTCTGGGTGGACGATACGCGCTATTCATTCCCCCAGCCACCGGCTCCCGGCGCCCCTCCCGTTCCAGGTTCCGAGTTCAGCATTCCTCTGATCCGCATGCCATTCACCGACACTCACACCGACACCGGCACCTCCATCACCCCGCCCACGCGAGTGGCTTTCTCCTCGAGTGTTTCTCTCACCCCGAACACCGATATTTATTTCCGGGGTTTCGACAACGCGTTTCCGGATTACTGGCGTTTTAAGGAGTGGGAGCGGGAATTCGATATCTATGAAGCCAATGGCGGTGAAGCCAATGGCGGTCTGCCCTCTCTGAGCCTGGTGCGTTTCATGCACGATCATACAGGAAGCTTTAGTACCGCGATTGACGGCGTGAACACGCCGGAGTTGATGCAAGCCGATAACGACTATGCGGTTGGCCTGCTTGTGCAGAAGATCGCCAACAGTAAGCGGTACGCAAACAACACGCTGATCTTTGTCATTGAAGACGACGCGCAGGACGGCCCCGACCATGTCGATTCGCACCGCAGCATCGCGTTCGTGGCCGGCGCCTATGTGAAGCAGCACACGCTGGTTTCCACGCAGTACAACACCATCGACTTTGTGCGCACAATTGAAGAGGTCCTGGGTCTGCCGCCCATGAACATCAACGATGCGCTTGCCCGGCCCATGGCCGACATTTTCAACACGACACCGAGCGCGTGGCGATTCACCGCTATACCCTCGGGGTTTCTCTACGGTACGGATCTGAAACCACTGCTGCCTGCCGCCACGTCGGTAGGTATGGTCGTGCCCAAGTCGACGCACAACGCGAAGTACTGGGCGCGGGTCACCAAGGGTATGGACTTCTCGTCCGAAGACAGGTTCAATTTCGCGCGCTATAACCGCATTCTCTGGAAAGGGTTGATGGGCAACAAGCCCTATCCCGCCGCATCGACCGGAAAGGATCTGCGCCAAAACCGCAAGGAGTACCTCGCAAATTACCAGCAGTCTCTAAAGTAAAAAGCTGCGCAGAAAAATGAAAAGATACTAAGGATGATTATGAAAAGAAAATCCGTTGTATGGTCGTTGTTCCTGATTCTCGCCCTGACTCTGCTCGCCGGATGCGCAGGCACTTCATCGACACCGTCAACACCGCTCGCGATAACCTGTACTAATTTGGCTAGAAAAACAATCAATGACGTTACCATTACATCGACCAAATGGTTCGAAGCATCAAGCGGCAATCCTGCTTTCTGCCAGGTTAATGCAACCCGAGCGCCATATCTGGACATTGAAATCGATGTGCCGGAGAACTGGTCTGGTCGGCTATGGCAACAAGGTGGTGGTGGCCTCGATGGGAAAATCACTTCGGCAATTACAAGTGATGCAGTTACTGGTGCAATAACTGATGTCAATATAGCTTTGAAAGACGGGCTTTCGGTTTATGCCGCATCTAATGGCGGGAATCGTGCATCAGTGCCGGCACAGGCGGCACCACTTGTCTGGGCAAATGGAACACTGGATGGTATCGCGTCTGCCGAAGACTACGCCTATGCGGCATTAAATACAACCCGTGAATTCGCCAAGGCAGTGATAAAAAAGTTCTACGGAAAACTTCCAGATCATACTTACTTTAATGGTTGTTCTAACGGTGGCCGTAACGCCTACATTGCCGCCGATCGCTGGCCTGAAGAATATGACGGCATAGTATCCGGCTGCATGGGCATGGACCTTACAGGACAAACTGTTGGATGGCTGAATTTAGGTTCCCGGATAGGGACACCTGCTATGCCATCCTTCGATCAGTGGACTGCCGTTACCGCAGCAGCTGTAAACGCGTGCGATGCGCAGGACGGCATTACCGACGGGATTATTGCCAATCAATCTGCATGTGATTTCGATGTAACCACTTTGCAGTGCGGTCAGCCTACCGCGGACCCAAATCCGGCTATCTGTTTGACCGCTGCACAAGTGCAGACAGTAAAAGACGTAACTTCCGATGTAAAACTCGCGGATGGAGCGGTTGTCTATTCCGGCTACAATTGGGCAGACTGGGCTCCATATATTCCCGGTTGGGGTTTTCTGGGCGGTGGCAATGCGATACTGGCCACGGGAGACCCGGCATGGTACACAGTGGCAAAACAACAATCATTCAAATTGGATCATGATTACCCCATATTTCAGTATGGTTTCCGTATAATCGGAGCGGCTCCCGATAAAAACAAAGTGGCAGCCTTTGTTGCTTCGGGCAAGAAACTGATATCATGGCACGATGGATCAGACAATCTGACGTCGATAAACGACCATGTTAGGAACTATTCTACGATGACAAACATTGCGAAAGGACTGGGTTTGACAAATCCCTCGACCAATACCCGTTTCTTTGTCGTGCCCGGAGGAAGTCACACGGATGGCCAGACGTTGACGGAGGTGAATTGGTACAATGCAATAACCGATTGGGTTGAAATGAACATTGCTCCTGAACAATTGATTTATAACAGGCGCGATAAAATAACAGGGATTGTGCTGCGCACACTGCCGGTCTGCCGGCACCCCCAGTATCCGAGATATAACGGTTCCGGTGATGTTAATTCTGCTGAAAGTTATACCTGCACTACACCCTAAGGACGAGGCTTCTGATACCCATTAATGCAGGTATTAGAGGAATGAAAAATGAACGTAATAAAAATTAAATATTAATGAATGAGGCGTTTTATGAAACCATCGTATGAGTTCAAAAAGTTCTGTTTAGTTTTTTTAATGGGCATGCTGATTTTCTCTTTATCAGGATGTTCAAAATGCGTCGTCAGAAATCAAAGTCAGCCCGAAGGATACCCGATTGATACCGATGTTCAAACGACGGTGCAGAGAACGATCATGCCTGGCACAACACCTTCGACGGCGATTACTCTTGATGAGGTTTCAAAATACCGTCAATACGGCTATGGAAACTGGACGTATGGCTCGGGCCTTCCATACGATAAGCGGCTCGATATCATGCCGGCTGCCTATAGCAGTTCAGCCGTCACGAAAAAAACAAAAATTTTGAATTTCTTTACCATATCCGACATCCATATCACCGACAAAGAATCTCCCAACCAGTTGATCTATCTTCAACGCCTGCATCCCCAATTGCCGGTTGGAGCCTCTCTGTATTCAGGGATTATGATGTTTACAACGCATGTTCTTGACTCAGCCGTTCAAACTGTAAACGCTCTGCACAACAAAGATAACAAAGCAAACCCGTTTGATTTCGGCCTCTCTCTGGGCGATACCTGCAACAGCACGCAGTACAACGAACTTAGGTGGTATATAGATGTCCTGGACGGCAAGGTCATTACCCCAAGTTCCGGTGCTCATGTCGGAGCCGACACCATCGATTATCAGAAACCTTACCAGGCGGCAGGGATTGATAAGACGATCCCCTGGTATCAGACTCTCGGCAACCACGATCATTTTTGGATGGGTTCAATCCCTGTGGACTATAGCCTTCGAAAGGACCTTCGGCAATCCTTCATCACCGACGAAGTCTTCGCCACGTGAGATATTCTTGCAAACCCTGCAATAATTAACAACCATGATTACTATATGGGCGTATTCGATGGCTCGACTCCTTACGGCGACATTATAAATGCAGGACCTGTTGGAAATTTCCGCAGCGCTCCGAAGGTTGCGGCCGATCCGGATCGCCGTTCACTTTTGAGAACGGAGTGGATGAGCGAATTTTTTAAAACATCTTCAAGTCCGGTCGGTCACGGTTTCAACTTGACCGACGCCGAAACTGGCTTTGCCTGTTATAGCTTCGTGTCGAAGTCGACTATACCGATCAAGGTTATCGTGCTCGACGATACCCAAAAGGAAAACGATGGCTCTGCCGACATCCACGGGCATGGCTTTCTGGACAAGGCACGTTGGGCCTGGCTTAAAAAAGAACTTGCTGATGGTGATGCTGCCGGTCAGATCATGATCATCGCCGCACACATACCGATAAACGTCGAAGTGACTGCGCCTAATTCCGAAATGGGTTGGTGGACCGATCCTCAAAATGCTGTAACCCTGCCGAATCTGATTGCGGAACTTCAAAATCATCCGAATTTGCTCATGTGGCTCTCGGGGCATCGTCATTTAAATACAGTTAAAGCCTTTATTTCCCCTGATCCGGTCAACGCTCCCGAAAAAGGCTTCTGGCAGGTTGAAACTCCTTCGCTTAGGGATTTCCCTCAACAGTTCCGCACTTTTGAGATTTACCTCAACAGCGACTATACAATTTCAATTGTTACGACAGACGCCGATCCGGCAGTCAAAGACGGAACGCCGGCGGCGGTATCGCGTAAATATGCTATAGCGGCAGCGCAGATAGTCGGGACTTGGGATCTTACTACTAATTGGAATCCAACTGGTGATTCAACCATAAAGCCAATGCTCACTGGTTCGTACAATGCAGAGCTTGTCAAACAATTGAGCCCTGAAATGAAGGCGAAGATGATGACACTTTACCCAACACCATAAGCAAGTAATTATTTTAGAGCTACCAAAAGGAGGTCACCCCGTAAAAACAAAAAAGCTCACATTCTTTAACGTGGTACTAGCCGTACAACCGTCACTGGCCCAATGAGCTGGTATCAGGTCAGTCACGGCCACGTCGAAGCATTGTGTGCAATGAGTTGTCGAAAAATCTACGTTGAGGTAGTGTCCCCTGAATAATTTTGTCAAAAATCTTGTTTATCTGTTGTCAATCCTTATATTGGCAGCCTGCTCCGGTTCCGGCGATGATAGTTCGTCAAACCGCAGAATCTACAACCTGGATGCCAACGCCGCCGGGGTGATTGAGACTGTCAACAACATTGCCAACCTGACGGTGGTATCCAGGGATGACGATGATCTGAAGGCCGAATACCGGGCGGGGTTTGTTCAGGGAAAGTTTCAGGCTACAGCGATTCTATCTGCCCGCGACAATTCCTGGGACAATGCCTATCTGACTGATCCCAATCATACATTTCCCGGGCAGATCGGTCCCACACAGGCCGAGCTTGCGAGAGCCGCTCAGGCACTCAACAGCAACTATGCCGCATTTATCAGCTATCTGACAAATCCCGCAACCGATCCCGGCGTCTCCTACAAGTTTAAACGGCTGCTTTTTCGTATGCTGGGCATCTATCATGGAGCCTCCCTCAACCAACCGGCCAGCCTTGATTTTTCCGGCGCCTGGCTGCCTGATTCCGCATATCTCCAACCGTCGGAACTGGTTCTGGGATATGAAACAACCGCACTTACATTCATGGACGTATATTATATCAATGCCTACAACGATTTGATGGATGTCCTGTCCTACTCTGCCGAACTGACATCCGGTGGTGTTAGTACGGGCGACTATCCTGACAAATGCTCTGCCTTCCTGAAGCGCAGCGGCAGTGAGGTAATCCTTACTCACAACACATGGCAGGGGTTCCTATCGCAGAGCATGACCCAAACACTGGCCGTAAACAGCGACCTGCTGACGGTAAATGCATCTACACCCGGTCTGATAGGTTCCGGCACGGATTTCGGATTCAATAACAAGGGGATGATGTTCAACGAGACCACCCACAGGATGTCCAGGACATTTGTCAATCCTATAGGGCTCTGGATCTTCTGGCGTGCCGCGCTGGCCGAGCAGTTCGCCAGTTCGATTACCGATTTCTTCAATTATATCTCTCTGGACAATACCGGCACATACCTGAACGGCTACATGCTGGTAGATGCCAACACCAACGAAACCGGCCTGGTGGAGATGTCTTACCGGTGCTTTGTCTACTACCGCTCAACTGGCGGCCCATACACGGTCACCAGCAAGTCGCTGGATGGCGAAGCCTGTTCAACCGATTATGACGCTGAGATGATCACCCCCGATTATCTGATGGGGGTAAACTATCCGGCTTCACTGCAAGTGCGTGATGATCTTCAGTCTACTGATAACCGTCCGGCCAGGCGGCAACAATTCTCGCAACTACTCCCTGGAGTAACCGATGTGGAAACTGCCAAGACCGTCATAACCTATACTGATCCGGCCAACCCACTCTCCATTTTTGGGCGTTGGGATCTAGGGTATGGCGAGACTTCCTATCCCAAACAGATCCCGGATGGTTCCATTGACTCCAAGGTAGCTTCCACCGGCATGGTTCGCTCTTTTATGGGGCTGTCCGGTGTCTTGGATACCTCGGCTGCGAACACCGGTTTCTGGATGCTGTATGGTACTGCCAAGG
>Ga0209540_10003633_pt1 | contig 10435 bp, 9 predicted proteins | sample BarGraIncu01121A_FD_184501 | JGI IMG/M metagenome (GOLD analysis project Ga0209540, IMG submission 184501) | Arctic peat soil microbial communities from Barrow, Alaska - Barrow Graham LP Incubations 011-21A (SPAdes) (version 2) | ecosystem: Environmental > Terrestrial > Soil > Wetlands > Peat... | reverse complement strand
AAAACTAAATCTTAATAATAAAGGCAGTTTTACATTTGTAACAGGCCACTCAGCTTATGCAGAGATATTAAAGGTAGCAGAAATAATTATAAAATGTAATAATAAAATTAAAATTGATGTTAGAGAAATAACAAATAATTTTTTTGGCGAAACTATTACTGTAGCAGGTCTTTTAACTGGAAATGATATAATAATTAGTTTACTAGACACCGAACTGGCAAGCCGTTAGACTTGGTATTCGAACTCCGATACACGTCCGCTCTAGCAGTATCCAGGTAACGTTTCCACACATTACTACCTGCCTCTGTACTAGTCCATAAGTAAGCGTTCACCGATATATTAGCAAACACTCCACCGGAGTACCGGTAGCCAGAAAGCGGTATATCCATACCCGAGCTTCCGCTAGGTTTTAGTTGCGTACCTTGGGTAGTTCCGCGCCAATTATTTTGTTTATTAGCTTCTAATTGTGTCATACCAAGTTGAACTTCCAGAATCTTCAAGTCATTATCACTTGGAAAATGTGAACCAGCTGGGCAGATACCTTGAGTACCTTCGGTGGTTACATATTGCATGGCTTCATCCCATTGGTAAAGCGCACCATAAGTGTCACAATTTGACTCTAAGTTGTCATAACAGTATTTTTCCAATATTGAGTTCTCGGTTTGGATGATTGCGCCATTTACCATAGTACCTACATTAAGGTTCTTCCTAGCCCAAGTTTGGCTACCTATAACTATCCAAAAGTTAGGATCTGCGGTAATCTTTGACGAGGCAACCGAGGTTTGAGTTCCAGTGTATATACCGGTACCAGTTGCGGTTACTTTTAGATATTTATTTACCATATCGCTAGTTACTAGGTAGGTATTATTAGTTGCACCGGTGATGTTAGTATAGGTTCCACCAGATGTTGTAGCACTTTTCCATTGGTAAGAGGCGGTGGCAGCAGCTGGGGTTAAGGCCCCAGCTGTTAGGGTTTGGCTAACTTGGGTAGCACCAGATATAGCAGCTATCGCAGTTATTGGTACTGGGACTACAATAGTAGGTGAACCGCTTTCGGTTACTCTGGCAATCAGATTACCTTTGACGAAGATTAATTCGTAGGATGTTGATGAGCCCGAGGTATAGAAAGCTGTTGTACCAGAACCAAACTTAATACAGTAGTCAGTGTTGTAATTTGGGGCTGTAGGGCACCAACCGGTGGCTAGACTAAAGCCTGCTGTAGTTGGATATGAACCATATTTAACACTATATATAGATAGTTCTTTAGCTGCAATTTTTATCTCGGTTTTAATAGAGGCTTCATTAGCTTTTTGGGTTATGCCAATATAGGAGACGACAGTAATAGCTGCGAGAATACCGATTACGACAATGACGATTAGTAGCTCAACGATAGTGAAACCGTGGTTGCTGCGCGCTTTATTTTTAACTGTCTTTGGCATATTAGTCTCTAAGACCATATCAGCACCTACTCCTTAGATATTATTTAGATATTTAGGTTAATATTAGCATAAGTTTTTTATGTTAGTCAACGAAAATCCAAAACCACAACATATGCTAAAATATTCTCATGAAACTAGCTAAAAAAGATTCGAAAAAGATTTTGGTAATACCAGTATTATTGTTAGCAATTGGGGTTAGCCTTGGAATTATTATGTTTGTCACATACAACCCAGTTCACTCACCGAAGGCTATTGAGAATAGTACAAAAACTGCTAAAACCGAAAAAAAAACCATAGCAACTGCCTCGAAACCGTCATTTAATAAAACTGAATACTCAACCACCAATCCGTCTAGTATATGGATAATTGTCAACAAACAACACCCACTGATGCCATTAGACTCTATGCCAAGTGATTTGATTGCATCGAACGGCGTCATAATCAGTAGTTCTGCAGTAGCCGATTTTGAGGCTATGACAGCCGCCGCAAAATCAGAATCAATCATACTTACTGGTATCAGCAGCTATCGCTCCTATAGCACCCAAAAGGCACTATATAACAACTATGTGGCTACTAACGGTCAAGCAGCGACTGATACATTCAGCGCCAGACCTGGATATAGCGAACATCAAACTGGCCTCGCCATTGACTTTGGCAGTTCTACAAATTCTGGATGTAATTTTGACGATTGCTATGCAACTACAGTCGAAGGCGAATGGCTAGACACTCATGCCAACGAATATGGATTTATTTTGCGATATACCGCCAAAAATCAGCAAATCACTGGATTCAAGAACGAACCTTGGCATTATCGATATGTTGGACGTGAATTAGCAGCGGAAATGAAGAAACAGTCAATCACAACTTTGGAAGAATTCTTTAGTGTTAGCGGCGGAACTAATTACTAAATTAAAATAATATCGCCATAACGCTTGAGTTTATCGTGACAAATGAGTTATACTGTGGTCATAAAGTTTCATCAAAGGAGAATATAGCCATATGGCAACTGCAAAGAAACCAACAACTAAGAAAAGCGTACCGAAAAAGCCAGTCGCAAAGACAGCTAAAAAAGTGGTTGCAGCCAAAACAGTAACCAAGAAAGTTACTGCAGTGAAGGCTAAAAAAGTAGCAAAACCTCAATCATTTAAATTGAGCAACGAATCAGGCCCATTTGTTTCGTTCCGAGTCACTGAACAAACAGTATATTGGTCAATTTTATTGATTTATATCATGCTACTAGTTCTTTGGATTAGCAATATCCAACTTGAAACCATGCGAATTATCGACACTATTAAATAATTAAATTCTGTCAAATAAAATAACCTCACAATTGTGAGGTTATTTTATTGTATCCAGTTTTAACTACATACGAATTTCGGCATCGACACCAGCTGGTAGGCTGAGGTTTTGCAGACTGTCGATTGTCTTTGGAGTTGCGTTTGTAATGTCAATTAGACGTTTGTGAATACGCATTTCAAATGCTTCTCCGCCTTTTTTATAAACATGTGGTGATTTGACCACAGTGTACACACTACGACGCGTAGGAAGAGGTACAGGGCCTGCAATGCTGGCACCAGTCCTAATGGCTGTGTCGATAATTTGTTTTGCTGACTGATCAATTACTTTGTAGTCGTAAGCTTTTAGGCGAATACGAATACGTAGGCTTTGTTCTTGTTTGTCTGCCATTTGTTTTCCTTCCCGCTAGTTAGCGGATGTGCTATATCGTAACCTCTGTTGTGGTTCGGTGTTATTCCGCCATTACCGAGTTCTCGATATGATTAATAATACGCTATGGATTATAACATTTGATTAACAGATTGACAACCTGAGTATATCTTCAAGCTGCGGTGTATTTATTTATATCTATAAAATATTGGAATCAGTCTCATATTACCGAGTGACACGAAAACCGACGGCGTTGTTTGCAAAACTAGGCGCATCACCAAATTCTAGCATCAAAATACCAACATTTTCACCAGCGCCCCAATAACTACCGCGCTCAAAACCACGAAGGCTTGGATCAATAGTACTACTGACAACTTTTCCTATACCATTATTGCTACCCCAAGTATCTGCTCCGAGCAAACCGGTATTTGCTGGGAATGGGTTAACGGCTAAATTACCAGAGTTGGTTAGGATATCAGACCATTGACGTAATGCATAATCTCCGTTAGTTATTCCGGGCTGGTTGTTTGCTCCGCTAACCTGCCCAGACGTCCACTCACAGACGTTACCGGCTAAGTCCCAGATTACCTCACCATTAGTTAAAGTTAAGGTTCTTCTCTGTGTTGACGGAGCCGAATTGCCCGTGTCGTAATAACCAAGATTATCCGTGCTAGCAACTAGAGCACGAGCTGGAATATTATCATTATGGCCACTATAGATATAGTTGGTGCTGCTGATTGAAGTACCAACAATATTATCCCTCCAATTACTTGGTACGCCCAATACATTTTGAGCTATAGTCATCCACTCAGCCTCGCTAACTAGATGGCAACCAGTACATCCGGCTACATTAGAGCCTGAAGTTATAGCATCAGTTTGATTGATATTAACCCAAGGGAAGCCGGTTGGAGTGCTAACGGGTACATTACCGCCATCGTTTTTGGCCTCATATTTCATAACGCAGAAACTACCAGTGCCATAAGTAGAGCTGCCGGGTACAACAATATACCCGACCAGACATGGTATCGGCTCGCTACCAGAAGCTGTTCGATAACTCAAATTATTATCATTATTTTTAATCGCAGTTAAACCATAAGTATCAGGGCTAGTATCTGTGTTGACATTGTATTTGAATTCAATATCGGGTGAGCTTTTTTTAATACATTTATTTGTTGCACTGTCAGGTATATCACATTGTATAGTTGTTGGATAAACGCCTCTATCTGCTTTAAATTTCGTAAGTTCACTAGATGCAGCTAGAAGATCAGCTTTGATACTCTCGCCAGCAGCTCTCTTGGCGACACCTACATAGGAAATTGTAATTATTATAGTTAGTATGCCAATAATGACAATTGCAATTATTAATTCAACTAACGTAAACCCGTCATTTTTATTTTTTAAATTTTTTCTATTCATTAACTAAAGTATAACATTAGCAGTTTAAAATTCAAATTTTAGATACAAAAAATAAATACCCCCGATTTTACTCAAGGGTATTTAATATAGTTGAAAGTGTTATTATTTAACGATTTTCGTTACAACACCAGCACCAACGGTTTTACCACCTTCACGAATAGCGAAGTTTAGGCCTTGCTCCATAGCAATAGGTGCAAGCAACTTGACTTTGAAAGTTAGTGTATCACCAGGGATAACTAATTCTTTGTCAGCTGGAAGTTCAACTTCACCAGTTACATCAGTTGTACGGAAGTAAAACTGTGGTTTGTAACCTTTGCTGAATGGAGTGTGACGTCCACCTTCTTCTTTTTTAAGGATGTAAACTTCAGCTTCAAATTCAGTGTGTGGGGTTAAACTACCTGGTTTAACGATAACTTGACCACGTTCAATTTGTTCGCGCTCAATACCACGGAGAAGTAGTCCAGCGTTGTCGCCAGCTTGTCCTTGGTTAAGATTCTTTTTGAAAGCTTCGATACCAGTAACAACTGATGTCTGAGTTGGCTTTAGTCCAACAATTTCAATTGGATCATTAATCTTTACGATACCTTGTTCGATACGACCAGTAGCAACAGTTCCACGACCCTTAATTGAAAATACGTCTTCAATAGGCATTAGGAAAGGTTTGTCTAGGTCACGAATTGGTTCTGGGATATAGCTATCAAGAGCAGCAACTAATTCCATAATTGCGTCTTCGTTCTCTTTATCACCTTCAAGAGCTTTAGTAGCTGAACCCTTGATGATTGGAGCGTCTTCGTCATATCCGTTTTTAGCTAGAAGTTCACGAATGTCCATTTCAACTAGTTCAACTAGTTCAGGATCGGCAAGGTCCATCTTGTTTAGGAAAACAAGAATCTTTGGAACACCAACTTGCTTGGCAAGTAGAACGTGTTCACGAGTTTGTGGCAATGGGCCGTCATTTGCAGCAACAACCAAGATTGCACCGTCAATTTGAGCAGCACCTGTGATCATGTTTTTAACATAGTCAGCATGTCCTGGCATGTCAACGTGAGCATAGTGACGCTTTTCTGATTCGTATTCTTGGTGACTTGACGCAATAGTAATACCACGTGCGCGCTCTTCTGGAGCGTTGTCAATTTGGTCATAAGCCACAGCTTTGTTGACTGGGCTAGGAAGACGCTTTGCAAGTGTTGCTGTAATAGCAGCCGTTAAAGTTGTTTTACCATGGTCAACGTGTCCCATAGTTCCTACATTTACGTGAGGTTTGGTTCGATCGAAATCTGCCATTTTGGTTATTTCTCCTTTTGATTACTTTATTTAGACGGAGTTATATTCTAAATATTACCTCACGACGTATGATAGATATTATACAGAATAATACGCATAAGGTAAAGTGCTTTTATCTATTAAATCATAATATTTTATTCTAAAATAATTTTAAAATAGAAAGGACATGCTTTTCATAAAACATGTCCCATATTACTCACTAGCTAACAGCTTTGTCGATGCCATATCATCTATATATGCATCCGCCGCTATGTATAAGAGTTTTATTTTGTTATTGGTTTGGCAAATTTTAAATTTCCCGTCAACTCTATCAAAAATCTTTTCAATACAGTTTGACGCCTTAACAATCTGCAAGCTCTCTTCAAAGTTGAGATTGTATAGATAAGCCGTCATAGCCAACCACCAATCTGCTGGAGTTTCGACTATCCCATAATTAATTGAATTTTGGGATATAAAAGTATCAAATACTCCATCAGAAATAACGCTGCTCCATAGATCGTCAACTGTTTCACTATGTGATCCCATTAAGGTTTGCATAGTTTCATCAATCATAACATTGGTCAAATTATCTAGCATATCTGCATCTCGGATAATATTGCAATGAATAATTTCCCTACTGCTCATCCCTAATGTGTCGACTGAAAGGCTTCCATGTTGAGCGATTGCTTTATAGACAACCTCAAGTTCATCATCGGTCATTTCAGGTGCATATTGTTTGATTTTGTTTTCATCAAATAAAACCCTTAGACTCAACTCAGCGTGGGGATGTTTTTTGCCATCATCGCAGGTTACACCATCTTTAAAGGTTTTGTAATCACGCCATTGTACAAAACGACCATCATCATGATGCTGAGCTATAAAAACAGCCAATGCGACATCCTCTTTCGATAAGCCAAGTAGCCCAGATATTTTTCTGGCAAATTCTACAACCCTGTTGATGTGATTAATTTTTAAAATATTAACCGGATCATCTAGGTCGAATTGTTCTAACCAATCACTATAAAGAACTTCCCAAATCTTCAATTTACTCACCTCTTTTCTATAAATTTTGAATACAGGACTAGAACGACTATATAATATGTCTTTTGTTATTGCAAGATAAACTAATATATTAAATCATTCAGCAAATTAATAGAGAACGGCAAACCGCTCTCTATTAATTATCGTTGCAATCTATTTGCTAGATCGTTTTTCGATGATTTCCTGTGCAACATTTGGTGGTACTTCCTCATATTGAGCAATTTCCATCGAGCTAGCTGCACGACCTTGGCTCATTGAGCGAATGTCACTAGTGTAACCAAACATATTTGCAAGTGGTACAAAGGCTTTGATTAACTTTGCTCCACCAGTTAAATCTTCCATAGCTTCGATTCGGCCACGTCGAGAGTTTAAGTCTCCGATTACATCGCCCATGAACTCTTCAGGGGTTGTAACCTCAACGCGCATAACTGGTTCAAGAATAATTGGTTTAGCTTGCTTGATACCTGCACGGGTTGCGATACAAGCCGCTAACTTAAAGGCAAGTTCACTGGAGTCAACATCATGGTAGCTACCATCGTAAAGAGTAGCCTTAATGTCAACAACTGGATAACCGGCAATAACACCACCATCCAAAGTTTCACGAATACCGGCTTCGACAGGTTTGCGATATTCTTGAGGAACAACTCCACCCTTAATGACGTCGATAAACTCAAAGCCCTTGCCTGGTTCGTTTGGCTCAAATTCAATCCAAACATCACCATATTGACCACGACCACCAGATTGCTTGGCGTGTTTACCTTGAACTTTTGAAGTTCCACAAATAGATTCACGGAAGGCAACTTGAGGTTCACCGATATTGGCCTCAACCTTAAATTCACGCTTCATTCGATCGATTAGGATATCAAGGTGTAACTCACCCATTCCTGACATAATTGTCTGACCAGTTTCTTCATTGGTGTGAATTCGGAAAGTTGGGTCTTCTTCGGCAAGTCGTTGCAAAGCAATTCCCATTTTTTCTTGGTCGGCTTTTGTCTTTGGTTCAACAGCAATAGACACTGGAGGATCTGGGAATGTAATTGATTCCAATATAATTGGATTCGATGGGTCACAAAGAGTTGTACCTGTAAAGGTATCTTTTAGGCCAACAACTGCAGCAATATCGCCAGCACCGATTGAATCAATTTCTTCGCGCTTATCAGCATGCATACGAACAATTCGTCCGACACGCTCTTTGTTGCCATTTGTGGCATTTAGAACATATGAACCAGCTGTCATTTTGCCGCTATAAACACGTACAAAGATTAGCTTACCTACAAATGGGTCGGTTGCAATCTTAAAGGCAAGGGCTGAAAGTGGCTGATCGTCAGCGGGTTTTCGCTCAATTTCATCACCAGTTTTGGGATTGTGACCCCAAGTTGAGCCAATGTCTAGAGGTGAAGGCAAGAATTCAACAGCCAAATCAAGTAGTTTTTCAACCATAACACCACGACCATCGCCACCACTTACTAGGTAGAAATCGCCAGCAATAACTCGTTTACGAAGTGCGGATTTAAACTCGGCAATCGTAATTGAGGCCTCGCCTTTTTCAAGGAATCGCTCGAATAGATCATCATCAGCTTCAACAGCTGCTTCAATTAATAAGCTTCGAGCATGCTTGGCTTTTTCAAGCATATTAGCAGGAATCTCACCAATAACTAGTTCATGGTCAATGTAATCACTGTATGTGTATGATTTCATATCAATAAGGTCAACAACGCCGTTGATTTCTTTTTCAAAACCAATTGGTAAGTGGATTGGAAGGGCATTTTTAGTTAAACGTCGGTGGATAGAGTCAAGTGATTTGTAAAAATCGCCACCAGTTTGGTTAATTTTATTAATAAAACAGATACGAGGAACGTCATATTTGTTAGCTTGGCGCCAAACGGTTTCAGATTGAGCTTCAACGCCCATTTTGCCGTCAAATACGGTAATAGCACCGTCAAGTACGCGAAGTGATCGCTCTACCTCGGCAGTAAAATCAATATGGCCTGGAGTATCGATAATATTAATTTTATGGTTCTTCCAGTACGCCGTAACGGCAGCAGAAGTAATAGTAATACCACGTTCACGCTCTTGTTCCATCCAGTCAGTGGTTGTTCCACCTTCGTGAACTAAACCAATCTTGTGTGATAGACCGGTACGATACAAAATCGCCTCAGTTGTAGTCGTCTTACCTGCGTCAATATGAGCAATAATTCCAATATTGCGAAGATCCGCCAATGGGACTTTCTTTTCAGCCATATAAATTCCTGTATCCTTTTATTAATTAATTTTTGCCACAAAAAATAGCTCTTAGCTGTTATTGTAGCAGATTATGATGAATTTTACCAGTAGTTAACGAGGTTTATTGGGCCGGGGCTGCTACGCGAAAACCAAAACTAATGCCTCCATGGCCAAGTCCATAACTCATAATTAATAACAAGACACCACTAGGATTACCACAAACCCACTTTTAAAAGGACAAACTCCAAAAAACATCTCTAAATCTTACCGTTAAATAATCAAATTATTACAAAAGTGCACGTTTATAAGCCAAAGGGGGCTAAGCTAATTAAAGCTGCCCCATATCAAAAAATAAGCAAGGCTGACGTCAATCAATAATCTAACAATCGAATAAATAGAAAGCTCGGTAATAAACCTCTTTAGATCCAATACCGTCATAAGGCCTATTTTTTCTAGACTATTAATCTTTTTAAAGTCCATAATATTATAGACCTTACTTGGATAGCGATTATCAGCTTGATTTCTTTTATTCGACATAATATTAAAGAAAATTAGTGACGGAAGTACCCGTGTAATATCAAGTAAGATAACAACAGTTACAAATACAAGAATGTAGAAATTATTAAATTTCAAATCCGGATACAATAACGACAATTTGTACGTGCTTAGACCATAGTAAAGCGCAAACAAAAATGAAAATGCCATCAACAAAACACAAAACCAAACCATAACCAAAAATATCAGTCGTTTCTTTTTAATTTTCATAGCACACCTCAGAATATCCTTATAGATTCTACTTTTAAAGTAGTGTACTAACTAGCATTAAATACTAACTAATAAACTACTTCAAATTAAAAAATAGACATTCCTCACAAACGTGTACTGTAATAAATTGATTATTAAATATACCTCAAACACACGGCTTGACTGCTATTTATGTTATAGCACTGTCGATAGTCTGTCAAATTGCAACTCAGTAGTAGAAAAAGTGCTATTCGTTGCAATACTATACCTTGATATTTCAAAAAGAGATAGAGTTTAGCTGCAACAATTAGTAAATTATCTTAATATTAGAAGATAATATGAAAATTAAAAGATAACAAAATTGAAATTAGAATAGAAAGCATATAGATAGGTATTTGGGCTAACACAAAAAACACTAATGCGATTAACAGGCTTATTCTTTTAGGATTTTTTTCGCCATTAAAGGAAATAATTCCAAGTAATAACGCAAAAGCAAAAGCAACAATTATCGGTACATAAAGATCTTTTGATAACATTGGGATAAAACACAATAATTTGAATATCTCAACAAAAATAATCAATAGTCCAATACAAAAGGCTGCTTTAGCGATCGTATAACTCTGTAGCTCGCTTTTTGTCTTTTT
>Ga0209540_10003632_pt1 | contig 10435 bp, 7 predicted proteins | sample BarGraIncu01121A_FD_184501 | JGI IMG/M metagenome (GOLD analysis project Ga0209540, IMG submission 184501) | Arctic peat soil microbial communities from Barrow, Alaska - Barrow Graham LP Incubations 011-21A (SPAdes) (version 2) | ecosystem: Environmental > Terrestrial > Soil > Wetlands > Peat... | reverse complement strand
CATTGGCCGGGTAACATTAGGGAGCTGGCACATGCGATTGAGAGGGCGGTTATACTTTGTAAGAATGAAACCCTGAGACCTGAAGACTTTACCTTTAAGACTAAATCTGCTTCAGTCACAACAACAGATGAACCGTCAGTTCGGGTGGAGGATTATGAGAAAAAGGCAATAGCAACGGCAATGATGAAACATAATGGAAATCTTTCGAAAGCAGCTGAGGAGATAGGTATCGCAAGGAGTACTCTTTATCGCAAGATAGCCCGGTTCGGAATGGAAAACTGATCTTATTAGTTTTTTTCTCATATATAAATATGGCACATGAATAAATGACTTTAAGTATTTCAAGAAAAGACGATATGCATAAAATCTGGAGTTATATTTCCAATCTGGGTATTAAAGGTGAGAAAGATCCGTGGAAGCTTAGAACAATGGTTATCAGCAATCAGCTCAATTTTGTAATGTTCATCTCTATGTGTTTATTACTGCTGACCACAATACTTACACTTCTGTTAACTCATGATACCATATCTTACGGAACCCTCAGGGAGGCAAATCTTCTTATCGTTGTCTGTTTGAATCTGATGCTTTCACGCTATGGTTACACAAAACTAAGCAGGCTATCACTGATCTTCCTCACGCCGATAGTATTCATTATCGGTCCGACAATGATCGGTTATGTCGAGGAGGAAAGTTATACATATTATCCATTTGCGCTTATCTGCGTCTCTATTATTCCACAATTATTGATATACCCGAAGAAAGAAAAAGTTCTCTGGTGGATTTCGATGATATTTTATTTGATACTGGTAATAGTAATTGACAAAATTATGGTAAGGTTCAGTACAAGAAGTTTTCCTATTGTCGACCGGATAAATACTTTCTACGCTTTTTATAAGATTGCTCAAATTGCCCTTTTCCTCTTTATTAACGCCAGCATTTATTATCTAAGGTTGCTGAATTTCCGTTTTGAGGAGCAATTAAACACAAAGAACAAAGAGCTTGACCTGCAGAATATGGAGTTGAAAGCCCAGAAAGATGAAATCGAACGGCAAAAAGATGAACTTGTAAGTAAAGAGATCAGTACATGGCAGAAACTAGTCAATATTATCTCTCATGAAATAGTCAATTCAGCTATTCCGATTACCAATCTTGCAGGGATGACAGCCCAGATGCTTGAAGATGAGTCGGGCGTTGTTCAGAAACCGGAAGAAATCGGTGAAGAGGTCACAGAGGATATCCATCACAGCTTAAGAATTATTGAATCGCGTACGCAGGGACTTATAAACTTTGTTAAGGCCACAAAAAGCCTCACTGAAATTCCAAAGCCAAACCTCAGAAAGATCTTTATTCACGACCTTTTCGAACGCATTACAATTCTTTATAGAGTTAAATTTAAGGACAGAAGTGTGATATTTAAATGCAAAATAAATCCTTCCAACCTTTCCATTGAAGCTGATCTCGAACTTATAGAGCAGGTAATCATTAACCTTATTCAGAATGCCATGGAAGCCATGCAGGATACTAATGATCCTATACTGACAATTATTGCTGCGAAAAATGAATCAGACCACGTACAGATTTCAATAAGCGATAACGGTAAAGGTATCAGAGATGAAGAACTTGAACGTATTTTTCTTCCATTCTATTCAACCAAAGCAAATAACTCGGGGATAGGATTAAGCCTGTCGCAACAGATAATGTTGCTTCATCATGCAAGACTTGAAGCAGTTTCCGATCTTAATAAAGGTGCAACCTTTAATATGATATTTTAATATCAGGTAAGAGGTGCACTTTCGGAGCCAGGTTTATGTTGTCTTCCAAACATATGGTATTCACCTGAAATATGATATATATTATACTTGAAGGTAGTCATATAATATATTAGGTAATTTTACCGGCCATATGAGGTCCGGTTTGCAGCCATATCAGAATATTAAAAAGTCACTTTACCATTTTAGTTTCCTGCGGGATATTAAAGTGCATGGCATCTATTTTAATTCTCTGGTAAAGTTTTTAAACCTGTATTGCTTCATCAGAAAGGAACATGCGCACGACTTCTATTCTGTAATTTTATTTACCGGAGGGACAGGTAGCATAATAATCAATAATGATAGCTATCCTGTTAAGCCTCATACCATCTGTATTGTCGCTCCGCATCAGATGCACTCATTTGAACACCTTAAAGACGCAGAAGGAATTATCTTCTTCTTTTGTCAGGATTTTTATGTTGAAGAATTCAGTTTTATCCGTCTGTTAAATTTATTTTCCTATACCTCACAAACGGGGAACAATATTTGCAATCCTTGTTTGTGTTTATCAGACGGTGAGTTTAACCCGGTCAATACAGTAATAAAATCGATAGAATGCGAATATGATTTGTACACACCTTCAAACAATTCTGCAGTTATCATCCGTTCCCATCTTAATATTATGTTATTAAAGCTATCTGAGCTTTATGAAACAAAATCGGGGAAATCGAATAATAGTGACAGCATTCTGATCCATTCATTATCGCACCTCATAGATTCATACTTCATTCAGGAGCAAAAATTGGGATTTTATACCTCCGCATTTAATATGTCAGAAAGCCAGTTGAATTATATCTGCAACAAGCATTTTAACTGTGGACTGAAAAAGATTCTTCAGAACAGACTCATGCAGGAAGCCAGGAAACTACTCCTCTCTTCTGAGCTATCAGTTTCAGAAATTGCCTATAAGCTGAATTTCGAAGATAACTCTTATTTCAACAAGGTTTTTAAAAATAAAACCGGCCTTACTCCCAAAAGATTTCGTGACATTCATAAAAAATTAGTACCACAAAAACCCTGATTTTTACCATTTTCAGACTTCATGCGATTTTACTTTTGCTGAATAAAATTGTATGAATTATGAAGAAACAGATTTTTTTGTCAGCAATCATGGTCATCGCATTTTTTGGATGCAAAAAAACAGACACTAAAGCGCCTATCAAGGCTCAGACTTTTGAAGTAAAATCTACCAGTTCCACAGTGTGGAAATACTTTAGCTTTGCAACCAATGATACGGTAACAATAACAGACCCGGCAAATTCAACAGGATGGGATCTGGCATTTCAGCGTTACAGGATCAGGACCAATGGAGGGCTTTCCGGTAATGGTTCAGGGAGCGCTGCAAATTCATATCAGAAAGGTCAGACCGGATTTGATGCAATAAGTGTTGTTTCGGATACATCAACCTTTATCAACGATGCTTCAATCAGTATCGCCATTCAGCAGGGTTATGCCACATACATAGTTAATCCGGTATTATATACATGGTTCTCTCTTGAGTTTGCAGCGCTTGGCACCCAGATAGTACCAAGCGATTATGTCTACATTGTCAAAACAGGAACCGGGAAATATGCAAAAGTATGGTTCAAAAGCTATTATAATGCTTATGCAACCTCCGGATATGTTACCATACAGTATAAATATCAGCCTGACGGATCAAAAAACCTGGAGTAGATGCTGCGAAGGTTACTTATTCTAATTTGTTTATTGTCTCCTGGCTCTGTTATCTTTTCTCAGGTTGTAAGCATGTCAGGTTATGTTACAGGGACAGACAGTAGTTCTGTCATCGGTGCAACTATCTCACTGAAAGGGACCACTTTTGGAATAGTAACTGACAAAAAGGGATTTTACCGGCTTGACAAAATCAATCCTGGCAGGTACATACTGAGAGTATCATATATAGGATTTGAAACCCAGGAAAAGACTGTTGACATTCAGAAAGCAGATAGTCATCTGGATTTTCAGTTAAAAGAATCAAATATAGATTTGAATGAAGTTGTGGTGACTGGTACAAAATCAGAGAAAACACTTAAGAATGTTCCCGTCCTGACCCAGGTGATTAGCGCAAGAAAAATGCTGGAACTGGGGATAACAAATGCTACTGATGCATTGGAAAAGATGGTTCCTGGTCTTAATATAAGCCATTTCGGACCTCAGGTTTCGGTCACCCTTCAGGGAATGGATGCAAAGTACGTGCTCTTTCTCATAGATGGGGAAAGAATAGCAGGTGAAGTAAACGGAGACATTGACTATTCAATGCTAAACCTCGAGAATATTGACAGGATTGAGGTTATAAAAGGAGCTTCATCATCACTTTATGGTTCAAATGCCATTGGTGGTGTTATAAATATTATAACTAAAAAGATCAATGAACCCTTTGATGCTAAATTCTATTCACGTTATTCAAAATATAATGAAGTGTACACGGGAGGGAGTATTGGACTGAAAAAGGGAATGTTAGGATCGAGGACAAGTTTTAATTATAGTCATACCGATGGATATGACATCACACCTGAGACTCCATCCGACTGGACACAGAATTCTTATAACTCAATCAATTTAAATCAGAAATTTGAAATCACGCCATCCTCCAATCTTTCTTTGGTTCCATATTTCGGATATTATCAATTCGAACGCAATAATGGGATGTTAACTCATGCCCATGATCTTTATAAAGACTTTAATGCCGGATTGAAGGGGCAATATTTCGTTGGAAAGCACTCATTTGATTTTTCTTATTATCGCGATCGGTACAATACATTCAAGGTCTTTGAACAGATTAATAATGGAAAGGATTCATTGGTGTCCTATGATATCATTCAAACATTGAGGACACAGGGAAACTTTCATCTGACGGATAAAAATTATTTAATTGCGGGACTGGAATACAACCAGGAAAATCTTTCTTCGGTAAGACTTAAAGACAGCAAACCGAAAGCTGCAGGCGAAGCAGTATTTTATGTTCAGGAAGATGTTCGTTTGGGAGAACGATGGGATCTGATTGCCGGTATCAGGACAAGCTACCACAGCAATTATGGATTAAATGCAGCACCTAAAATTTCGCTAATGTTCAAACAGGGGCCTTTAAATTTCAGGGCATCTGCTGGAACAGGGTTCCGTTCTCCGTCGTTAAAAGAATTGTACATGTACTTTGATCATTTCGGTGAATGGTATATAATTGGAAATCCAAAATTAAAACCGGAATCCTCGAGATATGTATCCGGATCTGTTGAATATTCAAAACCATGGATCAATTCATCCATTACTGTCTATAGAAATGTTTTAACAAATATGATCACCGACAGATGGTTGGATTCCGCACAACTGACCCGTCAATATGAAAATGTTGCCAGCGCTTCAGTCTGGGGGATTGATCTTATCTCGAAACAAAAATTATTTGATGGATTCTGGCTGAGCGCAGGATACAGTTATGTAAATTCGCATGATAATGTGACTCAACTTCAATTGTACGGCTCCACAAAAAACTCGGGTAATGTTTCTGCGGAATATAATTTCAGAAAGAAGGATTATGTATTCACGGCTCAGTTGTACTGTAAACTGATGGGGCAAAAATTCTATGAGATTACTTCAACCGGAACTTTGCAGGACAGGCCTTATGCCGACTGGCGGATAACTATTTCGCAACAATACAAATGGCTGCGTATATCAACAGGGCTCGACAATGTATTTAATGTAGTGATTCCCCAGAATATCGATTTCATTTCTCCGGGAAGAAGGTTTTTTGTCGGGCTAAATGTTGATTTCGGGAAAATCAAATAAAGAATTTAAGAACTTACACTGAGAAACACAGAGAAGGCACTGAGAGCCACAGAGCGTTTTTCTTTAAGTCTCTCTATGCAACTCTGTATCTCCTCTGTGGCCCTCTGTGACAGTTCTTAGTCTTTTATTTCCTTTGTATTTTCAACTTCTTCTGTACTTTCCAGTGTTGCGAACTGTAATGGTTTCCTGAAAAAATTAGTGCGGTATGCACCATAGATCAGGCCAACAGAGAGCCAGGAAATACCAACTATTTTCGCTTTAATTCCCAGACTGAACCAGAGATAGAGGCATACTGTAAATCCCAGAACGGGAACTATAAAATGGCTGAAAGTTTTATGTTCACTCCGCAGAAAGTAACGCACAAATGAGGAGACATTGACACCCATGAATGCAATAAGTGCACCGAAATTAAGCAATTGAGCACCTAAGGGATAGCTTAATACAAATACTCCTCCGAGTACTATCACGCCAATCAGTATAATATTGTTTGAGGGGATATGTGTTTTTGGATTTATTTTTGCAAAGAATTTCCCCGGGATTGCATTGTCTCTTCCCATTCCATATAGTAGTCGTCCTGCTCCAAGCTGAGCCCCTGCTCCTGAGCCGATTGTAGCGACAAGTAAAGCCAGGTTGACAACATGGAACAGCCATTGTCCCCCTGCTTTGCCGGCCACATAGCAGAAAGCCGTATCCTGATCGGGAAAAGTTGTTCCCGGCCAGACCATCTGAGCAAAATATACCTGTACAGATGCCAGTACTCCTGTAATAACACAAACCAGAACAGATGCCAGCAGGATATTCCGGCGAGGATTATGGACCTCCTCCGATAAAGTCGAAATGCCGTCAAATCCTATATATGTGAGAACAGCGAGTGAGGCACCTGCTGATACTGACGGAAATGAAAAAGTTTTTGGATCATAGAATGGGCGGGTCCATTCGCCAGCGTTTGCCGGAGGATTCAAAAAAAGATACCTGACAGCAGCTGCAAGAAAAAGTATTATAACTACTCCAAGGCCGGTTGCAATGATGGTATTTGTACGGGAACTCGATTCTATGCCACGCAGGTTCATTGCAGTAAACAGACAGGTAAAGGCGACTGCATACACGCCATAAGGTATTTCAGGAATCAGATTGATCGCAGCTTTGCTGATCCAGATTACGCATATTATAGGATTCATTATATAATCGAAAATCATACCCCAGCCTACAAAATATCCAAGCGATGGATGTATTTCCCTGCTTACATATGTATATGCTGAACCGGCACTGGGATAAACATTTGCCATTCGTCCGTAACTGATTGCTGTGAATAGCATTGCAAACATTCCAATCAGTATTGTAGTGACTACATGACCGCGTGCCAGACTTGCGGCAGCACCGAATAGCGGCATTGGCGCAGTTGGTTGAATGAGAATAATGCCATAAAGCACAAGAGATGAGAGTCCAAGAACACGTTTTAATCCCGGACCTGAGGAGGCTGTGTGTGAGTCACTCATTTTGCATGCTTGTTTTAAAAATATTATTCATAAACCTAATAATTATAAAGCTAATTCAAACATACGTCTGAAAAAATAATCCTCAGAACTTTCAGTAATTTGTCATGTATCACCAATCGATTTATTTGACTAACTTTATTACTCAAAATGGGTTACTACTACTATTATAAGAATTCATATGAAAACACATATTGTCTTTTCCTTCGGTTTATTTGCTATTATTACCTTAAACTGTCTGGCACAGGCACCTTCTACCGGGAAGTTTTTATTAAAGGATAACTGGGCTATTCAGTCTTCCAATGAGATTAAAACAGATGCCAAAACTCTTTCATTGGTTGGTTTCAAAACCGAAGGCTGGTATCCAACTTCAGTACCGACAACTGTTATTGCTGCTTTGGTAGCAAACAAAGTTTACCCCGATCCTTACTATGGTATCAATTTCAACAACCTTCCGGGAGCAATTCCATATCCGAAGAGAGAAATGCCGGATGACAGTCCGTTTAAAGTAGCATGGTGGTATCGAACGGAGTTTAAAATTCCTTCCGATTTTAAAAAGATGCATACATGGCTGCAATTTCAGAGTATCAATTACAGGGCAAATATTTGGCTGAACGGTAAACTTATTGCTGATACGACCAAAATTGAAGGAGCATACCGGCTATTTAACCTCGATATTTCAAAAGCTGCGTTGCCTGGTGAGAATAATTGTCTTGCGATTGAAATATTTCCACCGAAAGGATTGGACCTGACCATCACATGGGTCGACTGGAATCCTACTACTCCCGACAGGGGCATGGGTATCTGGTACGATGTATCAGTTCATGCAACAGGTGATGTTGCAATTGAGGATCCTAATATAGTTACAAAACTTAATCTTCCTTCAACTGATCAGGCCAAACTGACAATAACTGCTGAAGTTCGAAACGCTTCGGAAAAATCGGTATCAGGAGTATTAAAAGGGAAAATTGAAAATATTGCTTTCTCACAGGATGTAACACTCGGAGCCGGAGAGACAAAAATGGTTAGTTTTCCGCCAGAGTCCTTCCCTCAGTTGGTGATTGCCAATCCACGTCTATGGTGGCCTCATACAGTTGGCCCGCAAAATCTTTACGATCTTAACTTAAGTTTTGACGTTTCCGGCGAAACGACAGATACGAAGAAGGTACGGTTTGGAATTCGCGAGATCACTGCCTGGATGAACGATTTCGATACTCATCATACAAAAGTCTTCCAGATAAATGGTAAAAACATAGTGATCAGGGGTGGCGGTTATGTGCAGGATCTGATGCTTCGCCAGTCAAACGAGAGGGTGGATGCTGACCTGTTGTATGCAAAGCATATGAACCTGAATACTCTCAGAATGGAAGGGCCCCGTGGATCTGATTACCTGTTCGAAAGGTGCGATGAAGAGGGTATTCTGCTTATGGTTGGCTGGTGCTGCTGCAGCTCCTTTGAGCGCTGGAAAAACTGGACTCCTCATACAGGTGATGTAGCCGAATTAAGCTGGAAAGATCAGATTATTCATCTCAGAAACCATCCATCAATATTTACATGGTTATACGGAAGTGATAATTATCCTCCCGAAGAGGTGGAAAAAAGATACTTAAAGGTACTGGATACTTATGACAAAACCAGACCATATGAATCATCTGCAACACAGTCTGCAAGCAAGATTGCCGGGTTAACCGGAGTTTATATGGGACCTTATCCCAAAGTATATGCTTATGAGACGCCAAACTACTGGTATACAAAACTTGAATTCAATACAGAAGCTGGTCCTACCGGAGAACAAATTCCCCCTATTGAAACGATGAGAATGATGATGCCGGAAAAAGATTTATGGCCGATGAGTCCTTCCTGGGATCTTCGTCTGCATAAGGCATTTTATCCGATTGCAAGGGCTGCTCTGGAATCGAGATATGGCAAACCTTCCAGTGTTGAAGAATATTGTGTGAAATCCCAGATATTTCAGAATGAGGCAGTAAAAGCTATGTTCGAAGCTTTTGGCGGTAATAAATACCGTTCAAGCGGTATTATCTACTGGATGTACAACTCAGCCTGGCCTAAAATGTACTGGCAGTTGTATGACTATTACTTTATGCCAAACGGAGCATTCTATGGAGCAAAAAGTGCATGCGAACCACTTCATATACAATACTGTTATGATGACAATTCAATAAAAGTTGTGAATAGCTTTTACCAGGATTTTAATAATCTGAAAGCAATAGTGAAAATCTTCGATTTTAATATGAAGGAAGTGTATTCAAATATGATGGATGCAAAGGTTTCTGCAGATGGAAGTGAGAAAATTTCTACCCTGAATATTCCAAAGGATATCACAAAGGTTTTCTTCCTGAAACTGGAATTACAGGATACTTCAGGGAAGCTAGTATCCTCCAATTTCTACTGGTTAAGTGCAAATGGTGATGAGAAAGCAGATTTTACAGATCTCAACAAACTTCTTCCTGCTAGTGTAAATGTTACCGCATCCCCAATATCCATGGAAGGTAATAAATGTCATCTTACGGTTACAATAGAAAACTCAGGAGCAGGATTAGCTTTTGCTGTAAATCCGAAGATACTTAAGCTTACTTCCAAAGATCCTGTCCTTCCTGTACTCTGGGAAGATAATTATATTTCTCTTTTACCGAAGGAAAAAAGAGTGCTTAAGGTTGAATTTAACGTGAAAGAACTGAATGGAGAGAAGCCTCTTCTAAAAGTTGATGGATGGAATGTGAAAGCTATAGAGAAAGAGATCCAGTAAAAGAGAAAGTCAAACAACAAACAGGGCTATGAAAACTAAAATGAGCTCCGGCATATTTTTATTACTGTTAAAAATTATTGTAGTAATTTTTTCACTCTTGTTATTTTGTACCGGTATATTAATTTGGGGTAGCATTGGGAAAGAATCGTTATTGATATCTCTTCTGGAATTCCCTCTGGGTCTTCTGTTTTTCTACCTGGGTTGGAAATTGTTCAGGTGGTCTTCGGGAGGTAGTGATCAAATGGTTGGTTCAACATATGATGAGAGCAACAGTGGAAGCTGGCATTCAAATGATTATCATTAACCAGGCAGAGAAATGACAAGCTGTTAAAACAGGGTATCTTATAGAGTATAAGCAACTGTGATAAGCTAAGTAACCCCGCTGACGCGGGGTTCATTTAGTCTTTGCGGACATCGTCCGCCGTAGCTCGCTAATTCATTTCTCGCCGTCGCCCTCCTAAAGTCGGGCTATGGCGAGCGAAGGCGGAGAGAGGGGGATTCGAACCCCCGGTACCCTTTTGAGGTACACACGCTTTCCAGGCGTGCCAGTTAAACCACTCCTGCATCTCTCCAATATAATAGGATGG
>Ga0209540_10003630_pt1 | contig 10437 bp, 7 predicted proteins | sample BarGraIncu01121A_FD_184501 | JGI IMG/M metagenome (GOLD analysis project Ga0209540, IMG submission 184501) | Arctic peat soil microbial communities from Barrow, Alaska - Barrow Graham LP Incubations 011-21A (SPAdes) (version 2) | ecosystem: Environmental > Terrestrial > Soil > Wetlands > Peat... | reverse complement strand
ATTCTAATTTCATCTAATGCAGATATGTTGGCATACAAAAGATTCCCTTCTGCTTTACCAGAGCGTTCAATAAAACGATACACAAATCTTTTCGAATCAGCATAAGAAGAAAAAGGGTTTTTAAATTCCGTATTCGAATAATAATTCCATTTTTCCTTATCCATAAAAAGGTCTTGATATGCCTTGTAAAGCTCCTTCATATTTTATAGTGTCTTTTAGCATGACCGCCAACACCTTTATATCCCCAGAGTTGTGGATATAAAGGCATTATCTTGATTGAGTTAAATTTGTTAAAATGTTGATTGTGTATGGTATATGTAATTTGTGTTTCATTTTCAATTAAAATTAGGTTTAGAAAAAAACTGACTACGTTTGATTGAATAAAACATAACCGTGAAGCTATACAAACATAAGATAATAGATTTATAAATCCAATTTATCCAGAGGGTTTTATATCTGCTCGAACCCTGTCAGGATTGTTCAACTGGCTGTATCATTCGCTCCCACTCGCCCTGTTCGTTTTTTTGCTGCCCTGCTAAGTTTCTGGCCGTCCTGTTCAGTTTTTGGGCGAACGAGTAGGTTTTTTCGGCGCCTTGTTCGTTTTCTGGCCGTCCTGTTCAGGATTTCATCGTCCTGCCAGGTTTCTGGCCGTCCTGTTAAAGATTGCAGCCTCCTTTCGCGGGTTTCAGCCTATTTTGAGATAATGGAGAAAAAAGAAAGAAGTATCTGAATTAAAAAACAAAGCTATTCCCGCACAAACGGGATAAACACTTCAAATCGGCTGCCTTTTCCGGGTTCGCGGTGTACGCTGATGCTTCCACGATTGGAGGGAAGGAATTTCATTCAGGTTTGGGTAAGATAAAGCATTTCCCGCCGATGCCACCGATGCCGCACATGAAGATGATGAAGGAACAGCACTCCGGACGAATCATTGATCTGAATGATCCGAACATTATTTCGTACAAGAAAAAGTCAATGAAGGGCGGACGGGAAAAGATTGAAATCATCCGGAATAAATCAGAAGGTCCTGAAAATATGAGTTTTGATTTTAATTTCGATGATCAATTGGTTCCACCACCACCTCCACCAGCTCCGGAAATGATCAGGGAATTTAATGATGACAACCAAAAAATGAAAGTAACGGAGAAGGATGTAAAAGTCAATGGGAAAGATGGTAAGGAAATTAAAGTGGAAGTTGAGACGAAAGAAAATAAATAAGGATTTAACACGTTATATATATGTTGCAAACTTTGAAACAAAGCTTGAAACATGAAAACAATTAAACAAAAAAAGCAGGAACGGCCGGGATTTTATTCCGGCCGTTTTTTATTAGTTGCTGCACTTTCCATGAAATAAAAAACCACCGAAGGGGGTTTCGGTGGTTCAAATACCTAAGCAACTTTACATCAGGAAACAATAACACATACAAAAAGGATCCGATCTTTTCGAAAGATCGGATCCTTTTAATTCATGCAGAATAGTCTTTATTCTTTGCCTGAATTCTCGCGCGGATTGCTGATGAGCTGCATCTTTCCGGAGCTTTCAATGGCTTTCATGGCGATGTCTTTCACACTGGTTTCGGCAGTGACCGCTTTTTTCGACAATTCGCTGATAATGGCGTCCATGTCTTTGATTTTGCTTTTCAGAGTCTCGATAGTTTGATCCTTAAGCTTGATATCGCCTTCAGTTTGCTTGGCCGTGAGTTCTTTTTCGAACCTGAATTCAGCCTGAAGTTTTTCGGTGGCCAATTTCACCGCGGCAGCAATGGCTTTTTCGAGTTCTGCTGGGAAGGCAGCATTTTTTGTCCGTAATTCTTTCAGTTCATTCTCGGTAGCAACAACCTGTGCTTCGCGCTGAGCAATTTCCAGGTCGAACGCTTTTTTCTTTTCAGCCAATTCTTTTTCCTGAATGGCTTTCTTTTCTTCGAAAATATCACTTTCCTTCTTTCTGGTCAGTTTAAGGTTGTAGGCGTATTCTTCTTCCTCGCGTTTCCGATCTTTTTCAGTTTTATCTTTCAGTTCCTTTTGCTGTTCGGCCCATTTGATTTGCTCCGTTTTCGACAGCTCCTTTTGTGCTTTTATCGAAGATTCAGACGATTCTGCTTCATTCCTGATTTTTTCGTCGAAAGTGAGTTTGTCGGCTTTCATTTTTTCGTCAAAGGCACTTTGGTTTTCGGCCATCTCGGCTTCAAAAAGCGCTTTTTTCTCTTTTTGTGCCTGAATCATGGCTGCCAGCGAATCGGCATTGGCTGAAAGCTGGTAAAGTTCTTCCAGGTTTTTCTTTTCCAGGCTGATAGCAAATTGGATATCTTCCAGCTTTTTAAACTCTGAAGTCAGGTGTTCGCTCAGTTTATCGAGTTCTTTTCCCACATTTAGTTTCAGCGTGGTGATACCGTTTACAATTCCTTCGGTCGTGTTCTCCGATGCTTTTTTGACAACCTCCAGTTGCCGTTTTTCTTCCTGAACTTGTTTAGGTTCAGTAGCTTTTTGATTCTGAGTTCTTTTCAAAACATCCTCATAAGCGGCAAGGATTTCATTTTTGGTGTTCTTTAAGCTCATTTCAGGTTCCATACAATTTATTTTGTTAGATGATTTTTTACAAATTGAGTTTTAATAATGGAGGCAACTTCGTCCAGGATATCGAGTTCATCATCGGTAAGGTCTAGCTCCAAATAGGCCTGACAAAATCCTTCCAACATGTTGACATCACCTTTTGCTAAAATCACTGTCAGTTTAAACATCAGGAAATGAAACATTTCTAGTTTATAAAGCTCATCCCTTCCAGAGAATATTGATTGAAGGCTATACGTTTGATGAAGGTAATCTTCAGTTACTGCATCGGACGAGAATTTTTCGCCCAGCCAATATAGTTTAATCAAGGAGTAATCAGGAAATTTTGCAGCATATTCCTGAAGTTTAAAATGGAACTGTTGCGAATCTTCTTCTTTCAGAATATGTAGCTCAAGAAAATACGATGCGGGAAGATTTGGATAATCTTTCTTAAACTTTCCCAGTAATTTTCGTGCGAATTTGGTGTTTTCAACAGTCTCAGTATATATGGTTAAAAAAAGTGATTTCATATCTTCCGATATTTTTGCCGATCCGGCTCTTATCCCCAGCATTTCGTCTGGAATCGAATCAGTAATATCCACAATCATGTCGTCAATAAACTCATCGCTATATTGATGTACAAGTTTGGGGTCTGTTAATCTATCAAAGAGCGAATTGGAGATGTAGTCTAAACGGTATAATTCTTCCCGGTTCAGGTCATCAATGCGTGGGATCAATTCTAAAAACATGACACGTTTTTCTTTAACCGTCAATCCTTCCAATTCATCAATATATTCGTCATCCTCTCTCCATTCATCATTTGTGTCATCATCCAATTCCGGATCACCCACTTCTGTAATAAAATCATAATTTCCTTTCCCAGCAGTTCGTTCAAGCTGGGCTAGTGTATACTTTATTTTCACCTGATCATCATAAGGACCGCTCACAAAAAGGGGTTTCCCATCTTTACCGCACTCAATCTCAATTAGTTCAATATCTTCAGTGTCTTCTTCAAGCATAAAACGGGTAATCGAAGTAAAGTCTTTATCTGGTTTGAATCCAAATTCTTCGGCAAATTCGAGTCCGGCATATACAATGTTGTGCGCCAGCTTATAACTGATTTGGACATAGCTTTCGAGATCGCTATGTGTACCTAATTTGTCCTTATAATCAGTTGGTGTAACGTTAAATAGATAATGGGAGTTTTTAACTCCCAGACAATATAAATCGACCAAATAAAAACAAGCAGTAATGTTACCATTAGTGTGGCTGCGGGCAATGATAACATTAGCGAAGCCTTGCTCCTGCCATTCCGGATTTACCAAACATTCATATATAGGAAGCGATCGCGCTTTTTTACGGATGTAATTCTCGGGGCTTAGCATTTGGATTACTTTACTACCATTCTTTTTTGCCATTTCAGGTAAGTTTTTTAAGGTTTTTCTGAAGGCAAATATAACATGATTCCAGCTACTCTGAATGGGTTGTTTCATTTTTTTGGAGTTCAAAATGAATGTGTTTTTTACCCCTGACAGTGTTTAAAACCCCGTCAGGGGTAATTGAACTGTTCATATCTTTTCAAACGCCCCGCATTTGAAATCCTTTTCATTCCGCTGGTCGTTGCGGTTCATGAGGCATAACAGATTTTCTTCCCAATCGTCAACCTGATGGCTTTTGCAGATTACGCACAAGCTGGGAACTGGCACCGATTCCGGATTTATCTTGTTCCCGTCATCGTCATAAAATCCATTGTATTCCTGCTGAAAATCAGGATTTTCTTCCTCGTCCAGTTCCATTAACAGCAAATCTTTGACGTAGTTTTCGAGGTATTTCTTCTTAAAATCAAACCAATCCTGACGTTTTGCAGAGTTCTCGATGATGAATTTAAAATTGGCAAATGGCTTGCGGTTTTCCAACGCATTTGCTAAACGGTTCTGTAACTTTCTGTCCTGAAGCGAATCCGTGAAATTTCTCATTATTTTAAACGATTCATGCGATTCCAGAGGTTCGAAGGTCATCGAATGTTCCCATTCAGGATATTTAAAATTCATACTTTCAAATGATTCGCCGGTCATGTCTTCAAAATCTTCCGGATCGTGCCGCATATCTTTGGGGACATCATCCGTTTCTCCCGTGTCCAGATTCAGGAAGCAAACCAGTCCACAATCAAGGCTTTCGGCTATTGCAGAAACTGCATAATGAAATTTTTCAGGAACTTCGATTTCATCCGGTTCATCCGGCTCTTCGTAGATCTCCTCTTCCAGAAAAGTAAGGATTTTCTGAAGCTTAATTGGATCCTCTTTCACGGTATAAAGGATTGGCAGAATTTCGTTTAACAGCTTTTGTGCTTTCATCTTTCTGAGTTTTTGAATAGTTAAAAATAAGGATTTAAACTCAAAAAAATATCCGCATTACGCGGATATTTTGTGAAGATGTTTAATACCTATTTGGAATTGCCCGATTCAGGGCTATCAACAAGAGGGTTATTCGAAAATATTGTTGAGCAGACCGCCACTTGCTTCCTTATGGCTATTGGGACCGAACGAACTAAGTTGCGCAACCAGTTTCCGGATTGGCATTGATTGCAACCAAATTTTACCGGTACCGCGAAGAGTAGCCAGGAATAATCCTTCTCCGCCAAATACCATCGAACGAAGTCCGCCTGCCTGCTGAATATCGAAGTCGATTGATTCTTCAAACCCGACCACGCAGCCGGTATCAACACGTATAACTTCGTTGTTTAGCTGACGTTCGATTACTGTTCCTCCGGCATGGATAAAAACTTTTCCATCGCCCTGAAGATTTTGGAGAATAAAGCCCTCCCCCCCGAAAAATCCGGCGCCGAGTTTACGGTTAAAACGCATGGTAATTTTTGTTCCCAATGCCGCACAAAGAAATGCATCTTTTTGTACGATGAGGCTTCCCTGGTGTTCCTGCAAGTTGATTGGGACAATAGTTCCGGGATATGGTGCCGCAAAAGCGACATGCTTTTTGCCCCAACCCTGATTGGTGAAATGGGTAATGAACAACGATTCTCCGGTAAGTAAGCGTGAGCCCGCAGAAAGAACTTTGTCGAAAAATCCGGCACGGGGATTTGAACCGTCGCCCATTTTTGAGTCAAAACTTATTCCGTCTTCCATGTACAACATGGCTCCGGCTTCGGCAATAACGGTTTCTCCAGGGTCGAGTTCAATTTCTACCAACTGAATGTCGTTACCCACAATTTTGTAATCAATTTCGTGTGATTGCATAAATTAAAGTGTTTGTTGAATCTTTCAAGTTGAACAATGTCAGGCAAATTTATAGAATATTGGCAAAACAAACGTCATTTATAGACCAGTAGTTTTATTTTACCGGTAAATCATATCCGGAGCCAATTCAAAGAATAATAGATTATTAAAAAGCACTCCGAAAAGAGCAGAAGTAATGTTTGCTTGTTTTTAAGAATGACTGTTTTCAGCAACTGGAAATGTTCCATAAAGCGGAATTTCAACATGAAAAGTGGTACCGGTTTCTTCCGAATTTTCGAGCCAGATTTTGCCGTTGAAATTGGTAATGATATTACGGACAATCGATAATCCGAGACCCATCCCACTTGTTTTGGTGGTGAAATTGGGTTCAAAAAGATGTTCCTGCGCTTCTTTACTGATTCCGGTTCCATTGTCGCTGATGGTGATCAGCGCGGCCGGTCCGGATTTCTGAACGGTGATGTGTATTTCTCCTTTTTGGTCAGCCGGAATGGCCTGAATACCGTTTTTTACCAGGTTCAGAAAGGCTCTCGAAAGCTGCTCTTTATCTGCAAAAATTAGAACTTCGGTGAGATTATTTTTGTCAAGCGAAAAATGCAGATTCTGGTTGGGTTCAAACAAGGAACATACATTTTCAAGTACTTCAATGAGGTTGAAAACTTCATTCTTCGCCTTTGGCATCTGTGCAAAATTCGAAAACTCAGTTGCGATTCCTGAAAGGGTATCAATTTGCTCAATCAGGTTTTTAGTTACGCGGTCAAAAAAGTCGTCGTAGTGTTCATTCCCATCCGCTTTGGCTCTTTGTAAATACTGAATGTTCAGCTTCATCGGAGTGAGCGGATTTTTTATTTCATGGGCGATTTGTTTGGCCATTTCGCGCCAGGCCGATTCGCGTTCCGACCGGGCAAGCAGCTCGGCACTTTCAGCCAGTTCGTCAACCTTATGGTTGTATTCGCGAACCAATGCACCAATTTCATCTTCAGCCTGATAATTAATTTGTTCGCTCTTTTTCCCCAGCTGGATGCTTTTCAGTTTTTCGCGGATGAGGCTTAGCGGTCGGGTAATTTTGTTGGACAGCAAAACTGCCAGTATAACACTGGCCAGAAAGAGGATCAGATACAGGTTGATAAAAGCAACAATAAAGGTCGAAATACCTTGTTTCAGATCGTCTTCCCGGGTGAAATAGGGTAGATTGAGGTATCCCAAATAATCTCCTTTGTTATTCAGAATTGGCTCGTAGGCTGAAAGATAGGAAAGCAGACCGATTTTTTCGGGCTGGAAATAATTGAGCTGGTAGCGTTCTGACAATTCATAGTAAGCCTTCGAATTCATCCGGTCAGAGGTGATTCCTTTGGCGAAAATTTCAGGACGTGATGTGGCTAAAAGCTCTCCATTCCTATCATAAATATTGATGTCGGTTCTGAAAATATTGGACAGTTTGTATAATTCGGTGAAAAGCCATTGCTGCAATTCCGGACTAATTGAATTCACATAGATCAACCTGTCTTTGATGTCTTCCGAAATGGATTTTATTTTTTCCTGAAGGTCAACCTTATGCCTTCCCTGGTATTCCTGAATGTTGTAATAGATGGTACCGGTGGCCACAAAAAGGAGCGAGATGAGTACGACCAAGATAATAGAAGCCTGAATCCGAAAACGGAGATCGTGTGGAATGATAAGCTTTCGGAAATTGGAATTTCCTAGTATTGAGATTGTTAAAACAAATACAAAATAAAATACAAAAATGTAAGGGAACGAAATCAGGTAATCAACAAACCGCAGCGACCGGTTGCTTACAATAATATGGTTTTTCTCATCCAAGGTGTAAATCAGATGATCATATCTGTCCCAGTTCATCATCTGAAATTCGGAACCCGACTTTTTTAGGTTGTACGACTGAAGGTAATAGTTATAGGTAAATTCCCCGGACCGATTCACCAGTTCCTCTTCGAAGTACTTGGCGTACGAAAGATGCTTGTAGCTTAGCGGTTTTATCATCGCGCTGTCCATGAGCAATTCAGGAAAGCCGATTCCTTCGGCAATAATTTTCGAATTGATCTCGATAAATACAGAAATTCCATTCGAATCGTGTGCGAGCGGATAGTGTAGCTTTCCGAAGTAAGAAATACGCCCGTTCATATTGTTCATGAAATAGAAACTGCTTCCCGGAATTTTAATTCCTGAGCGTTTGATCATTTTTTCGAAGAACGGGAAACACGGTTCAGAAATGTTTTCAGGCTGAATTAATACGGGATCTGTTGCCGTACAAAATGTATACTGAATGTCGTATTTTCTGAAATATCCGCTGAAATAGTTATGGGTAAGGTAGTTTTCCAACTCATTATAAGGTGGCTTTAATAACGCTGGAATGACCGAATCAGTATCAAACTGATCCTGCATCCGGGTCAGAAAAACTTCGGCAACAGGGTCCTGTTCAGCACTTAAATTGATTGCCAGGAGTTTTTGTATCTCTATGTCGTGGTTTTTAATGGTATGGTAAACCGAAAGAAGGCTGATGACCGAGAAAAGTGAAATAAACAGGATGGAATAGGAAAGCGAATAAAGCGAAATATGCATTTTCCTGACCAGGCACTGTAATACATTGACTGCAAAAAAAAGTACCAGGAAATAGGACCACACGGAAGAAAAAAGAAAACTCAGAATAATTGAAACGAATACCGCCGCGAGATTAAAGTTGAGAAAATGGTTTCTGCGGCTGAGATGTTCCGTCTTTTGGATGATTTTCAGGTGGATCAGGAATACGGAGAACAATAACATAGCGATGGCCAGATAACTGCTAATGCTATATTGGTCGATGTCGGTTATTCGGGTTAGCCGGTAGGTAATGTTGCTGTTTTTGATCAGGTTCCCGATCAGGAATCCGGTCAGTTGATAAAGCGAACCAGCAAAAACAAAGGCCGGAATGATGAGTTGTTTCTTTAACCGTTCAACAGATGAAAACTCCCGGATAAATACAAGGCTCAAGAAAAAGAATAAAACAGTAACGAGGAAAAAATCACCGAACGATGGCACCCACGAAGACACTGCATAAACCCGGGCGCTAAATAGGACTAAATGTTTCAGTATAAATGGTATTCCGAAGAAAATGTGAATCGAGTAAATGATACTTAAGATAGCTATTACCAGCACCATTTTTACGACAAACTTTCCTTTTTTGTATCGATTGATCCTTTGATAAAATGAAAGCAGGAAGAACAATAATCCCAACAAATACAAAATGACAGGAAAGTAAAGTTGCGACTCGTTGGAGAATTTGGCACCTGATGGAGCGATCGAAAAAAGAAACTGGCCAGTAATGTCTTTTATTTCATAAGTATCTTTTCCCCTGACGGGAAGAATTTTATAGTCGGAAGGAAGATCAAACGGCAGAATGAATGAATTTTCAAGAAACTGGTTTTCGTAGGAATAGTTGTTTTTAACATGCACCAGCCCAATCAGTTCATGATTGCCAACAATCCTCTTTTGTGTAATGTAGATTCCGTTTGGTAAGGTTAATAACCGGGTTTGAGACGTGACTTTGCTTAGTAAATTCGGGAATGAAAATTGGTTGCTCGACCAGTAAACCATTTTTTGGTTTCTGAAAACGACAAATCCTAAACTTTCATCTTCAAGCAAATGGTTAAAATCTGAAAACGTTGAGGCGCAGTTTTCGACCGAGACACTATCCGAAATCTTTGTTTCAGCAGCATTCAGATAATCAAATAGTTTCTTATCCTGGGCGAGTAAAGTTTTTTGGAAATCCTGAATGAGTCTTGTCTCAGGATGTTTATTCAGGGTATGGTTCTCCTGAATAGCCGCCATTAAAAAAAACAGGACGGAAAGTGTGAATAGTATGTACTTTCTGAATTCCTTCATGGTACAAAATAATCATTATTACTGTTCAAACCCGAATATCGAACCGATATTTATTTTAAAGCCTCCCCCAAGCCCCTCACTTCGACAAGCTCTGTGACCGCCAAACGGAGGGGCGAAAGAATCGGCTCTCGTTTATTTTTGCTTTGACTACAGAATAGAACTTTCATAATTGAGCAACCAATTAAATCCTTCACGACCTAACTCCCTTCCCAATTTTTGGGGAAGGGTTGGGGATGGGGCTTTATTGATGGTGGTAAGGCTCCCCTTTTAGAATGGTCATGGCCCGGTAAAATTGTTCCGCAAAAATCAGCCTGACCATCTGGTGCGAAAAAGTCATCTTCGAAAGGCTCAATTTCCCGTTTGCCCGTGAATAAATAGTTGCCGAAAATCCATACGGGCCACCAATCACAAAAACCAGCCGCTTTATTCCTGAAAGCATTTTCTTCTCCAAAAAGCGTGCAAATTCAACCGAGGAATTTTCTATACCTCGTTCGTCGAGTAAAAATAACTCATCTGAAGAGGTTAACTGTTGGATAATCAGCTCGCCTTCCTTTTCTTTCTGTTGCTCCTCACTGAGATTTTTAGAGTTCTTAAGATCAGGTATAACCTTCATTCCAAACGAGATATAATGAGGTATTCGTTTCAGGAATATATCGATTCCTTTCTGCAAATAAGCTTCGTCAGTCTTTCCGATTACAAGCAGGTAAATCTTCATTTTTCAAATATGTGAAATTTGTTACCTTTACAAAGGTATTTGTTTAGAT
>Ga0209540_10003629_pt1 | contig 10441 bp, 18 predicted proteins | sample BarGraIncu01121A_FD_184501 | JGI IMG/M metagenome (GOLD analysis project Ga0209540, IMG submission 184501) | Arctic peat soil microbial communities from Barrow, Alaska - Barrow Graham LP Incubations 011-21A (SPAdes) (version 2) | ecosystem: Environmental > Terrestrial > Soil > Wetlands > Peat... | reverse complement strand
GTCAGCCTGTTTTTCGTCTTTGACCTTACCCTTGTCTTCGTTCTGGCGCATTTCGATATTGCCCTCGAAATGACCGTTGTCGGCGATCGCCACCCGCGGCGACTGGATGTTGCCGTGCAGCGTGCCGGCCGGGAAGATCTCCACCCGCTGGCTGCCCTTGACATTCCCGGTCACCTTGCCCTTGATGACCACTTCCCTGGCCTCGATATCGGCTTCCACGACCCCTTCACGGCCGATGACCACCCGGCCCTTGACCGAGATATTGCCTTGGATCTTGCCTTCGATGAGGATCTCGTCTTCGGAAAAAATCTCGCCTTTGATGACCAGGGTCTTGCCGACAATAGTAGACTGGCTGACGGCGGCAGCCGTCGGGGCGGGAGTCACCGGGAGCGGGTTTTTTTTCTGGTTGAATACTGCCATGGGTTCTCCTTGGGATCAGTCCCTAAAATTTAAAAAGCGGGCAACGGGATTTGAACCCGCAACACCAAGCTTGGGAAGCTTGTACTCTACCATTGAGCTATGCCCGCTTCCACTTCAGGCTTTGGCCGTCTTTTTGTCTTTCTTCTTTTTATCCTTGGGGACGAAGCTGTAATCGACGAATTCGATGATCGCGGTCTCGGCACCGTCGCCCTTGCGGAAGTCGCCGCGGATGATGCGCGTATAACCGCCCTGGCGGTCCATGAAGCGCGGGGCCACCTCGTCGAACAGTTTCTGCACCGTCTGGCGCTTGAAAAAATAAGCGAGAGCCCGGCGCTTGTCGGCCAGCGTGCCCGCCTTGCCCAGCCCGATCATTTTTTCCACGATGGGCTGGACGGCCTTGGCTTTGGCCAAGGTGGTGGTCACGCGGTTGTTTTCGACCACGCTGGCGGTCAGGTTGCGCAATAGGGCGCGGCGGTGGGCCGGGTCGCGCCGCAGCTTGTATCCGGCTTTGGCATGTCTCATGGTGCTAGTCCTCCATAACCTCGATGTTGTTTTCTTTCTTCTGGTATCTTTCTTTATATTCCTGGCGCAGCTGTTCGGGAAGCCTCTGGCCCAGTCCCAGATCGTATTCGGTCAACTTGCTGATGATCTCCTCCAGGGATTTCTTGCCGAAATTCTTGGAATTGAGGAGCTCGTGTTCGCTTTTTTCCACCAGCTCAAATATATAATCCACACCCAGGCGTTTCAGGCATTTCAAAGCGCGCACCGAAAGTCCCATGGATTCAACCGTTTTTTCCAGGTACTCGGTCTTGCTTTCGATGTTGGCCCCGACTTCGGGTTCGCTGCCGGCCTTGAGTTTGTCCTTGTCCTGGTAGTCGATGAAGACCACCAGGTGATCGCGGAGGATTTTTCCGGCCCGGGCCAGCGTGTCCTTGGGAGGAATGCTGCCGTTGGTCCAGATCTCGATGACCAGCTTCTCATAATCCGTGGTCTTGCCCACGCGCGACGGCGTGATGGTGTAGTTGACCTTCTCCACCGGGTTGAAATTGGCGTCGACCGGGATGTAATCCACGCTCAGGGTGTCGTCGAAGTTCTGGTCGGAGAGCTTGAAACCGATGCCGCGCTTGACGACCATCTCGGCCTGGAACCTGGCGCCTTCTTCCATGTAGGCCAGGTGGATGTTCTTGTCCAGGATCTCCACGCTGTTGTCGGTGATGATGTCGCCCGACAGGATCTCCCCGGGTCCGGTCTTGTCGATGCGCACCACCTGGGTTTCGTCGCCATTCAGTTTGAGGGGAATGGTCTTCATATTCAGAATGATGTTCAGCACGTCTTCATAGATCCCCGGGATGATGGAAAACTCATGCAAAACCCCATCGATGCGGATGGCGGTGATGGCCGCGCCCTCGATCAAGGAAAGCAGGACCCGGCGCAGGCCGATGCCGATGGTCATGCCGTAACCCCGCTCGAACGGTTCGGCCGTGAAGCGGCCGTAATTCGGGGTCAATTCCTCGATATCCAACTTCCGGGGTCGTTGGTATTTAAAATTCATGATTCCCTCCTTATTTCGAATACAACTCGACGATGAGGCGCTCTTCTATCTCTTTCAGGGAAACGTCATCGCGGTTGGGCAGGGCGTTGATCTTGCCGGTGAAATTGGCGCTGTCCAGGATTATCCAGCCCGGCACTTCGACCAGGCCCTTGACGTCCTCCAGCATGGTCTTCACGTTTTCGACGGCGCGTTTCTTTTCGCGGAAAGAGACTTCATCGTTCAACGCAACGGCATAGGAAGGGATGGTGACCTTTTTGCCGTTCACGGCGAAAAATCCGTGGCGGATCATCTGCCGGGCGTGGTTGCGTGAATAGGCGAAGTTCAACCGGTAGACCACATTGTCCAGGCGCAGTTCAAGGGTTTTCAGCAGGTTCTCGCCCGTGATGCCCTTGCTCTGGGCGGAAGCGGCAAAGACATTGCGGAACTGCTTCTCGCCCACCCCGTAGAACCTTTTCACCTTCTGCTTCTCGCGCAATTGGTTCTTGTAATGGGATTTGCGGAAATTGACCCGCGACCCCTTCATGCCGGGAGGATAATTCTTTTTTTCCACGGCGCATTTATCGCTCAGGCAGCGTTTGCCTTTCAAAAACAGTTTTTTGCCTTCGGTCCGGCACAAACGACATGACGATCCTGTATATTTTCCCACTTTTTCTCCTCCTTACACGCGTCTCTTTTTCGGCGGCCGGCATCCATTATGGGGAATCGGCGTGACGTCCTTGATCGAGCGCACCTGCAACGGCGTGCCGCCGATGGAGCGGATGGCGCTTTCGCGGCCGGCGCCCGGTCCCTTGACCCGGACATCGAGGGAACGCAAACCGAAATTCTCGGCATCCTTGAGCGCCTTCTCCGCGGCCAGCTGGGCCGCGAAAGGCGTGGACTTCCTGGAGCCCTTGAAGCCGACCATGCCGCCCGACGCCCAGGTCAACACCTTGCCATCGGTATCGGTGATGGTGACGATGGTATTGTTGAACGTCGAATGGATGTACATGATCCCGTGTGAAATTACCTTCTTGTCTTTCTTTTTTGTCTTGCTGCTGCTTTTTCTTTGAGCCATCGGCTGCCTCCCTTATTTCTTCTTCTTGATCATCGAGCCGCGCGGCCCTTTCCGCGTCCTGGCGTTAGTTTTGGTCCTCTGGCCCCTGACCGGCAGGCCTTTCTTGTGCCTGCGCCCGCGGTAGCAGTTGATGTCCATCAGACGCTTGATATCGGTGTTGACCTTCTTTTTCAGGTCGCCTTCGACCATCTCTTCCGATTCAATATGCTTGCGGATCCGGCTCAGCTCTTCCGCGGTCAGATCCTTGATTTTCTTGTTCAGATCGACCTTGACCTTGTCCAAAATCGTTTTGGATTTTTGACGGCCGATGCCGTAGATGTAAGTCAAACCGACTTCCACCCGTTTGTGATTGGGGATTTCAATTCCGGCGATTCTAGCCACTTTGCCTCCTTATCCTTGCCTTTGCTTGTGCTTGGGATCTTTGCAGATCACCCGCACCACGCCTTTGCGCTTGATAACCTTGCATTTATTGCATATCTTCTTGACAGATGCTCTTACTTTCATCTGTGCCTCCTATTTAAATCTATAGATGATCCTGCCCCGGGTGATATCGTAGGGCGATACTTCCAGGAGGATCTTGTCTCCGGGCAGGATGCGGATGTTGTTCTTGCGCATCTTGCCCGAGGGGTGGGCGGTGATGCGGTGGTGCGACGTGTCCAGTTCCACCAGGAACATGGCATTGGGCAGCGATTCCAGGATGACGCCCTTGACCTCAATGACATCTTTCTCCTTGTTGGCCATCAACACCTCGTCAGAATTTCGGCGCCGTTGTCGGTCAGGGCCACCGTATGCTCGAAATGGGCGGAAAGGCCGCCATCGCGGGTGACCACCGTCCAGCCGTCATCCAGGGTAGACACTTCATAGGAGCCGGCATTGATCATGGGTTCGATGGCCAGGGTCATGCGGCTTTTCAGTTTGACGCCGCGCTGGCCGTCATAATAATTCAGGATCTGCGGATCTTCGTGCAGGCTGCGGCCGATGCCGTGTCCCGAGAGGTCGCGCACGATCGCGAAACCCCTGGCGCTCACGCAGCCGTCGATTGCCTTGGCGATGTCACCCAGGTGGTTGCCGGCACGGGCTTGCTCGATGCCCAACTGCAATGCTTTCTGGCAGGTGTCCAGCAGGTCACGCGCTTTTGCGGAAATCCCGCCCACTGGGTAGGTATAGGCCCCGTCTCCATAGAAGCCCTCGTAAATGACGCCGACGTCCACGCCGATGATATCGCCTTCCTGCAGCACGCGCCGGGACGAAGGAATGCCATGCACTACTTCCTGGTTGATCGATGTGCACAGAGTGGCCGGGAAAGAGTTCACCCCGTTCCTGCCTCCGTAGCCCTTGAAACCAGGCTTGCCCTTGAGGCCGAGAATGCGCTTCTCCGCCCACTGGTCAAGCTCCAGGGTAGTAGCGCCGGGCTTGATCCTTTCTCCCAGCTCGCTCAGGACCAGGGCCACGATGCGGTTGGCGTTGCGCATCAGGTCGAGTTCCCGGTCCGTTTTCAGTATGATCATGCGATCAGCCCCTTGATCTTGTCATAGACCTGAGCGGCCGCCCCGGAGCCGTCCACGCGGACCAGAACATTCTTGCGGCCATAATATTCGATCACCGGCATGGTGCGCTCGGCATAAACGCGGAAACGCTGCCGCACGGCTTCCTCGTTGTCGTCGGCGCGCCTGGCAACGCGGCCGCCGCAGATATCGCAAATCCCGGCTTTTTTGGGCGGCCTGGTCAGCTGGTTGTAGATGGCGCCGCAATTGCTGCAGGTCAGCCGCGAAAGCAGGCGCTGGACCGCTTCGACCTCCGAAACCTCGATAAAAATGGCTTTTTCGCTGCCGCTGGCGACAAGCGAAAGGGCTTCGGCCTGGGCCAGGGTGCGCGGATAACCGTCCATGACGTAGCCGCCGTCCAGGTCACCGCTGCTCAGGCGCTGGCGCACCAGTTCGATGACCAGTTCGTCCGGGACCAGTCCGCCGGATTCCATGAAGGCCCTGGCCTGGCGGCCAACGGCCGTGTCCTGCTGGATGGCGCTGCGCAGAATGTCGCCGGTGGAAATTTTGACAAGGTGGAAATCACGCTGGATGAGATCACCCATGGTCCCCTTGCCGGAACCCGGAGCACCGAACAGGATCAAACGCTTCATCCGCGCCGTCCCCGGATGCGCCCCTTGCGCGAGAAAGAATCATAGTTACGCATGGTGAGCTGCGCTTCGATCTGTTGCACCGTATCCATGGCCACGCCGACCACGATCAGGATCGAAGTGCCGCCAAAATAAAATTTCACGTTGAATCCCTCGTAGAACCAGCGCGGCAGGTTGGCCTCCAGGAAATCGCCGACAAAGGGCAAAGCCCCGACCTTGAACCCCGTCATTAAGAACTCGGGGAGCAGGGCCACCATGGCCAGGTAGATGGCGCCGATGAAGGTCAGCTTGGAAAGCACGCCGTCGATATAATCGGCGGTGTTTTTGCCGGCGCGGATGCCCGGGATGAAGCCGCCGTACTTCTGCAGGTTGTTGGACACGTCCGTGGGGTTGAAAATGATGGAGATATAGAAATAGGTGAAAAATATGATCGAGGTGATGTAGAGCAGGTTGTACAAGGGCATGCCCCAGGTCAGCTGCGCCGTGATCTTCTGGGCGATGGGGTGCTTGATGAACTGCAGGATGGTGGCCGGGAAGGTGATGACCGAGGAGGCGAAAATAATGGGGATGACACCACCGGTGTTGACCTTCAGAGGCAGGAAAGTGCTTTGGCCGCCCATCATCTTGCGGCCCTGGATGCGCTTGGCGTAGGTGATGGGAATGCGGCGCTGGCCCATTTCCACGTAACAGATGAAGGAGATGACCGCCACCACCATGGCCATGATGAAGATCAGCTTCAGGGGGTTCATGTCACCCGTTTTCAGTCCTTCCATGGTATTGCCCACGCCCGGGACCAGGCCGACGACGATGCCGGCGAAGATGATCAATGAAATACCGTTGCCGATGCCCCTTTCCGAAATCTGCTCACCCAGCCACATGATGAACATGGTGCCGGTCATCAGGGTCAGTATGGTCAGCAGGCGGAAGCCCCAGCCAGGGTTGAGCACGACCGGGATGCCGTTGGGATTCATCCGCTCCAGGCCGATGGCGATGCCGCCGCCCTGGACCAGGCAGATCAGGACCGTGCCGTAGCGGGTGTACTGGGTGATCTTCTTTTTGCCCAGTTCGCCTTCCTTGGCGATGCGGTCCAGGTAAGGCCAGACCACTTGCAACAGCTGCAGGATGATGGAGGCACTGATATAGGGCATGACGCCCAGGGCGAAAATGGTCATCCTGGAAATGTTCTTTCCGGAGAACATGTCCATGAACCCGAAGAAGGTGCCTTTCAGCGCGTCAAAAAATTGTTTCAGCGCTTCCGAATTCAGGCCGGGGGTCACGATCTGCGACCCCATGCGGTAAACGGCCAGCAACAGCAGGGTGAAGATCACCCTGCGGCGCAGTTCGGGAATGACGAAAATATTTCTGATGAATCTGATCAATTTTCTTCTCCTTGGTAGACAATGGCCTCGCCGCCGGCTTTCTTGATCTTGGCCAGCGCGGCCTGGGAAAATTGATGGGCTTGGATCTTTATTTTGCGGGTAAGCTTGCCGTCGGCCAGCACCTTGATGCCGGCGCCGCGTTTGTGGGCCAGGTTTTTGTCGAAGTAGTCCTGGATCTTGACCTCGTCCAGGCCAAGCTTGTCCAGGTCTCCCAGATTGATGATATTGAACTGTTTTTTGAAGATGTTGGTGAAGCCGCGCTTGGGCAGGCGGCGTATCAGGGGCATCTGGCCGCCTTCAAAACCACGGCTGTGCTGGTAGCCGGAACGCGACTTCTGGCCATTGTTGCCGCGGCCGGCATTGACGCCGTAGCCGGAGCCGGGGCCGCGCCCCACTCTTTTGCGGTTGCGGACCGCACCCTTGGCTGGCTTTAAATTACTTAGATTGATCATTGCCGACCTCCTCGACCTGGAGCATGAATCCGATTTTGCGGATCATGCCGAGTATTTCCGGTCTCTTTTCACGGATGACCTCCGAGTTGATCTTGCGCAGGCCCAGCCCCTTGACCGTGGCTTGCTGGCGGTCCGAACGGCCAATAAGACTCTTGACCAGCTTTATTTTGATCTTGGGATATTCTATCTTCTTTTTTACTGCCATGATTCCTCCTTGGTCTTTCCTCTCTTGATGGCAAAGGATTCCGGACTCAGCAGCTTCTGCAAGCCGTTCATGGTGGCCCGGGCCACGGTGATCGAGTTCTTGCTGTGCAGGATCTTGGTCAGGATGTTTTTTACCCCGGCCAGCTCCATAATCACCCGCACCGAACCACCGGCGATGACGCCGGTCCCGGGCGAAGCCGGGCGCATGACTACCTTGGAAGCGCCGTAAGCGCCGATCTTGAAATAAGGGATGGTCTCGTTGATGATCGGCACCATGAACAGGTTCTTCTTGGCGTCGGCCACGGCCTTTTTAATGGCCAGAGGCACTTCGCGCGCCTTGCCTTTGCCCAGGCCCACCTGGCCGTTCTTGTCGCCGACCACCACGGAGGCGGAAAACCTAAAGTTTTTGCCGCCCTTGACGACCTTGGTGACACGGCGGATGGAAATCACTTCTTCCTGAAACAGATCGTTGCTGTCCATATAATTTCGCTGCACGTTGTTCTCCTTAAAAGCGGATGCCCTTTTCCCGGGCGGCGTCGGTGAAGATCTTGACACGGCCGGTAAAAGCGTACACATTGCGGTCAAAAACGACCGCTTCGATCTTTTTTTCCTTCAACCTTTCGGCGATGGTCTCGCCCAGCAGCTTGGCCGCTTCCTTGTTCTTGGCGCTCTTCAGCTTGGCTTTCAGGTCCTTCTCCAGCGTGGAAGCCGTGAGCAGCACCTGGTGGCTGCCGTCATCGATCACCTGGGTGTACAGGTACTTGTTGCTTCTGACCAGGATCAGGCGCGGCCTTTCCTGGGTGCCGCGCAGGTTCGCTTTCAGCGACCGGCGCACGCGCAGGCGCTTGACCTTCCGAATAATGTATTTGGCTGTAATCATTTTATACTCCCGCCGCCTTTCTGACCTTCTGCCGAAGCACCTGGCCTTGCAGCCTGATGCCCTTCAATTTATACGGTTCTACCGGCCGGATGCCCTGGATGTCGGCACAGGTCTGGCCCAGCAGCTGCTTGTCATGGGAAAACAGGGTGAAGCTGCCCGGGTTTTCCTGGGTGGCCGAAACGCCGACCGGCAGCTTGAAATCGACCGGGTGCGAATGGCCGACCTGCAGGTTGATGACATTGCCCTTGACCGTGGAGCGCCAGCCCTTGCCGACGATCTCGACCTTGCGGGAAAAGCCCGTGCTCACGCCAACGGTGGCATTGCGCACCAGGCTCCAGACCAATCCCTGCAACGGCTTGCAGTTGTCATCACGGCGCGTGACATGGACATTACTGCCCTCCACCTTGACTTCGATGCCAGTGGGGATAGTGACGGTCAGTTCGCCTTTGGGCCCTTTTATCTTGACCAGCGCCCCCTGCACGGCAACGGTCACACCGGCCACGCACACAACGGGTTTGGATGCTAAACGTGACATGTTTCCTCCTACCAGACGTACAGGAGAACTTCGCCGCCGATATTGCGCTTTTTACACTCTTTGCCGGTGACGATCCCTTGCGAAGTAGAAATGACAGCCACGCCCAGGCCGTCCAGCACTTTGGGGACTTTGTCCACCTCGGTGTAGACCCGGCGTCCGGGCTTGGATATTCTCTTCAGCCCTTCGATGACGTTCTGTTTCTTGCTGCTGTATTTCAATTCCACAAAAAGCTGGGCGGGCAGCTGGGTCTTGTCGACCCGGAAATTGGATATATATCCCTCTTCCTTCAAAATCTTGGCTATGTCCAGCTTGATGGTTGACAGGGGAATTGCCACATCTTTTTTTTCAGCCATGATGGCATTCTTCATTCTGGTCAACATATCGGCGATGGGGTCTGTATGCGCCATTTTATCTCCTTACCAGGATGCCTTGGTCACACCCGGGATTTCACCTTTCAACGACAATTCGCGAAAACACAGACGGCACAGTTCGAATTTGCGGTAAACCGCGCGCGGACGGCCGCACAGACGGCAGCGTGTCCGGTAGCGCACTTTATACTTTTTCTTTTTCAACTCTCTGACTTCAGATGATAATTTTGCCACCTTTTCCTCCTTTTTATCTGAAAGGCATGCCGAGCCGGGTAAGCAGGGCCATGCTGTCCTGGTTGGTCTTGGCCGAAGTAACGAAGGTGATGGACATGCCCTTGGGCTTTTCCACCTTGCTGTAATTGATCTCCGGGAACACCAGCTGGTCCTTCAGGGCGATGGTATAGTTGCCCCTGCCGTCGAAGGACTTTTTGGACATGCCACGGAAATCCTTCATGCGCGGGATGACGATGGAGACGAAGCGGTCCATGAAATCGTACATCCGTTCCCCGCGCAGGGTGACCGTAGCCCCCACCGGCTGGCCGGCGCGCAGGCGGAACGTGGCGATCGATTTCTTGGCCCGGCGCAGCGAGGGCTTCTGGCCGGTGATGACGCCCAGCTCCTCCATGACCTTGTCCAGGACCTTAATGTTCTGGGTGGCTTCGCCCACACCGGAATTGATCACGATCTTTTCCAGTTTCGGGACCATCATCACGTTGGGGAAGTTCAGCTCCTTCATCAGGGCCGCGCTGATTTCCTTGTTGAATCTTTCATGCAGTCGGTTCATGTTTCGCTCCTAATCCAGCACGACGCCGCATTTTTTGCAGACCCGCTGTTTGCCGGTGTCGCTGACCTTGTAGCCGATGCGCACGCCCTGCTCGCATTCCTTGCAGTAGTACATGACTTTTTCAATGGGGATGGTTCCTTCCCTTTCCACGATGCCACCCTTGATGTTCTTCTGCGGATTGGGCCGAACATATTCCTTGATCAGATGGATCTTCTCGATCACTACCCGGTTTTTTTCCGTGACGATGCGCAGGATCTTGCCGGTCTTTTTCTTGTCCTGGCGACGGCCGCTTTTGACGATCACCATGTCATTTTTCTTCAACTTGAATTTCTGCATTTAAATCACCTCGGGTGCTAGGGAAATGATCTTCATGAATTTCTTTTCCCGCAGTTCCCTGGCCACCGGCCCGAACACGCGGGTCCCCACCGGTTCATTGGCCTTGTCGATGATCACGGCGGCATTGTCGGAAAAGCGGATGTAGGAACCGTCCTTGCGGCGGCTTTCCTTGCGCGTGCGGACGATGACAGCCCTGATCACGTCGCCTTTCTTGATCTTGGCGTTGGGTTCGGCCAGCTTGACCGAGCCGACGAACACGTCGCCGATCTTGGCGATCTTGCCCACGTCGCCGCCCAGGGCCCGGATGAACATGACTTCCTTGGCCCCGGAGTTGTCGGCGACT
>Ga0209540_10003627_pt1 | contig 10443 bp, 12 predicted proteins | sample BarGraIncu01121A_FD_184501 | JGI IMG/M metagenome (GOLD analysis project Ga0209540, IMG submission 184501) | Arctic peat soil microbial communities from Barrow, Alaska - Barrow Graham LP Incubations 011-21A (SPAdes) (version 2) | ecosystem: Environmental > Terrestrial > Soil > Wetlands > Peat... | reverse complement strand
GAAGATGACGTGGTCGAATTCGGCAGTGGCTTCGGGTTGGCCGAGCAACCGGGAAAATTCATCGAAGGCGGCAATCTCCATCGTGCAAGCGCCGGAGAGTTGCTCCTCCATGCCTCTCACGACGGCCTCCGGCAGTTTGCCGCGATACGGGCCAACGAGCTTCTCGCGGTAGGCGTGGGCAGCGGCTTCCGGGTCAATGTTCAACGCCAAAAGATTCGGCACCCCGGGAATCTGCTTGGGCGTCGAGGCCAACTGCTGGCCCAGAACCTCATCGAGATTGGACGCCGGGTCGGTGCTCACGAGCAAAACGCGCCGGCCCCGGTCGGCCAGGGCAATGGCGGAAGCGCAGGCCAGCGAGGTTTTTCCGACGCCGCCTTTGCCGGTGAAAAAGAGAAAGCGGGTCGGCGCTTCCAGAAAGGCGCTGAAGGAATCAACGGGCTTTGGCGGAGATTTCGGTTTCGTGGTTTGAGTAGTCATTTTTAGAACGTTGCCAACAAATAGAATCCCGCACCGACGAGCAGAACGCCTGCGACGACTCGGATTGCCGCCTCCGTCTTCTGCGCTTTGAGGGATGCCTTTCCGAAAGACACACCGAACAGGATGGCACCGAGCGGCAGGCTGAAACCCACGCCAAAAGCCGCCATGAGGACCATGCCCCAGAGGATATGGCCCATCAATATGCTGGCGCCGATGACGATGAAGATTCCGGGATTACACGGCAGGGAGGCTGCCGCCACGCCCCCTCCCATCAACAAGCCCACAATTACCGTGCCCAAAATCCCCTGTCCGGCGGATCGCGTTTCTGTCTTCCGAACACGCTGCGGCAGTTTCAACGGCAACAATTTGAGCGCGGCCAATCCCAAGACGACCGCAATGAAGCCCGCAAAGAGCTTCCAATATCTACCCAATAGCGCCTGCGCGGCCTGCCCCACAAATCCGGCGACAAACCCCAGAACGATCAGCGCCAGCGTGGTGCCGATCATAAACGAGATCGCCGATGCAAATGCCGTTTTCCGGTTGGCGTCTTCACGCGTGCCCGAGTAGGCCACCAGCATTCCCATCGCGGGCAAGGTGCAACAAGCGCTGGCTAGAGCACTCACCAGTCCAAGCAGCAAAGCCAGCGGCAAGGCCGCCGGTCCCATACTGGCCGATTGGAGTGTTTCTGTAACCCACTGCATCATGTGGAATGTCCCTTGTTTACCTCACTTCTTGGGGCAGCATCCGGCTCCGGCCGAAGGACCACACCCGCCGGCACTTGAAGCGGCAAGATATCCTTGCACCAGTTTCGTTTCCGTGATGTCGCCGGAAACCGCACTCATCCCGCGCCCTTTGACCATCGCCAGAACCACTGGCAAGGAGATTTTCCCGGCAATCTGATCGTAATCGGACGAGCCGGCCTTCAGCGTAAAGAGTCCGCACTTTTGACCTCCATTCGATTCGATTGACCGCGCAGCGTCTTGCATCGGCTTCAAAGGAGGAGTGGCAGAAGTCTCTTCCTTGCCAGGCAAATAGATGAAGACGGCATCCGGCTTGGCGGCCATGGTATTCAAATCGGAAAGCGACCCGATGGGTTCCATGCTCTTCTCTGTCGTTGGGGCAGCCGTGCCGGAGTTCGTAGCACTGCCACTATCGCCTACCGGCGTCGGCAATGCGGCGAGCGACGCGAAAGCTGGCGTAGTCGCCTTGGCGGATGCCCCGTCGCTCTTGATTAGATCTCGCGCCACCAGCACGCCGGCGGCCACCAGCACGATCACTCCAATCACCCAACGCGTCTTGCCGGACTTCCCTGAGGCGTGGCAGCCGCATCCGGAGTCACAGGCTGCAGCCTGTGGTTTAAGCGATTCCATATTGTCAGCCGGTTTCCTGTTTTCATTTGGTGTATTCATAATTCATCTTTTTTTGTTGTTAATGTTTATCTTTCACGGCTCTTCCAGAAAGCGGGCCGGAAATCGTTCGGCAGCAATGTTCATTTCAATTCAACACGAGCCGCCACAGCAGCAACTTGACTTTGCGGGCGCGGGCGTCGCCGTGGCTTTCAATTTGAACCACGAAGCCAGTTCAACGCGGTCGGGATACTGGCCCGTGACCGCGACCTTGCCGTTGACCAGCATGACTGGCAACGCGGCTTCGCCTTTCTCGGTCAGCGCGGTTTTCACGGTTTCGTTTTCCACGAATGCCGCCGGGTTCTGCGTCAGGTTGTGCCGCTGCACAATCACATCTTGTGATTTGAGCCAGTCGAGATCAGCCGCGAATTGCACGAGCTTCGGGTCAACGTCCGGCCCGCAGACGCCGCTCGTGCAGCACATCGCGGGGTCGAAGATTTGGAGAGTTTGGGTGGTCAGGTTCATAGAGATTAAGTTGCTTTCGCTTGATCGCGGCGACCGGCGGCGGTGCAGAGGATGAGGACGGTGGGTTTCATTTTCGGCATTGGCGTTTGCATAGTTCAGCGGGGTCTTGCTTGAGAATCTTTTTGAGTTGTTTGTTGTCTTCCAAAACGTGCGGGTTGTCGGCAAGGGATTTTTTGACCCAATCAATCGCCTCTCGCACCTCCACCGGCGCGGTTTTGTCCGGCAACTGGTAGAATATCCAGCGGCCATCCTTGCGCGATTCCACCAAGCCTGCCTGAAACAGAATGGACAGGTGCTTGGAAACGGTGGACGGGGCGAGGCTAAATAATTCGGTGATCTGGCAGACGCACAATTCGCCTTTCCGCAACACCAGCAACATGCGGATGCGATTCTCGTCCGCCAGCGCCTTGGTAATGTTCATAAACTCGCGCATAGTCTGTTTCTATATTTCTCTATTTCGCCACACAGCGAAATGAAGATAAGCCGTCCCGCTCCCGTCGTCAAGCCCGGCATCGGGGCCATGAGGGCGAACGAAAACACATAATTGAATTGATTGAACAATCCCCATCTGTTGAAAATTGGAAAATGAGGTGCGGGAACATTTTAGCCTTGGCACTTGTGGCCGTAGCGGGCGCGCATCCGGTTTTTGGATGCGACCTGTGCGCGATTTATTCGGCGCAGGAAGCCCAAGGGGGTGGTCGGGGATTCTTTGCGGGCGTGGCGGAGCAATTCACGGATTTCGACACCTTCAAGTCGGATGGACATTCGGCTCCGAATCCCGACGGCGAATACATTGATAGTTTATCGTCGCAACTGTTCGCCGGCTACAACTTCAACCAACGCCTGGGCGTGCAATTCAATCTGCCGTTGATTTGGCGGGAGTATGGACAGGTGGCCGCACACGGCAGTGAATTTGGCCCCGGCGACGCGTCGTTGACCGGCAATCTCCAGCTCTATCAGAAATCGCTGGAAGACTTCCGCTTCACCTGGACCGCGTTGGGCGGAATCAAATTCCCGACGGGCGATTCAAGCTGGCTGGGCCGGCCGGATTTTGCGGCGGGCATCGGCGGGCACGATCTGGCCCTGGGTTCGGGTTCGTTTGACGGGCTTCTGGGCACGGGATTTTCCACGCGCTGGAAAAGATTGTTTGTGAACGGCCAGATGCAATACGCAATCCGCACGGAGGGTGCGTTTCAGCATCAATATGCGAACGACTGGACGTGGGCGGGCGGGCCGGGAGTGTATCTGGCGTTGCGGGACGATTATACCATCGCCTTACAGGGAACCGTTTCCGGCGAAAGCAAGGGCAAGGACACCTTTGGTGGGGTGCCGGATAATGATTCGGCGGAAACGATTGTTTATGTCGGCCCGGAAATCAGTTTTACCTGGTCGGAAAACTTCAGTGCGCACATCGGAGCGGATGTGCCGGTGAGCTACGGCAATTCCGGCGATCAAATCATGCCGAGTTACCGTATTCATGCGGCGGTGACCTGGCGTTTCTAAAATCAAAACGGCCTCCGGCGTCACCGGTTAAAATGGTTTCACGGCCCATTCGGCTGGGTGCTCGCCGACACGCGGCGTCTTCCGTTCAAACCCTGCAAAGGCCAGCTCAAATTTTTCACCCCTGCCATTTGACCGCCCGGAAGCACTGATCATCAAATCACCAGGTCATATCCGCAACGGGTGACGCACGCCCGTTCAGTGCGGATGCAGATGATGCAAAATATGCGGCCGCTCCAAACCGTGCGCCAGCATCAGACTTTCATCCGAGAGTAATTCCACCGTGCGCCCATCGGCGATAATCTGGCCATGATCGAGAATGATTGTCCGCGCGCACAGTTCCACTGCCAGTTCCAGATCGTGCGTGGCGATGAGCTTCGTCGCGGGCAGCGTCCGCAGCATGGCCTTGAATTCGCGCCGTCCACGCGGGTCCAGGTCGCTCGTCGGCTCGTCCAAGACCAGCAACACCGGTTCGCACGCCAGCACGCCCGCAAGGCAGGCTCGCCGCTTCTCGCCGTGACTCAAATGATGCGTCGAGCGTTCCTCGAATCCAGCGAGACCGACTTGCGCCAAAGACAATTTCACTCGCTCGGCAATTTCCGATTCGCTCAACCCAAGTTGTTGTGGGCCGAACGCCACGTCCTCCGCCACCGTCGGGCAAAACAATTGGTCGTCCGGGTCTTGAAACACCAGCCCCACCTGACGGCGGATTTTTGCTAAATTCCCCGTGGCGACCGCTTCGCCATAAATTTTCACCGCGCCGTCGCCGGAAAGTTTTTCCGGCAACAGCCCGTTCAAGTGCAACAGCAAGGTGGACTTGCCGGAACCGTTCGGCCCCAGCAAAGCGATGCACTCGCCCGGCAGGACGCGGAAGCTGATGCCGCGCAAGGCTTCCGTGCCGTCGTGGTAACGGTATTTCAGATCGGTGATTTCTATGGCGTTCATGTCATTTCCAACCTCGTGCGCACATGGCATTGTAAATTCGCTCCGCTCGTTCCGATGCCCGCACGAATAGTTGTCCAAGCACCGATGAAAGCGCCAGCCATTGAAACCGCTGTCCGGGCGTGAACGTCCGACTCGCGCGGGCACGGCGCATCCGCTCCGCCTCGTCTCCCAGCACGAACAAATACCGGTGCATCAGCGTCAGTGTGGTGACAAACAGCCACGGCACCCGTAACCGTTGCAGCACGCGCAATAACTCCGTAAACGTCGTCGTGTTCGCCAGCAGAAACGTCGTGAGCAGGCACAGGTTGGCCTTGAACATCACCAGCGCAAAAATCTTGCCACCGCCCGGCTGAAACCACATCAAGCCCGCCATCCCCAGCACCAGCGGTTCCAGCAGCAGCAGCCGTTTCAGCATAAACCAGAGCGGAATCTGGCTGACCGCCAGCAGTCCGCTCACAATGCCGGCTACCACCAGCAATCCCGTTGGCTCCGTGCGCGGCAGCAACACGACCGTCAGCACTAAGGCCAGCGCCACGGCCAGTTTCCCGCCCGCCGGCAAATGCTGCAAAGGGCCATGTTCGTGGCCGTGGTCGTGTGGATGCCAATGATGTCCGCCCATGATGAATAACGATGATCCGAAAACGCGGTTCAGCGTGTTATTACTTTTTTATTTGACCGTAACACTCATTTTATTACACTCCGGCTAATTCGTAACACTGAACATTTAACGCAAACACAGAACCGGAGCAAGATTTTATGCACATTCCTGATGGTTTCCTTGATGCCAAAACCCTCGCGCTCACCGGCGCCCTGTCGGCGGGCGGACTCGCCGTCGCCGCACGCCAGGTCAACCGCACGCTGCCGCGCAACAAGATTCCGCTGATGGGATTGGGTGCTGCTTTTGTTTTCGCGGCGCAGATGTTGAATTTTCCCGTGGCCGGCGGCACTTCCGGGCATCTGCTCGGCGGCGTGCTGGCGGGCGTGCTGCTGGGGCCGGGCGCGGCGGCGATTGTGATTGCTTGTGTGCTGACCGTGCAGGCACTGCTCTTCAGCGACGGTGGCGTGCTGGCACTCGGCGCAAATATTTTCAATATGTCGTTCATCGGCGCGGTGGTCGGCTGCGCCATTTACCGTTCCGTGCGGAAGTTCCTACCAGGTTTGCGCGGGCGAATCACGGCGGTGTTTTTCGCCGCGTGGCTTTCGACCGTGCTCGCGTCGGTAACGTGCGCCGGGGAATTGGCCTTATCCGGCACACTTCCGCCCGGCGTCGTGTTTCCAGCGATGGTGAGCGTCCATGCCCTTATCGGCATTGGCGAAGGCTTGATCACTTCGTTGGTGATTCTGGCGATTGCGCGGACACGGCCGGATTTGTTGGAAACAGAAAATGTCCCGGCCACACGCGGCACAGGACTGGAATTTCTGGCTTTTGGACTGGTCATTGCGCTGGGGCTGGCGATTTTTGTTTCACCTTACGCCTGTGCATGGCCGGACGGATTGGACAAGGTCGCGCAGAAATTTGGTTTTGAAGGCCGCGCTGCAACATTCATTAAGACGTGGATTCCCGATTACAAAATGCCCGGCATCAGTTCGGAAGGTATTGCTACGGCCGTTGCCGGAGCCATCGGCACGCTCATCATGTTCGGTCTCGCCTGTGTGGTTGGCCGAGTGTTGGTTCGTGAAAAAAATTCGCCGCCCAAGGCTGGTTGAGTTTTCAAAGCGCATCCTTCGTTTTTGGCTTCGCCTGAATCGCCAGCATGAAATCGCTTGCCTTCGTCACACTTGGTTTGACCGCGACATCCTGCCTCTTGGCCCAGGAGGTTGTCACTAACGCACCTGCTAAATCGTTTTGGGAATACGACATGCTGACCGGCGACTGGGGCGGCGCGCGTTCCCGGCTGACGCAGGCGGGAGTTGATTTTTCACCCGTTTACACCGGTGAAGTTTTTAGCGATGTCTCCGGCGGCAAGTATGGCACCGGCACCGTTTACGACCACAGCTTGAATTTGCCCCTGACGCTGGACCTGGAGAAGCTGGCGGGCTGGAAATCCGCAACCATTCACGCCAACGCCTTCTGGATTGCCGGCCAGTCACTTACCGAAAACTGTGTCGGCGACCTCGCTAACGTCAGCAATATTTCCGGCAACCCTGCTCTGCGTTTGCAGGAACTCTGGCTGCAACAAGACGGTTGGCAGCACACGGTTTCATTGAAAGCCGGCTTGATCGCCGTGGACAGCGAGTTTTTCACTGCCACGTCCGCCGCCTTGTTTATCAACGGCTCCTTCGGGGCTTTCCCGCTCTTCGGTGCCAACCTGCCCAACCCGCCCGTGTATCCGATGGCCGCTCCGGCTGTCCGCCTGCTGGTGCAGCCGTGTCCGCGCTTTTATTTTCAGACGGCGGTTTTTGACGGCAACGCCGGCACGCAAACCGGCAATCCCAGCGGCACGGATTTCCCGCTCTCCACCGCTGACGGTGCGTTGATCTTTTCTGAAATGGGATGGCTGCCACCGCCGGAGGCCGGGACCAATCACCTCGCCACCACCTTCAAAGTCGGAAACTTCATCCACACCAAACGCGTGCCCACCTGGGATTCCCAAGCCGCCGGAAACACCGGTGGCGGATCTGCCAATTTCGGCTTTTACGCCGTTATCGAACAGGATTTGTTCCGCCGCGCAGAATCTAAAATCACCGCGTTCATTCGCGGCGGTTACGCTCCGCCTGACCGCAATGTCGTTGACTGGTATCTTGATGTCGGCCTCAACTTCACCGGATTTATTCCCGGACGCGCCGAGGACGTGGCCGGCATCGCCTTGGCCCGTTCCAACTTCAGCCCCGATTACAACCGTTACGAGCAGAGTGTGGAAGGCGGCACCGCCTTTAATTCCGAACTGATTCTCGAAGCCACCTACCGCGCGCAAATTCTGCCGTGGTGGACATTGCAGCCGGATTTGCAATACATCATCACGCCCGGTGGCGACAGCAGTTGCCGGGATGCCGTCGTCATCGGTCTGCGCACCACCATCAATTTTTGACCCGAGACATTTGACAGCCGGAGCAATCAAACTACGATGGAGCCATTCTGATTATGAAAAAAGCCACCGCCACGCGCTTCAGCGTTTCCTTGCCGCCCGCGCTGCTCGAACAACTCGACGAGATGACCGCCGAGAAAGGCTACGACAACCGCTCGCTCGCCATCGGCGACATGATACGCGCCCAACTTGTCGAGCATCGGCAGAAGTCCGACACCGGCGAAATCGCCGGCACCATCACGCTCGTCTATGACCATCACAAGCCGCATCTACAGGCGAGCCTCACCGACATCCAGCACGACCATCACGACGTAATTCTCTCAACGGTTCATGTCCATCTGGATCATCACAATTGCCTGGAAGTGTTACTGGTCCGCGGCAAGGCGGGTATCATTCGCAAAATCGCCGATGAACTCATCACCGCCAAGGGTGTGAAGCACGGCAAACTCACGGTGACTACTACGGGGAAAGACATGCCCGGTTGAAGGGTTACCCGTCTCGCATCGCCACCACCCCTAATTCGACTGCGCCAGTGACGCGAGCGGCGACCGAAAATCCACCGGCAATAGCTTCGTCGCGGTCACCCATCGCCCCACTATTGCCGCTCGAAAAAATCCCGGTCAATCCGCACCGGCTCGACCAATTCTATGAAAGAGAAAGGGTGGGGCACCGCTCTTTGCTTTTAGGGTGCTGTTCCGCTACCGCTCCTCTGCGCCTGCCTTTTAGCCTTTCGCGCCGGCAGCGCATTTGGAACCGCGCTTTCCGCTTGTTCCACACCGCAGGTGCTGCACAGTATCGCCGTGTTACCTTCGAAGAAAAAACCTAATCGGCTGTTTGCGGACTATAAAGCATCATGGATGGGGAGGGAATTCCTGAATACTTTTCATCGCACAAGGAAGATTATGTCCACCAGTATCAAATTGTCGTCACATCTTCACGCTGCCGTATAAATCAGCCACACACCGCCCAGCAGAACCAGGACGCCGCAGATGATTTTTACCACGGCGACCCCTTTCGATTGCTCGTTCCAGTTCAGAAAGCGCTGCACCAGTTTGGTGGACGTGCCGGCCGCAACAATCACGGCGCAATGGCCCACACCGTAAGCCAGCAGCAGTGACGCGCCGTAGAGCGGAGCCGTCTTCGCCAGCTTGAAGGTCACGGCCAGCATCGGCGCCATGTAGGCGAACGTGCAGGGACCGAGGGCAACGCCGAACACGAGTCCGAGGATGAATGCCGCCAGGAATCCCTTACGTTTCAAGCCCACCTGACCCGGTCCCGACCACGGCATGGAAATCACGCCGAGGAGGTAAAGACCGACGAGGAAGAAGATGGCCGCGACGAAGTAATTTCCCCAGCGCCCCACGTCGCCCATCATGCGCCCCGCCGCCGCGGTGATCGCGCCGATAACCGCGATCGTGATGAGGATGCCGACGGCAAAGAGCGTTGAAGTCCAGAACGCCCGCCGCGTGGTCACCTGGCCTTGCTCGCTGATGAAGCCCACAATGAGCGGGATACTCGCCAGGTGGCAGGGACTGAGGACAATGCTGAGGACGCCCCACACGATGGCTGCGCCGAGTGCCAGGAGCGGCGCGCCTTCGACGGCGTGACTCAAGTTGGTGAAAAGTTGTTCCATGGTGTGTGAAACGTGCCCCGAAGGCTTTCGGGGTTCATGCGTGAAACGTGATTATGGAGACGGGACGTTGCCGTTGTCAGCCTCTGGCCCTTTCTGGCCGCTCAGAAATTTGTTCACTTCGGTTTCGATATAGTTGTTGAACTTCACCGGGTCCCCGATCAGTTGCCAGGTGTCGCCGAGCAGCGTCCACTTTTCATCCTTGCCGTTTTTCTGCCGGACCAGCACCAGCGAAGGACACGGCAGTTTATAGTCTTGCTGGAAGTGCGCGTTCTCCGGTTGATCGTAGTTCAGCGGCAAAAATACCAACCGTTGCGCGTCCAGTTCCGGCTTGAACTGCCGCTCGATCACCGCCTTGGCCTGCTGCTCGATCTTCAGGCAGGTCTCGCAACGGACAGTGCCATGAAAATAATAGGTGATGACTAGCTGGCTCGGCGCGTTGGTCGTTGTTCCGTTCGTCAAGAAGGACATCGGCATCCTGTCCGGCGTGAGCATGAACGGACAACAAGCCCCACGATTACTGCCATCGGCGTCGGAACGCGCCACGCGTTTCATCGAAGACAACGCCACCACGCCAACAAGCAGCGCGCCGACCAGAATGATTTGAGTGCGTGGTTTCATGCGCGTGACCGAGATCACTTGCCATTATTCGGTTTGCCCGCCAAGTCCACGCCCAGTTCCTTCCACTTGGCGAGGATGTCTTCCTTGGCGAAGAAGCCGACGTGGCGGAAGAGTTCCTTGCCACTGGCGTCGAAGAAAATCTGCGTGGGAATCATCTCAATGCCGTAGGGTTTGCCGGCATCGGGATTCACCCATACATCAATAAACTCGACGTTCATCCGACCGGCATATTCCTTTTTCAATTCCTCCAGGATGGGTGCCATCATTTTGCACGGAATGCACTTTCCGGCACCGAGATCAACCAGCCGGGGAAGCGGTTTCGTTTCGGACGGTGCGGGGGCTGGCGTTGCCGGCGAGGAAGCGGGCGCCGGGT